>Ga0164242_10005266_pt1 | contig 14408 bp, 14 predicted proteins | sample OricomgcompostMG_FD_108783 | JGI IMG/M metagenome (GOLD analysis project Ga0164242, IMG submission 108783) | Miracle-Growth compost microbial communities from Emeryville, California, USA - Original compost - Miracle growth compost (MG) ... | reverse complement strand
TGAACGCGCACGGCGGCAGCACCGAGAGGTTGAAGTCGAGCGTGATCGTGCCGTCGGGGTTCGGCGCGACGAACAGGAAGCGGCCCACCGAGTAGGTCTCGTCGCCGTTGGTCGTGTCGCCGAAGACGAGCTGCAGCGCGCGGCCCGACTTGAATGCCGCCAGGTTGTAGGCGACGCCGTCCTTCTCGAAGGTGATCTCGCCGGGGATGGCGGTCTCGCGCTCGTCGCCCTCGTCCTTGATGTGCTCGAAACCGACGGTCAGCCCCTCGACGGGCGTGAACTGCGCCTGGATCACCCACTCGGGGTCGTACGCGTACGCATCGATGCCGCCGAACGCCTCGAGGTCCTCGGCCTTCGCATCCCACACGCGCAGTGCGTACTCGGTGCCGGCCTCGTTGACGATGACCGTGCCCGTGGTGTGGTCGTCGAAGACGATCGCGCTGGGCTTCTCGGAGTCGCGCGCGGTGACGACGATCTCGCCGTCGACGATCTCGCCGTCGACCGTGATGCCGTCGGCTGCGGATGCCACGAGCCGCAGCCCCTTCTCGCCGGCGGGCAGCGGGTAGTAGGTGCCGGCCACGCCCCACACGGTCTGGGGCGACTCGGGGTCGCCCGTGATCCACGCGGTGTTGACGAGCGCAAGGCTGCCCTGCGGTTGTTTCACCGACTCCTCGCGACGACGACGGAAGTTGGCCAGGCGCTCCTCCGGAGTGGGCTGCGCGGGCGTGGTCGTGGCGGTGTCGGTCATGCTGTCCATTCTGAGCGAGGGCGGCGCGATTCACTTCGCATCGGCGTACGTGTCGACGACTGCTACCGACAACGGGAAGTCGACCGGGAATGTTCCGAACAGCAGGCGCCCCGCCGCACGGGCCGACTCGCGGACGATCTCGGCGACCTCCTCCGCATATTGCACAGGCGTGTGCACCATGATCTCATCGTGCAGGAAGAAGACCAGATGCGGTGCGGAGGCGAGGTCGTCGCCGAGCGCGCGCAACCTCAGCCGGATGTCCGCCATCCAGCACAGCGCCCATTCCGCTGCGGATGCCTGCACCACGAAGTTCCGCGTGAACCGGCCCCAATCGCGCGCCCGGGACCGCGCCCGGCGCTCATCGGCTGCAGAGGCGCCCGGCTCGCTCGCGCGCTGCTGCACCTCGCGCCACGACTCCCCCGGCTTCGGCGAGGTGCGGCCCAGCCGGCTCACCACCTGCTCGCCCCGCTCGCCGTCGGCCGCGGCGCGGTCGACGAGGGCGACCGCCTGCGGGAACGCCTTCACCAGGCGCGGCTTGAGGCGCGCGGAGTCGCCCGTGGTGGCGCCGTACATGGCGCCCAGCATGGCGACCTTGGCCTCGTGGCGGCTGGCGACGACGCCGGCGGCCACGACCGAGTCGTACAGGTCGCGGCCGCGCCCGGCATCCGCCATCGCCCGATCCGACGCGAGGCCCGTGAGGACGCGCGGCTCCAGCTGCGCGGCGTCGGCCACGACGAGCTTCCAGCCCTCGTCCGCGACGACCGCGCGGCGGATGTTCTTCGGCAGCTGCAGCGCGCCCCCGCCGCTCGTCGCCCACCGCCCCGTGACGACGCCGCCGACGACATAGTCGGGGCGGAACCGACCCTCGTGCACCCACGTGTCGAGCCACGCCCAGCCGTTCGCGGTGAACAGCCGGTAGAGGCTCTTGTATTCGAGCAGCGGCTCGATGACGGGGTGGTCGAGCTCGCGCAGCTCCCACTTGCGGGTCGACGTCACGTCGAGCCCGACGCGCCGCAGCGCGGCGAGCAGCTCGGTCTGCGAGTCGGGGTTGAGCGTCGGGGCGCCGAGCAGCTCGCGGACGCGCGCGGCGAGGGACTCGAGGCGCTGCGGATGCCGGCCGGCCGCGACCCGAGGCCCCAGCGCCTCGGTGAGCACCCGGTCGTGCACCGCCTCGCGCCAGGGCATGCCCGTGAAGCGGATCTCTTCCGCGACGAGCGCGCCCGCCGACTCAGCCGCGAGCAGCAGCCTGATGCGCGCGGGCTGCGCCGCGCCGGCCACCGCCGCCTGCTGAGCCCGGAACTCGCGGAGCGGGTCGAGCGGTGCGCCCATGACGGGCGCCTCGACGTCGAACAGCGCGGGCGATTGCGGACCGGGGGCCGCTGCGACCGGCGCCGCCGCCAGGTCCCACGAGGAGGCGGGCTCGCGCGCGAGCTCGGAGCCGGCGGTGAGCGCTGAGGTGCGCAGAATACGGCGGCAGAGCGCGAGGTCGACGCACCGCTCGACACGCACGCCCGCCGCGAGCAGAGCCGGGTACCACTGGGCGGTGCTCGACCAGATCCAGCGCGGGTTGTCGCGGGACGCCCCGGGCTCGGCCCCCGCGTCGCCGCGCTCGCGCTGTGCGACGAAGGCGGCGAGACCCGAGCCGGCCAGCTCGATCTCGGCCTGCGCCTCGCCCGCCGCGTCGACCTCGGACGCGATGACGACACCGTCGTCGCGGCGGGTCAGAACGATGTGCACAGGTCAAGTATCGAACAGACCTCCGACATTCACTCGGGTTGAAGCCACCGTGCGAGTCGCGTCGCGATCTCGACGGGGTTGGCGTTCGCGGTGTCCACGGCGATGCGCTCCCCGACCCAGTCGAGCAGAGCCTGGCGCCGGGGCAGGAGCGACTCCCACGTCGGCTCGGGCAGGGCGCGATAGCCGCGCTCGCGCTGCTCGAGCCGCAGGCGGTGCAGCCCCTCATCGCTGCACCTCACCTCGACGTAGACGAGCTCGACGCCGGCGCGCTGCGCGAGCCGCTCCCACTGGCCGCGTGCGTACGGATGGTCATTGACGGCGTCGACCACGACGTGGGCGCCGATCGCGAGATTGGCCGCCGCCGCGGCCTCCGCAGCGAGATAGGCCGCGAGGCCGACCTCGTAGCTGTTCGGGAGGCCGGCGCGCAGCATCGCGTCCTCGAAGTCGTCGACGGCGAAGTGCGCGGCGGGCAGCATGCGCGCCAGCTCGCGCGCGACGGAGCTCTTCCCGCTTCCGGGCAGCCCCGCCATCGCGATCAGCATGGCGGCCACGCTAGCAGCGGCCTCCGACAGCGGGGCGGGGCTTCTCGCCCGCGCGGGCGCCGAGCGGAGTCATGCCGCCGAGACGATGCGCGAGCCCGCCCAGTACGCGGCCTCTTCGGAGCCGTCCAGCGCCGCCTCGACCGCCTCGCCGCCCTGCCGGTAGGCGCCGCCCAGGTCGGCGGCCTCGCTGCGCCACCCGCCCAGCAGGCCGCGGCTGAAGAACCCGTGCGCACGCAGGCGCTCGTCGATCTCGCGCAGGCGCGCATCGCGGTCGTCGCCGGCTTCCGGGCAGGCCGGCGAGAACTCGTGCGACCAGCGCACCAGCGGCGCCTCCGCCACGGCGCCGAACGACTCCAGCCCGCGGAGCACGGCGGCGATGGCCTCCGCGACATCGACATCTTCGCGGCCGGGGATCTCGACGTCGGCGAGCACGCTCCAGCGGCCCTCGGGCGCCGACTCGCCCATCTCGCGCAGGCGCTGCCAGGGTGCGTCCCCCGTGCGCGACGAGGCCGCGAGTGCGGATGCCAGAGCCGCCGGCGCCTCGCCGGCGAAGCCCAGCCCCACCGCCAGGACCCGCGTCGCCCGCAGCCCGACGCCGAGATCGCGCGCCCCCGCCCAGCTGAGCGCCGTCGGCAGCGGTGCGCTCGAGATGCAGGTGCCGTAGGTGACCGCGCGGCCGTCCGCGAAGATCGCGGTGCGCCGGGCGATGTCCACGTGCGCGACCCGTGTTCCGAGTCGAAGCCGCTGCGGGGCGACGAGTCGCTCGGCGATGGCGTTCCACTGCGCACCGGTCGCGCCCGCGACGCTCCACGAGAAGCCGAGCTCGTCGACCACCGTGCGGGCGGCGCCGCCGACGCGGTCGGCTGCGTCGACGACGAGGTAGTCGCGGCCTCGCTGCTCGAGCCGCGCAGCGGCGCCGAGACCGGTCGGGCCGGCGCCGATCACGAGGAACTCGACGCCCTCGAGGCGACCGGGCGTCGCGGCGCGGTCGAGTCGTTGGACCATGTTCATCCTTGAAAAGTGGGCGCGTCGGGTTTCGTCCCCCAATTGATCGACACCTTATAGGCACCGGCCCCCCTTTCGGGTGAACGCGACACGGCGGTCGGCTTCACGGCTGTGCGCCGAGCGCCGCGTCAGTCCGCCATCCGCGCTCGGAGCACGTCGAACTCGCATCCCGGGTCGTCCGGATCGAAGCCGTGCTCGAGCAGCCAGCGCGAGACGACCAGGCTGCGCAGCGACCACCATGCGCGGATCACGTCGCGATCGGCCCCCGGCCCGTAGCCGGCGAGCAGGTCGTCGAGGCACTCCTCGTGGCCGAGGGTGAGGGTCGCGAGGTCGTACATGGGGTCCCCTGGCGCCGCCTCCGACCAGTCGATGACGCCGGCGACCTCGTCGGCCCCGTCGATGAAGACGTGCGCGATCTGGAGATCGCCGTGGATGAACGCCGGGCGCCACGGCCGCAGCGCGCCCTCCGCGATCTCGCGGTTGCGGCGGATCACCTCGGCCGGCAGCACCCCGGCATCGAGCAGCTGCGCGCACTCGCGGTCGAGTTCGCTGCGGATGTCCGCGAGCTCCCGTCCCGGCCACGGCGGCAAGGGCGCCTCGTGCAGGGCTCTGATCGCCTCGCCTGCCGCGGCCCACGCCGCAGGCGAGGCCGGAGACGGCTCGCCGAGCACGCCCAGTGCCGTGCCGGACACCGCGGCGATGGCGAGCACGGGAGGCCTGTGCCACAGGATCTCGGGCGTCGGCACCGGCACGAGAGGCATCGCCCGCACCTCGTTCTCATGATGCGACGCCTCGACGTCGACCTTGAGGAACACGTCGCCGACGCGCACGGTCGCGCGCTGGCTGTGGGCCACGACCACCTCGATCGAGGGCTCGCCGCCCCGCCTCCCGGTCACTCGGCCCGCCCGTAGAAGCTGCGCCCCGCCTCGAGCATCGCGATGAACTCGGCGATCTTCCGCGCGCGCGTCTCGGGGCGGACGACCCTGCTCAGCCGGAAGGTGAAGGCGAAGAGGTCCTGCTTGGTCAGCGTGGCGTAGTGCGCGGCGGCTGTCGGCGAGGCATCCAGTGCGGCCCGGAAATCGGCGGCGATCTCGGCGCCCTTCTGCCGGTAGGCGAGGTCCCAGCGGCCGTCCGCCTTGGCCCGCTCGACCTCGGCCAGGCCGGCCGGGCGCATCCGGCCCGCGGCCTCGAGCCGGGCGACGTGCTCGCGGTTGATCTGCGACCAGGGGCTGCGGGCGCGGCGGGGAGTGAAGGCCTGCAGCGTGTAGTCGTCGTCGAGGCGCCCGGTCTGGCCGTCGATCCAGCCGAAGCACAGCGCGACGTCGAGCGCCTCGCCGTACAGGATGCCGGGCGCCGCGCTGTTCTTCTTGCGCAGCTGCAGGCGCACCCCGTCGTGCGGCGGGTCGTTCTCGAGGAACGCCTCCCACGCGGCGGCGGTGACGGGGTGGAACAGGAGCTTGTCGGCGAAGGCCGTCATGCGGCTGAGTCTAGAGACCGCGACCGGCCGAGTCGCCCGCGGGCTCCCTCGGTGTCACGTTCGCGGCGCGGAAGAAGAAGCCGTCCTGGCCGTGCGGGTAGGGCTCGATCTCGAAGCGCACCGCTTCGCCGGCGGCGAGCCGTGCGAACCCGGCGATGCGGAGCTCGGAGAAGTGCGCGAACACGTCGGACTCGGCATCCGCAGATCGCAGCACACCCCAGCCCTCGTCGTCATCCCACGCGACGCACACGCCGTCGATCACTCGCACTCCGCCACGCTAGAGGACGCGATCCGCACAGCGGTGCAGCAGCATCCGCGACGGGCGTTCAGCGCTCGAGAACGAGCTGCCACGCGAATCCGACGCGGTTGAACGGCTCGCGATCGCACAGCTCGAGCTCGAGCCGCAGCAGCTCCTCGAAGAACGCGGGGTCGTCTTTGGGAGCGTTGTCGATCAGCAGGTCGTTCGCGATGCGGTGGCCGTAGCGCCCGAGCGGCGTGAGCCCGGCGGCTCGGGCCGCCGCTCGGACGTGCTCGACCTCGACTTTGCGGGCATCCGTCTGGAACGTCTGCACGGCGATCCGCTCCGCACCGAGCTCGGCGGACGCGGCGGACGGCCCGTCGACGAGCAGCGCCCTGAGGACCCGGCCCGCCGGGTTGACGTCCATCACCGAGAGCCTGCCGCCCGGCCGCACGCGGCTCGCCAGCGCGGCGAGGTCGTCCGTCTCGGCGGAACGGTAGCGGAGCACGAAGTGGCACAGCACCAGGTCCCACTCGCCGTCCGGCAGGTCGTCGAGGCCGGCCGCGAGGGTGCGGATGCCGATGCCGTCCGTGTCTGCGCGGCGACGCGCTTCGTCCAGCCACGGCTGCGAGGGATCGACGATCGTGACGTCGTGACCGGCCTGCGCGAGCGGCAGCGCGTCCATGCCGTCCCCGCCGCCGACATCCAGGATCCGCAGCGGGCCGCCGAGCGCGTCGCAGTGTGTGCGGAGCACCGCGCCGACGGTCGCGTAGCGGATCCGCGCCCACGGCGACTCGGTGTAGGCGCGCCACTGCGCCAGCTTCTCGCTGAAGACGTCGGTCACGGCTTCAGTCTGGTCCACCGGCACCGGGCGGAGCCCTGCCGCGCCCTGCCTCGCGTCGCGTCGCGTCGCAGGGAAGAGATCCGTGTCGTACACGGCGCGTTACGTCGGATCCCTCGGCGTGTCGCCCGGATGTCTTCCGTGAGCGGCTCCTGCCAGTGACCCCTGGAACGCCGACGGGGCGGCTGGGCTGATCTTCCCGGTTGACCTCCGCGCGGGCTACGCGAGTGCGGCGGCCGTGCTGATCTTCGCGACGAACGCGTGCGCGCGGCGTCCCTCGCTGCCCCGCACGGGCACCGACCAGGTGTAGAGCGGGCCGCTGATCGTGATCGTCACCTCGCGGTTGTCGATCTTCTTGCGCGCGAGCGCCCCGATGATCGCGCCCGTCTTTCCGGCGACGACGGCACCTGCGACGACGCGCGTCGCTGTCGTGCGACGGTCGACGCCGCCGAACTCCGACACTGCAGCGGACACGCCGGTGAGCGGCTGCCACTGCCCACCGAAGATGATCCGATCAGCCGTCAGGGTGACGCCAGCGAAGTATCCGCCATGGTCGCTGTCATGAGCCCGAGCTGCTTTCGACTGGGTGTTGCCGATCATCCTTGATGATGGCCTTCACTCGTGCTTTCTCGGCCTTCTTGGCAGCCTTGCTGGCCGCCTTCTCGGCTTTCGCTTGAGCCTTCGCGTCGACATCCAGTGCAGCATCCGTGCAGCGGGTATGCACTGCCGTGCTTCGAGTGGGCGACGCTCATCAGGGTGGCGGAGTAGGGCGGGCGGGACTTGAACCCGCGACCACACCGATTATGAGTCGGGCGCTCTAACCTGCTGAGCTACCGCCCCGCTGGGATCGATCCGTGGATCGCACCCCGAGGATCTACCGTAACCGGTTCGACGGGGGGCTCTCGTTGACCTCGCGCCCCATAGGGCGCACCGTAGGGCTCACAGCCCGCCCCGATCCCAGTGTTTACGCGGGGGTCAGAGCATATAGGGACGGATTATGAGTCCCCTGCTCTAACCGGCTGAGCTACCGCCCCGTGCGCCGCGGCGCCGAACTAGTTCGACTCCTCCTGGGAGTCGAACTCGGTGATCGGGTCCACGACCGGCTCTCCACGATACAGACACTCGAACGTCGTCAAGGTGCGCTCGATGTCGTGCGCCTGGATGAGCCGCAGCGACGCGCGCTTCATCTTCGCGAACTCGTCGTCGGGCAGCGTGAGCACGCGCTCGAGCTTGGCGGCGAGGTCCTCGACGTCGTCGGGGCGGAAGAGGTAGCCGTTCTCGCCGTCGTGCACGAGGTGCGGCAGCGCCATGGCGTCGGCGGCGACGACGGGCAGGCCCGACGACATGGCCTCCATGGTGACGATGGACTGCAGTTCCGCCGTCGAAGGCATCGCGAGGACATCCGCACGCGTGTACGCCGCTTTGAGCTCGGCGTCCGAGACCAGGCCGGCGAAGACCACGCGGTCGGCGATGCCGAGCTGCGCGGCGAGGCGCTCGAGATGGTGGCGCTGCTCGCCGTCGCCGACGATCTCGAGCTGCCAGTCGAGGGATGCCGGGAGCAGCGCGACCGAGCGGAACAGCACCTCAAGGCGCTTCTCGTTCGTGATGCGGCCGACGAAGACGATGCGGCTGCCGCGGCCTTCCCAGCGCGGGGTGTAGTCGTCGACGCGCACGCCGTTGCCGATCGCGTGCACGCCTCTGATGCCGGTCGCCTCTTCGAGGTAGTCGGCGGCGCGCCGCGTCGGGGTGGTCACGGCGTCCGCGCGCTTCAGGATGCGGCCTTCGTCCCACCAGGCCCACTTCACGAACGGCGGCTGCAGGAAGCGCGGCACCTTCGTGTGCTCGATCATGTTCTGCGGCATGGTGTGGTTGGTCGCGATGGTGCGGATGCCCCGCTCGGGCGCTGTCAGGGACAGCCCCCGCCCGACCACGAAGTGCGACTGGAAGTGCACTGCGTCGGGCTTCACCTCGTCGAGGATGCGGGCGGTGTTGCGGCGGATCGTCCACGGCATCATGTAGCGCAGCCAGGGGTGCGGGTACCAGCGCACGCTGAAGCGGCGGTGCATCTTGAGGCGGACGCCCTCGTGCAGCTCCTCCCAGTCGCCGGTCTTGAAGATCGAGCGCGAGGGGGCGATCACGTGCACCTCGTGGCCGCGGGCCACGAGGCCCGCGGCGAGGCGCTCGGCGAAGCGCGCGGCGCCGTTCACGTCGGGGGCGAAGGTGTCGCAGCCCAACACGATCTTCAACGGTCGCTGGGGCGTGTCACTGGGTTCGGGCACGTCGTAAGTCCTCAAGGGTTCTCGGGGCACTTGCGGTTCAGCAAGGGGGTCGGTGGTCGAGTTTAGGCACCGGCGCGGTGGATCCGCCGAGGCCATGCCACGAACGGGGAAGAATCGATACCGGGGTACTACGGTGCGGCCGCAGGCGTCATACCTTCTGGATCTGCGGGTGGTGGCGCGCGAGCAGCACGACGCCGACGACGGCGAGGACGCCGGCGACGACCCAGACCATCGCGGCCCACGGCTGGACCTGGGCGGCCTCGTTGAGCACCACGATGCCGATCGTCACAGCGACGAGCGGGTCGATCACGGTGAGCCCGGCGATCACGAGGTCGGGCGGGCCGGAGGCGTACGCGTTCTGGACGAAGTACGCGCCGAGCGAGACCGCGACGATCACGCCGAGGATGCACGTGCCGGTGAGCAGATCGAACTCGCTCTGCTGGATGCGCGCGATGACGACCTTCGCGAGCGTGACGACGAAGGCGTAGAGCACGCCCGCCAGGATGATGTAGACGAGAGCCCGCATCTGCTTGCGGTACACGAGGAACAGCGCTCCGGCTGCGACCAGGACGGCGCACAGGATGAGCAGCACCGTGATCAGCTCGCGCTCGGTGATCGGCACCTCGCGCGCCTGGAACGCGGCCACCGTCACGAACACGCCGACGCCCGCGACGCAGAGGCAGATCGACAGGATCGACACGAGGTTCAGGTTGGTCTTGGTCACGCGCGAGTTGATGATCGCGGTGACGACGAGCGCCACGGCGCCGAGCGGCTGCACCACGATGAGCGGCGCGAAGGCGAGGCTCGCGAGCTGCAGCAGCACCGCGGTGCCGAGCATCAGCGTGCCGGTGACCCAGGAGGGCCGCTGCAGGAGCCGCTTGAGCTGGCCCAGGTTGAGGCCGCCGCGTGCGGCATCCCCGGTCGTGTCCTGGTCGACCTTGTTGACGCCGGCGTGCTGTAGCTGCGCGCCGACCGACAGGAAGATCGCGGCGACGAGCGCGAGCGGGATCCCGATGAACTGCCGGGGGTCGAGCGCGAGCGGGTCGAAGCCGCGGCTTGCATCGGTGAGGGCGGTGGCGAGCACCCCATGAAAGTACCGGACACTCCCCCGATATCCTGGGCGAATGGCCGTACTCCCGATTCGCATCCAGGGTGAGCCCGTGCTGCACGCGCGCGCCGAAGACGTCACCGTGTTCGACGACGAGCTGCGCCGGCTGGTCTCCGACATGCTCGAGACGATGGATGCCGCGCCCGGTGTCGGCCTCGCCGGCCCGCAGGTCGGCGTCGGCAAGCGCCTCTTCGTCTACGGCTGGACGGACGATGACGACGTCGAGCACCGCGGCGTCGCGATCAACCCCGTGCTGTGGATCACGCCGACGCCGACGGGCGAGGCCGACGACGAGGAGGACATCGAGGGCTGCCTCTCCTTCCCCGGTGAGCGCTTCCCGCTGCGCCGCTCCCCCGCGGCGCGCCTCGAGGCGGTCGACCTCGACGGCAAGCCCTTCGAGGTGTACGCGGAGGGCTGGCTCGCCCGCATCTTCCAGCACGAGTACGACCATCTCGACGGCATCCTCTACATCGACCGCCTGCCCCGCCCCTACGACCGCGAATGGCCGAAGATCAGCCGCAAGCGCGGCTGGGGCGTGCCCGGAAACAGCTGGCTGCCGGGCGAGGACGACCTCGAAGGCTGAGGCATGCCCGGCCGCCTGCGTCGATTTGTACAGTGCGCACCCGAGCGGTTAAGCTGTTCTTCGTTGCCCGGTCGTTCACCGGGAAGCATTCCTCGATAGCTCAATTGGCAGAGCAATCGGCTGTTAACCGATAGGTTCTTGGTTCGAGTCCAAGTCGGGGAGCCACGCGAAAAGGCCCGTGCGAAAGCACGGGCCTTTCGCATTGCCGCGGGCGAGCCGGGCCGGGCGCGGATGCCGCGGCATCCGCACCGCCCGATCAGGTCCTACTACTGCTCGAGTGCGAGCGCGCGCCCGAGCTTCGCGACGTAGGGGTGGGTGGGGCTGCCGAACACCTCGTCGATGTCGCCGTAGCCGACGATGACGCCGTCGTGCAGCACCGCGACGTGCGCGCCGAGCTGGCGCAGCACCGCGAGGTCGTGGGTGACGATGAGCGCGGCGAACGCCGGGTCCTCGCGCAGCCGGCGAACGACGCTCAGCACCGTGTCGCGCACGGTCACGTCGATGCCGGAGGTCGGCTCGTCGGCGATCAGCACGTTCGGCCCGAGGATCAGCGAGCGCGCGATCGCCGCCCGCTGCCGCTGCCCCTCGGAGATCTCGTAGGGGTACTTCTCGAGCACCGAGAACGGCAGCCCGACCGAGTCGAGCACCTGCAGCGCGCGGGTGCGCGCCGCCTCGCGGTCGAAGCGCTTGTCGCGTTCGAGGATCGGCTGCTGCAGGACGTCGAGGATCGTCGCGCCGCGCTCGAGCCGGTCGGACGCGTCCTGCGCGAGGTACGCGGTGTGGAAGGTCAGCTTGTTGCGCTTGCGCTGCGAGAGCGTGCGCAGCGCGATCCCGCCGACCTCGGCGTCGCCGCCGGAGATGCGGATGTCGTAGCCGCCGGGCCCCTTGCGCCTGAGCTCCCCCGCGAGGATGCGGGCGAGCGTCGACTTGCCGCCGCCCGACTCCCCCAGCACGCCGAGGACTTCGCCGGCCTTCACCTCGAACGTGACGCCGCGGAGCGCGTTCGTCTTGCGCCCCTTCGTCACGTATTCGGCGGCGAGATCGTGCACGACGATCGGGGCGGTGTCCTGTTCGGGCGCTCGGGTCACACCCCGAGCCTACTGAGCGGCGGCGCCCCCGGTGGCGACGAGCGCCTTCAGCTCGGCCCGGCGCTCGGCCTGCGCGGCCGGGTCCGGGACGGGCAGCGATGCGAGCAGCTTCTGCGTGTACGGGTCCTGCGGAGCCCCGAGGACCTGGGCGTTCGGCCCCGACTCCACGATCTCGCCGTGGTGCATCACGGCGATCCGCGTGGCGATGAGGTCGACGACGGCGAGGTCGTGGCTGATGAACAGGCCCGCGAAGCCGAATCGGCTCTGCAGGCCCGTGATCAGCTCGAGCACGCGTGCCTGCACCGAGACGTCGAGCGCCGACGTGGGCTCGTCGAAGATGACGAGCTTCGGTTCGAGCGCGAGGGCGCGCGCGAGCGAGACGCGCTGGCGCTGGCCGCCCGAGAGCTCGTGCGGGAAGCGCTCGGCGTAGTCCGCCGGCAGCTGCACCGCCTCGAGCAGCTCGCGCGAGCGGTTGCGCGCGGCGGCCGCCGACGACTCGGAGCCGTGCACGAGCATCGGCTCGGCGATCGCGTCGCCGATGGTGAGCAGCGGGTTGAAGCTCGACGCCGGGTCCTGGAAGACGAAGCCGATGTCCTTGCGCACGGGCCGGAACGCGCGCTCGCGGATGCCGTTCATCTCGTGCCCGAGCACCTGCAGCGAGCCGCCCGTCACACGGGTCAGCCCCGCGATCGCACGGCCGATGGTCGTCTTGCCGCTGCCCGACTCGCCGACGAGGCCGAGGACCTCGCCGGGGGCGATCTCGAAGGAGACTCCGCGGACGGCGCGGAAGCCGCCGCGGCCGAGACGGCCGGCATAGGTGACCTCGAGCCCCTGGGCGCGGACGACCGGAGCGCCGCCGGCGGGCTCGGCGGGGACATCCGCAGCGGCATGCGCACCCGCCGCCGCGACGGCGAGGCCCGAGTGGCCCGAGCCGACGCGCGGCACGGCGGCGAGCAGCGCCTGGGTGTACGGGTGCTGGGGCGCCGAGAACAGCGCGGTCGCCTCGGCCTGCTCGACGACCTCGCCCTGGTACATCACGACGACGCGGTCGGCGAGATCGGCGACGACGCCCATGTTGTGGGTGATGAGCACGATCGACGAGCCGTACTCGTCGCGGCACCAGCGCAGCAGGTCGAGGATCTCGGCCTGCACCGTGACGTCGAGGGCCGTCGTCGGCTCGTCGGCGATGATCAGGCCCGGGTTCAGGATGAGCGCCATCGCGATGACGATGCGCTGCTTCTGACCGCCCGAGAACTCGTGCGGGTAGTAGTCGATGCGCTTCTCGGCCTCGGGGATGCCGACCCGGCGCAGGATCTCGATCGCCCGCTCGCGGGCTTCCTTGCGGCTGACCTTGCCGTGGGCGCGCAGCCCCTCGGCGATCTGCCACCAGATCGGGTAGACCGGGTTGAGCGCCGTCGACGGCTCCTGGAAGACCATCGCTGCGTCGCGGCCGCGGATGGCGCGCAGGCCCGCCTTGTCGAGGCGGGTGACGTCCACGCCTCCGGAGGCGTCGCGCCCCCGCAGCAGCACGGCGCCGCCCGTCGTCGCCGTCTCGGGCAGCATGCCCAGGATCGTCTTCGCGGTGACGGACTTGCCCGAGCCCGACTCGCCCACGACCGCGACGATCTCGCGCTCGGCGACGCTCAGGCTCACACCGCGCACGGCGGCGACGGAGCCCGCGTCGGTCGCGAAGCGGACGGACAGGTCGGTGATGTCGACGACGTTGCTCATCGGACGACCTCCTCGGCGTCGATCTCGATCTCGGGGGGTGCGGATGCCTCGGCGGCTGCTCCGCGCCGGCGCAGGCGCGGGTCGGCGAGGTCGTTGAGCCCCTCGCCCATCAGCGAGATGCCGAGCGCCAGCAGCACGATTGCGAGGCCCGGGAACAGGGCCGTCCACCAGATGCCGCTCGTGACATCCGCCACGGCCTTCTGCAGGTCGTAGCCCCACTCGGCCGCCGCGGTCGGCTCGATGCCGAGGCCAAGGAAGCCGAGACCGGCGAGCGTCTCGAACGAGTCGACGGCGTTGAGCGTCATGATGAGCGGCAGCGTGCGCACGGAGTTGCGCAGCACGTGGCGGAAGATGATCCGCGCGTTGCCGGCGCCGAGCACGCGGGCCGACTCGACATACGCCTCGGCCTTGATGCGGACGACCTCGGCGCGCACGACGCGGAAATACTGCGGCACGTACACGACGGTGATCGAGATGCCGGCAGCGAGCACGCCGTTCCACAGCCCGGACTGGCCGTGGCTGATCATGATCGACACGATGATCGCGAGCAGCAGGGTCGGGAACGCGTAGATCGCGTCGCAGACGACCACGAGCACGCGGTCGAGCGGGCCACCGAAGTAGCCCGACAGCAGGCCGAGCAGCACGCCGAGGACGAGCGAGAACACGACCGCGACGACGATCGCGATCAGCGCGGTCTGGGAGGCCCAGACGACGCGGCTGAACACGTCGTAGCCCGCGACCGTGGTGCCCCACAGGTGCGCTCCGGACGGCGCCGCCTGCTGCGGGAAGACGCCTCCGCCGTCGCGCAGCTGCGCGAAGCCGTAGGGCGCGATGAGGGGCGCGAAGATCGCGACGAGGACGAAGAACGCGGTCAGGGCGACGCCCGTGACGAGCATGAAGCGCTGCACGCCGACGCTCTGGCGCACCTGCCGCGCGATGGGCAGGCGGTCGAGGAACGCGCCGCGGCGCTTGAGGGGAAGGGTGGTCATCTCAGTACCTCACGCGCGGGTCGATGAAGGCCGTGATGACGT
>Ga0164242_10005265_pt1 | contig 14409 bp, 11 predicted proteins | sample OricomgcompostMG_FD_108783 | JGI IMG/M metagenome (GOLD analysis project Ga0164242, IMG submission 108783) | Miracle-Growth compost microbial communities from Emeryville, California, USA - Original compost - Miracle growth compost (MG) ... | reverse complement strand
AACTATGCAAAACTTTCCTATGAATTGGGGTATCAGGATGTGGCCTTGAGCGAACTCAAAAAATTCATTACAGATTATCCCCGGTCCCCTTACAACCAGGAAGCCAAAGAATTATTGGTTAGTGTTTTGTCCAATGCCAACAATTATAAAGAAGCCCTTCAATTGATTCAATCGCTGGGTGGCGCCCAAAGCGAGATTGTACAACGGGCTTATCCCAGAATTTTATATGGCAGGGCAGTAGAATTCATCAATGATCAGAATGTCTCACAAGCGACAACGATGATCAACCGAATCTTTAATCTGCCCTATAATGAAAAGGAAGTCCAGCCTGCTTATTTCTGGAAAGGCGAATTGGCGTACCGGTCACAGAATTATAGCGGTGCGATAGAATCTCTGAACAGGTACCTCCAAAATCCGGTAAATTATGGGGAAGTCAATGAGACGGATGCAAATTATACCTTAGGATATGCTTATATGCGCGCAGGCGATTATAATAAAGCCTTAAATGCTTTTAGAAAAGTGGCCACAACGGCGAGTAGCGGTTCTACCAGTGTTCAGAAGGATGCTTATCTAAGATCTGCAGACTGTTATTTTATGCAGAAAAACTATAGCCAGGCGTCCGCCATCTATGATGATATCATCCGGCAAAATCTGCCCTCTGCAGATTATGCCTATTATCAGAAGGCTGTCATTGCCGGTGCCTATGGAAGAGTTGCAGATAAGGTGGCTTATTTACAGGCCTTCGACCAGCAATATGGTAACTCTTCACTGGCGGCAGAAGCCAATCTGCAAATGGCTTCGGCTTATATGGCCAGCGAAAATTTCTCCAAGGCTGTTGCACCGTTACAAAAAGTACTGAATGCAGATCAGGAGGCGTTAAAGCCAGATGCTTATCTGAACTTAGGCGTTACTTATTTTAATATGGGCAACAATGATGCGTCCTTGCAGAGCTTTCAGGAACTGATTAAACGATATCCGAATGCCCCACAGAGTAATGAAGCGATTGCCTATGTGCGCAATATCTTTGTCAATGAGCACCAACCTGAAAAGTATCTGAGCTTTATGCAGCAAAACGGTAAACAGGTCAGCTATACCGAGCAGGATTCCCTTTCTTATATCTCTGCTTTCAAATCTTATGGTGACGAACAATTTGATGCAGCGATTACAGGGTTTGAAAACTATCTCAGATCTTTTGGCCAGGGGCAGCATAGTATAGATGCGGCTTACTATCTGGCTGGGCTTTACCGTCAGCGTAAAGACACGGACAATGCGCTTAAATATTATGACCTGGTTGCTGCGAAGGCACCCAATCAGTTTGCAGAAGATGCCGTACTTCAGGCAGCCAGGCTTTATTACTTTGATAAAAAGGATTATGCAACTGCGGCTACCTATTATAAGCAACTGAAAGATATCGCCACATCCGCAGATAACCGTCTGGAAAGTATGCGTGGGTTATTACGTTGCCAGTATAAATTGCAGCAATGGGCCGAAGCAGATCAGAATGCCAAGGACCTTTTAATGCAAAAAGGCATCGCAGATGACGACAAGCAGATCTCCAATACAATTATTGCTAAAAACCTCCAGCAACAAGGTGACCTGGAAGGTGCGACAACCGCCTATAAAAAAGTGTATAGTTTAGGAAAATCAGAATATGCGGCAGAAGCAAGGTACAGAGTGGCTGAGATTTTGGTCCAGGAAAAAAATTATAAAGAAGCTGAAAAAGCAGCCTTTGATGTCATTAATAAATCAGGATCTTACGATTACTGGATCACAAAGTCCTATATTTTACTCGGTGAGATTTATTTTAAAGAAAATGACCTTTTCAATGCGGAAGCTACCCTGAAAAGTGTCGTGGAAAATGCCACTGATACAACGCTTAAGCAAGAAGCGCAAACTAAGCTGGATCAAGTGCTGGCACAGAAAAAGAAAAAGAGCCGAGTGGAGTAAATCACTTGATGGCCATTGATTATCGTAACATCAAAATTGTTTACACTTACATTAAACACATGAAAGAGATCACTGAATATAAAAGCCTGTTTACAAAAAAGACTTCCATTTGGATTGGCGTCTTATTATTGGCCCTCTGCCTGGGGATTACTCAGGCGCAGGCCCAACGCCGCAAAAAAAAGGCATCCCCGAAAAAAACAACCATTAAAAAAGCGGTAGCCCAGAAGCCTGCGCAGAAACCTAGTCAGGATACTGTACCGCTGGAAGGTGGGAAGAACTTTACGGTGACTTCTGATTTTACGCCTTCTTTAAAACCAGCCTCCAAGATTAACTTCAGTTCAACTACGGCACTTCCAACACCGGAAAAGACTCCTTTGAACTATAACGTGCCGGCGCAGAACCTGACTTTTACGTATAATCCTGCCTTCCTAAGGCCGCTAGCCGTAAATATTGATACCGGATCAGTCTGGAGGAATTCCGATTTTGTCAAGCTGGGCTACGGGAATTATTCAACACCTTATTTGGAGGGGGGAATTTCCCTGGGAGACGGTTATCATTCTGCGGTCACCATCCATGCAAAACATACTTCCTCTAAAGGAAATCTGCCGTTGCAGGAGTTCGGCAAAACAGGCGTTGAGGCCAGCGGAGTATTTGCCGTCACGGATAAAAATGAACTGGATGCCAGGGCCTATTTCAATAGCAACAGGACCTATGCATATGGCGGTTTATTGCCAGATGAGCCTTATAATAAAGACAGCCTAAAACGCAATTACCATGATGTTGGTATCAAAGTCGGCTTGTCCAATAAATTTAAAAATGCGACCGGTATTGATTACCATCCTACGATCGGTATCGATGCTTTCGGAGACAATCATGACGGAAGAGAATCGACGTTATCTATTGATGCACCATTCAGCAAGCGGCTGAATGAAACCTTTGTGGCTAAATTAGGCGCAGGTATTGATGTAAGCAGTTTTAAAAAGGATGATCTGTCCATCAATAATAATCTGGTGACCATCCGTCCCTCGGTTGAAATCAACCGGCCGGATTTTAAAATGAACCTTGGGATTATCCCGTCTTTCTACAATGGTGATTTTCATTTATTGCCTAACCTGTCATTAGAGGCCAAAATGCGCGACGAGCGCTTTATTGCCATGGCCGGCTGGAAAGGATATTATAATAAGAATACCTACCGGTCGCTGACAATGTTTAATCCATGGATCGCTATCCCTCAGGATTTTGATTATACCCGCGTCTCCGAAATCTATGGAGGATTTAAAGGGACTGCCGGTGATCATCTGACTTTTAATGCAACGGTCGCTTACCTGAATGAAAAGGATGCGCCCCTGTTTTTAAATAGGACCGAAGATAATTTGTTTGATGTGATCAGTGATGATATCAATAATTTACGTTTCCATGGTGAATTAGGCTTTAACACAAGACAGAGTTTTTCTTTGCTCGCCGGCCTTACACTGAATAATTACAGCAAGGCAACTGATCAGGCCTGGGGACTGTCACCCATTGAAATGAACGGATCGCTGCGTTGGAGGATCCTTCCTGCTGTATTACTTAAGAGTGATCTGGATATATGGACAGGCGGTTATTATAAGGATCCCAATGCAGGCAATAAAAAGCTGAGCGGCGCAGCCGACTGGAATGTGGGCGCAGAGGTGGATATCATCAAAAATGTCGGCCTCTGGTTGCAGGTCAATAATCTTTTGAATAATAAATATCAGCGTTTTTATAACTATCAGACCATTGGGGCTAATATTATGGGCGGGATTATCTTTAATTTTGGCCAACTGAAAAAATAGCTATGATGCAAATAGAATCTTCTTTATTCCAGCCGTTTTTAATTAAATACCGTAAGCTGCCTTTAGGTAACCTTGGTACGGTTGTTTTGCAACAAGAACCGGCCTTTCATGAATATACCAGCCAGGTAATCCGTCCGGTCAAAGACGTGTTTGGGTTTTCGCCGAAGACAGAGGCTGGTTTAATGGAAAGCTTTGAGACATTTGCTGAGAAAAGAGGGATTGGTAAAAACAGTGTGGCACTCTTGATTGAACAGATTAAAAGCCAACTCAGCAAGAATAATGAAGCTTTACTGGAAGGAATAGGTACACTGAAGATTGAAAATAATGTATACAAGCTGGTGGGAAGTGATATTTCTAAGGATTATCTTCCACCTGTAAAGGCAACCGCTGTAATTCACGAAGGGGATGTCCATGATGTTAAAGTGGGGGAACAGGTGCGTTCGAGCGAAGAGATGAAAGAGATGCTGGCTGCAAAAAAGACCATGGATTATTGGTGGGTTTATGCGCTTATTTTGCTTGTAGTAGCTATTGCTGCTGTTCTGTATTCTGTTTATGGCGATAGGCTGTAATAAGTCGTCTTCCGGTAATTTTATCATTGGATTCTGGATCTGATCTTCAGAAAAAATGCATATGAAATGGCAGATTACCGGTATTATTTTCATGGGGGGAATTGTTCATTTTGCAATTGCACAGATGCAGACTGATACAAGCTTGCATTTGAATACAAAAGAACTGCTGAAGCATCTAAATGCATATGATTAAACCAAGCAGCCCACGGAAAAAACAGACTCGGTTGATTTTAGCCTGGCATGGGTACAAGGAATGCTCATAGACGTTATTTCTGCCAAGAATTGGAAGAAAGTTCGATTGAAAATCCACAGTATGGCTAGGGGGAAGTATGACCAGATCGAAAAATCAAGCATTCCTGATGAACTAAAGCCAGAAGGGGCCGAGGGAAAATCTACCTATATGATAGATTGCCTTAATTTTTACAATTCATGGCAATTGGATTCGTTAATTCATCGCATTTAAATGAAGTACAAAACGGAATAACTTGCTACTTTAGATTAATTGATGCCAGGGAATTATACAAGTTATTTGTTTGCAATATGAACAATTTGTATACCTTTGCAACACATCTTAATTTTTAAAACCTTATTTATGAGAAAACTATTCTTGCTTTTGGGTGCAGGCTTTTTGTTAACTGCTGCCACCAAGGCCCAGTCTTATGAGCGTCCGGTCGGTTCTGAGTTCAGTATCGGTATTGAAGGGGCATTGCCTATGAATGGCTGGGATGTCGGTGATGGACATGGAACGAAATTTTCTGAATTTGGCATTGGGGCAACTATCAAATATGCCTATAATTTTAATGAGACCCTTGCAGCGACCTTCCAGACGGGGTATATTTATTTTCCTGGCAAGGATTTGGGTGGTGGAAAAGTAAATTCTGGCCAAATTCCAATTAAGGCTGGTGTTAGGTTCAGTATGAGCAATTTTTATGTTGAACCTCAGTTTGGTCTTAGTTCTTATAATGTTAAGGCCGTTAGTACGACTGAGGATGTCTCAGGGTCAGGCTCGACTACCGCATTTACTTATGCCATTGGAATAGGTGCTATGGCTAGCCGAAATTTTGATATTGGTCTGCGTTATGAGGCGATGTCTAAGGACGGCACTCAAGGATTTTTGGCATTAAGGCTGGCATATTCCTTACCTTTTGGCCGGTAAGCAATTATATTAAATATATTGGCAAAAAGTCACTTCAAAATTCGAGTGGCTTTTTGTTGTTTATTAGAGGTTGGCTTATTAGCTAATTTTTTGACGGAATTTTCTGTTGCATTTATTCACTTTAATATATGGTAGAAATATTTTATTAAAGCCTGTATTTTAGATTAATTTGACGATGAAAAAGATTCTGATATTACTTACGTTGACTTTCCTGGTATATGCCGGATTAAAAGCTCAATCACATTTTGATCTGCAACGCAAATCCGAATTAAGTATAGGACTGGAAAGCGCTTTACCGATGAACGGGTGGGACTTGTATGCCAAAAACACGAAGAGCGCAAGCTTTGGTGCCGGTCTTTCGCTTAAATATGTTTATAACATAAATGATTTTCTGGCTACAACTACGCAAATCGGAGCCTTACATTTTTTTGCCAATAAGTTGGATGGCGCGGAAGTAAACTCTGATCAATTTTTTTTGAAAGCCGGTATAAGATTAAAGGCGGGTAGTATTTACTTTGAGCCAGAGTGTGGCATCAGCTCCTTATCTGGGAATGTACCAGACAAAATCAATGGGGGATTTGGTTCTTCAACTATAAATCCTTTTACTTATGCCATGGCCATCGGTGCGCTTGCCGGAAAACGCTTTGATATAAGCTTCAGGTATGAAGCGATGACAAAGGATGCGACCGTAGGGTATATTGGACTACGGATAGCATACAAAATACCGTTGGGAGACCCGGAGTAGTTATGGAAAAATGGATGCCAAAAGTTTGATTACCGAACATATTTTAGAAAAAACCATTTTTACGATTTGCTTATATAAATGATTATGTAATATTATCCTGTGTTAAATCTCATCCTTGTCCGTATCGTGGGCTGCACATTTCAGGTTAAGTTCAGCTTTAAAAGAAAAATGAGAAATCTGCGTTATGAGACTATATCTAAGGATGGCATTCAAGAATTTTTGGCGTTAAGACTAGCATAATCTTTACCTTTTGGCCGGGAGGAAATCAATTGTTCGTTATAATAAAAGCCGCTTTTTATTAAAAGCGGCTTTTATTATGGTGGAAATGGATATTACGTAATTTAAAGTGCCCCTTTTCCGGACATTCCTTGGTTTACAAACCCGGATCCCGTTTCATCCACTAGAGGAGAACAAGAAGATGAGGCTAATTTATAGGTTTGTGAAAATAAAAGCCTACTTTGCGATATAAAGCATACAAAATTTGATAAATGGACCGCTAAATAATGAACAGGATTTGATAATCGCCTTAAAGAAAGGGGAAGAATCAGCCTATAGTTATTTATATGACCATTATGGTTCTGCTTTGTATGGTTATATTTTGCAAATGACCTCAAATGCTGAATTAGCAAAAGATCTGATGCAGGAAGTATTTATAAAGGTATTTCAGAAAATAGGCCAATATGATGAACAAAAAGGGCACTTCTACACCTGGTTAATCCGAATAGCGCACAACACTGCTCTTGATAAAATAAAATCGAATTATTATAAAAATAATCAGAATACTTATTCAATTGAGGAGAAGCATAATATACAAGGAGGTGAGGGAGCGGTTACGCCTAAAATTGATCATATTGGAGTGGATAAAGCATTAATTTCGTTGGACGAAACACATAAAAAGGTGATTGACCTGGCGTATTTTCATGGCTTCACCCAAAGTGAAATTGCGAAGGAAATGGGGCTTCCTGTTGGCACGGTTAAAACACAGGTGCGGAAGGCACTGATTCAATTAAGAAAACTATTAAATATAGAATAGCGAATTTTGGATTTAGAAAACTACATATCATCTGGTGTCTTGGAGAACTATGTTCTCGGACTTCTCTCTGAGAAAGAGAACAGAGAAGTTTTGGCAATGATGGAAAGTCATCTTGAAGTGGCAAAGTATGTCCGTTCGCTCGAAGATAGTTTAGAGACTTATGGTAGACTGCATGCCGTTCCTCCGCCAATTGAACTTAAATCGGTGATTATGGAGCAAATCCGTGCACAAAAATCGGCCCGGTTTGATGTAGAAAATAATCAGCTTTTACATTCATCACAAGACAAAGGTTTAACTCTCCAAAAGCAAAATGAACGATTAAGGTTTTGGCGAAAATTGGCAATTGCGGGAATAATTATTCTAATGGCAAGTTTGGGCGGCAATATTTATTTTAGTATCCAAAAGCATCAAGCTCAAAAGATCGCCGAGGACTTAGCTTCCCAAAATAAATTGCTAATAATGGAAAATAAGCAGGTGCACCAACGATTGGTAAAAGAAATAAGAAAGACCGACCTACTGGCCAATCCGGACATCCGCCCGGTTGTCATGAATGGCGTAAAACAGCATCCTGCATTCAAGGTGACGGTTTACTGGAATAGCAGTGATAGGACTGTTTATTTAGGCGAGTCTGACTTACCCGAAATTCCAGCTGATAAAATATATCAGTTATGGGCCATTGTGGATGGTAAACCGGTTGATTTAGGTATATTTTCTCCAGGGAATAAAAATCTGCCACTCGAGATGAAAAAAATTGGTGCCGGAAATGTTCAGGCATTTGCAATCACCTTAGAAAAAGAAGGTGGAAATCCCACGCCTACCATGGACCAAATGTATGTTATGGGAGCCACTTCCTAAATATTATTCCGTGTTACACAGATGGCAAGCATTCTTTAGTCATCCATTCAAGGCTTATTTAGTTTACCAGTTTAATTGCTGCTACCTTTATATCAGCCCCGCCTTCCTTACCGCCGTTGTTGAGCAAATTCTTAATTGCCCATAGAATTTATCTATGTGCCAAGGGCCAATATTTGACCTTCTTTGTTTCATTTCAAAATTACCTTCTCTGTCAATTTTTTCAATAATTCATCGGATAATCAATTAAATACATCGTTTTATTCTTACTTCTAAGCCATATATTAAGCAGTAGGGGCAAAAAAAAATCAAAAAAAAATCCTCTTTTTAAATCCAGTTGTATCTGGTAATCGTATATAGTATGACAGGCAGGCAGGGATCTATTGATTGGGGATATGTGGATATGCCTGGAATGAGAATAGTAAAAAAAAGAGGACGATGACAATGCAGAAAAAAATAAAATGGTTCTTTATTGGAACCTTAGGGACAGCGGTTTTGTTATTTCTTACGCTAGTCATTCATATTGCTATTATGGTTTATCATAAAGGACCATTGCCCTTTGAGCATACGCAAATGGCCCGGACTGATTTTATGGAACCACTAGACAGCTTACAGATTTCGAAATTAAAGTCCAACCTGTTGTCACAAAAAGGGGTCAAGAGTATTTATTTGAATTCAAAAGATCACAATGTTGTGTACACTTTTGATAACCGACAGAATTCAGGAGATAATATTTTCAGGAATGCCATTGTCCCAGCCCATTTAAAGGCCAAGCCTTACATTGTGTCTGCCGAAGATTTAAACCGAGGATGTCCCGCTTTCAATAATAATTCTTTTTATGGAAAATTGACAAAGGTTATTTCAAAAGCGGTTAACTGATTTTATTTTCAAAATTTACTTTTCAAATCAAATATAAAAATATGAAAACCAGACCAAAAATCGTTTTATTCTTTATCGCATGTTCTTGTATGTTGCTTAGTTTTAGTTCTTGTCATAATGAGGATAAAGACCATATGACAGTCATTCCGTCAACTCCTTTGTATGATACTTTGGGTTGGTTTATTCAGGGAGGCAACGGACAAATCGCCGGTCAGGGAACAAAAATGATTGCAGATCCCGACAATGAAGGTCAGAAAATTCAGGCGGGTAGATTGGCGATAAGAACGGTCGTTAATAAAGCATTAGGTATTATAGCATCTGACAACAGGCTGGCTGTGTATTTTCCCACCCTTTTGGCGGAAATAGGAAATGGCAATACGACAGGTCTGGCTCAATTACTAAACTCATTCACGGATTTTGTGCAGACGGCAGTTAGTAAGCAAAATGTTTATAAAGGCCCGGATATGAAAACTGTTCACAATCATGCCACCTTTGCGCGGTTTGGCTCATCGGATCATCCGACAAGTGACAAAGAGGATTTCGATGTATTTGTCTCAGATGTTGCTAAGGCTGCTCAGGAATTGGATGTTCCTGCAAGCATTATTGGTCAGTTGGGTGAATTGCTATATACAACCGAGGGAGATATTGCCTATGAAAAATAATAAAGTTCATGAAAAATTTCGTAAATTACCTGGTAGCAATCAATTCACATAGGTTTGCAAATGGAGTGTCTTTCAGCATTGAAAGGCACTCTGTATTTTAATTCGTCAATGGTTGTTTGTTAAGCGTGTCATCCGCAAAATGGTTATTTATAAAGTTTCCAGTAACTTTACTTTGCCGTGAGTTAATTTGTATTCTTGTTTGTTTGCTTTATTGTATGATTAAATTTTTGTAGCGATGGTATTTTTTTGTGCTTTTATCGGGTAAGGTCATTTTTTTATTTATTGGTATTATAACTATCCAGGGTTGAATAACCAATTTCAAAAATGGTTGAATATAGAATAAACGTAAGTGATTTAAAATTTATAATTGATTCAAAATGGTTCAGGGTAAAGCTATTGCGATATTTTGGTTTAGACGGGATTTGAGACTGGAGGATAACATCGGGCTTTTTCATGCATTAAATTCTGGTTTTGCGGTGTTGCCCATTTTCATTTTTGATACGACCATTTTAGGCAAATTAGAAAATAAATATGATAGAAGAATAGACTATATCTGCCAGTCACTAAATGAAATAAACCGGCTTTTAAGAATTGAAGGCAGTTCTATTTGTAGTTTTTACGGGAAGCCATTGGATATTTTTAAAATGCTATACGATATCTACGATGTTAAGGAAGTTTATTGTAATTGTGATTATGAGCCATATGCTATTCAGAGAGATTTGGAGATCTTGGAATTTTCTAAAAATAGGTCTATCAGATTTAACGCATACAAAGATCAGGTTATTTTTGATAAGAATGATGTCGTTAAATCGGACGGAACCCCTTATACCGTATACACAGCTTACGCAAATAAATGGAAAACTAATTTAGTTCCGGAGCTTTATAAATCTGTGAAACTGAATTTGGGGTGTATTATTCAAAGGTCTTATGAGGAAATCCATTCCCTGCAAGAAATTGGGTTTGAAAAGACGGATGTAATATTTACTAAACCGCTCTTGGACCAGCGGGTTATAAATAACTATGACAAAAAACGCGATTTGCTTTCAGAAAATGGAACGACAAAATTAAGTATGGCCCTTCGATTTGGCACCATAAGTATTCGCAAATGTGTTGCATTTGCCGTACAATATAATCAAACATGGCTTTCGGAATTAATTTGGAGGGAATTCTTCATGCAAATACTTTACCATTTTCCATATGTCGTTGAGCGTTGTTTTAAAGGGAAATATAATTTTATCAGATGGAGAAACAATGAGCAGGAGTTTAAATTATGGTGTGAAGGCCAGACGGGAATTCCTCTTGTAGATGCAGGCATGCGCCAACTTAATCAAACCGGCTTCATGCATAATAGAGCACGTATGGTTGTAGCGAGTTTTCTGGTGAAGAATTTATTAATTGATTGGCGTTGGGGAGAGGCTTATTTTGCAGAAAAACTTAATGATTATGATTTATCTGCAAACAATGGAAACTGGCAATGGGTGGCGGGGTGTGGATGCGACGCGGCCCCATATTTTAGAATTTTTAATCCCATTTCCCAAGCTGTTAAATTCGATAAGAATTCAAAATATATTCGACAATGGGTGCCTGAAATTGACACTGGGAAGTATCCTGAACCAATGGTTAACCTTAAGGATTCACGAAATAAAGCTTTGATTGAATATAAAGCCGCTTTGACGAATCCAAACCCTTATTATTGATATTAAATAAAAAGGTGTTATGATGCGATTTGTAAACTCAAAACAATTAGATTTCTGAGAATCAAATAAACAAAAGCAGGTCTAAAATATTTTTTTGTTACTTAAATTGAAATGAAAAAGCTAAATCATGGACACATATTTGATTGAATTGAATGAACTTATAGGGATAATACAAATTTAGAAATAACAAGAAAGGCTTAAGAAGTCCTTGAGCTATTCAATTCAGTGCTTTTGCCTGATTTAAAAACGATAAATTGTTTTCGCAATAGATTTGTTTCGAAAACCAAGCCGTCCTGGATTGAATCGGAACTAAAAACGTTCATTAAAGAAATGATTATCTTTTGTTTTTGTGAATTTAAGTACAGGCTCATTTTTCCAGCCTGAAAATATCCTTAAGTTCTTTATTGCTGAGATTGCCTATCCAGCTTTCTCCTGAACTGACAGTCAGGTCAGCTAGTTTCTTTTTGGACTGGATCATGGAATTTATTTTTTCTTCAAACGTATTTTTAGTGATGAAACGGTGAACAAATACATTCTTTTGTTGCCCGATCCTAAAAGCCCTGTCTGTTGCCTGAACTTCAACAGCAGGATTCCACCACAGGTCAAAATGAATGACATGGTTGGCCGCTGTAAGATTCAAACCTGTACCTGCAGCCTTTAGGGATAAAATAAATACCTTATCAGCCGGATTTTGCTGAAATGCCTCTGTCATTTCCCGCCGTTGCTTAATGGAGCAACCTCCGTGATAAAATAAAGGTTTTTCTTTATACCGTTCTTCAATAAAATATTGCAACAAAAGCCCCATTTCCTTAAACTGTGTGAAGATGAGTACCTTTTCTCCTGTTTCTTCTAAAGTATCCAGTTTCTCAAAAAGCAAATCCATTTTTCCACTCAGCTGACTGTTCATTATTTTATTTTTCAAAAATTGCGTCGGGTGATTACAGATTTGTTTTAATGCCAGGATGAGTTGTAATACCAGGCCTTTTCGCGCAAATAAAGACTTTTTGTCATTTGGATTTATCGCCTCAATGGCCTTCATCGCTTCTTTTAATGTTGATTCATATAGGCTGGCCTGTGCCTCTGTCAAATTAGCGTAACTATTGATCTCCATCTTATCGGGAAGGTCATTGATTATTTTCTTATCGGTTTTAAGCCGACGCATCATAAATGGTGCAATGACTTTTCTCAGTTTTATGGCTACCTTTTCATCATTTAAATTCTCAATGGGCTTTCCGTAGTTCTCCAGAAACCCTTTTATGTCCCCCAATAAATTTCTGTTGCTATAATCCATAATAGACCAAAGTTCACTAAGCCTGTTTTCTACCGGCGTTCCACTCATCGCAATAAAGTTGTGCGCATTTATACTTTTAACGGCTTTGGATTGATGTGTGTATTGGTTTTTAATATTCTGGGCTTCATCAATAATGAGGGAATGCCAGGATAGTTTCTTTATTTTTGCACAGTCAGACCTGATAACACCATAAGAGGTTAGTAAAATGTCAAAATCCTTTTCAATTTTGCGTTGACTACCATGAAACACCTGAACTTTCAGGCTTGGGGCAAAACGTTCCAGCTCAGCTGACCAGTTAGTCAGGAGGCCTGTCGGCGTTATAATCAGGGCCTTTTCTTTTTCAAGACTGCCGTCTTGTTTAAATTTCAGTAAAGTCGCGATAACCTGTAGGGTTTTACCTAATCCCATATCGTCTGCAATGACAGAGCCAAACCCAATCTTCGCATTATGATACATCCAGTTATACCCTCTTAACTGATAAGGCCGTAGTGTTGCCTTAAGCCCTTTGGGAGCACTTAAAGGAGTGACCTTGGTCAATTTTGCGATAATCTCAGCCGCATCACTGGAAACCGCTATGCCGGCTCCTTCATAATCCTCACTTAAGGCTGCTCTCAGCATATCCATAGGTTGGATTTCCTTTCGGCTATTAAAATGCTGATGTAATTTTTGGAGATCTTCCTTGCTTACATACAGGTATTGTGATTTGTATTTGATCAGGCCATTTGACCTGTTCAATAGTTTTCTGAATTCCGCTTCGCTGATTACCTGATCCCCGATTGCCACCTGCCAATCAAATTCAAGCATTTCGTGTAATTTGAGAAAATTTTTCCCTTGAGTAGCAGAAATTTTCATGGATGCTTTAGGCCGAAGGATATTTTGCAAAGATTTAGGTAGCAGTACATCTATATCCATGAGCTGGATGACTGGCACCATATTAAACAGAAATGTGGCAAAAGTATCGTCCTGTAATACAATTGGGGTGGTTGCTTTTCGATGGATATACTCGCCTAAAGACGGCAATGCTTCCTTCAATTGCAATACAGACTGTAATATTTCGAGTTTACTTTTGGCATATTTAGGCTTTTGCAAAATGGCAGCTAAGCTCAAAAAACTTTTAGATGCCGCAGTTTCAGTACCTACCTCAATATCCAGGTTAAATGCATCCTTATTGGTTTCTTTAACAAGAATTCTAGGTTTATATTTTGCAGCTGTCAGGTGATAACGTTGCAACCAGGTCTGTATGGCACCACTGATGCCTTCCTCGCTGATCTGCTTAAAGGCAACAGATTCTCCTTTAAAAAACAGGCGTAAAAAAATGTCCGGCTCCTGTCGCTCCTGTATTATTGAAATCCAATGGCTAATTAAAAGAGATAAAAACTGTATGGCTTCATCTTTAGTGATTGACATTGGATCCTGCTGGTTTTCATCTAATAATTGCAAGTAGCCTGATGGATAAAAATCAGCAAAACTATCCGTCAATCGGCGTACTTCACGACTTACTAGTGCAGGCAGCCACCTGATTTTAGTTTCTCCGTCCCTAGTCAGAAATACCTGCGGGACAACTGCACCCATAGCCAATAAGTGTAAGGAAAACTGCAAGGCTTGGAACAATACATTTATTGAGGATTGATAATCAGGGAGGCGAACGAGCGGAATAGCTAAAATATTTTCAGCTATCATTTCAAATGAAGCGGGATGGCCGTCCACAAGGAACGTCCCTTCAAAGGCGGTATCTGTCAATACTTGAACCGTACTATGGCGGTT
>Ga0164242_10005264_pt1 | contig 14410 bp, 10 predicted proteins | sample OricomgcompostMG_FD_108783 | JGI IMG/M metagenome (GOLD analysis project Ga0164242, IMG submission 108783) | Miracle-Growth compost microbial communities from Emeryville, California, USA - Original compost - Miracle growth compost (MG) ... | reverse complement strand
CCCGGGCGAGCGGGGTGAGTTGATCTGCATGATCCACCTGACCCCGACGACGCCCGCCAGGATTCAGGAACTGGAGGTCCGGGCCGCGCCGTACGGCACACCGCGCAGCGCACGACCCACCGATATTTCGCCCCGGCGCAAGGCGCTGGGCGTCGCATCGCTGTCGTCGCTGCCAAACACCGCGGTCGACTGGCCGCACTAGAGTCGACACCTCCGCTGACTGCACCGATCCGCGCAGCAGATTCAGACACTCCACCCGCGAAGTGCGCGAAATGGTGCAGTCAGCGGGGTTTGCCGTGGGCTCAACCTAGGCTGCGCAGCAGCAGCCAGAGCACCAGCCGCTCGTCGGGATCGTCCAGGTTCAGTCCGAAGATCTCCGTCATCCGGCGCATGCGGTGTCGGAACGTGTTCTGGTGCAGGAAGATCTGCGCGGAAGCAACCGGCACGTCGCCGAAGCTGTCCAGGTAGGCACGCAGCGTCTGCACGTATCCGGTGCCCTTGTCCGCGTCGTGCTCGGCCATCCGGTCCAGCACCGCCAGGGACAGGCGTGGATCGCTTGCGATGATCTCCTGAAGCTGCAGCAGGATCGCTCGGCTGCGGACGTCGGAGATCGTGGCGACCTGCGGACCGTTGGTCCGCTCGGCCAGCACCTGCAGCACGCGGTCCGCCTCCTCTCGCGACTGGCGAACCAGTGTGAGATCACGTACTGTGCCGCCGATCCCGGCGCCCAAGTCGGCATGTAGCGACTCCAGGGCCCGCGACTTGATCCGCTCCACCAGGGCCCGCAGCATGCCGTCGTCGACGTCGTGCCCGGTAGGCAGCAGCGCGTAGATGGTCTCCCCGATGGTCAGGCACGCGGCCATCCGGTGCCAGCTCTCGCAATACACGGTGATCAGGTCGGCGGTGCGCGCCAGCAGCGTCCCGTCAGGATCGGCGACGTCCCCGGTCGGCTGGAACGCCACCACCGTCACATCGTCACGCTCCACCGACGGCAGCACGTCGACGGCCGGCGCGGGTCTGCCGAGCAACAGCGCCCGCACCGCCTCGGCTCGGGCGGTCCGCTCGACGTCGGCCGTGGTGCGCAACCGCAGAATGTGCAGCGACGCCAGACGGGCGGCATCGGCCAGCGCCCGCTCCGCGTCCGGCGGGAATCCATCGTCGCCCTCGATGGCCCAGATCGACCCGATGGGTTCGTCACCAGCCCGGATCGCCACCGCCAGTCGACTTCGGATGCCGGGCAGGCTGACCCGCTGCACCGATTCCGCGCGGCGCACCTGGTCGTACAGGTCGGCCAACCGGAACTCCACGGGCACGCGCCGACCCAGGATGCCGGCCTGCCGCACGTCGTCGATGGGCTGCCCTGGCACGCTGGAATATGCCAGCACATGCTGGTGTGGGTCCTCGATGGCGATGGCACCACCGACCATCGCCGCCACGGCATTGGCCAGCGCGAACAGATCTCCCGTCACCACTGCCGATAGCGGTTCGCGCCGGGCGCCCCGGTCCCCCGTGACCGCGGCCGACAGCAACAGGTACAGGTGCTGCCAGGCCACCGCGCCGTCGGCCAGCAACAGAGCGATACCGGCCGACTCCGCCACCGCCACTGCCGGTGCGACGTCCTGGCCGTACGACTTGATGATCACCGATGCCAACCCGGCCCGCGCTGCACCGTCGATCGCGGCCGCGATGTCGGCAGAACCCGGTCGGCACCCCACGGCCAGCAGCATCGATCCGGCCTCGGCCGTCACCCCGTCGGCAAGGTCCAACAAGGCCGGCTCACCGGCGGCCACGTCCGGGCCACGGGGCAGGCACAGCGCTTGCAACAGTGGTGGACCCACGGCGGCCAGCACCGATTCCACGGTGCTCGGGGTTTGCGCGATGGTCACCCTGGCAAGCCAACCACAGCGCCCCGGTGCCCCTCACTCGGGTACCGATCAGCCGGCCAGCGGGATGGTGTCGCGGTGCACGGTCACGGATGCCAGAGCGTCCTCGTCGACCTCAACGCCGAGGCCCGGTCCGGTCGGCACCGCGATGTGGCCGTCGACGATCGTGAACGGTTCGGTGATGATGTCCCGCCGGTAGAACCGGTCCGATGCCGAGGTGTCGCCGGGCAGGGTGAACCCGGGCAGGGCGGCCAACGCCATGTTCGCAGCACGACCGATGCCGGTCTCCAGCATGCCCCCGCACCACACCGGAACGCCGTTGGCAGCGCTCACGTCGTGCACCTGGCGGGCCTGCAGGTAGCCGCCCACCCGGCCGGCCTTGATGTTGATCACGCTGGTGGCGCCCAACCGGATGGCGTCGGCGGCAGTCTTGGCCGAGGTAATCGACTCGTCCAGGCACACCGGGGTGGCGAGCTGCCGGGCCAGCGCGGCGTGCCAGGTCAGGTCCTCGTCCTCCAGCGGCTGCTCGATCAGCAGCAGGCCAAACTCGTCCAGCCGGGCCAGGTGTCGGGCGTCGGCGAGGGTGTACGCGGTGTTGGCGTCGACCTGCAGCGGTATGTCACCGAACCGCTCACGCACCGCGCGCACCGGATCCAGGTCCCAACCTGGTTTGATCTTGAGCTTGATGCGCACGTAGCCGGCGTCCAGGTATCCGGCCACCACGTCGAGCAGGGCGGGGACGGACGGCTGTATGCCCACGCTCACCCCGGAGGGAATCGTGGGATGCACGCCGCCCAGGTAGTCGGCCAGCGACATGTCGGCCGCGCGTAGCTGCGCGTCCAGCACCGCCAGTTCCAACGCCGCCTTGGCCATCCGGTGACCCTTGAAGCGCTCCAGCGTTACGGCGACCTTGGCCGCGGTGAGGGCGTCCACCGCGGCTAGTGCCGGCGCCAGGAAGTTCCGGATCGTGGTCGCGGCGGCCTCGTTGAACTCCGGCGAGTACACCGGATCCGGCAGGGTGACGCACTCGCCCCACCCGGGCTGGCCGTCCAGTTCCACCCGTACCAGGAGCACGTCCCGCTCGGTCTGCACACCGAACGACGTCTCGAACGGCGCGACCAGCGGCATCCGCACCTGCAACAGCTCGGCGGAGGTGAGCCTCACGACGGGTCCTTCCTGATCACGTAGGCGCTTTGCTCGTCCAGCCCCACTATTCCCCGCCCGTCGGAGAGGAGCTGCGCGGCCGCCTCCCGGAACGCCGAGCGCCACTGGCGGGCTAGTCCAGGATCGGTGCGGCGCAACCGTTCCACGTCCGCGGGCAACTGCAGGATCCACTCGTCGCCGCTGATCGGCACAAGTTCCGGCCTTTCGTCGCCCGTGGTTCGCAGCACCGTCACCGCATCGGCGGACGGCGACGTCACCCGGCCGGGAACCGATCCGTGCAGGTCCCACTCCACCAGCAGCCGGTCGCTGTGGTCTCCGGCATTGATGTGGTCGGTCATCTCGCCATAGAAGTCCGGCAGGTGGGCCGCGGCTCTGGCGCCAAGCTTGACCAGATTGAAGTGGGCATTGCGGCGGATCAACGGATCGAAGGTCCAGGCGATGACGCCGAGATCACGCTGCAATGCCCACGCCCGCTGGTGCAACTTGAGCACGTATCCGATCGACCGACCCTGGTGGGAGGGCAATACTCCGGCGATGTGCGAGTGCAGCGCGCCGTGGTCGGTGCGGAAGCCGACGGCGGCACCGACGATCCGGTCGCCCTCGAACGCTGCGCCCACGTAGTTCCCGGTGAACGCGAACGCGCTCAACATCGCCGGCGGCAGGGGTGCGCCGTCCGGATGCTCCCAGATGGCCTGCAGCACATCGGCCGCCTCCTGATGGCCGGCGGCGTCATCGATGGTCCGAACCTGCACGCCACTGCTCCGGGCAGCGTCTGCCGCATCACGTTCGGCCCGGCGCACGGCGTCGCTCGGCCCGGACGTGGTGCCGATTCCGATGCTGTCGGCAACGCTGCTACTCACGCAGATCACAGTGCCCCGGACGGCGGCCGATCACATCGTCGGGCGAACCGATCATTGCCGCAGCCCGTGGTTCCCGGCGACTATCGGGCCGACCGCACGGCGTCGACCAGTCCGGCCACCAGGGCTGCCCGGTCCGCCATGGCCGCGATGCTGGCCCATTCGCCCTCTGCGTGCGCGTGTTCGCCGACGGCGCCCAGCCCATCGAGCGTCGGCGTGCCCACGCCGGCGGTGAAGTTGCCGTCCGAGGCGCCGCCGACCGCGACTGAGTGCAGATCCGGCAGGCCGATCGACCTGGCCACCGAGCAGGCGAGAGCGAACAGGTCCGCGGACGCCTCGGCCGGCAGCGGTGGCCGGTTGATGCCCCCGGTCAACTCCAGACGTGCCCCGGGGAGCACCGGCCGCAGCGCGCGCATCGCTGCATCGACCCGACGCTGCTCGGCGACGTCTGCGGCACGAGAGTCCACGGCCAGTTCGGCGAGATCCGGGACGGTGTTGGTGGTTCGGCCACCACGCAGCACGGTGGGGGTGACGGTCGTGCCGAGAGTCTCATCGCCCAAGGCGCCGATGGCCAGCACCTGATGGGCGGCCTCGACGGTCGCATTGACCCCGACCTCCGGTTCGAGGCCGGCGTGGGCTGCCCTACCGTGCACCGCCAGTTGGTAGATCGAGGTGCCCTTGCGCACGGTCTTCACCGCGCCTCCCGCACTGGCCTCCAGCACCAGGGCGGCGCGGACGCCGGATGCCTCGGCCTCGATCAGCTCTCGTGAGGTGGGCGAACCCAACTCCTCGTCGGTGGTTACCAGCACGGTCACGCCGGTCAGGTCATCCAGCGCCGCCAGCCCGTGGAACAGTTGCGCGACACCGGCCTTCATGTCGAAGATGCCGGGTCCGGTGGCCCGATCGCCGTCCACCGCGAAGGGCCAGCGCGCCAGTGTCCCGATCGGCCACACCGTGTCGCAGTGCCCCACCAGCAGCACGGCGGTCGGGCCCCCGCACCGCCACACCAGGTGCCGCCGATCACCAAGGGTGTGTACCTCGGCGGAGACCCCGATCAGCTCCCGGCCCAGTTCTGCCACCAGTTCGGCGCAGGCCGCGGTGGCCGCGAGGTCGTCGGACGGCGACTCGCAGTTCACCAGGGCAGCAACGTCGTCCAAGATGCGGGCCCGGTCGGCCCGCAGTCGCGGCAGCAGCGTGGAGACGTTCACGACGCAGACCGCACAAAGACCCTGCTGCCCAGACGCAGGTATTCGGGATCTCCGGGTCCGGCGGGGAACATCACCGACTGGTGGCTGCCGTGCAGCGGTTGCTCGGTCACCAAGAACACGGCGGTGTCGGTGGCGGAGTGTCCCACGGCGACGAATCGCTCGGCCTGCTCCCCGTCCTGTTCCTGGTTCGCGGCATCCTCCGACGGCGCGGCCGTGATCGTGGCGCGATCGTCGTTCACGTCAATCTGCACCTCGACCCCGTGGTGCCGGTAGGTTCCGACCAGCCGGCCCAGGTCGATCTCCGGCGGCGGCCTGACCGGTGTCAGGGGCTCCGGCTCCGGCAGGCCGGTGAGCTCGGCGAACAGCGGCTGGGCGAACGATTGGAAGAGCTCGGCGCCGCCCGGCCCGTTGGTCAGTAGCACCGCTACGCTGCCGGTGGCGGGATGGATGCGCAGGAACGAGTACTGGCCGTGAGTGCCACCGTCGTGGCCGGGCACCAGGCTGTCACCCCAGTCGTAGAGCGCCCACGAGGCGCCGATTCCGCGCACCGCCCCGGGCGACGGCACGGCGGCCTGGAGCCTTTGCATCTCGGCCACCGATTGCTCGGACAGCAACCGGGCGCCGTCCGGCGCGACGCCGCCGGCGAGATGCAGACGTGCGAAGGAAACCAGGCCGGCCGCATCCATGAATGGGGTGGACCCGGCCGGCCCGGCGGAATAGGGCAGCGCCCACACCGGCGCGGGCACCGCCGGTCCGCCGCCCGCCTTGTCCTCGACGTGGCCGATCGCGGCGCGGTGCATGATCGCCTCTTCGGGCAGGGTGCCTCCGGAAATGCCCAACGGACGCAGCAACCGCTCGGCCAGAAGGGCCCCGTAGTCGGCGCCGCGCAACGTCTCGAGCAACAGGCCCAGTACCGAGAACCCGCTGTTGCAGTACGAGAACAGCGCGCCCGGCTCGTGCAGCATGCCGACCTCGGTCAGCGAGGCCACGTATCGCGAGACGGCGTCGGTACCGCGACCGAAGTCCGCGAAGTAGTCGCCCTGGATGCCGCTCGTGTGGGTGAGCAGGTGGCGCACGGTGATCGTGTCCGAGGCGACCTCGTCCCCCACGTCGAATCGGGGCAGATGGGTGCGAATCGGCTCGTCCAGCCCGACGCGGCCCTCGTCGACGAGCTGCATCACCATCGAGGCGGTGAATACCTTGGTGACCGACCCGATCTGGAAGTAGCTGTCGGCGGTGACTGGGTAGCCGGTCGCGCGGCTGAGCACGCCGGCGGCACCGGTCACCAGCTCGTCGCCGCGGGCCAGGGCGAACGAGGCGCCCGGCACGTCCACCCGGGCCAGTTCGCCGGCCAGCCGCTGGGTCAGTTCGACGGACCGATCGGACAGCGTGTTCCGAGCCGCGGCAGGAGCGTTCATGGTTCTGCACGCTATCCGGACGGTGCGGCCCCGGCATGGTCGTGGAGCATGATTTGCCATTCCCCCCGTGGGTTCACAGCACCACAGGACGACCCTCTCCCCGACCGGGACGGTCGGCCTGAACGGCCCGAGCACTCGGCCATTCCCGATCGGGGGGTCGGCTTGAACGGGTCGAACCGACACTCTCCGGACCCCGTGGCACTCACCGCGCCGGGCAGTCTGCCGTGCCACCACGGCGCAGCGCGCGTCCCGGCAATCGGCCTGTCGGCGCTCCGTCGGTGAACACGACGGCACCGTTGATGAGCACATGCCGCATCCCCACGGCATAGCGATGCGGCTCGGCGTAGGTCGAGCAGTCGGCGAACACGACAGGATCGAAGATCGCCAGGTCGGCGAAGACACCTTCCCGGATCATCCCCCGGCCGACGAGGCGGAGGTTCTCCGCCGGGAGGCTCGTTGCTCTCCGAACCGCTTCGGCCAAGGGGAGCACGCCGTCTCGGACGTAACGGCCCAGGGTCCGGGCGAACGCGCCATACGCCCGCGGATGCGTGGGAGTCTCGTTGAACGGCGCCTCCGCCGACGGCGCCTCGGAGTCGGAGCACACCGACACCCACGGGCGCTGCAGCCCGAGATGGATGTTGCGCTCGGACACGATGAAGTACGCGGCCATCTGGTCTGGCTCCTGCCGAACGAGATCGAGCAGCGTGTCGATGGGGTCGTGGTCGCCGCGCTCCCTGCTCACGCCGGCGAGAGTCTTGCCGCGCACCTCGGGGCCCACGCCACCGAGGATCAGCACGCCGTCCGCACCGCCGGAGTCCAGGTAGAGGTTCTGCCAGTTGCTCGCAGGTTGCGCGATGCTCCGCTTGATCGTCTCCCGTGTCGTCGGATCGGCCAGTCGCTGCAGCAGAGCGGCGCGGCCACCGTCATGGAACAGAGGAGGTATGCAGGCGGCGAGGCTCGTCGAACCTGCCTCGTACGGGTACATATCCGCAGTGACCGGTACACCCCGGGCGCGCGCGGACTCGACCAGATCGATCGCGTCCGCCATGGTCGACCAGTTCTCCCGGCCCGCCGCCTTCAGGTGGTAGATCTCCGCACGCGCGCCCGTGGTACGAGCGATGCCGATGAGTTCCTCCACCGCGGGCAGCAGCCGGCCGCCCTCGTCGCGGATGTGGGAAATGTATAGCGCATCGTGCCTGGCCAGCACCCGCGCCCAGGCAGTCAGCTCGGCGGTGGACGCGTAGTTGCCCGGCGCATATATCAAGGCCGAGCCGACACCCAGCGCCCCGGCACGCAGTTCCTCGTCGAGGAGCGCACAGGCTTCAGCCAGTTCGGCTTCCGTCAGCTCCCGCGCGTCCGCTCCAGCGTGGATCAATCGGAGGTTATGCGCACCCACGAAGCTCGCGACGTTCGGACCGACCCCGCTGTCCTGCAGGTGATCCAGGAAGTCGCGCAGGTGGGGAAACGCCGTTCGGATGCCTGGCTCTCGCTGTTCATCGGCGAGCAGGTCGGTCAGCCTGCCGCGGACCGGACCGAGCGATATTCCTTCACCGAATACCTCCGTGGTGACGCCTTGGTAGAGGTCCGACAAGCCACGGGGATCCTGCTGCAGTGTGCCGTAGGCGTGGCTGAGCACGTTGATGAATCCGGGAGCCACCACACAACCCTCGGCGTCGACGACCGGCCTGCCCCCGCTGGGCACCTGCCCGACAGCCACCACCCGGTCGCCCGATATGGCGACATCCGCTCGGCGGAGCGGCCCGCCGGTACCGTCGGCCACCATGCCCCCGCGCACGACCATCTCCGTGGTTGCCAGTGCCATCCCCTCCTCGGGCGATCCGAACCACCAATCCGGTCCGCCCGACTACGGGCCGGTCTTCCTGTTCGCTGGAACATCTCGGCAGACGTGCTGTGGCATCGCCCGCTATTGCCTATTCAGCGGTCCGAGGCTGGCCCGAAGCCCGGCGTTGGCCAGCTGGTAGGCGACCACGATCAGCCCGACAACCTCGTCGGGGCAGGCCAGGTCACGTTCGATGGTGTGCGCCGATGTCCGCCGCACGCCGGGTATCGCCTCGGCCAATTCGGCGGCGGTGATGGTCGGCATGTCGATGGCCAGCCGCAGCTGCTCCGGAATCGCTACCGGGCGCACCGAGTCCGCGCCGCGCACCGCACGGATGGCCCCCTCCCGGATCGCATCGGCGGCCGCCGACGGGGCCATCGAGTTCGCAGCGGAGAACCCGTGCGCTCGCTTGGTCTGCACCGTGGTCACGCCTGGAAATGTCGAGGCGGCCAATCCGGTGATGACGTCGTCGCCGGTGACGAGACCCACCGGCACCCCCAGCGCGCCGGCCTGCAGCGCGTTCACCTCGGCCTCGCTGACACGCGCACCGTTGAGCCGTACCTCGTGGAAATAGCCGGAGAACGTGTGCGCCAGCACCCCCGGCCCGCCGCCCGGCGCGTGGTAGCCCACGAACAGGGCGAGGTCGTGTTCCGCGGTCAGGCCCTCGGCCATGCAGTTGAGCTTGGGCGTTCCGAACAGCAGCCGCGCCCTGGGGTCGAGGTCGCCGTGGACGAGGTTGTCCATGGTGCCATGCGAGTCGTTGACCAGCACCGCGTCGGCACCGCCGTCGAAGGCGCCGGCGATCGCGGCGTTGGCCTCCGCGGTCATCAGCCGCTGGGCCGCTGGATAACCATGCCCGCCACGTACGATCTGGTCCATGGTGGCGATGCCCGCGACGCCCTCCATGTCCACCGAGATGTAGACCTGCATCCGTCGAACCCCTTCCTTCATACCGTCAGGGGCGCCAGCATCGGGCCCTGCGTGAGCCGGCTGCCCCGGCCTGGACGTGCCCGTACCTCGCCGTCGTGGGCCAGCACCTCGCCGCGTCCCAGGACGAAGCGCGGCCAGCCGGCGGTCTCGCGCCCGTCGTACACCGAGTAGCCGGCGCGCGAAATCATCGTCCGGCCGTCGATCACCTTGCACCGCACGGGATCGAGCACCACGAGGTCGGCGTCGGATCCGACGGCGATCGCACCCTTGCGCGGGTACAGGCCGAACAGGCGGGCGGGGTTGGTCGAGGTGACCGCGGCCAGCCGGGTCAGGTCGATGCGGCCGGCTGCGACGCCGTCGGCGTACAGCAACGGCAGCATGGTCTCCAATTCTGCGATCCCCTTGCGCACGCCGGCCACGTCGAGCCGCGGATCGAGCTTGTCGGCCAGCCGCCACGGCGCGTGGTCGGTGGCGACGGTATCGATGCTGCCATCGGCCAGCCCGCGCCACAGGGCGTCGACGTCGTGCCGGGTCCGCAGCGGCGGCATGCCGGCGTACTTGGCACCGTCGGGCCGGGCATGCACGTCTGCGGTGAGTTCCAGATAGACCGGCCGGGTCTCGGTGTACACCGGCAGACCCCGGGCCCGGGCGTCCTTGGCGGCGTGCAGCGCACGGGCACCGGACAGGTGCACCAGGTACACCGGCGCCCCGGTGAGCTCGCAGATTGCGATCACCCGCTGCACGGCGGCGAGTTCGGTGATCTCGGGGCGGCTGTCCGGATAGTGCTGCACGGCTCCGCGACCGGTATCGATCAGCGCGTGGGTGGCGTGATCGATCAACGGGCCGTCCTCGCAGTGCACCATGGTGAGCATCCCGGATCGTCCGGCGAGCTCGAACGCGGCCACCATCTCGGCGCCACCCCGGTCGAAGAACAACGTCACCGTCTTCAGGCTGCGGTGCCCGGCGCGCGCGAGAGCGCCGATGTCGTCCAGGGTGTGTTCGTCGGGCAGCACGAACGAGGGGTGTACCAGGAAGTCCACCACGGCGTCCGCCGCACAGGCGGCCAGGTCCCGGGCCGTCGCGGCGGCCATCGTCTCGCCCTCGATTTCCGGAAATGCCATGTGCCCCACCGTGGTCACTCCACCGGCGGCAGCCGCCCTGGTCCCGGTTCCGACATCGTCGACGAATTCGGCGGCCGCGGTGGTGGCCAGATGCACGTGCACATCGACCGCGCCGGGCAGCACCACGCATCCTGCGGCGTCCAGCTCGCGGATTCCGTGCAGCCCATTACCGATGGCGGCGATCACGCCCCCGGTGACGCCGATGTCCGCCCGCGAGACGCCGTGTGGCGTGACGACCGTGCCGCCACGGACGGCGATGTCGAAGGCGGGCGTGCTCATTCCCGGTGTGCCGCACGAGCTATGCCCGGGGTGGGGTCGCCGTCCGGCAGCCGGTTCCCTAGGCGTAGACCCCAGCGCAGTGCGTCGACGACGCCTCGCTCGTCCCGCAGAAAGATTCCGGCTGGCTCGGCCGGGTCCTCCTCGGTGACGACCAGGTCCGGCCCGACGAAGTGCAGCCGCAGCTCCGGTCCGTCCAGCGATGGCTCCGCCGGGTACCTGTTCTGCGCGACGAGCGATTCACCGTCGCGCCGCACCCGGACGTAGGCGTCGCCGGTGCCGAAGTCACCGGTCAGCGCGTCGAGGTTCGACGGGCCGGGCACGGTGGGCAGCGGTGCGACGTCGGCGTCCAGCACCCGGGTCAGCGCCCAGTCCAGGATCCGCCGACCCAGATGCTCGCCGGGCCGGGCGTTGGCCAGCGTGGTGACGGCGAATTCGGCCTCGGGCACCATGGCGAACGCCGAGAGTTGCAGGTAGGAGACGTTGCCGCCGTGCGCGACCAGATGCTGCCCGGCTCGCTTGCGGAGCAGCCAGTTGATGCCGACGCCCATCGCCGGATTCATGCTGCTGCGCGGCCGACGCATCATCTCGCGGGTGGTCGGGTCGATGGGAGCGGACCGGCCGTCCACACACTGACCGGTGAGCTGGAACCGGGCGTACGCCAGCTGATCCCGCACCGACGAGAGCACACCGCCGGTGGGAGTGAAGCAGCGCGGCAACGGCCAATCCGGGACCGAGGTCTGTTCGCCGTCCAGCTGAAAGTGGCCGACGGCGTGCCGCCGGTTGGCGACCTCGGCGGGGAACAGGAAGGTGTTCGTCAGGCCCAGGGGCTCCAGAACCGTACTGCGCAGCAGCTTCTCGTAGTTGTCCTCGGCGAGGATCTCGGTGAGCCTCGCCGCCACCATCATGGACAGGTTGTTGTACGACGCGCGGTCGCCGGGCGGGGTGTGCTGTGGAACCGACGGCAGATGCTCGCGAACGGCGCGAGCCAGCGCATCGTCGCCCGGCCCGGTGTCGAAGTACACGTCACCGACCCATCCCGCGGTGTGCGTGAACAGGTCCGACGTCAGGACCTGTTCACGCTGCTCGCGCAGCTCCTCGGGGCAGTCCAGGACTTCGGGAAGGTACTCGTGCACCGGGCGGTTCAAGTCGAGCAGCCCGCGCTGCACCAGCGACATCGCCAGCGTCGCTGTGAACGTCTTGGACGTCGACCCGATCATGAACAGCGTGTCGGCGTCGACGGGCAGCGGGTCGGCCAGGCTGGTGACACCGGCGCAGGCCACGGTGTCGACCCCGCGGTAGGTAATGCCGACCGCGGCGCCCGGAACCCCGAGTTCCTCCGCGCAGGTCGTCAGGTACTCCTGCAGCTCTGCCTGCAGATCGGTGCCGGAGCCGGCGGCAGATTCGGCGGTGGACCCGGACGCGAGGGATGCTCCCATGGTTCGCGACGCTATCGGCCGAAGACGGCCCGTTCATCGTTGCCGGGCACCAAGGCGCACCCGTCCAGTGGGTCGGCGGCACCACCGGCGACGGCACCGCTCGCCTGTGCACCCCTACCCCGCCGACGCGACCGTTGGCCGCACTCCCGCCCCCTTCGAAACCTCCGCCGTTCCGGCGGGGTCGGACCCTGCGCCCGTTCCACAGAGCCGGCCGGCACTACGCCCGGACCGGATAGGCTTGAGGCCTCACCGGACCGCACGATCGGGGAGGTACCGGCGCCATGGACGCCACCACGCTGACCTTCCTGGTCATCGGCGGGGTCGGCGTCGCGCTGCTCCTGGTCGCCCTGCTGGTCGGTGAGATCGCCGACTTCGGCCATCCCGACGCCGACGGACCGTTCTCCCTGCCCGCCATCGCGGCATTCGTCGGGGGGGCCGGGTTCGTCGGCGCCATCCCGGCCGCGCTACTGCCCGAGGCGACGCCGAGTGCGCTGCGGGTGCTGATCAGCGCCGCGATCGGCATCGTCGGGGCGTTGCCGCTGGCGTGGGGTGCGGTGCGGATGTCCGCGGGGCTCATGCACATGTCCACCGACCGCACCCTCACCCAGACCGACGTGCTAGGTGCGACCGGAACCGTCGTCACCGCCATCCCGGGATCCGGCTATGGCCAGGTCCGGTTGATGCTGGCCGGCCAGTGGCTCACCTACAGCGCTCGCTCGGACGCCCCGCTCGCGGCGGGCACCCCGATCTTCGTCACCGAAACCCTCAGCGCCACCTCGGTCGAGGTGGTCTCCACCGCCGATCGAACGGCACTCGACCCCACCACCGCGCACGAGCACACCGACCCGCCCCGCACCGACCAGTAAAGGCAGGCCCCATGAGCCCCGTCATCATCGCCATCATCGGCGTCGTCGTCCTGATCGTGCTCCTGGTACTGCTGATCCTGTCCCGGATCAAGGTGGCCGGGCCGAACCAGGCGTTCCTGGTGACCGGGCGCCGCGGCCGGTCCATCGCCGCCGCGGATGGGTCCCTGTCCACCGACCTGTCCGGCCAGAAGGTCGTGATGGGCGCCAGCGTGTTCGTGCTGCCGGTGGTGCAGAAGCTGCACGTGATCGACCTGTCCAGCCGGCGCATCCCGGTCGGCATCCGCGGTGCCGTGTCCCTGCAAGGCGTCAAGTGCGATCTGGAGGGCGTGGCGATCGTCAAGGTCGGCGGCAACGAGACGTCGATCCGCGCTGCGGCGCAACGGTTCCTGAACCAGCAGGAGGGGATCGACGTGTTCACCTCGGAGGTGCTGGCCGGTGCGCTGCGCTCCATCGTGGGCCGGCTGACCATCGAGGAGATCATCCGGGACCGCGCGGCGTTCGCCTCCGCGGTGGCCGAGGAGGCCGAGACATCGCTGACCGGGCAGGGTCTGGTGCTGGACACCTTCCAGCTGCAGGACATCCAGGCGGAAGGCACCTACCTGGAGGACTTGGGCCGGCCGGAGGCGGCGCGGGTGATCAAGGAGGCGGCGATCGCGGAGGCCAAGGCGCGACAGGCCGCCGAGCAGGAGCGGCTACTGGCCGAGGAGGCCATCGCGGTGTCCAACCGGCAACTCGCGCTCAAGCAGGCCGAGATCAGCGCCGAGATCGATGCCGCCAAGGCGCAGGCGGCCGCTGCAGGCCCGCTGTCCCAGGCGGCGCAGGACCAGCGGGTGCTCTCCGAGCAGGAGAAGGTGGCCGAGCGAAACGCCGCGCTCAAGGAGCGGCAGCTGGACACCGAGGTGCGCAAGCCCGCCGACGCCGAGCGGTACCGGGTGGAGCAGATCGCCGAGGCCAACAAGAACGCCTCCATCGCCAAGGCCGAGGCCGACCGGCAATCGTCCATCCTGGCGGCGCAGGCCTCGGCCGAGCAGTCCCGGCTGGTCGGTGAGGGCGAGAAGGCGCGCCGCTCGGCGCTGGCCGATGCGGAGGCGATCGAGGGTGCCAAGAAGGGCGAGGCGGAGAAGCAGCGCCGGCAGGCGATCGCCGACGCGGTCGAGCGGGAGGGCACCGCGGAGGCGGCGGCGATCCTGGCCAAGGGTCAGGCCGAGGCCGAGGCGATGCAGAAGCGTTCCGACTCGTTCGCGACCTACGGTGAGGCCGCGGTGCTGGACCTGCTGGTCAAGGTGCTCCCCGGCATCGTGGAGGCGGCCGCGGCGCCGCTGTCCGCGGTGGACAAGATGACGGTGATCTCCTCCGACGGGGCCGGCGCGCTGGGCAGGTCGGTGGCCTCCAACGTCGCCCAGGGCCT
>Ga0164242_10005263_pt1 | contig 14410 bp, 15 predicted proteins | sample OricomgcompostMG_FD_108783 | JGI IMG/M metagenome (GOLD analysis project Ga0164242, IMG submission 108783) | Miracle-Growth compost microbial communities from Emeryville, California, USA - Original compost - Miracle growth compost (MG) ... | reverse complement strand
TGGTCTAGGTGATTGGTGATGTCGTATCTCGCTTTTTGGGTTCGTGCGAGAGCTTCGTAGAGGCTCGAACGATCCTCTGGGGCTGTTGTTTTAGTATACTGTAAGGCTTTGTCTAATACTGATACGGCCGTGTTTAGGTCGCCGGTGCTGTTGTTCAGCCTAGCACGCGTCGTCAACGAGTCAGCGAGAGTACAGCATCTATGCGCGCCAGTGTATTTGTCGACCCCGTTCGAGGTGCGTTGAAGAGATTTGTGGCCCTCTTCGATCGACTCGTCGAGATGACGAAGATCACCCGATATGTCAAACAGCATGTTTAGCCCGTTTGCCAAATTCTGATGCAGGACTCCACAGTTGGGGTCCTCGGGGCATGCTCCTCCTAGCGCTTCCAAAGCGCCCCGAGTGGCCCAAACCGATCGCTCAAGGTCGCCGTGGCCACCTAAGAGCCGAAATCTGCATCTTAATGCTCTGCCCAGAATGCCGAGAATTCCAGACCTGACCAAGTCGTCCGTAACACGAGTCTTGGCTGCATCTTCAGCTACATCGACTGCCTCTCTGGTTTTGCTGGCGATTGCGTCGTCCCCGCTGGCATCAACTACGCAGAGTAGCTGCTCAGCAATGCGAGACTTGATCTGGGCTTGGAAGACAGGCATATCTGTAGGAGTTTCTGCGAGCGCCTGTCGATAGAGGAGGAGTATGTTCTCTGTATAGATGTTGTGCTGATCCTCTACATTGCTGAGCGTGACGGCCATTGACGAAAGCGTCTCTGCCATCCACATGGTCCCTCTCTTGTGCAGGGGTGCTAACTCTGCGAGTTCGAAGTGATGGCCAATCAGTGCGTCTAGGCAGTCCTTTGCTCTGGTTGTTTCCCAGTTCCCTTTCAAGGACTGATGCAACTCCTCCCAAGCGACCGCCCAATCGTGTGTGCCACGGGTTGCATCAACGGATTGCCGTCTAACGACCTCAATGTTGTCAATGCCATCCTCTGGTGGATCCATGGTATTGGACTATAGTATTGGACTATATAGGGTCGTATCTCGAGTTCTAGAGGGGGGATAGCCGCAATACTCTCGAACTGTCCCTGCGACCCGCCCACTTATTCTGTGAGGCTAGAAGGGACAGCGTAATGGAAGAAAACTGCTGTCGCTGGAAATGAAAGCCTTCGTCAACCGAGAAGCAAAGTGAAGGCGGCGTGATATCGTAGACGCGGCTGTCTTTCGTGTGAAAGTACCTGGGTAAGAAAGGGTAGAAATGTTGGCTTTGGCCCCCGGCAAAGCGAGGTCACCGCCGTGGCTGAAATGGGCACCGACGATTACGCCACCCTCGGATTCGACATATGACCATACGAAGTAGATACGTGGAAAAGGTGTCAAGCTGGCCGTCCACACGTGACGCACATAACTGGGCGAGCTGACGCCACAATCGTGATCATTGGCTGCTTTCCTGAAGTCAGTGTTTGGAGGTTGGGAGGTAGCCTACTACCTAATAGGTAGAACAAACTTGTGAGTGCGGGATTGTTGGTCACATACATATGAAGTCACAGAGCCTTGACTACCACAATCTTCATCCCTTTTTGCGCTCTTCAGGCCAACAGCCGACGAGTACCTGGCCTATCAAAATGGGCAAGGGGGCATTTTTCAGATTTGTTTCAAAGATTCCACTTCCTCCTGCCTCTGTCCCGCTGGGGGCATTCGTCACTATACCAAAAAATCCCGCACAAGGTAACTTCGACCCTGCCGAAAGGCTTAAATCCAAACCAAAGCCCGATAAACGTGACGCCAAGATCCTCAACCCGTCCGAAATCATCGACAAGGCATATGGAACCAGCCTCGAGGGCGTTCTAAGCAGCTTTGCTTCGGTATTTTTCAATGTTGATGGGAGCAGCGTACGAAAGCTCGAAGCCAGCTGCATGACCCACTACTATGTCTTCGACGTAGACGGCTGGCTCGATCAAGTGTGTGCGGAGAAGGAGACTCAATTTTGGCTCGAGCGGCAAGAGAAACACAAGAGGAGGATATACCTGATCACCGAGTACTGCACGCTCGACAACACTTCGTCAAGCAGCGAAACGAGGATCGAGGTTTCGGCTGGAGGATCTGCTCAGGCAGTCTTGGCTGTCGCTGCAGGTGTACCTGCACCCACACCACTCGATCCTTCAGTAAACGCGACTGGGTACATATCGAATTCGCACAAGGCCACACACGAGATTCCTGGTGAGAAGGTGTTTTGGATCGGTTACCAGGAGGTCAAGGTATCTAGAGATCAGGCAGAGACGGACTATACATTGTCCGGAAACACTAAATGGGTGTCACGATATAGTCCACGGGCGGCTAGCATCAAGAAGAAAGAAGTTGTCACTGCCGAGTTAGTCGAGGCGGGAATCCCCGACGACTGCGAGGTACTGCAAGTGGACGATGCAAGTTACTTCTTCGAGAGTGTACCTGGCTAGGAGGATGCCAAGGATGGGAAGCCTGCTTTAGACTTAAAGAGATGAGTGTCCGATGATCTAGACATCGAGGGCCGGTGATTGACGTATGCTCAATTGGTGTGGTGGAGGTTCGAGGTCAAAACTCAAGACTCCAGAATCCTGAAGGTTTCAAAGAATATATTGGAGGGATAGCGAGTTCAAACCCGTATAAGGCAATGAATTAAAATAGGACACTTTACTTGCCTAGGTATATTAGGTAGGTACCTCTTAAGGTGCTTATCTGTATTTAAAACGAGTAAGGAGAAACTTCTTGCCTACGGAGCAGTCAATCGAGTGCGCGAATGTGCAACACAATCAGATTATACTTCGGCTGGTCTGAAGGACTGTAGGCAATCCAGCCTTTTAAAATGGCTTGAGTGTAAGTCTGATGGGCGTCCAGTCACTGTCTGATACGCATCGAGTCAAGCCAACCACACAAAGAGGATAAGATTGGTTGAATAAGTGCAAGTATAAACGATTGACCCTTTCATGGATCTGAATAGCTTTTATGAGGAGCGCCAACGGCAACCAGGGTACGGACGAAAGCTCCTTGGCTGTGTCACGTCCCACAACCCAGGAACTACGCGTTCAGCTCCAAGATGCGTCGCCGGTATAGGTCTGAAGCTCCGGGATGACATTGCCGGGAAAGTGTTGTATAGCGCAGTTATAGAACCAATGATCATAAACAAAAAAATGATAGTTGCAGTATCATAGCTTCGGGTAATTTATCCGTACATAAATACAGTTGAATACATACTGTGGTCATTATGTCCGTATGACGTTATTTATATCATCTCCACGAGTTTACTCCTTGTAGCTGTAGTTTCCTACTTGCCTAGAGGTTAACGAACGCCGTGAATCCGTATCAACTCAACGCTTAGCCTCGGATAGGTAGTACGTTATGGACGAGCTGGCGCCGCCATCAAGGCAAGAAGCGGAACACCATTGTCTCCAATGGATGCGAGTTGATCCACTATACGACTGCGGCGATTCGGCTTGTATCATCAACCTGTTTTTGTTTTTATTGTTTATTTTTACCGTATAATGTCGCGTTAGAAACTTATCCCGCTCTTCCTAGTTGTGGCATGATCCTCTATGAATTGAATCAAACACACAGCGAATCTAAGAATGTAACCTAGCATAAATTTCATCCCTATCTTAGGCAATAACCCTCAATTCGTGAAATTGTTTGTAGAACTCGAGCACTTTTTATAATCCCTGGCAGGTGTTTCCACATTGCGAGAGGCTCAGGAGTTGTTCCTTCAACGTAAGGATGCCGTATAGTTGAAGGGAAGAGAGCAAACCCGAGGCTCGCTCGAGCCCGACCATAGTGTCGTTACGTGGCAGCTTGGGATAAATGAATTGATTTACCTGAGCTTTGAGCTCCATCCCGGGACCGTCAACAAGCCAGGTTAGCTAATCGAGTCTCTATTTGTTTTGTTTTCTCTTTCTTCTTCGGGCCTCAGTGGGGCATTAAAATAGGGAACACGAGTGGCAGGTAGGTTTGCAGAAATGTGGATTCCCTCGAGATTCTGGAGCCTCAGAGCTTCGCCCAGAGCAGCACCAGCGAGCTGAAAAATCTGGAGCTTCGGCGGGATGGATGTTGATGAAATCGATCAGGATAGAAGGGACGGGAAGGTACTTTGGTACATAGGTACCAAGGTACCTTGACGCACTTAGGCGTGCTGGTGCCAGGCGTGCTGGTGCCTGGCAGGGCGGCAAGTGGGGCGGCGGGGTGAGCTTGGACGCCAGGGGTGGGAGCTCCAGCCTCCAATTGTTTAACCCCACGATTCTCCTTGCCAACTCCAACAAAGCTGCCCAACAGGCGATGCGATCATTGCTAGATTCAATTGTTTGCAAGCCATACACGGTGACAAACAACACGGCGCCGCCGCGCAAGTCAAGCTGTTAAAGTGCGATTATTTTGATTTCAGGTAGGTGCCAGTCTCTCTCTTCTTTTTTTTTTACCACCGAACGGAACCCTCAAGGATGTTTGTGATGGGCGTGTTTTGGCAGGGGCGCATTTCGGTGGCTGGTCGTTGCGCCCAACCTTTCAAATTTCATCGCCAGCCTCTTCGAAAGAACTCGAAGGAAGCGGCGCCTTCCAACCATATTTGATATTTCTCTGCGCCGTCCCTCTTAGCCTCTTTTCTTCATGCATCGCTCCTCTGCATCTGCATCTGCATGCTGTACTAGCAATTGGTCAACCAGCCCAAGTGGAGGTCCGACCCTGCATTGCCAGCTCTCCTGCATCCGCAGCCCAGCATGAACTTCCACAACTTAAACTTCGACTATGTGGAACAGCACCGTATGTCTGCAGATCTGATGCACCAAGCAAATCCCCTAAAAGCCGTAGACTTGCTCATGTGGCCGCATTTTAGGTCCATATCCACAACATAACCCACAGCATCCCGCCGCTCCTCCTTCACCTTCGAACCATTCCGAGGCTACACTGCGCGACCCTAACTTAGACTATGCGTCGTCCCGTCCCGCATCACCATCTCCCCAGCCAACTGTTATCCCTTGGGCGCCGACTCCACCATCTCCGACCAATTCAACTCCAGAGTTCTACGGACCTGACCGTGTCTTCCAGTCTGCATTAATACCACAGCAGCATCCCCGTCAGGGCTCCCTGCATCTACCTCTTCCACCTCACCACATCCAACTCGCCACCATGGAGGGACGGCAAGATCTGGAAGGCCAGATGAATGCCGCAATGCTGACTGGTTTCCGCGACGACCTCGTGAGGGAGGCTGGCGTGGTGACTCCCGGTGTGGATGACACGCCTTATATCCACTACGCCATCGAGGCCCTCACTCGAGACCGTGATACGGGCTACTCTGGCAACGAGACCTCGGGCAGCGATGTGGCTATGCATATCCCTCCTGTTGTTCCAAGCCAGTCAGTAGGATACGGCCGGTCTCCGCCAGCTCAAGAGCAATGGCAGCAGACTTTCCAACCGGTGCAAGTACCGATGGAGCCTTCTCCGGTATACTACCAAGATGAATACCCAGATGACCGAGCCCACGGCCAGCCGAGCCGGGTCAGGCAGCTCACACCCCTCGGGTTTGGACCATCCGGATTAGACGACTCGCGAATCCCAAGCCCCTGGGCGCCACGAATGAAATCCACGAAGGTCCAGCCACATGAATGGATGCCTATGGACAGGGGCGCCATCGCCGACAGCATCAGTCAGGAGAAGGCCAACGAATTATTCCCACCCCTCGACTTCCTTCCCTCGCTCTTGCGCCCTGGATCGTTCGCCCTATTGATGCTCTTCTGCATCGCGATGCTAACGATTTTAATATTTTGCGCCGTACACTCCGAGCTAAACCAAGGCCTCGTAGCATTTAGCGGCACCATCTACGGCAGCCAGTACTTCGTCTTCCGCATGCTGCCCCAACTTCTCGCAGCCGTCATACTTATGTACGCTCAATGCGTTGTTGCCGCCATGTTTCGCATTTACCCTTTCTTGCGGTTGTCATCGGACCGGTTGAAGGATCGCGACGGTGCCATATTCCAAGATCTTTATCCCAAATCATTTCTCTGGCCTCGGCTTATCGGCGGCTGGAACGTCTGGATCCCGATCCTCGTCACTTGGTTGCTCAGCATTACTGTACCCCTACAGAGCTCGTTGTTCACCGTCATTCTAGTCGATGGGGTGTGGATGTGGGCGGCAGTTCAAGGAGTTGCCTGGACGCTCGTCGCGCTGTATGTTGCGTTACTTGTGGCCACCGTCATCGGGTTCTCGTTCTGGGCCAGAGTTCACAAGACTGGTCTTCTGTGGGACCCTAGGTCTCTTGCGGACATCATCATGATGATTTCAGGAACCAACACTGCAGCTGATTACCAGGGTACGCAGCTAGCGGGGACAAGAGACCGGCTGCGTTTCGCATTGCGACGGCGAGGCGCCGATAAGCTCGGTTATTGGACTTGGAAGGATGGACGAGGGGGCCTCTGGTACGCCCTTGGTAACTCGATGGACGACGAGAGCTCTTTGCCCTTCCCGGATCTCCCAGCGACACACGGCGCTAAAAATGAGCCTGGTTACGATGTGGAAGCTTCGGCATATCAACCTCGATCTCGATATAGGTACCTGCCATGGTGTCTACGCACCAGCCCACTACTTTTCGCGGTGGTGACGGCGTTTGTCCTCGTCCTGGCACTCTTCGTCGTGTCATTCTTACCCTCGACAAGCATCAAAGGTGGTTTCATCCCCTGGCTGCCAGCCGCCCCTCAACAAGGGGCCTTCTCGGCAGCGGACTTCCTCTACAGCTTCCTCCCATCGCTAGTGGGATTGATACTGTGGCAGCTCTTCCAGGCCCTCGACCTCACGATCCGCACCCTCCAGCCCGGGGCGGCCCTCGCGGAGCCTGGGGGCGCCCCCGCCGAGAAATCGCTCCTGGCCGATTACGCCGCGTGCGTGCCCATCCAGAGCGCGATCCGCGCGGCGAAGAACGGCCACTGGCGAGTAGCGGCCATCTCCACGCTGTCGACCGTCTTCCTCCTCCTCCCGGTCCTGGGGGGCGGCATGTTCATGGCACTCACCCGCGCAGACGGCCGGGTGCACATGTTCCCCAACGTGCCGGCCTTCGCCCTCTCCCTCGCGCTCCTGGTGCTGTACCTCATCGCGCTGGTCGGCACGCTCCCCGGCCGCAAGGCATTCCGCCTACCGCACGCCGTCGGCTGCCTCGCCGAGATCGTCAGCTTCCTCGCGAACAGGGACCTCCTCGCCGACCAGGCCTTCAAGAAGTGCCCCACCAAGGAGGACATGCTGCGGCAGATGGGCCTCCGCCACGGCACGCGGGAGACGCAGCCTCGCTGGGTGTTTGCGGCCGCGTCGTCGACGGAAGGGATGCCCGGTGTGAAAAGGGCGAGACTCTTCACGGAGAAGAAGAGGCCGGTCCGGAAGAGCCAGATCCGGCGAGGTGGCCGGCACGGTGTGTGAGTTAAGCGTTTTTCTGTTTTTCTGTTTCTAGCGTTTGTTTTATGAAGCATGGCGATGGAGTTTGGTTTTGGTTTTGGCTTTTTGGCATTTCGGAACGGTTAATGACTTGACCGATTTTACGGACTGGACGCGGGCATGGTTATACAGGGTTACGGTTCTATGGAACGACGACGTTCAACGAGGATTTATTGCGGAATGAATCATGGCAACATGACGACACCCGATTGTAATGATAGACGGATGACTGTATTACATAGAGTGCACGCGAGAGATCTTGTTCTTCTATCCTAGCTAGCAGGGGCAGCTAGGCGTTCTGTCTTCGGACTTGTTGAGATACTATGATTGATGATGTAGCATGGTTAAGAAGAAGAGCATCTTTAGAAAGAAGCAAGGAAATCCATTTCAGTCGTTGTCATACGAGTATTGTACTGTACAGGTACAGGTACATAAATAGTGCGTTATACAGCGTCGCGTCATGTCTCACATCCTTTCTCATCCCTCTCATCCGAAAAAGCACGCCTTGGCCGCCGAGTCCTGTCCGTCCGCCCGTCCCACCATTTTGATGCCCCTTTTTCGTACCCCGTATACCAAACCCCCTTGGTGCTGGGAATCCATCGTACGACATCCATTAGAAATACAAAGGAAAGAAGGAAGAACTCCCGTTCATGCCGTGTCCTATCCCCAAACCCCGAACCAGAGCACAAGCAACCAACCCACCCCTTCGCGTAAAGAAAACAGAATTACCACCCGTTGGATACGAAAAAAAAAGAAAAAAAAATACCAAACCGCCGTAGGATTGGGCGATCACCGGCTCCTCCGCCCAAGTATCCTCCCAAAGACATCGTAAGCCTGCCGCCTCGGCCGCCCTACTCCCTCATCCGCATGCCGGACCTCCGCCGCGGCGCCTACCGTCTCAGCTCTCGCCCTCGTCATCTCCTTAACAAGACCGCCCATAGGCGTCGGAGCGCCACCGCTATCGGAAGCGCTACGGGGACGCGGGTAATGGTGGTGAGAGTGAGAGTGAGAGCGGTGGTGGTGGTGGTGCCGGCCACGGTGCGCGATGCCGCGTACGATACGTCGGGCTAGCTTTCGAGACGAGGATGGTGAGTCGTCTTCGTCGGAACTGCCGGCGTCCGAGTCCGAATCAGAGTCGTACTCGAAAACGGAGACTTGCGGGGCTGGAAGTGGTGGCGCGGGGGCTCTGCGGGATGGGACGCAGAACGGAGGGGAGGGTGGAAGGCACGGCGGAGAGGTCTGTGTTGGAGGTTGATGCGGCTGTTGGATTTGCGTGGTGGTAATCGTGGTAGCAGTAGGGGCTAAGGTCTTGCTGCTGAAGGCAAGTTTGCGTAAGTTGCGAAACGATTGGGACTTTTTGGGCCTCGGTAAGGTCTGGGGCTGAGCTGTCGGCTCAGGCGGTGGTGGTGGGTATGGGGACAACACAGTGGGAGAGACAGGCAGCGACGGCGGCGGCGATGCGGCGGTCGATATGGTGCATACGGATGTCCGATTCGAGATTGTGGAGGTGAAGGACGATGCGACGCTTAGGTTACTTGTGTGGCCGCGGACAGGTGACCTAGCCTTTGACGAAATCTGGTTGGGGGCCAAAGGAGTCCCAGGGCTGAGGAGGGAGGAAGTCCGCGGCGGGATCGCTTGCCCCTTGGGGTCGGCGACCCCTTTGGAAACTACGGGCGACGGGATGTTTGGTGTCTTGGTGGCCAGTACTTGTGAGTTCGGACGCTCGTCGGCTGGTGGCAACGGCCAGCAAAGCCCATCCCCTTGATGGACGGTATTGCTGGTAGGTGTCCGAGGACAGCGCCATCCAAAGTTTAGTTGCTGCTTCTGCTTCTGCGTTTGGTTCCCAGAGTGGTGGCCAGCCGGTAGTTTAATGAGGGCTGGGTAGCTTCTCATACGTGATAGCCGTTCCTTGGGCTTTGCTTTCCAGAAAGAATCCCAGAGCTCGGCACCAGTTGTATGATATTGATATTCGTCCTCAATCGAAACCTCCGACCCCTGGTCGTCTATCATGCCGGGAACCGAGGCATCCGAGCCGAGTGATTCCCTGTCCCTTGTCTCCTCTCGTGAATTACTTGGTGTGTGCGTCCGTGGATAGGAGTAGTTGGAGACGGGGAAGTATTTTGCAACCAGCCTCAGGTCGGCCAGTTTAGATTGGTGCTGCTCCATGTCGAGACCTGGATAGCTCAATAGAGCCTGGAGTGTGGGGACAACTCGACCGTGTGATGCTGCTCTTGCTGCCCCTTGTAGGACGATGAGGGAGATGTGATGGTGATAGTATCAGACGAGATCAACGTGCACTGGCCGGGGAGCAATTCCAGCGACGGGGGTGGGGGGGAGATTAAGAGGTTGGAGGTATGATATATGATTAAAAAAGGTCTTGCTGAGAATACAATGTCTTTAAGACTAGAAGGGAGTTGCGTGTTGGTGGCTGCGGGGTGGAAAGTGGAAACATCAACAACACAAGGGAGGGTAGTCGAAGGGGTGAGGAATGCCCCCGAGCGCGATCTCTCGCTCCCGAAGAACCATTTGGGCTGGAGAGGCAAGGGAATACGTGCCATCGCTGGTGCGGATTTGTGGGAAGCATTACGTATATGTGTATGAAAAGGGGAGGGAGCGGAACAGGGAGAGGGAGACGGAAAAGGGGGGGGGGGCTGGACAAATCGACGCGGGACCGACGTCTCGGGTGCTGGAATGCAGGAAGGCACGCACGGCAGCGTCTGCAATACCTGGGTTTGCCAGGGAAACACTCCGCACTATTTTTTGTTATTCCTAGAAGATCGGCGTCTTTCACAGTCTCGGGCTGCCCTCGACTATACTGTAGCGACGGGGGCGGGGGAATAAGAGCACACAAGTCGCCGAGGTGGAAGCCGAGAGAGCACGGCCCGCCGTTGGTGCACACACTGTACTGCGCCGGGCTCTGTGGGCTGGGGGAGGGGAGGCAAAAAAAAAAAGAAAGCAACGGCTTTATGCATTGACGCGGGCACCACGATGTTGGCAACCCCAACGGCCCGTGGAGTGCAAGTTGGTGGAGGGGGGCCCGGAGGTGGAGGTGTACGTGTACAGGTTGGTTGAGGTAAGGGCAGTTGAAACGCGAGGGGGAATCAACCTATTGCAAAGTACGGCAACCATTCGGCCCTCGTGAAGCCATAGCAACGCCAATTCTTTCTTCGCCCCCAGGTTTGTCTGCGAGCCAAGTTCTTGCTGCAAGGACAAGCAAAAAAAGGGAAAAACTTCGCCCCTCCGATTAATGCCACCGAGCGGCCGAGACAGGTACTCACATCGAACCTTGGATCGAGAGACAAGCAGTGGGAGGTGTGTGGGGCCCGCAAGGAGCTATCTTTGGGCGTTTAGCCAAGTAAAGATGCTTCTTGTCCCACTTGGCTGAGCTGCCTGTCGTCGATCTCCCGCGATGCTTGTCTCAGAAGTCCGGTTGCTGGGATCGAAAGCTGGAGGGGGGGCGAGGGCAGAGCGGGGAATAATGGGGAATAGGGAGGAATGAGCTGACCTCTTCAAAAGCTTGGGAGTGGCTTCCACCTCGGAAGAAAACAAAACGTGAAAAATAGCACCGACGACTACTGGCACAGCTGAAGTCCCCGCTACGTCACAGGAAGCTTGGGGAGGCAGGAATGCATTTTTTGCTGTTTACATCGATGCACTGCCTACAAAATACACGCAAGAGAATCATGTCGGCGAACTGGCGACCTCTCACTTTATGAGACCCGCCAGGCTGGTTATAAAGGCAAACAATCGCCGCAGAATCTTCGTATCCTCGCCTCTCAGCGTCGCCCCCGTGCAGCGCCGTCCTCCCAGCAACTTGGGAACGGTGGCCCCCCAAGTCGGAACACAACAGAGGATATTCGGTGGGAATGTCGAACGATTATCACTCCCGTCGGGTGCGAGACGGCACCGGAGCACCGCATTTCTGTTGGGCTTGGCCTGGTAATCGTTCATTGGCATGTTGGTAAACACCAAACAGCACCCGCTGCGAAGGGGGTATGTTGTGGGCGAGGGTGGCAAACAAAACAACTGGACTAAAAAGGAGCCAACCCGCCCAACGCCGATGCCTACCGCTGAACCATACCAACGTCCCCTTTTGGATCCGTCCGCAACTCCATGCCTTGGTCGACGTCCTTCTTAATGGTGATTGGGCATCTTCATCGTTATCACCGTTGTCTATCCACCGACCCAGATATCCGTCATTTATCTGCGGCTGATAGGCCCCGGCCCCTTGTGATACCGGAGGTGCCTGAAACTATGAATCCGTGTTTTATCTATATGGCTGGAGCCTCGTGGTTATGTGATTCTGACCCAACGATGATGGGAAATTCCGCCGTAGCCTCGACGGAGGTGGTGGTTATGATTGTAAGGTATGCCGATATCGAGCGATTTTAGGTAGGGGATGGGGAACAAGGCAATTGGGGGGTTTCTGGGTTCTCGAGTGGAGGAGACATGCCTTGCCTTGATCTGCCCTGGTATTCTCTTTTCAACTCGGACGCCTCCCAGCGATGAGATATCGAAGAAGGAGGAAATCGAGAAGTTGACATGTCAAGATCCAGGATGTGAGGTCATCGGATAATTAATCCTTGATCACTGCCATTGACCATGGGAAGCTTAATTCGACGGACAGGCCTTCCGACTCTCCCATTGGCCAGGTTGCAAGACCGAGCTTCGTTCCGTTTGAAGGCGAACGCATGCCGGGGCCGAGCCGAACCCGCCAGCCGCCCCCCCCATTTTACGTTTTTTACGTCGCTTTCCCCAGATTAATTGGGCCCCCCAGAAGTCCACATCCAGGCAGGTCTTCCGTGTGTGTTAAATGAACCGCGACAAATTCGGATACAACTCCGTTGCGCATAGTTGCAATTGGCCCTCTATGTGGTTCCTTTGAGCGATGCTGACACGGGATAGACCCTGGCTTCTGTCAAGCGCGTTTCGTCGCGTCTCTCTCTTTCCCGCGGCGTGGTCGGTCCATTTGACAGGTCGGAAATCGGGGAAATCGCGTTTGTAGGCTCGATTGAAAGGGCTTGATCCGGGAAAACGTGCGCATCTGGGTCTCATCACGGGTTTGAGACGCCCATCCAGAGGGGCTGATGCGTGTCCGATTGGCTTGTGCTGCAGTCTGCACTACGACGCAGAGGTACAACGACATGCACAGAATGTAGGTACCTGGTGGAGGGCACAGGTGCTGACAGCTGGCCTTGTCCTGACTTCTGACTTCTGCCAGAGCCGGGAGGGAAAAGGAACGGACCAGGGATTGGAGACCAGGGATTGGAAATCATGGTGGGCTTGCCCTTGCCTGATCCATCCTATCGGGTTCGCTTGGTCCCTGAGGCTGATCAGCCATTGGCGCAGAGCTCTCCTTGGTCCGGCAGATGCTTCGTCACTTTATGTACTGCCAGCGCACCACCTCCCTCCCAGCCTCCCTCTTTTTTTTTTTCGCTTCCCTCTGTTTCTCTCTCTCTACCTCTCTCTCATGCTCTCTCGTTGACTTCCCTGCTTTTTTTTTTGGGCTGCATTGGGCCTCGGGTCTCGAGTCGTTCCCCCTTTATTTTTTTGTCACCTGTTCTCTCGTGTTCCTGTGGGTTAAAGACGTGAACCCCTTGGACTGGTATAAAACAATAGCCTCGGGTATGCAGTCCAAGTTTGGCAAAGGGAGGAGCCTATCTGTACCTTTTCTCATAATCCGTACAACCGCCGTGTTTTTGGCACCCTCAATAGTACACTAGTATACACTCTACCTCGCGTCCCGGTACTTCTTTTGTGACGTCTGATGGGCAGGCGGGTTTCCAAGGATTTGGTTCCATGATCGGTGCATGGATGAGCGGTCCCAGGTTCAAGGGAAATTGCTCCTCCTCCTCCTCCACCCCCCCCAAAGCAAACGCGACCTTGTCCGGGATGTAAACCCGCCCGGCCCGCACATTAAAAGGCGCCAGGCCTGCTGCTGCCCTGCTCTGTGACCAGCCGTCTGTGCTGTGCCCTCGGATTTCTCTCTCTATTGCCTCTCACGCCTCGCACGAAATAATTCAATCGAATCGACACCGAAGAAAGAGTCGCAAAGTTGATGTTCAGGCGCCCAAGAAATAGTGCCACCACCAGATGCTGCCGGTTCTAGGACTGCTGTAGTAGCGCTGGGGGGAGTAGTCAATCTAGACTAGCAGTTGACAGGTGTGTGGGAGTGTGGGTGTTGGGATTGGTGACCTCTTTTACACACACATTTTCTCCCCGACTCGGGGCGCTAGGGAGAGGACGTCCCAAAACCCCGACCACATCCATCGCCAATTGGAGCCATTGGTCGATGATTATGATACCAGAAGGAGCAAAGGGTATTCACACTGCCCAATCCCTCATTTATTCGGCCTCAATTGCCGTGCTGCGCTGTTGAGGGCGCGGCGGTGAAGAAGGTGGATGTTGGGTGAAAGTGGTTAGATGCGCCGCGACGAAAAAGAGGGTGTGTGTTTTGGGCATCGAACTGCCACACCACACCTTTTTTTCTCTACAATCAACTCGCCCCAATACTCGCCCAACAACTCGCCTTGTGAGCGTTTCCTCTCGACGCTCCGTATTAAAAATACGATTTGCGACGTTGCGACAACGAAATCGAGTCGCTGCGCGGCGCGACCTGGCACGGCCTCGCCAAATCGACACGCATCATTCCCAGCCCCCCCAATTCCCAGCCTTCACATTTTCCGACCCTTTCTGCGCTTTTGCGCCCGGGAACCGACCACCATTGCACCACCACCAGAGACCACCCCGGCAAATCCCACCTCTCCAACCCGCTTCACTGACTCTTCCATTCCTCTCCGATATTCTTTTCCGCCCTTCCTTTCCTCCAAGTCTCTTTGGCACTCTTCTACGAGCGTTTTAGGTGAGTGGTACATATCCCGCCTCCCTCCTTTCCACACACATACACCAAAGTAAGACATCCCAAAGTTTGCCTATCCCAGGTACCTACCTGATGGTGTCCACACCCTCCCACACACACACAC
>Ga0164242_10005262_pt1 | contig 14411 bp, 12 predicted proteins | sample OricomgcompostMG_FD_108783 | JGI IMG/M metagenome (GOLD analysis project Ga0164242, IMG submission 108783) | Miracle-Growth compost microbial communities from Emeryville, California, USA - Original compost - Miracle growth compost (MG) ... | reverse complement strand
CTGAAGCGTGACGGGAAGATCGTGCAGAGCCGGACGCCGTGGGCGTCGCAAGCGTCGAGAATCCGGTCACAGCGTTCGAGGGTGATCTCCAGCGGCTTCTCAACGACCACATGCTTTCCGGCCTTCGCCGCCGCGACCGCCGGCTCCAGGTGCGCGCCGCTGGGCGTGCAGATGCAAGCGACGTCGATGTCATCGCGGGCGAGCATCGCGTCGAGGTCGTCGTAGACGGTACACCCCTGGCCGGCGATCCCGGCGATTTTCGCCCCATTGGGCAGACTTCGGCTGTACGCGGCGACGACCCGCGCCCCCGGGATTTCGCCGACGGCCCTGGCGTGATACTCGGCGATCATGCCGCAACCGATGATGCCGAAACCGTGGGTGGACATAAAAACCTCTCGAAAACCGCCGTTACTTCAACTCAACCGGATTCGGGCGATCTTGCGCTTGCCGACGCGCACGATCAAGCCGTCAGTCGCCGGAATCGTCCCTTTCGGGTCTTTCATGACCGTCCGGTCGTCGCCGTAATTGAACCCGCCGCCATCGATCGTTCGGCGGGCGTTGGAGGTGCTGGATTCAAAACCAAGGGCGACGATCAGCCGTGCCGCGTTGATCCGCCCTGCGGAGTCCAAGACCTCCGGGCCGATCGGCTTCTCGGGGATCTCCTCCGGGTCAAGCCCTTCACTGCGCCGGCGGAATTCCGCGGCGGCGGCGGCGGCGGCGTCAGGGCCGGAATACTGACCAACGATCGCCTTACCGAGCAATTCCTTTGCGTCCCGAGGATTCACCCCAGGCGACAACAATCCGTCGATCTCCGAGACGGGCAGGTCGGTCAAGAGCGTGAAATACTGCCGCAACGGCTCGTCGGGGATGCTCATCACCTTGCCGAACTGGGCGTTCGCGTCCTCGGCGACGCCGATGTAGTTGCCCAGGCTCTTGCCCATGCGGCGGGTGCCGTCGGTGCCGACCAAGATCGGCATCGTCATGGCGACTTGTCCCGGCTGCCCTTCGGCGATTTGCAGGTCGCGGGCGACCATCAGGCTGAAAAGCTGCTCGGTCCCGCCAAGCTCCACGTCGGCGCGAATTTCGACCGAATCCCAGCCTTGCATGAGCGGGTAAAGGCATTCGTGAAGGTAGACCGGTTTTTCCGCCTTGATCCGCTTGGAAAAATCGTCGCGGGCGGAGATCTGCCCCAGGGTCATCCGGCGCGTCAGGTTCAGCACGTCGAGAAACGTCCACTTGCCGAACCAGTCGCCATTATGATGGACCTCCGCGCGCTCGAGGTCGATGATCCGGCCGACTTGCCGAAGGTAATCCTTGGCGTTGGCGGCGACTTGCTCCTCGGTCAAGGCGCTGCGGGTCTCGTCGCGGCCGGAGGGGTCGCCGACGAGCGCGGTGTAGTTGCCGATGATGATGACCGCCGTGTGGCCGAGATCCTGAAACTGCCGCAGTTTCCGCAGCGGCACGGTATGGCCGAGGTGGACGTCGATCCCTGTCGGGTCGATGCCGTATTTCACTCGAAGTGGCGTGTTCGTGGCCACGGAGCGTTCGAGCTTCTTGAGGAATTCCGGCTCCGGGACGATCCCTTCAACCCCTCGTCGCAGGATCTCAAGCTGTTCCGACGCGCTTTGCATGATTTTCGATTCCCGAGAAGACCGACCCGTCCAGACGACCGGCGATTCTAGGTTACGATCCCCCGTCGGGGCAAGGTGGCCGATCGTCGCGGGTTGTGGATAGAATGGTTGCGCCGCAAGTCACCGACCGACCGAGAGCCGCCCGATGCCGATTGACCCGCTGAAACCCACGCCGCAACTGATCGTCCTCTTATTGTTCTTTCTCGCCCTCCTGGGAGCCATCGGCCTGACCTGGCTGGCGGCGTTGGTGCGCTTTCTGGACCGGAAGCCGCTGCTTCCCGACCGGCCGGGGCGGCTGGTGCCGTGGACGGGGTGGTCGATCGCGCTGCTGGTGCTTTTCTGGGTCGGGGTTCAGTCGGCGGTTTATCACACGGCGTTCCGCCCGTCGAAGGCCGCGAATCCCGCTCCGGCGGCGGCGAAACCGACCATGAACACCAAGAAAGCGCTGGAACTTCCGCCGGGGGACGAGGTTCGGATGATGGCGGTCATCAGCCTGTTTCTCGTGCCCCTCGTGCCGATGACGCTCCGCGCCACCTGCCGGGCGCGCCTGGAGGATCTCGGCCTGGCGCGGTTCCGCCTGAGCGACATGGCGTTCGGGATTCTCGGCTGTCTGTTCGTGATGCCGATCACGTCGATCCTCATGATCGTCCTCTCCCGCTTCATGAAGGCGACGCCGCATAAGCTGATTGAGGCCGTGCAAGGCGACCACAGCGGAATGATGGCCCTCCTGGCGATCTTCTCCGCTGTCGTCGCCGCGCCAATCGTCGAGGAAATGTTCTTCCGAGGAGTGGTGCTCGGGTGGCTGCATACCCTGGGAAGCGATGCGAGGCCGAGTACGCCGGAGGAGTTCGTGATCGAGGCCGATCCGCTTCGGAATTCCGAGAATCCTTACAATGCCCCCGCCACGAAGGTCGAACCGACCTCGGGCAACGGCTGGCGTCGGCTTCTCGGAATGCGCGGCGGCTGGATCGTGCCGAACGTGTTGACGTCGCTGGTTTTCGCGGGCTTGCATTTCCAGCAATGGCCCGCGCCGATCGCGCTGTTTCCACTGTCGCTGATGCTGGGGTATCTCTACCAACGAACCGGCAGTTTGTTCGCGTCGATGGCCATGCATGCGACGTTCAACGGCATCAACATGGCCTTCTTGTTCCTCGCGCTCTGGGCCGGTGCCCCGGTCGGAAGCCCCCCGGAAAAGGCCCCGATCGTCGATCCGGTCACGCAGCGCGTGAACCGCCCCACCGAGAGCCGCCGGTCGATTGCGATTTCAAGCATGATTTCCCTTGGCAGTGGCCGGACCGATCGGTATGATGGCAAGCCCTCTCCTTAAAAAGGGTACGTGCGCCCTCTTCGCGGATCGAGTTTGACGGACCTGTCGAATCCCCGATTCGGCGAAATTCCGTAAGGTCGCGGGGAGATCCGACCCGATACGAGGGGGACGATCAACGTGGCGGGGCGGGGGGTACGTCCGCGAACCGGGCGGAATTCTCCCTGCGCACGAGACGCAATCCCTCGCGATGGTGGACCATCGCGGATCATCCGGCCGGGACGCGAGGACGTATCCCGACCGAGCGATATTTCAGGGTCTCTCGACGCCAAGGATGGGTACGGCGCGGCGGCTCCACGTCAACCGGGAGCGTGCGTCCGACCTCTTGGGAGTTTCCGTTTGATGAACGTGGTGAATTCCAAGAAGAACAGTCCCCTGCAAAACACCGGCTTCGAATGGGTGGGCGTCGCGGCCCGCATCCGTCGTTCCGGCGGCGCGACCCGTTCCGGCCGCCGCTCCGCCCTGCTGGGCGTTCTCACCAGCGTCTACGCCAACACCTCCCGCAGCACCGCTCCCCGCGCCGCCGCCGACACCCGCTCCGGCACCGACCGCGCCTGAATTTGATTTTGATCTTCCCCGGATGATTCTCAAACGTCCGGGGACGTCCTTCCGTGACTCTCCCCGATTCACCTGCGACTGAACTTCCCTGCCAAGCGTCGGTGAGGAGGAACCGATGATGAACGAGGCCGAGATCTGCCGCCGTCGGGCGCGACTCTTACGAATCGCCGCGATCATCTCCCTCCTCGCCGCATCGCTCAATTTGATCCTTGTGTGGATCGGTCGCGTCACGATTCTCTTTGCGGTCGCCGCGCTCGTGTTGCTGCTTCTCGGGATCATGAATGTTCTGCTGTCGAGGCGCTACGCAAGGCGGGCAACGGTCGCCATCGGTGGCGCTTGTGACGCCGCTCAAGGAACCGAATTCCACCATAGGCCCTGAGTCCCGCGGGCTGGGTTGGACTTTGTTTCTGGGCAAGGCAGACGTGATGCGATAGAATTAAGACATCAAGAGCGAGGGATCCTCCCGCATCCCGCCGGAGCAATCAATGACAATCCACAATTCAACAACTCCGCGCCGCGTACCGCGCAACGCCGTTCCGTCCGTTCACGCTCCACATGGCCGATGGACGTTCGTTCCACGTTCCGCACCCCGACTTTCTCTCGATGTCGCCGACGGGCCGGACGGTCATCATCTACCAGGAGGGGGAAGAGTTCAGCATCCTCGACCTCCTGCTCATGACCGAGATCGAGATGGCTCAGCCGACCGTCAAGAAAACTGAATCTCCGTCGGTCAGTCTCGCAGGCAGGGGCAAGCTCCAGTAACTCCGCGGTGCCGTTAGCCTCGCGTGGCCCCGGCGCGTTGTTCGAGGACGCGGCTGAGGAGCTTCAGGAGCTCGTCGAAATCGACGGGCTTGGTGAGCAGGCCGTTGACGTCCAGGGCGCGGAGGTGGGTGGAGCGTTCACCAAGAACGTCGCCGGAGAGGACGATGACGGGGAGGGCGTCGCGGTTGAAGTCCTTGCGCAAGCGTCGCAGGACCTCCACGCCGTCGATGCCCGGAAGCATCAGGTCGAGCAGGACCAGGGTCGGCACGGACTTGGCGACGGCCGTCAACGCATCGCGGCCGTCGTGGACGGCGGTGACGGCGTAACCGGCGTGTTCGAGCAGGCGGGTCAGGGACTTGCGGCTGTAGTGGTCGTCCTCGACGATCAGGACGGACAGAGGGGCTTTCAAGGCGTCCTGGGCATTCCACTCGCGGGTGTCCGGCTCCACGGAGTCTTCGGTGAGGCGGGAGAGGTGGTCGGGGGGATAGAACGCCGTGAAGCAACTGCCGCGGCCGACCTCGCTTTCCACGGTCAGGCGTCCGCCGGTGCCTTCCACCAGACGGCGGCAGATGGCCAGGCCCAGGCCGGTGCCCTTGGAGCGGTCGCGCTCGGTGTTGCGAAGTTGGGCGAATTCGTCGAAGATTCGCTCGCGTTGATCCTCCGGGATGCCGGGTCCGGTGTCGCGCACCGCGAGGTAGAACCATCCATCGACGGTCGATCCGGCGGAAATCTCGACCTCGCCGGTCTCGGTGAACTTGACGGAATTTCCCGCCAGGTTGACCAGGACGCGACCGAGCTTGATCCGGTCGGCATGAAGGATGCGACCGGGCTGATCGACGTGCCAGTGGAAGTCCAGTCCCTTGGCCAGCGCCGTCAGTTCCAGCGGGGCGAGGGTCGTCGCCAGCCAATCCTCCAGCCGGAAATCGGTCACGCGGTACTCGATCGTGCCGGAGTCGAACCGGGTCAGGTCGAGCAGGTCGTTAATCAACTCGATCAAGTTGGTCGATGCCTGGAGGATCTCGGCGGTCAATTCCGAGAGATCCTCGGCCACTTCGCCGCCGGCGTCGTCGACGATGCGGGACAGCAGTTCCGCCTGCAAGCTGAGGGCGTTGACCGGGGTGCGCAGGTCGTGGCTGACGGCCGAGAGGAATTGCGTCTTGTTTCGCGACGCCCGCTCGGCGGTGTCTCGCGCGCGCTCAAGCTCCATCTCCGCTCGCTTGCGATGGGTGTCGTCGATGATCAGGGCCAGCGCGCCGGGGGACTTCGACGGATCAGTGGACAGCGGTTCAAACCGCCAATCAAGATACCGAATGCCGTCGCTGCCGGCGGCCTCCCCCCAGGCGACGCCGTATTGCGCATGGTGGACCCGCCGTTTCAAGCAGTCGTCCAGGGCCTGCCGGAGCTTGGGCACGCGCGCGAACAACTCATCGGCGGAGACGTGCCTGATCTCTCCTCGGTACCGTCCCAGGGTACGGCATGCCGGCGGGTTCGCGGCCCGACAGATTCCCCGTTCGTCGAAATAGGCGACGCCGACCGGGAGATGATCCACCAGCGTCTTGAACTGGGCGGCACAGACAGCAAGTTCGCTTTCGAGCCGAAGTTGTTCGGTCACGTCGCGATATGTCGTCACCGCGCCACCCGTCGAACCGGGGAAGGGGGCGGTGGCGACATCCAGAACCACGTCCTTGCCGTCCGGCCGGCGATACCGCAGCCGCTCGGTCACGCGCTCGCCGTGATGCAAGGTTCGCCACAGCGGCCGTTCTCCCATCGGATACGGCCGACCGTCCAACCGAAACAACGGCAGAACGCGCTCCAACTCCTCCAGTGTATACTCGCCGGAGGGGCGAGCGCCGATATTCAAGCCGGCCGGGTTGACGTAAGTCAAATTGCCATCTTGGCCTTCCAGCAGCATGACGCCGATCGGCAGAACGTCGAGCACGGTTTGCAGCTTGCGTCTCTGGTCCTCGGCCTCGGCCCGCGCCGCCTGGACGCGCTCGAGCATTTGCATGTCGTGCAACGACGACGCCACGATGCCGATGAACGCCGTCAATGCCGCGATGACCCCCTCGGTCAGCGGTTTTCGGCTGAAGTGGGTGATCACGCCGCTTAATTCGCCTTCGAGGACGAGCGGAAAGGCCGCCACCGTCACGATTCCGAAGTGCGAGAGCCAGCGGGGGGCGACTTCCGACTGATGGAGCCTCGTGTCGCGGATGACCGGCTCGCGACGCCGAAACACCTCGTCGACCAGCAGCGACATCGCCACGACCGAAGGCGCGGCCATCCCCTCACCGGGCGATTCCAGCGCGACCCCGGCGGCGGCGGTCAGTTCATAGCCGTTCTTGGCCGCGTTGACTGTCCAGGCCCGCGCCGCCGCGGCGTCGAAGGCGTGGACCAATGTCTCGACGGTCGTCGCCAGCACGGCCCGCCGTTCGACCCGAGAGCCGAGCCGCGCCGCGGCGTCGGCCGTGGCACGCAGGTAACGCACCACGTCACGCTGGCGTTCCGGCTCGAGTTGTTCGCGCTTGTCCCGCAGCGCGATCATCGAGCGGCCGTCCCCCAGGTCGGTGATCTGCGTCTCGACGGCGATCGGCTTGCCTTGTCGCGTCAACGCGGTGCATTCGGTCTTGCCGACGGGCAGTGGCCCCGGCTTCGCCGCCCAAAGCGCGGGAATCAGTTCCTGGAGTGACTGCCCCAGCATCCCTTCCACGGGACGCCCGATCAGGTTCTCGCTGGCGAGGTTGGCGAATACGACCCGCCGATCAGCGTCCACGGCCAATACCGGATTCGGCAAGGCGTCCAGAATTAAGCGATCGATCCGGTCGGCCAAGTGGACCTCCTCATTCCATTCCAGTTCCGTCGCGAGTCCGTCGCGGCGGCGACGTGAAAGCGTGCATGCGTCGGAGATGGATCGACCCACGTTTCAGTTATAGGATCGACGGCGATTGAAATCCAGACGACCCCACGACGAATTCATTGCGACCACTGGCGGCGAGATTTGGATCGGCAGCCCTCGGGCCCTATAATTTGGTGGAGCTTCCACGCAATACGCGCGTTGATTTTTGGAATCGTGGGGAATTCATGCCCGCTACGGATCGCCGGCAGACCGGATCGAGAAAAACTCCGCCGAGGGTGTTCCTTGTGCTGGAGATTGATGCTACCTATTACTCGATTCACCCGAACCGAGGCAATGCCACCTCGATCGCCCGCGCCTATCGGCTTCGGAAAGCTGATGGGACGACTTATGACGTCTCACTGACTGCCTTCGGGGCCGAATGCGATTGTCCCGACTTCCTGTTCCGCCGGTCGGGACTTGACCCCAGCGGCTGCAAGCACGTTCAGGCGCTCGTCGCCTGCGGCCTCTTTCCTGCACAAGCACACGAATCCGAGGAGGTCGGGGGATGCCGTCATTCCTACTCTCCGCCTGCCGCACGCCCATCGGCCGCTACCTCGGCGGTCTCTCCAGCCAATCGGCCGTTCAGCTCGGCGCCATCGCGGCGCGAGAGGCCCTGAGCCGCTCCGGGCTTGACCCCGCGACGGTCGACGAAACCATCGTCGGCAACGTCCTTTCCGCCGGGTTGGGTCAGGCTCCCGCCCGGCAGGTCGCGCTTGGGGCGGGGATCGATCCGTCGAAGAGCGCCTTGACGGTGAACATGGTCTGCGGCTCCGGCCTGCGCGCGGTGATGCTCGCCGACGCCTTGATCCGCGCCGGGGACGCCGAGGCCGTGCTGGCCGGGGGCACCGAGAGCATGAGCAACGCCCCGCACCTCCTCAAAGGGGGCCGCTCCGGCTGGAAAATGGGAGATGGCGTGCTGGTCGATTCCATGCTCCATGACGGCCTGACCTGCGCCATCGAAGGCTGGCCGATGGGCATGGCCGCCGAGCATACCGCCGAGCAAGCCGGCCTCTCCCGCGTCGATCTCGACACGTTCGCCGCCGAAAGCCAGCGCCGCGCCGTCGAGGCGGCGGCGGCGGGAATGTTCGCCGACGAGATCGTCCCCGTGACCATTCCCGGCCGCAAGGGGGACACCGTCGTCAAGGCCGACGAAAGCCCCCGCGCCGACACGACCCTTCAGACTCTCGCCAAGCTCTCCTCCGCGTTCCGGCCCGAGGGGATCGTCACGGCCGGCAATTCGTCGACTCTCAGCGACGGCGCGGCGATGCTCGTCGTGGCTTCGGAACGGGCCGCCAGGACCGCCGGATCGACCCCCCTGGCGAAAATCCTCGCCACGGCCGTTTCGGGGCGCGCGCCGCGTGATATCTTTCTTGCGCCGATCGACGCGATCCGGCTCGCCTTGAAGAAGGCGAACCTGACGCTTGAGGACATCGACCTGTTCGAGATCAACGAGGCGTTCGCCGCCCAGATGCTGGGTTGCTGCCGCGCCCTGGAGCTTGACCTGGCGAAAGTGAACGTGCAAGGTGGAGCAATCGCCCTGGGGCACCCGATCGGCGCAAGCGGTGCCCGAGTGCTCGTGACCCTTCTCCACGCCCTTCGCCGGCGCAACCAGCGCCGCGGTCTCGCGGCGCTCTGTCTCGGCGGCGGCAACGCGGTCGCGATGATCGTTGAACGGGACTGAACCCAAGAGGACGACCGACACTGATGAATGCCCCGAACCCGACCCCGAAGCCGGGGATGACCAAGCCGATCGACCTCGTCCACCGCTACAACCCGTCGAATCCTCGTTCGCGGTTCGTTCCCTTGGACTGGCAGGCCGCCCGAGAGCGACTGGAGCACGACAACGAGCAGGTCGTCCGCTTCTTCGACGCCTGCCGCGCCGGGGCGTACCCGGAAGGAACCACCCCGTCATTGGTCGAGATCGCCCGCGAGGACGTCGAGTTGGAACCCCGGGGCGCGGACGGCTTCCCGGCGCAACTTCCGTTCGCCGTCATCGTCGGCTGCGCCGATGCCCGCGTCCCCGCTGAATTGCTCTTCGGCCAGGACTTCAATGCGTTGTTTAACATCCGGGTCGCCGGGAACGTCCTGGCCGACGAATGCGTGGGCAGCGTGCTGTATGCCCTGGACAACTTTGTTTCCGAAGGGCCGGAGCGCAACCGTCGCGGGCTGAAATTGATCGTGGCGCTTGGGCATCGCGGTTGCGGCGCGGTGAACGCGGCGGTGCAGGCGTACCGTCGCGACGCGACCGGCGCGACGATCGGCGCGGACCCCGTCGGCACGATCCTCCGCCGCATCTTCTCCCCCGCCGTGACCCTCTCGGCCCGGGCACTTGATGTCGTATTCGGGCCGGGCACGTCGGCCGACGAGCGGTTCCATCCCTTCCATGTCGAGGTGGCCGTGTACCTCAACGTCGCCTGGCAGGCCCACGACTTGCGTGAGTGGGTCGTGAAGACCGGAGACGAAGCCGCGGCGAAGGTCGGCGTCGTCTACGGCGTGGCCGAACCGGGCCGCCTGCGGGTGCGGGCCAAGCCGCCAAACTCCGCCGGACCCTCCGACGGCAGCCGCTTCGGCGTCCCTCCGCGCGATTTGGAGGAGCTTTACGCCCAGGCGCTCGACATGACCCGCGAGCTGCACGACTCCTTCGGTGGACCCCCGACATTCCACACGCACCGGGCCTTTTTCCCGTGAGTAACACCCCGAGTCCCTCCCACGATCGCCACGGACCCGCCGAGCCGACCTTGCGCGAGGCCGCCGAATCGATCCGCGCCGAGTCCAACGTCCTGCGCCTCGGCGGCGGTCTCGACGCCATCGCCCGCCAGCACTCCAAAGGGCGGCTCACCGCCCGCGAGCGCATCAGCGAGTTGATCGATCCGGGCGATTCGTTCCTCGAGCTCGGCCTCTGGGCCGCCTTCGGCATGTATCAGGAGTGGGGCGGTGCCCCCGGCGCAGGGGTCGTCACGGGAATCGGCAAGGTCGCCGGCCGCCGCGTGATGATCGTCGCCAACGACGCCACCGTGAAAGCCGGCGCATGCTTTCCGATGACCATCAAGAAGATCCTGCGCGCTCAGTCGATCGCCTCGCAAAACCGCCTGCCCCTGGTCTACCTTGTCGATTCCTCGGGCGTGTTTCTGCCGATGCAGGACGAGGTCTTTCCCGACGAGGACGACTTCGGCCGGATCTTCCGCAACAATTCCGTCCTTTCCGCGATGGGCATCCCCCAGTTCGCCGCGATCATGGGCAACTGCGTCGCCGGCGGGGCATATCTGCCCGTCCTCTGCGACACGATCCTCATGACCGAAGGCTCCGGCCTCTATCTCGCCGGGCCGTCGCTGGTCAAGGCCGCCATCGGCCAGGACGTCTCTCACGAAGATCTCGGCGGCGCTGCGATGCACGCCTCAATCAGCGGGACCGTCGATTATCATGAACCCGACGATCACGCCTGCCTCGCCCGGCTCCGCCGCTTGATCGAGCTGCTCCCTCCCGATCCGCCGACCGGCCTCCAGACCGTGCCGATCGCGCCGCCGTCGCGACCGGCCGAGGAACTCTGGTCGATCGTCCAGACCGATCCGTCGGCCCAGTACGACATGCGCGACCTGCTCTCCGCGCTCGTCGATGGCGGCCGGTTCGACGAATACCGCAAGGATTTCGGCCAGACGCTCGTTTGCGGGTTCGCCCACATCGGCGGCATGCCCATCGGCGTCGTCGCCAACCAACGGCTCCGGTTCAAGCCCCCCGCCGGAGGGGCCTTGCAGTTCGGCGGCGTCATTTACGCCGACAGCGCCGACAAGGCCGCGCGGTTCGTGCTGGATTGCAACCAGGTCCGCGTGCCGCTGCTGTTCCTGCAAGACGTCAACGGCTTCGACGTCGGCCGAGACGCGGAACATTCCGGCATCATCCGCAGTGGGGCGAAGCTGGTCAACGCGGTGAGCAATTCCGTCGTGCCGAAAATCACGCTTCTGGTCGGCCACTCCTTCGGCGCGGGGCATTACGCCCTGTGCGGCAAGGCGTTCGACCCCCGCTTCCTGTTCGCGTGGCCCGGCGCTCGCTACGCCGTCATGGGGGCCGGACAGGCGGCGAAGACGATGCTTGATGTCCATATCGGCACGCTCAAACGTGAAGGGACGCCGATCGATGAGGCCCGGCTCAACGACATGGCGGCGGAACTGCGCCGGCGCTACGATCGCGAAACCGACATTCGCTACGCCGCCGCCCGAGGTTGGGTCGACGCGATCATCGACCCGGCCGACACCCGCGACGTCCTGATCGCCGCCTTCGACGTCGCCTCGCGACAACGGCCGACGTCGAGCGTCCCGATCGGGGTATTTCAGGTCTAGCTCTCACGTAACGGAAAGGTCCTCGACATGCAGCGCGTCAACGTCTCGACAGGTGCCGAGTGGGAGCCGATCATCGGTTACTCCCGCGCCGTGAAGATCGGCAACACGATTCACGTCTCCGGCACCACCGGCACCAAGGACGGCACGCTGATCGGTGAGGGCGACGTCCACGCCCAGGCCGTCCAGGCACTTCGCAACATCGAGCAAGCCTTGGTCGCCCTTGGCGCGACGCTCGGCGACGTGGTGCGTACCCGTATCTACATCACGAACATCCTTGAATGGGAGGCCGTCGGCCGCGCGCACGGCCAGTTCTTCGGCGAGGTCCGCCCCGCGACCACCATGGTCGAGGTCAGCCGCCTGATCGGCCCGAAGATGCTCGTCGAGATCGAGGCCGAGGCGATTCTCGGGGCCACGACGATCGAATAACAGTGCCTCACAAAACGGGGACTGGCTCCGAGTTTTCGAGGTGCCAGTCCCCGTTTTGTGAGGCACTCATTAAGAAGCATCGCCCGAGTCTCAACGGAGATCCCGCCATGACGTCTCCCTCCCGTGAAACAATCCGCATCGCCAACGGCGCGGGGTTCTGGGGGGATAATCTCGACGCGCCGATTCGCCTGCTCGAATCGGGCGAGATTGACGTGCTCACGCTGGAATATCTCGCGGAGTTGACGCTTGCGATCCTCAGCCATTTGCGGTCGAAGGACCCCCGCCTCGGTTACGTCGGCGATTTTCCCGACCTGCTGGCACGCGCGGTTCCGTTCCTTCGAGCCGGGGTGCCGTCATCGATCGTCACCAACGCCGGCGGCTTGAATCCCGCGTCGTGCGCCGAGCGCTGCGGGACGATCTTGGAGGAGAATGGACTGGGGGACGTGCCGATCGGCGTCGTCTCGGGAGATGACTTGATCTCCCGGATGGCGCGGTTGCTGCTCGACGGCCGGACGTTCGATCATCTGGAGACCGGCGAGCCGATCAACCCCATCATCGACCGCCTCGTCAGCGCCAACGCCTACCTCGGCGCCTGGCCGATCGCGGAGGCCCTGTCCGGCGGCGCACGCATCGTCCTGACCGGACGGGTTGCCGATGCCTCGCTCACGCTCGGTCCCGCCGCGCACCATTTCGGATGGGCCAAAGCCGACTGGCCGGCCCTGGCCGGCGCGACCGTCGCCGGACACCTCATCGAGTGCGGCGCACAGGCCACCGGCGGCCTCTGGCACCGCTGGAACGAAACCAGCGACCTCGCCGCCGTCGGCTACCCCATCGCCGTGATTTCGCGCGACGGAACCAGCGTCATCACCAAGCCCAGCGGCTCCGGCGGCCTCGTCTCCGTCGCGAATATCGCCGAGCAGCTTGTTTATGAGATCGACGACCCTTCCTGCTACCGGACGCCGGACGTCGATGTCGATTTGACAAGTGTTCGATTGTCGCAATCTGGACCCGATCGTGTCCGCGTCACCGAATCGACCGGTCGACCCCCTTCCGAGTTCTACAAGGTCGCCGCCGTCTATCGCGACGGCTGGAGCGCGTCGGGAATGCTCGCGGTCGTCGGCCACGATGCCGAGGCAAAGGCCCGGGCGGCGGGACGGATGGTGATCGACCGCGTGCGGCTCGCGGGGTTCGAGCTTGCCGATTCGCTCGTTGAATGCCTCGGTGCCGGCGATGTCGTTCCTGGGCTTCTGCGGCCGATCGACTCGCCCCGCGAGGTCGTCCTCCGCGTCACCGTGCGCGACCCGAGACGCGAGGCCGTCACCCGCTTCTGCCGCGAACTGGCCCCGTTAATCACCTCCGGGCCTCCAGGGCTTGCCGGCTACGCCTCCGGCCGCCCGGAAGCGCGCCCGGCGTTCGGTTACTGGCCGTGCCTGGTTCCGAAAGCGGACGTGACGCCCACCGTCGAGGTTCGTTCGGCCCGAGAATGGAGGGCGCGATGACCCATGCCACGATCCGACTCGGCGACCTCGCCCATTGCCGTAGCGGTGATAAAGGAAATCGCGCGAACATCGGTGTCGTCGCCAATGATGAACAAGCGTTTGAATGGTTGAAGGAGCATCTGACGGCCGACGCCGTCGCGGACTATCTGCGGCCCATGAACGTCGGCGCGGTGCGACGCTATCTCCTGCCGAAGATCCACGCCTTCAACTTCGTGATCGAATCCGTCCTTGGCGGCGGCGCGAGCCGGTCGCTACGCATCGACACGCAAGGGAAGGCGCTCGGCACGGCCTTGATGGAACTGCCCTTGACCAACCCGCCGAAGGAGGTCAACCCATGATCGAATCAGGACTCGTCCGGCGGCACGATGACGGCCCGATCGTCACCCTGAGCCTCAATCGGCCGGAGAAGCGCAACGCCCTCTCCCGCGCGCTTGTCGCGGCCTTGAGCGACGAACTCGACAAGATCGAGGCGGCGGCGGGCAGTCGGATCGTGATCTTCACCGGGGAAGGGCCGGTCTTCTGCGCGGGGATGGATCTCAAGGAAGCCTCCGCCGGTTCCGGCAATTCCGACGCCGAGGCGCAGGGGGTTGCCGATGTGCAGGGGATTGCTCATTTAATCAATCAAATCCATTGCCTCCGCCACGCCACGATCGCCGCCGTCGAAGGCGCGGCCGTCGCCGGGGGAGCGGGATTGGCGCTTGCATGTGATTACGTGGTAATGGCCGATGACGCGAAGCTCGGCTATCCCGAGGTCTTGCGAGGCTTGGTCCCGGCGATCGTCATGCACGATCTGGTCCGACAGGTGGGAGAGCGCCGAGCGAGGCAATTGCTGCTGAGCGGCGAGTTGATCGACGCGGCGACCGCCGAGCGCTGGGGGCTTGTCAACCAGGTCGTTCCGGCCGCCGACGTGCGTGATGCCGCAATCCACCGGGCGCAGGCCCAGCGCGCCGCCGCGCCACTGGCCGTCGAGGCCGTCAAGCGGCT
>Ga0164242_10005261_pt1 | contig 14411 bp, 20 predicted proteins | sample OricomgcompostMG_FD_108783 | JGI IMG/M metagenome (GOLD analysis project Ga0164242, IMG submission 108783) | Miracle-Growth compost microbial communities from Emeryville, California, USA - Original compost - Miracle growth compost (MG) ... | reverse complement strand
ATTGGTTTGCCGTGCCAAGCCCTTCGCACATTCGATCCGGCTATAACGTTGCCTCTTGGCGAACCAACCGGCTGGAAGCAGTCGAACGCGGTTCAGTAGCGCGGGCGCGGCTTGATCGTGTGTCCGGGACAATTATCACTCGGTTACGGCACCTTATCGCCCTCCCTCTCTCTTGTACCTGGCGCTCGACTATGTCTAGTTGCTGATAAAGCTGATAGGCAAATGCCTCCGGGCGGTGTCTGGTCGTCCGGTCAACTGTGATATATCTCAGGGGGAATATGGCAAGTACCTTCTGCCCAAAAACAAACCAACCCGCACGCCCAGGGTAGGTTTAAGATGGAATGTATCTCATGTATAATGCAGTTCAAAAATGGTATTGGTTATTACGGAGCTTCTTGAGAAGCGCCGGCTTCCTTACCTACAGCGCTCCGCCGGGAACGGTAGCCTAGGGCTATTCGCCATTCGCCGTTCACGAGCGCCGTGCCAAAGACGGTTCTAAGAACGGGGCATATTAGCTAAAGGAGTACCCCGTGGACAGGGTGCCACACTTCAAGGTTTAATAATATGCTCTGAGATAGCATGTGTCTTCTGTAGCACCCAGGGATGGTTGCGTGCGCATCAACCAAACACATGCATGGCTATATCTCCTCCTGAGGCAAGCCTGGAAACTCGCGTGGCTGGAGTCATGGCTCCAACTAGGTTCGCTGACAGTGCCACTGCTGGAGAAGTTATCCCCGAGAGCTTATTTGTTACGTGACGCTCGTGGAGGACTTGTCCAGGAAGCGTGGTAAGGTGTGAGAGACGCTCCCCCATTGATAAATCCAAGACTCGGGAGTTATTGCCTGTCAATGGACTGGCCGTCCAACCAAGAAGAGGGCGATAAATGGATGAAGGTGTTTAGGAAACAGCGAGGTTAAAGGTTATGGCGGACACGCTCGTTCGAGTGAGTCAAGGTTGGAGGATATCCGGTTGAATCGGCTGGTTACAATACCTGCTCCTAGACACGTACAGTGGTCTAGTACCATCACATAACAAAGTCTCTTACTTAAGAAACAACCATGTTACCCTCTCAGCACTGCCGCTAACTACTATCCTCAGCAAAGTCCTAGGACGGCGGCAGAAGTGCGTAAGACGGCCCCAAGGGCGTGCCGATGGCTGGAACACAGAACGAAACCATGCAACACATGGTCCTCTCTGCTCGGCGCTCAAGCGACAAACGACTATAAGAGTGGTGCGACCTTTGCAGAAACCGCAATCCTGTTGAACTCTGCGCAGACCCGGTCGCTATGTGTAAGTCCAATACAACGAGCCGAGCATGTGCTGAGTTGTGGCCACTAGACACCAGCTCCGCCAATACTGCCACGTAGCCCAATATCGGGACGGCGGAAAACAGATGGAGTATCACCACGGCCGACAAACGTGTAGAATGTCGAGCATCCGGGGAAGACGGCCCTGCGTCATACCACATCCCGCCCGGGGGACAAGAAAAGGGGGTTCTGCGGCCGGAAATACACCCAACCCATTGCTCAACACTACGGTAGCCATCCGGCCGCACAATATGAAGGGGCCAGAGGCAACTACCCGCTCACGCCTACTCCCACGCCCTTCCCGTTTCGCCTCTCCCCCGGCCCTCCTCGGCCACGTGGCCCGCTTCGGGATCGAGCATGACGGGCCGGCCGGGTCCCCACACCACGGGACAGCCGAGCCGTCTTCGGGGGATCTCGCTTGTCGAAACCGGCGACGTGCAGCGGAATATGGTTCACCAAAAAAAGGGGGCGGTAAGACTAGAGACGCACACATGGCAAGTATGACGACGGGTGTGGGGCTTGAGTGGGCGTGGGAAGACCGTGCTGTGGAACGGTCTCGCGAGGGCCGACTCGGCTGAGTACACGAGGAAGGAAACATCTGAGCATTTGGGAACGTGCTGTCACTCTCAATCTCGCTCGGGCCGTTGGGAGAGACTGGGCACTGGCCGACGCCTCCCGTAGTGCTGCATACTTGGAGGAACCACTGGGTTTCACCGTTGAAATTGGTGGAGAGGGCTGCTTCGTTCGGGTAAGCCCATTTCCCAAAGAACGCCACCACGGTCCGGGAGTGAGCAAGTGCAGCACCGGAGGCTGAACCGAGATTACCGCAAGTCAGATCGGCCGGCCGAGGCGTCCCGAAGTGCGCATGCCCAAAAAGCTAACGCTTCAACCCCCAGACTGACTGGGTTATCAAATTGTCTCAAAACCTTTGACCGACAGGTTGCATCCTCATCAATGCTCGTAAATCCACATGTTTTTGTGCTCGGCTTCCTTTTTTTTGTGCAGAACACGAACTAATATTAAACGCTTTCCTATCTCCCTTAAGTCATCAGAATGGGGGGCTGTTCTAGTCCCCTTCGCCGGCGCGAACGATCAGCGTCGCGGGCATCAGCCCCGGATTGCGCAATCTCGGAGCGAAACCAAAGCGATGGGCACGCCGATCGCTCACATCCCACGCGTTGCGCAAGATTACGAACAGCAGCTGACGTCGTAGGCGATGGCGGATATTGAAAGGATATTCGTCCTATTGGCCGCAACCCCGGGCAGTGAGAAAATAGTGGACGACGTTGCTCGGTTGCTTTCCCAACGGCAGACGCCACAAGGTTAGTGGTCGAGGTTATCCTTGACATGAGTCTAGGCGTCGAAAAGGGGTTTGCACAGGGGTTCATTTCATCCCCGTCAATATCACGTGATTCTAATGCTCGTAGGGATCGGCCCATGCAAGGCGATTAATTATCGTGCACGGCCTCGTGTGTTGCACGTGTTTTAAAAGTGGAGCAAAAATCGCGGAGAGCCATGGGTTACATAAGCTAACATTCAACGTCCATGGCATGAGGCACGAAGCCGGTTTGCTCACATAGATCTCGTTACGGAGGTGCTATATGAGTAGGAACTAGGGGGCTGCCGTCTTGAACTCCATGTTGGTGGATAAGAGTGGTCGGAACTTCTCTGTTTTTTTGCTGCTGCCAAGCGATGTCCAGCTAGTTAAGCTAATTGGAACGACATGTCGAGAGCCTCAACGGATTCCGCCCCATGTTGGCCCCGATATGCATGACTGCATTATTTCAAGCCTAGCATGGCCTCGGCATCGTGCATCTTGTAACACAGGGTGTGGGTCGTCGTTCTTGTGCCGGTAAATGGTTTAGATCGGTGGTGCCTTCCAGCTTCGTGGGCCTATTCCTCGACTAGCGATAGCGAGTCGTCAAGCAGCCAATATGTTGTCACGACAGGTTTAGTGTCGAACGCCGAGGATGTCAGTTTTTGGACTAGGGCATGTGTACAGACGAGCTAGAGTTAGAACCGGATATCTTGGTTGCTTCCGCTTGTAAGATGGCTGCAGAGCAAGCATATCCTGTAGAGAATCCTGGAGGCCGGAGCTTGCTCAGCATGGCAGGTGCTTCGGTGTTGGGAACACAGGTGAGCGTCTAGCCCGTACTAGTGAACGTAACGCAGTCCATAACGAGAAAAGGTCTCGTCGACGGTGGATCTGTGTCTGGCAAGGTGCATATTGAGAAACGTTGTTTAGTAGCCGGCATGTAAGCCTTGAACACTATCTAGGTTCCATTATTGGGAGACCCGAACACCCCCAGACTTGTCGTTCTCCCTTGAAGCGACAATTATGCTGTCCCTCAGGGCCATCTCATAGTAATGAGGTCGTAGTGTGAGGAACCTGACGCCTTGCTCGTCGGCGAACATGGCCATTTCGCCCAAAGGTGCCTAAGGGTTCCAATATAATAGGATGAAATAAGTATTTGACAGTTCAGATGTAAACCGGCCAACGTGCAACGATCCCAAACTCTCACTTGAGAAATCCATCGCCCATCTTGTGCCTAAAATGTGTTGAACGCTGTCCATCTACTGGACGGAAAGAGGTCCAAGACCAGGGCTCAGCGCCGCTTTGATGCTACGAATGTGCCGAGACCACTGCTGAAAGAAGTAACACAGCATGCAAGGAACTACCAAGCTAGGCTCTGTGTAACAGCCAGATTTGTATACATTGTCTTGCCAATATTGTATCGAGACATGGCTCAGCGCTGTCACAATGGAGGTGAAAACTCGGCCCGTTGGACACTGTCTGTCGGTTCTCGAGTTTGTGCTTGGAAACTGGGGGCGATGGCACCATCCACGTGGCCATAGGATTCGATCTAGCCGCTGGGGGTTGGAAGCCAGAGGAGTCTTAAGTCGATTGACAAGGTCATAATTCAGAAACTAGTGGGCCTCTTCGTCCATCTCGGCATTGCCTCGTCGAATCGTGATCGGGGCTCGGTAGGAGAAGCTATGGGAGAGGCGGTCGTAATATCTCGACAGTTTCTAGCGGCCTGATAGCAGCCTTCCAGCGGTGGAAGCAAAATGACTTGTGACGCCAAACGGGACGATAGGTCTATCAAAGATTGGCATGCTGGGGTTTATAGACATGTGTACCCGTAGCTAATGCTGTGCAATCGTGATAAAGGGGAGAATATGAGAGCTGTGTATTGCTCGGTCTCCAAGTTGGCAGGGGTAAATGTAAAGAGCTGGACGCAGCTGCAATAATTTCCTCTCGACAAAACAAACAACAAACCTCCAATAACCAAGCAAAAGGGCACTTGCGAGGGTGAAGCACAGAGAAGAGAAAAATGGCAGAAGGCGCCAGAGCTGTAAAATCCAGAAAAGGGGACCTGGAGGCCGATTGAAGCACACAACTCCTTGGTTGAATGAGCGAGGACAGCCTCGACGCACTTGCGACGGTGACAGCTGTCAAATACCTTTCAGATGGTCAGAGCAAACGACTTGCTTCCATCGCTGGCCTATCGGAGACAAAACCCTCCCAGAGCTGGACGTTTCCTGGTTAGGAGGTCTCGGGACGCTCTTGTCTTGGATCCTCTCGTTCAGAAACCAGGGCAACCAAGAGGGGCTGATGGGACGGCGGCACCGCAACGGAAGAAAGGGGGTGGAGATGAACTGGTAAGCAACAATTTTAGTGGACTGCACCGCACAGGCTCAAAGGCAAACGGACGCGGCACGGCCTCAGGCCTCGCCCAGTCGGAGATTTCAGAGCGATTGCAACCGGAGATGAACAAGCCAACCGGAGCCGGGGGCAACCTTGGGCGGCCACCCCCCATTCCCAGCATTCTCCCCCCCCTTCCACGCGTAGGTTGGTTTGCAGGTTGGAAACGTTTTTGCCCTTTGTTCGGATTGTGTTGCACGTTTTGTTCGGCAACCGCAACGGGTTCAGGCGGAACGCCTCCTGTGTCGGTCAACTAATTACAAGGACCACACAGGGTCGTAGGATCTGCTGATCAACCGGGTCTTACGGTCGAAGTTCTGGAAGGGTCAAAGCCCGAAAATAGATCCAGTTGCGGAGTCGCATCGAGGCGCGGAGGCGAGAACCTGCAGAAAGCTACCCTAGGTGGGCTAAGTGGCTTTTACGTGCTTGCTTGCATGTTGCAGGCCGGGGTTGCGACAGGCTTACTGACTGGCGAAGTTGGACGCGTAAAGTGCTCTCCGACCATTGAATGGCTGGGTGTCGCATCCTTAGCTTCGAAACTTCAGCTGAGGTGATGCAACCCCGCTTGGCAAGGACCTTGGAAAGGGCAAGTCATCTTGCATATCGATGCCGATGCAGCAAGGCAGCGACGTCGGTCAACGATTGGCGGCGTGGACAGTACCTTTCGGATGAAAAGAGGCGAAGACGAGGGGAGGCTGGCCAGGGCAAGAAACTCGAAACACGCGAGTTGCAGTTTGGGCGAAGCACTCGCTGTGGATGAAAGCATCGGGATCGGCTGGTAAGGTATCGGGCTCCCTGCCTTAATTCGAAATCCTGGTCGGCGTCGCCCAGTCGGTGTCCAGAAAGCGGGTGCCCAATTCATTCCCAGGCCGGCGAACAGACGTTCGCTATGTTTCCGTTCCGTTGAAACTTACGGATCCGAACAAAACTAATAGGTATCAGGGCACCTTGGAGGAGCGGTTCGTTACGACTCTGTGGAGATCTGGCGCTAGATTTTCTCATTTGGAAGAACGGCCGCCGTTAAACAGAGATCAGCCTGCTGGTCAGATCCTCTCTGCCCCTCGAACCACTGTTGGGCCAAAGTAGCGTGATTTTCTCTGACCGCTTTGGCTTCTTCGTTCAGCGGCACCATCTTGAATTGGGGGGTTGGCCAATCGCATCGGCGGAGGATCTCGAATCTAGGTAGATCCCTGTTTTTGGTTACTGCGAAGGTGGAAAAAGTCAGGATTACATAAGGCAATTAGGAGGTGCAACCCTACGAAATCAAGGTCCCGGGCAATGACGAAAGTGAAGGCGTCGCACCAGGAGGGGTTTCGTGATCGAGAGTAGCTGTTTCTAGGAAGGCTAGTGTTTTTGCCCATCTTGTTGACGGGGGACGAGGGTTCCTCGGCTGCTTCCAGACTATCGACCAACGGTCATCGTGTCTGTCCCGGCAAGTCCGTGAACAACCACAAACTAAAGACGCGGACGCGTTTTAGACTCATTTAATAGGATCGGAGTATTGGGGCGTTAGAGTCTTCGTGCATGCGGCGGCGCCTGCGATCCACCGATGCTACCCCCCTCCGGGGGCTGCCTCGACAAGAAACTATGCCCCAAACTGGGAAACTGCAGCGGCTTGTGTCTGGGAACACTTTTTGCCTCTTCCCGGACAGGGCTTTGACTCCTCAAAACCGGCCGAAGCTTACCTCATACATTGCGGTATTTACATAGTACCAAGGTCAGCAAAGACCTCCAACAGGTCGTCTGATGCTCGCACGATCATGCTTCGTCCTCTTGTATGCGTCGTCTCGAGTGCAGAGCGTGTCCGTGTGACCATCTGGAGGAAGTGTTTGCTGCCCCTCCGGGTTTCGTGGATCGTCAACTCCTCACGTCACTAGGACACCCCAGCCTTCTTGCCAAGCGCTCGGAGGCAAGTCCCACTCAAGCAGAGCCTTTTACGCCTTGCATGCTGCACGGAACGCGTCATGATGCGGCTGCGGCTGCAAGTAAAACCAGAGCAGAGAAAATACTAGAAACGCGCTGCCTCGCGAATCCATGTTCGGGAGCTCCAAGTTCCTTGGCTTCTTGTTGGTCAATTGGTTGTCAATCGGCCCCGAAGTTTGAGGAGATGGCGGATTGAGGCACATGTGCAATCCCACTCCATCCCCACCTGGCTTCAGCTTCTTGGAACCGAGAGTCCTTTTGTCGGCCGCCGAATGGCCCTCGTTCGTCCCGTCAGATCTCCACACACCCATATGCATAGGAGATAATTAGTCCACACGCGCGCGCGCACACACACTCACTCACACACGACACGGTTCCTATATCGTAGACCCGAGAGTATGTCCACCACCATCACGGATAGTTGAGCCGAGCAGATGAGGGCGACTCCGCCTTGCTTCCTCCTGCGCTACTAACACTAAAGCAGTCAGCAAATGGCGTTGGTGAGATTCGCATGGCGTGCATCGAGATCCGCAGTATAAACGTAGAGCAAGGAGAGCAAGGATAAAGCACCGCCATGGTGTCGCGCCCGCGCGTAGAGAGATGATGATATCCACCCGTTTCCCCCTACTACGTAGTAAACCAACCCGGACGGAGGCGGGGCCCGAGTGGCCCCCGGCGGAGGACGCCGCCATTTCCCGGGGCCGTGCTCTCATTATCCATCCTGCCCTCTCGTCCAGCCGAGATGCAACGCGAAGGCACTAACGGGATGTTCCATAACGGTGAAACGTCGGCAGAGTAGTGGTAGAGACGATCTGAAGTCCAAAAGTGGAAGGAAGGGCCAGATTTAGTCCCTGGAAAGGAGGGGAGGCAATGGGATCAGGGGGGCGGGAAGCGAAAAGAAAGGGTCCATCCTCTCTGCACCGCCGCTACCAGAATACTTCGATATATGTTTCCGGGGCTTGGTCCGAGTCTGGATCCTGGGGTGAGGAGAGGATTGTGTGGTGTCGCGGGGAAATACGACCACAACGCCTGTTACGAAGACAGCGGTCATCCAGGCTCGGCGGTTTCATTGGTCGTCACTAGTCGACTGGGCCGCTGGGTGTTAAATTTCGTGAGCCAGTTTCCACGGCTTCCATATTAAGGTTCAGCGCTTTGGGCCCCTCCATCCCGTGTCTCTCTGCCACCGATGTGACAGCGGCCCAAGAAAAAATGCATGTTAAGGGGCGTTGCGGACAGAGAGATGTTTACCAAGAAGGAGAAGTAGGGGACGGCAGAGATGTGAACAGACACAGACCATTGCTGAATCCAGACTTTGCCGCTCCCCGGTGGTCTCCCCATCCCTCCCATTCCTTCTCTGCAGGGTGTGTCTGCCTGCAGTGCTGCACTCCCGCACAAACATTTCTCGGAGAATTCTCTTCGCGCGCCCAAGCCACGAGGTCGAGGAGGGTCTTTTTACGGCTGGGGAATGGGAGGGGGGAGCGGCAAATGCTGCAACGACGCCATCGGGTTGTCCATTCGACGGATTCCAGAGGGTCAAAGAGCATGGTTTCCCGGTGACGCCCGGGTAGAAGCTTGGGTGGAGCGAGTTGGCTCGCGTGTCCTTTTAATTGCGAATGTCGCCAAAGAACCGAGATGCAGAGGCGGCAAAGAAACGAGAGCTGCAGCGCGTGCAAAGAGGCAATTGAGGACCCCGTCGATGGATGAATTAGGAAATCTGGCTATGCATGCCCAAGAACAATTACACTAATTGTGAAGGCCTTCCGCTTTTTGATGTTTGGCAAATACTCGACTGCGTCGTCGCTTCCCTAATCGGCTAATCCAACCCGTTTCTCGCTCAGACGTTTCAAGAAGAGGAGCCCGTTAGTAATTGGCAGTTTATTCGACGGGCGGGAGCTGCAGCTTCGATCATCGGCACGTGGGATATAATGCAGGTCGAGATTCGAGATTCGAGATTCAAAAATTCGAACGCTGTAAAACGGCTGAAGCAGATATACATACTGCGTATGCAAGCAATTGCGAGGTGGTATCCACGATGTTTTATGCTTGTGATTCGATGCTCTCCGATCCGTATTCCATGTGGGGATCGTGTGGTGCAGACGCACAAAAACTGCTCTGCCCAGAATAAAACCGTTCAGGGATCTTGTCCCAAAACGGCGATGATGTTCGAGCGAGGATGCAGCTAAACTGGGGAGAGGCTGGGGGTTAAGTGGTATTGTGGGTCCAACGACAGGGCTACCCGGTGGACAGGGTTCAGGGGTCCCCGGCCGGAGCCGGGAGCTAAGTATGACCGGCCCCCGCAGCCTCATTGTGGCGTCCCGGCTCGCCCGATTAGCTTCCCATCTTTTTCTCGCTCATCAGCCTTAGGCCAGCTGCAAGTGAGATACCACACTTGGCCAATTGAATCGTCGTGCTTCAATAAGCTCACAGCTTTGGCGCTATTGCAATGCACCTATTCATAGCTCCGAGCCATAACTCTTTCTTCGCTATCGACTACGCCGGTTCCTTTTGCTAAGATTGTGCCTCGAGACCCTTGCTTGACCAAGTACACTACTCCCTTGCTCTTGACGTCTGGCCCTGGGTACACTGATCACATGGCTCCTCGTTGCAAGCCGAGGACGCCGATGCGGGGTCGGGCTGAGCAATTATCCACGGCCTTTTCCTGCTCACATCATCACCCAACAAGTGTGTTTGAAGTCAAGGAAATGCGATGGGTCCAACCGAATCAAGCCCCCAGGCCTGAAGCAGTAAAGCAGATCCTTCGGCCAGTGGCTGGGTTGTTGGAAACAGCTGAGGAAACAGGGGTTGAGGGCGATTGATAGGCCTAGCTGGGCCGGAGACCGAACTGCAAGCTTGGCAAGGAAGAGGGGAATCCCTGGCTGTTAACCTGGGTATGGAGACGAAGGTTCGACAGATCTACACCCCTAAAAGAGGAGGGGGCGGATTTGCACCTGGTTTCGAGGTCAATCGCGACCGACCAACCCCTTATTCGTCTATCAAGTTTGCCACGGGTATGTGTGTGTGTGTGTGTGTGTGCGCGTGGTTGTGTGTGTTGCGAGCCAGACGCGCACCATCGAAAGTTCCAGGGCCGGTGCGTATACCTTTCTTTGGCTTGCAAGTTGCAGGGCTCGCCTGCATGCATTGAAACTGAGAAGCGCGAGGCATCTCATAACTTCCACACAGGGATGCTGGTTGGCGACCTTGGAGATTACGATGTACTCCTACCAGGCTACCGAGCCTTATCGGGAATGTGATATCATCCCCCACAAACGACCGGGGGCCACGCAGCGTCGAGTCGAGATTGTCGTGGATCGAGGCCATTCTCAGTTTAGCCCATGGCGTCTCTCGATCAGTCCTAGTGTCCGCCATTGGAAGTTGGAATTGCAGCTGAGCCTGCCGGGCAAGCGCTTGGTGACTGCTTCTTTCCCTCCGAAATCTGTTTTGAGAGGCCTATGATCGAACCACTGGAGATAAGAAACCGCGTCGTCGCGTCTTCCCTCCTGTACGACACACAAATGAGCACGGGCTGCTGCAGTTTCCCCCCCCCATGCCAGCCATTTATCTCATCCCATGCTGTCCCCGTGGTGGTTCAGCCCATCCGCGGTTGGTAAGCTTAACTTAAACGGGTACCCTACCTGATGCGTTGGCAGCGTGGAAATAGTTTCAAGAGAGTGCAAAACAGGCACTCGGGCGTCGCCATTGGCTGGACGGCGGGATTTCGTACAGGAAGGCAAAGAGGGGTAGGGAGATGCGGTTACCAGCCTGCCTAGCACGCAGCTCCAATCACGTTACGAACCCTTGCTATTTGGACATTTTCCAGCCTTCGTCTTTCACGGAGTACCGTACGGCTAAAGTAGCAGTATTCGGGTTAGACCGAGTAGAGAGCAGGCGCGTGGGGGGCGATCCTCGCCGGGCAACAAGGCCTCTGGCGTTGGCCGGCTTGGGTGAACCCCCTTGTTCGAACATGCTAGGATCTCCGGATCTCATTTGGCATGTTCGAATCTCTCAGGTTTTCTTGACGTGTTTTGTGTAGCCCGATACCGCGGCCGGCCAGGTCGTGGCCAGGGGCGCTACAAACGGGGGGGTAAGGATGGCGAGTTCCAGGGCTTGACAGCGCTTAATTGACAAGGAAACAAAGTGCCGACTCCAAGAGGGAAAGGCGTCGCTCCTGGATACCAGATAATAACAAGAGGGCCGATATAACATCGTATAACAGATGCACACTTGTCTCGCAAGAGCTGTGGTGGTTGGCTGGCACTACCAGGCTGTTTGCAAAGTCTACCATCTTTCTGATCGGAGTCGCGGGTTCATGGCCATGTCTCAGACGGTCAGACATGCATGGCGGGCGGGAATACAAAGTACCTCCTCGAAACTTACATCGATCGTCAGATACAACGCTCCAAAAGTCCGGTGAACTCGCTTGGGTGCGCGTATGGATGGACAAGGTTCCTCTCGGGTCGATGTGGGGTCGGGTTTGCCAGTGTTTGTCTGATGATGGGTGGTGCTGCGGCTGTTTGATGCGAGGTACTTGGACGCAAGTAGGGAGGCTGGGGAAAATGGGGTTCAGGAGCTTTGGATTTCGTGCTCCAGTTTGACGAGTTGGAGGGGAGATGGCACGAGGAGGACGGCCCAGTGGGTGGTACCGCCTGCATCTATCAACGGAGATGCATCCCACGGCATGCAGACATTGCAGGACAAGAAAACGAAAAAGTCAACAACGACTAGGTTCTCGATATACGCCGAACACATGTACATGTATTTCGATGTCGATCTTCACAGCTCGGCGAGTTTTGGAAAGTCTGACGGTCCAGGATCAGTTCTTTTGGCGCGTGTTTTGTGGCTGGCACAACCGGTTCAATCGAATATTTGGAAATCATCTCGCGCTAGAAACGCCATTTTACTACGACGCGAGATGCAGACGAGATCGATCCCCCTGGAAGGGAGGGAGGGACCCTGTCGTGTGTGGTGCCTTTGGGCGGAGCTGGCTCATACGAATAGTGGCATGCAAACTACCGTAGTAGGGGAAATGGTATGGCGGATCCCCCCCCTTTACTGTCGTCATAACTTACTACTCTCGGGCTGTTTCGCCCGTCGGAGGGGGGGCCTTCATGGTGCGGGTTCACACTAAGAACCAACGATCCCCTCTCCGAACTGGAGCAACGCTGACCATTGGCATGGTATGGTATTCGACGGTAGTCCCGTAAGCTCTTGGATGGGGTCGCTTTTAGAAAAGCACGTCGTAAACCCCCCGCCGTCGAGAGGGGGGGAGGGGTCCTGGCGGATTGGCCCTGCTTGGCCCGTTCATGACACGCATAATTAATTGGATTTTCTGAGGTCGTGCAGCAGCGCGTCGCGGCGTCTTGATTGGATGCCAACTCCTCCCTCGAAATTTGCATTGGCGTGGCTTTTCTGAGCGGGGAGAAGAGGAGCAAGCTTCAGGAATTCCAAGGTCCGGAACTTCGGCGAGTCTTTCGATAATTACAATGCAGCGGAGTGGAGGAGGACTGGGGAGGGGAAGCAATGGAAAGGAGATTGAATTGAATTGTTGGTTTGACCCGATGAACTTGAGAGGGTTGTTGATTCAGAGAGTCGGAATGCGAGATGTGGATGGTCTTTACATAGGGTACAGAGGGAGAGAGAGTCGGTACTTAATTTTATGCTGACAATGGCCGCTGCCCACAGGTCAATGGTCGTTGCGCACCCAAAGGATCAGTTGGAGGCCACCACCAGCAACAGCGCGACGAGGGTATGCAGCTGGCCTTAGCCGCTGCTCCACTTCGACGCAACTTATCCAGCATATTCTGCAAGTCTCATGTAGGAACGACAAGGTACGGGTTGCAGCGGTGGTGGTAGAGGTTGCAGTCGCACTGGGAACGGAGAGCCTCGCCCAGAAGGCGACGGGATAGCGACAGTTGTGTGGGGAGTGAGAAGAAGAGGCTGCTGCAGGCCTCACAATGGGCCTGTCTGTCTCCGACACAATGGGGTGGCGGTGGCCCATATTGAGACCCGGATCAACAGTAAATATCAACATCAACAGCAAGAGAACGGCAACAAACAAGGAGACCGGCAACACGGTAATATAGCTGGCGAGCCCGGCTTCAGTTTCCGATGTAGACCTGACTGGTGGATTCAGCCCGTCCCTTGGCCACGGCCACCACCACTACAGCCCGGCTACCAGCAAGGGGCCTGTACCAGGTCACTTTTTTCCTTCTTCCCTGCGCTTTGTCTGAAGCAGAGCCAAGAAATCGGCACCACCAAGCGGGACGGAGCAGCACCATGTGCGGAGACGAACACACGCGACGAGAAGAAAATACGCATAGGAAACCCTTGACACCGGAGCGAGACAGGTGGAAAGTGGTTAGGTACCGCGGACTATTACGCAGTAAGTACGCATTAAGAGGAGTTCGCGGTGGGTTCTCGTGGGTTCTCGTGAGATTTTCTTTTTTTGTCTGCCCCGTACGATTAAAACCCAGGTAATTAGTGTAAAAGTTTGCAGGTCTGCTAATGTCTATCACCAAGCCCGGTTAAGCCAGGCAAGCAAGCCAAAAAACTAGAGGTCCAGGTTTGAGAGTGCCAGGTTTCGGGAATAGTTTTTACTTTTTGCGCTTTGGTCGTTTGAACCCAACACGACTTTGGTTATTATTACCAGCCAGAGTAGCAGAACCGTCAGATCAAAGTATGGTACTATGGTACCGTGTCTTTTGAATGGGTCTCTTTTACTCTCTCACTCTCACTCTCACACACTGGACTCGCTTCTTTTTTGGGGGGGGCTCCACCCTCTCTCACTCTCCCTCCTCTCCCTCTCCTCGATGTTGCTTGTTCCTTGTCCTTGTCCTGCTTGCTGCACCTCGGCCACTCAATTTCGGCGCAAGGCCAGTGGACCATCCACAACCCTTGCCCCTTGCCCCATGCGACCTCTCTCTCGCAACCCGTTGATCCTTGCTCTCTTACAGCCGGCCTGAATTTCCCAGCCGAGAGCACACGTCTCCACACAATTAACACGCTCCTCTCTCTGTTGCTGCACCAGCAGGTGTGTGCCCACCACAGGAAGGAGGTCCACCAGCCAAAGTACCTTTTTTATCCTGAACCACCAGAGCCTGCTTAAGGTGCCTCAGGATGTACTACTGTACTTTGTACAGTCCATCCCTTTGTGTCTTCTCTGGCCAAATGTCCAGCATACCTAGGTAGGTATCCAAATTCTAGGCTGTAGCTGTATTGTAAACATTAAAAGATTCCGTAGGGTTTGTTATGTAAACTGCCCTGTTTCTCTCCATCGCTCCTTCCCTCGTCGTTTTCGAGATGCCAAAGGGGGGAAGGCGCCAGTACAGAGTAAAGTGGGTGCAGGTACCTCGGTCGGTACCTCTGCCCTTCGTACCCCTCCAGCATGGACACCCCTGCCCTGGACGGCAACCGCGTAGGCAGTGTACCTAGCTTGGTGTAGTGTAAAAGTAGTGTAAGTACCACGCGCCCCAAGTGCT
>Ga0164242_10005259_pt1 | contig 14413 bp, 16 predicted proteins | sample OricomgcompostMG_FD_108783 | JGI IMG/M metagenome (GOLD analysis project Ga0164242, IMG submission 108783) | Miracle-Growth compost microbial communities from Emeryville, California, USA - Original compost - Miracle growth compost (MG) ... | reverse complement strand
GCTGATGGCGCGCGACCGGCTCGGGCGCGACGTGTTCCGGCGCGGCGCGCCCGAGGGATTGTGCGTCGATCGCAGGAACGCCTGGGCTTGCGAGTGGTTCGACCTGATCCAGGCCTATGGCCAGGTCAAGGCGCGCACCGGCCCGGTCGTCCATATGGTGCGCGATCGCATGGTGATGACGCTCGACAGCGCGCTTGCGCGGGTGTCCGCGATGCTCGGCGTCACGCTCGACTGGATGGAATTGCGCGATTTCCTGCCGGTCCATGCCGAGCCGCGGCTGCAGCGCTCGGCGCTGGCGTCGAGCTTCGTCGCCGCACTCGAACTCGCCCGCCTGGGCAAGGCCGAGATTGCGCAGGACGAAATCTTCGGTCCGTTGCGGCTGAGACGGCCCAGGGCGGACCACGCCCGATGAACGAGGCCGGCGATCTCGCCCGCGCCGTGGAAGCGACGCTGTTCGCCGCGATCGAGCCGATGACTGCCGATGCCATCTCCACCCATCTCGGCGGCGCTTCGGTGCGCGAGGCGCTGATCGAGCTGCGCGATCATTACGCGGGGCGCGGCGTGCAGCTTGTCGAGCGCGGGGGGCGCTGGCTGTTCCAGACCGCGCCCGACCTTGCGCACCTGCTGCGCCGCGAGAAGCAGGAGGTCCGCCGGCTCTCGCGCGCGGCGACGGAAGTGCTGGCGATCGTCGCGTACCACGAGCCGGTCAGCCGCGCCGAGATCGAGGCGATCCGCGGCGTGCAGACCGCCAAGGGCACGCTCGACGTGCTGCTCGAGGCGGGCTGGGTGCGCGTCGCCGGGCGGCGCGAGGTGCCGGGGCGGCCGGTGATCTACGCCACGACGCCCGCCTTCCTTGCCCATTTCGGACTCGAATCGCGGCGCGACCTTCCCGGAATCGACGAATTGCGCGCCGCCGGACTGCTCGAGCCGGTCGACGCGGCGATGGCGGCGATGGATTTCGGGCAGGATTCCCATGAAACGGAATCGGATGGCGGGGTGGCAAGTGGCGAGGAAAGCGACTAGATAAGCTTCCATGAGCGGCAAGGCGTACCCAATCGTGAGCGCCGACCGCTCGTTCAGGAGTTGATTCAATGATGGGTCTGTCGCTTCCTCACCTGATCATCGTCGCGGTGGTGGTGTTGGTGCTTTTCGGCCGCGGCCGCATCTCGGAAATGATGGGCGATTTCGGCAAAGGCATCAAAAGCTTCAAGGAAGGCATGGCCGACGACGCTGCCAGGCCGGCCAGCCCGCCGCCCGCGCAGCTGCCGCCCCAATCCGCCGTCCAGCAGCAACCCTCTGTTCCGACGCAGCAGGCGACGCTCAACGGCGAAACCGTGGTCGACGCCAGCCAGCCTCCCCGCTGATCCGGGCTGACGTGCCATGTTCGATATCGGCGCGTCCGAACTGCTGCTGATCGTCATCGTCGCGATCGTCGTTATCGGGCCGAAGGATCTGCCGCGCGCGATGCGCCTGGCCGGGCAATGGATCGCCAAGATCCGCCGGGTCTCCGGCCATTTCCGCGCCGGCATCGAGACGATGATTCGCGAAGCCGAGCTGGCCGAGATGGAGCAGCAATGGCGCGAGCAGAACGAAGCGATCCTGAAGCAGTATCCGGCGGAGCCGGCCGAAGCCGCGCCGCCATCGCCTGCGCCGGTCGATTCCGTCGCCGCCGAACCCGCGAAGCAGGAGCAGGCCGAGGCGCAGCTCCCGCTTCCGCCGCCATGAGCCGACCGCGATGGTATTGAGAATCAAGGATATAGACGAGAGCCAGGCGCCGCTGCTGGATCACCTGCTCGAACTGCGCACCCGGCTGATGCGCTGCATCATGGCGCTGGGCGCGGCCTTCGCCGTGTGCATCTATTTCGCAGACGACATCTTCGGCTTCCTGGTCCGGCCGCTGACCGCCGCCTTCCCGCCGGGGCAGGGCAGGCTCATCTACACGAAGCTGTACGAAGCCTTCTTCGTCAACATCAAGGTGGCGCTGTTCGCCGCCTTCTTCGTCAGCTTCCCGATCATCGCCAACCAGCTCTGGGCGTTTATCGCGCCGGGGCTCTACGCCAAGGAAAAGAAGGCTTTCCTGCCGTTCCTGATCGCGACGCCGCTGCTGTTCACCAGCGGCGCGGCGCTGGCCTATTTCGTCGTCATGCCGACCGCGTTCAAGTGGTTCCTGGGCTTTGAGGGGACGCGAGGAGGGCTACAGCTTCAGGCGCTTCCCGGCACCGGCGACTACCTGAGCCTGGTCATGCAGTTCATCCTGGCGTTCGGCATCAGCTTTCTGTTGCCGGTGCTGCTGCTGCTGCTCAATCGCGCGGGGATCGTGACGCGCCGCCAGCTTAGCGGAGCGCGGCGCTATGTGATCGTGGCGATCACCATCGTCGCGGCGCTGATCACCCCGCCCGACGTGGTGTCGCAGCTCATGCTGGCCATTCCCATGCTGCTGCTGTTCGAAGGGTCGCTGCTGGTGATGTGGCTGGGCGAACGCAAGGCGGCCAAGGAAGCGGCGGCAGCGGGAACGGCGCTGGAAGCCACGCCGAAAATGCCGGTTCCCTGACTTATTCCTTGGCTTCGTAAACCAGCTTGCCGCCCACCCAGGTCTGCAACACATGCATGGCGCGCAAGTCGGCGGGCGCTGCCAGCAGCGGATCGCTGTCGATCAGCAGGAAATCGGCCCGCTGACCTTTGACGAGGCGGCCGAAACGCCCTTCGGCAAACCCGGCATAAGCCGCGTCGGCGGTGACGGCCGCAAGCGCGGCTTCGCGCGTCAGCCGCTCCTGCGGCTGCCAGCCGCCATAAGGCTGGTCGTCGGCACCCTGGCGCGTGATCGCGGTCGCCATCGCGGCGAAAGGCTCGATCGGCCCATCGGGCGCATTCGATCCGAACGTCAGCGTGGCCCCGGCGTCGGCCAGCGATTTCCAGGCATAGGCCCCAGCGAGCCGCGCGGGGCCGAGCCGCGCTTCGGCGATCGCGCTTCCCTCGCTGGCCTGCTCCGGCCGCATCGAGACGACGATGCCCTTGCCGGTGAGGCGGGGCAGGTCGGCGCGGTCGATCACTTCGGCGCCTTCGATGCGCCAGCGCCGGTCGCCCTTGTAGGTTCCGGCCATCTCGTCGAGCGCATCGAGCGTGGCGGTGAAGGCGCGGTCGCCATTCGCTTCGACGGCGGCCTGGAAGTCGTCGATCCCGGCGCGGCTCAGCAGGTTGCGCAGCTGCACGTCGCTCAACCGAAGCGTCACCTTGGTCGCGGGTGCGTCGGCATAAGGCGCCTTGAGCAGGGCCTTGTGCGAGGCAAGCGGCCCGTCGAGCGTGAGATCGACACCGTTGAGCCGCAGGTGATCGTCATAGAGCCAGGGCGTCGGCCCCGGCCCGCCGATCAGCACCATCGCCTCGACGCCGTCGGCATAGCCCATGATGCGGATCTGCAGCGTCCCGGCGTCGCCGGCCCGGCGATAGGTCTGCCAGTCCTCGATCGTCGTGCCCATGTCATCGACGGCGGTGATCCCACGCGCCAGCAGGAAGCGCTGCGCCTTGAGCAGCGCCTGGTCGCGGTCCTCGGGGCGCGGCTCGGCGTTGGGTTTCGCGTCGGTCAGCAGCGAAAGGCCCAGCGGCATCAGCCGCACATGGGCGTCGATCAGGCCGGGGATGACCGCGCGGCCCTTGCCGTCGACCTTGTAGTCCACCTTGCTCGGCCGCTTGTCCCCGCGTTGCAGCACTTGCTCGATCCGCCCGTCGTCGCCGACCAGCAGGCCGGTGAAGCGCCCGACCTTGCCGTCGCGGTCGACCGTCAGCCCGTTCACGTTGTCGATCAGGACGTCGGCCCTGGCGGGGCTTGCGGCGGGAAGGGAGGCGAAAGCGAGGGAGAGGAAACACGCCGCTGCGAAAGATCTCACTTCCTGCCTTTCCTCGGTAGCCGTCTGATCAGCGCGCTGGTGTCTTCGCGGCCGCTCCCCATGGCCTGAAGATCGGCAAAGAACTGGTCGACCAGCGCGGTCACCGGCAACGAGACGCCAAGCCCGCGGCCTTCGTCCATGGCGAGGCCGAGGTCTTTCCGCATCCAGTCGATCGCGAAGCCGAAGTCGAACTCGTCATTGTTCATCGTCGCCCAGCGATTGTCCATCTGCCAGGACTGGGCGGCGCCGCCCGAGATCGCCTCGTAGACCTTGGGCATGTCGAGATGCGAAGCCTGGGCGAAGCGCACCGCCTCTGCCAGGGCGCCGACGATGCCGGCGATGCAGATCTGGTTGGCCATCTTGGTGGTCTGGCCGGCGCCCGCCTTGCCGACGTGGACGATGCGCTGCGAATAGGTTTCCATCACCGGTCGCGCCGCCTCGATCGCGTCGGGCCGGCCGCCGCACATCAGCGTCAGCGTGCCGTTCTCGGCGCCGATCTGAGATCCGGTCATCGGCGCATCGACGCAGTGCACTTCCTTGTCGCGCGCCTCGACCGCGATCTGCCGCGCGATCCGGGCGGAGACGGTCGTGTGGTCGACGAAAACGCCGCCGTGCCGCAGAGTGGAGAACACCCCATGCGGCCCCAGCACGACGTCGGCCACGTCATCGTCGTTGCCGACGCAGGTTATCACCATGTCCGCATCCCGCGCCGCATCGGCCGGGCTGGACGCCACCCGTGCGGCAAGGCCGGGATTCGCGGTTCGCCACTTGTCCAGCCGGCCCGGCGATCGGTTGTATACGGTCAGGGCATAGCCCGCCTCGCCGATATGGCGGGCGAGGGCGCCGCCCATCACCCCGAGGCCGAGAAAGGAAACCTTGTAGTCCTGCTGCGGGCGTCGTTCGCTCATGGCGCCTGTCTAGCGCGTTTTGCGGGATTTCCTACCCGTCCGTCGAGCGGCTTTCCATTTACGGCGCTTTCCGGTAGCGCCCAAGGCATGACCGAAGCCGCTCTCAAGTCCGCAGCGGGCGCCACCGCCCTGCTTACCGCCGAAGACGTTCGCGGCGCGGCGCGGCGAATTGCGGGCGCGGTCGTCCGCACGCCGACGCTGCGCAGCCAGACCTTGAGCGCGATCACCGGCGCGGAAATCTACCTCAAGTTCGAGAACCACCAGTTCACCGCCGCTTACAAGGAACGCGGCGCGCTCAACGCGATGCTGCAACTGACCGACCGGCAGCGCGAGAAGGGCGTCATCGCCGCATCGGCCGGCAACCATTCGCAGGGCCTGTCCTATCACGGCACGCGGCTCGGCATCCCGGTGACGATCGTCATGCCGAAGACGACGCCGGTGGTCAAAGTCATGCAGACCGAAGCGGTCGGCGGCAAGGTCGTGCTGGAGGGTGAGAGCTTCGACGAGGCTTACGCCCACGCGCGCAAGCTGGAGACGGAGCTGGGCCTCACGTTCGTCCATCCGTTCGACGATCCGCACGTCGCCGCCGGGCAAGGCACGGTGGCGCTGGAGATGCTGGAGGACGTGCCCGATCTCGACGTGCTGGCGATCCCGGTCGGCGGCGGCGGCCTGGCATCGGGGATGGGCACGATCGCGCGCGCGATGCGCCCCGACATCCAGCTGATCGGCGTCGAGGCGGAGCTTTACCCGTCGATGTACAACCTGCTGAAGCAGGCGGATTGCCCGATCGGCGGCGATACCCTGGCCGAAGGCATTGCCGTGTTCGAGCCGGGCAAGTTCACCTCGCAAGTGCTGGCGGACCTGCTCGACGATTTCGTGCTGGTCAGCGAGCACCAGATCGAGCGCGCGCTGGCGCTGCTGCTGCAGATCGAAAAGACCGTGGTGGAGGGGGCCGGCGCCGCCGGACTTGCCGCGGTGCTTGGCTATCCCGAGCGCTTTGCCGGGCGCAAGGTCGGCATCGTTCTGTCGGGCGGCAACATCGACACGCGCCTGCTCGCCAACGTGCTGTTGCGCGATCTGGCGCGGTCCGGGCGGCTGGCGCGGCTGCGGCTCGTGCTGCAGGACCGCCCCGGCTCGCTGCTGCGCGTCTCCAAGGTGTTCTACAATCATAACGTCAACATCATCGAGATCGTCCACCAGCGGGTCTTCACCCACCTGCCGGCCAAGGGCCTGGCCACCGAGATCGAATGCGAGGCGCGCGACAGCGAGCAGCTGGGCGTCCTGATCGACGCGCTGCGTGCCGAAGGCTTCGAGGTGAGCCAGATGGAGCTGAACTGACCCGGCTCGCGCCGATCGCGGGCGTGTCGGGATGACCGAATGTTCATGCAACCTGCGGCTGGATCAGGCGTTTCGCGTGCATGGATTTCGGGCAACGATGCGCGATCGTCACCGGCGGCGAATCAGGCATAGGCAAGGCTTGCGCGCTGGCGCTGGGCAAGGCCGGGGCGGCGGTGGCGCTCACCTACTTCGTCGACCGCGATGCGGCCGAGGCCGTGGTGGCCGAGATCGTCCAGGGCGGCGGCAAGGCCTTTACCCGGCACACCGATGTCGGTGACGAGGAGCAGGTCGAGGCGTTGTTCACGGCCGCCGAAACGGCGCTTGGCCCGGTAAGGCTGCTGGTCAATTCGGCTGGCCTCAACATGAGCGGGACGCCGATCGAGAACATGAGCCTCGCGCAATTCGACCGCGTGCTGCGGGCCGATCTCTACGGCCCGTTCCTGACCTGCCGGCGTTTCGTGCGCGGGCTGGCGGGCAAGGACGGTGGCGGCCGCATCGTCAACATCTCGTCGATCCACGAGCATGCGCCCCGACCCGGCGGCGCCGAGTACGACAGCGCCAAGGGCGGGCTTGCCCAGCTCACCGCGACGCTGGCGCTGGAACTGGCGCCGCGCCATATCGCGGTCAACGCGGTTGCGCCCGGCATGATCCTGACGCCGATGAACCAGTCGGCGCTGGATCATCCCGCCGAACTGGCGCGCAAGGCGGCGGCGATCCCCTGGGGGCGGGCCGGGCGGGCCGAAGAGGTGGCCGACCTGGTACTCTATCTGCTGACGCCCGCGGCCGACTACATCACCGGGGCCACCGTCGTCATCGATGGCGCGTTGTCCCTGACCGTCGCGCAGGGGGCTTAGATTATGGGACACGAAGGGATCGAGATCGACTATGTCGTCGAGCAGCACGAGGTCGTCAGGCTCGACATCGCCCGCGATGATGGATTGCTTGCCGATCACGACCTGATGAGTCCCTACGTCTGGCAGGAAAACGGCGCCAAGCGCCTGCTCGTGCGGGTGCTCGCCAATCCGCTGCGTCCCGGCGACCCCACCGGCATCATCTATGCCGGCAAGTCCGAGGACGGGATCCATTTCAAGATGCTTCGCAAGCCCGCCATCGTGCCGGGAGACGATCCAGTGGATGCCGGGGGGGTAGAGGATCCCACCGTGGTCGTGGCCGACAGCGGCGGGTTGCTGGTCTTCTTCACCGGGGTCGATGCCAAGCGCGAGCAGGGATCGCTGCTGGTCGCGAAGGGCGCCGATCTCGACAGCCTCGAAAAGCGGCAAGTGCTGCTGAAGGCGCCAGAGGGCGAAGGCAACATCAAGGAGGCGACCGTCGCCCGCGGCGCCGACGGCCGTTACCGCCTGTTCTACGAATACGCGCGGGACAACGCCTCGCGTATCGGCCTGGCCTTGTCGGACGGGCTGGAGGGGCCTTGGGAATCGATCGCCGATCCGTTCACCATCCGCGCGCGAGCCTGGGACAACTGGCATCTTTCGACCGGGCCGATCGTCGCGCGGCCGGGGCAGCCGCCGGTCATGTTCTACAACGGCGCGACCGCCGATGCCCGCTGGCGGATCGGCTGGATCGCCTTCGACGAGAATTATAGCCGGGTGATCGACCGCTGCGTCGAGCCGATGATCGTCCCGCCCCCGCCCGAGCAGCGCGCGGGGACCGACATCGCCTTCGCCGCTTCCTGCATCGACGAGGACGGGACGATCTTCCTCTATTATTCGCTCGAGGACAGGGTGCTGCGCCGGGCCCGCATCCGCGGCTTCGTTAACATTCCAGGATGAGTTGCCCCTTGCCGAGACAGCTGTGCAAAATAAGGGGCCGTTTACCGCGAAACTTGGTTAAAAGACTTTGAACTCCGTCATGCGCGATGCATAATTCCCGGGCAGACGCGGATTGGCGCGGCTGCAACGCAGAGGATTCAGCCCGCCCGTGACGGCACCCGTTCGCTTCCCCCGGTTCTTCGTTACCAGCCCCGCGCCGTGCCCATATCTTCCGGGCCGCAGCGAGCGGAAGGTATTCACCGAACTGAAGGGCGCGCATTCGGATGCGCTTAACGATGCGCTGGGCCGGATCGGTTTCCGCCGCAGCCAGACCGTGGCGTATCGTCCCTCGTGCCTCGATTGCTCGGCCTGCGTGTCGGTGCGGGTCGTGGCGGACGAGTTCGCGCCGTCCTCGACGCAGAAGCGCAACCTGAAGCGCAACGGCGATCTCGTCGCCTCGCTGTGCCGGCCGTGGTCCACTGCCGAGCAGTTCGAGCTGTTGCAGCGCTACCTTGGCGCGCGGCATCCGGGCGGCGGCATGGCGACGATGGACGAGGTCGACTATGCCGACATGGTCGAGCATACGCCGGTGACGTCCTATGTCGTCGAATATCGCGAGCCTTCGGCCGATGGCGTGACGCCGGGCCGGCTGGTCGGCGCCTGCCTGACCGACCGGCAGGGCGACGGCCTGTCGATGATCTACAGCTTCTACGAGCCGGAGCACACGACGCGCGCCGGGCTTGGCAACTATATCATCCTCGATCACATCCGCCGCGCGAGCGAGATGGGGCTGCCCTATGTCTATCTCGGCTATTGGGTCGAGGGTTCGGCGCGAATGCAGTACAAGGTGCGCTACCGGCCGATGGAACGGCTCGGCCGCAGCGGCTGGGAACGGATTCCGGCGGAGGAGCAGGACTTGCTGATCAGCGGCGCCGCGAACGCCCGCCGCGAGCAGGCCCCCGTGCCCGAAGGCAGCGGCAAGGACGGCGTGCCCGGCGGACAGGACCAGTATCGCCTGGTCTGAGGGGCTGCCACGCGCGCCGATGATCGGCGCCTACGCGTGGTGCCGATTCAGTGCCCGCTCATCGGGCCGACCAGCTCGATATGGTGGCCTTCGTTATCGCTGATCACCGCGGCGCGCACCGCGTGCTCAGGCCGGTCCTCGCCGGCGCGGAACAGGCTTCCCCCGGCCGCCAGCCCGGCAGCGACGGCGGCGTCGACGTCGGGGACCTGGAAGCATAGCCAGACCTCGCCCGGATAAGCGGGCCGCGGCGGCGCCGGCAATTCGAGGAACCGGCTGAGGATGAGGACGTGGGCCTGCATGTCGCCCGTCGCGGAGAGCCAGGTCTGCTGCTGGCGCACGGCCCCCTCTCCGCCGAGGTTGCGGCTGGCGACCCTGAGGCCGAGAGCCACATAGAACCGCTCTGCTGCCTCGACATCGCCGATCACCAGCTTGGTCGCATGCATCGCAAGGTCCATCGGCCGCCCCCTTTTTTCCTTTCGCAAGCCTATCTCGGCGCTGCCGGGCCGCCAAACGAAAAGGGCGCCCGGATCGCTCCGGACGCCCCTGTTCGGTTCGTGTGCCAGCCGGCTTACCAGCTGTAGTACATGTCGAACTCGACCGCCGACGGCGTGGTTTCCCAGCGCATCACTTCGGGCCACTTCAGTTCGATATAGGCTTCGAGCTGGTCCTGCGTGAACACGCCGCCCTGGACGAGGAAGTCGTGGTCCGCTTCCAGCGCTTCCAGCGCTTCGCGCAGCGAGCCGCAGACGGTCGGCACTTCGGCCAGCTCGGCCGGCGGCAGATCGTAAAGGTTCTTGTCCATGGCTTCGCCCGGATGGATCTTGTTCTTGATCCCGTCGAGGCCGGCCATCAGCAGCGCCGCATAGCACAGGTAAGGGTTGGCCATCGCGTCGGGGAAGCGGAACTCGACCCGCTTGGCCTTGGCGCCGGAGCCATAGGGGATGCGGCAGGACGCCGAACGGTTGCGGGCCGAATAGGCCAGCAGGACCGGCGCCTCATAACCCGGCACCAGGCGCTTGTAGCTGTTGGTGGTCGGGTTGGTGAAGGCGTTCAGCGCCTTGGCGTGCTTGATGACGCCGCCGATGAAGTAGAGGCACATGTCGGACAGCCCGGCATAGCCGTTGCCGGCGAACAGCGGCTTGCCGCCGTCCCAGATGGACATGTGCGTGTGCATGCCCGAACCGTTGTCCTTCATGATCGGCTTGGGCATGAACGTCGCCGTCTTGCCATAGGCCTGCGCGACCTGCTGAACGACGTACTTGTACACCTGCATCCGGTCGGCGGTTTCGACCAGCGTGCCGAAGGTCAGGCCCAGCTCGTGCTGGGCGGAGGCGACCTCGTGGTGGTGCTTGTCGCAAGGCAGGCCCATCTCGATCATCGTCGAGACCATCTCGGCCCGGACGTCGACCAGGCTGTCGACCGGCGCGACGGGGAAATAGCCGCCCTTGGCGCGCGGACGGTGCGCGAGGTTGCCGCCGTCGTACTCGCGGTTCGAGTTGGTCGGCAGCTCGATGTCGTCGATCTTGAAGCCGTTGCCGTCATAGCCGTCGTAGAAGCGCACGTCGTCGAAGACGAAGAATTCGGCTTCCGGGCCGACGTAGACGGTATCGCCCACGCCCGACGACTTGACGAAGGCTTCGGCGCGCTTGGCGGTCGAGCGGGGGTCGCGGGCATAGAGCTCGCCCGACGAAGGCTCGACGACGTCGCAGACCAGGATCATCATCGGCGTCGCGCTGAACGGATCGATGTACACCGCGTCGAGATCGGGCTTGAGGATCATGTCCGATTCGTTGATCGCCTTCCAGCCCTCGATCGACGAACCGTCGAACATCAGGCCGTCCTCAAGCTCATCCTCGCCAATGACCGAGGCAACCATGGTGAGGTGCTGCCATTTGCCCTTGGGATCGGTGAAGCGCAGATCGACCCACTCGATCTCTTCGTCCTTGATGCGCTTGATGATGTCGCTTGCCTTGCTCATTTCTTGCCTTTCACGTCGCCCCGGCGCGGGCCGGGACTGGTTGAACCGTTGGTATTGGAATGCGGCGGGCCGGAAGGGATCGCCGTATGGGATCAGATGGCGTCTTCGTTGCGCTCCCCGGTGCGGATGCGCACAGCGCTTTCGATGGGGATGACGAAAATCTTGCCGTCGCCGATGCGGCCGGTCTGCGCGGCCGCCGCGATCGCTTCGACCACCCGGTCGGCCAGCGTATCGGGCACGACGACCTCAAGCTTCACCTTGGGCAGGAAATCGACGACGTATTCGGCGCCGCGGTAGAGTTCGGTGTGGCCCTTCTGCCGGCCGAAACCCTTCGCCTCGGTGACCGTAATGCCGGACACCCCGACTTCGTGAAGGGCCTCCTTCACTTCATCGAGCTTGAACGGCTTTATGATCGCTTCGATTTTCTTCACGGCTTTACAAAACCCCCGCGCAATGGAAACGGCGCCGCGGATCGATCCGGACGTCCAATACTCCGGTTACGTTCTATCAAGAATCGTGCCAGAGGCGTGGACGGGGTTTAGGCAATGCGGTGAGGGCGCGAAAGAGTGGAATCGCATGATTCCGGCCCATTCCTGCCGCGACACGACATTTTTCGGTGGCCGGTGCGGACGGGGCGTGATGAAATTTTGGGCATCGGTGCCTAATATTTGGGCGGCTGCAGCTAAAGCACGAGTCCCGCCGTCTCGGGCAGGCCGGCCATCAGGTTGAGGTTCTGCACCGCGGCGCCGCTCGCGCCCTTGCCGAGATTGTCGAGCACCGCGACCAGCCGTGCCTGGCTGCCATCCTCGGATCCGAAGACATAAAGGTCGAGCCGGTCGCTCGGCTGCATCGAGCGGCGCAGCAGCAACTCGCGCGGCGCATCGTCATGGACGGTCACGACCGGGCTGCCGGCATAGGCGTCGGCCAGGCACAGGCGCAGCGCCTCTGGCGACCCCGCCGTCGGCATCGCGGCAAGGGCCAGTGGAACTTCCACCACCATGCCGCGGTGCGCCGGGATCACCGCTGGCGCGAAGACCGGCGCATGGACGAGGCCGGAAAGCCGCGTGATCTCGGGCACGTGCTTGTGCCCCATGTCGAGGCCATAGGCGCGGAAGGCGATGTCGCCGTCTTCCTCGAACCGGCCGATGAGCGCCTTGCCGCCGCCCGAATAGCCCGAGACGGCATGGACCGTGTAAGGCCAGTCCGCCGGCAGCAGCCCGGCCTTCACCAGCGGCGCGACCAGCGCGATGAAGCCGGTGGGATAGCAGCCCGGATTGCTCACCCGCATTGCGGCGGCAACCGCCTCGCGGCCGACCACTTCGGGAAAGCCGTAAGTCCAGCTATCGGCGATGCGGTGCGCGGAGGAGGCGTCGATCACCCGCGTCCGGGGGTTGTCGATCATCGCCACAGCCGCCCGCGCGGCGTCGTCGGGCAGGCACAGGATGACGAAATCGGCGGCGTTGAGCGCCTCGGCCCGCGCGGCATCGTCCTTGCGGCGATCCTCCGCCAGCGCGATCAGCGAGAACTCGCCGCGCCCGGCCAGCCGGTCGGCAATCTCCAGCCCGGTGGTGCCGACCGCCCCGTCGATGAATACCCGCCGGGTCATGACGGCTGCAGACCGCTTATCGGCGCATAGCCCACCGGCCCGTCCTCGCCGTACTGGCCCCAGGCCCAGCCCCCGGCGATGTCGAGCACGTCGAAGCAGGCGTCGGCGGGCAATTCGCAGATCTCCGCGGCGTCGAGCCTGGCGGCGTCGCGCAGCCATACCTTGCCCACGACCCGGTGCGGCATGGGCACCGCATAATGCGGTACGAAATAGCGCCCGGCGAGCTTGATGTGCGCCAGGTCGCCGCGCACGGGCAGGTGGCCCGCCTCGGCGGTCGCGCTGGGGCAAGTGAGCGAGAGCATGCCCCCGGAAAGATCAGGTCGCGTATGGCCGTCGAATGCCGTCAATTCATGGTTTCCCGCGAAGTCGAAGATCGGCGCGCTTATATCGCTCATGTCGTAGACGCAAGTTTGAGGGGCGATTCGGCCGGATAGCATGTGCCGAGCGCTGCGCCACGCGACCGAATCGGTCAAGCCCGCATCCGTTTCGCCTGCTATGGCATGACCGCGCCGGGCCTGACCGGCCGAGGGAGAGGTGAGGGATGCGAGAAGCAGACCGTCTGGTCCACGCCTACTTTGCCGCGGTGACGGCCGGCAATCTGCCCGACTCCCTGCTGACCGAGGACATGACCGCGTGGACCACCACGCAGGGCGCGATGAGCAAGGCCGCTTACCAGGAGGTCATCCGCCTGCTGGCGCGCATCTCCAAGGTGCCGCTGCGCTTCACCGTCGATGCGATCACCGCCGAGGAGGACCGCGTCCTGGCCGAGGCCCGCTCCGAAGGCGTGCTGATCAACGACGAGCCTTATGCCAACACCTATGTCTTCGCCTTCCGCATCCGCGATGGCCGCATCGCCTCGATCGCCGAGCATTTCAACGCGCTGGTGGTCCAGGAAAAGATGATCCCCCTCGTGCGTCCGGTGCACGGGGACGCGGCCAACGATTGAAACCATGACATTCGGAGAAAGACCGTGACCAGAGTCATGCGCCTGCGCCAGCCGGCGAGCATCGACAACCTGAGGCTGGAGACCGCCGACGCGCCGCCGCCCGCACCGGGCGAGATCAAGGTGCGCCTGCGCGCGGCGTCGCTCAACTTCCGCGACGGGCTGGTGGTCGGCGGGTTCTTTCCCGTGACGGACGGCCTGATACCGCTGTCGGACGGCGCGGGCGAGGTGATCGCGGTGGGCGCCGGCGTGACCGAGTTCCGCGAGGGTGATCAGGTCGTCAGCACGTTCCATCCCAAGTGGCTCGACGGGCACATCGACAAGGTGCAGCTGGACAATTCTCCGGGCGGCCCGGCCGATGGCTTCGCCTGCGAGGAAGCGACGAGGCCGGCGACTCACTTCACCCGCGCGCCGGCCGGCTTCACGCCGGCCGAAAGCGCCTCGCTGACTTGCGCCGGCGTCACCGCCTGGCGCGCGGTGGTGACCGACGGCAAGGTCAAGCCCGGCGCGACCGTGCTGGTCGAGGGCACCGGCGGCGTGTCCCTGTTCGCGCTGCAGTTCGCTAAGGCGGCGGGCGCGACGGTGATCGCCACGTCGGGCAGCGCCGAGAAGCTGGCGCGGCTCAAGCAACTGGGCGCCGATCATCTGATCAACTACCGCGAGGACGAGCAATGGGGCGCGGCGGTGCTGGCCCTCACCGGCGGGCTGGGCGTCGATCACGTCTTCGAGGTGGGCGGCCCGAACACCATCGCGCAATCGTTCGCCGCCGCGCGCACCGGCGCGCATGTCGCGATCATCGGCGCGGTCGGCGGCTTCCAGGTCGACACGATGCCGTTCGCCATCGTCCAGGCCAAGCGGCTCAACCTGCAGGCGGTGACGGTGGGATCGCGCCGCGACCAGATCGACATGGTGCGCGGCATCGAGGCGGCCGGCATCCGCCCGGTGATCGACCGGTCGTTCCGG
>Ga0164242_10005258_pt1 | contig 14415 bp, 16 predicted proteins | sample OricomgcompostMG_FD_108783 | JGI IMG/M metagenome (GOLD analysis project Ga0164242, IMG submission 108783) | Miracle-Growth compost microbial communities from Emeryville, California, USA - Original compost - Miracle growth compost (MG) ... | reverse complement strand
CGGCGCCGGCTTCTTCGACTACGACGAGAATGGCAAGCGCCTGGGCCTGTGGTCGGGTCTCGCCGAGCACTTCCCGGTCACCGCCGACCCGTCCGAGGTCGACCTGCACGAGCTGTCCGAGCGCATGCTGGTGATCGAGGCCGTCGAGTCGGCGCGCTGCGTCGAGGAGGGCGTGATCGAGCAGACCGCGGACGCGAACATCGGCTCGATCATGGGCATCGGCTTCCCGGCCTGGACCGGAGGCGTGCTGCAGTACATCAACGGCTTCCAGCGGCTGGACGGCCTGGGCGAAACGGGCGTGCGCGGGCTGGTCGTCCGCGCGGACGAGTTCGCCAAGAAGTACGGCGACCGGTTCGAGCCCAACGCGCTGCTGCGCTCAAAGGCCGAGTCGAACGAGAAGTTCTGAACGGGGAGAGGGGACGGGCATGACCGGTCCGCTGAGCGGCGTCCGCGTGCTGGAGCTGCCGGCGATCGGACCCGTCCCCTTCCTCGGCATGCTGCTGGCCGACCTGGGCGCGGAGGTTCTCCGCGTCGACAAGATCGGCACGAGCGACCTCGGCAGCACGCTGGCCGCCGGTCCACTCGGGCGCGGCCGGCGCTCGATCGAGCTCGATCTGCGCAAGCCCGGCGCGGCCGAGGTCGTGCTGCGCCTGAGCGAGCGCTGCGACGTGCTGATCGAGGGCTTCCGTCCGGGTGTGGCCGAACGGCTCGGCATCGGCCCGGACGCCGTCCGCGCCCGCAACCCGAAGCTCGTCTACGGCCGGATGACCGGCTGGGGGCAGCACGGACCGCTGGCACAGACGGCCGGGCACGACATCACCTACCTGGCCATCACCGGCCTGCTGCACGGCATCGGCCCGAAGGACGGTCCGCCGGTGCCGCCGATCAACTACGTCGCGGACTTCGGCGGCGGCTCCATGTTCCTCGCCACCGGGCTGCTGGCCGCGTTGCTGCACGCGCGCGCGACCGGTGAGGGCCAGGTGATCGACGCGGCGATGACCGAGGGCGCCGGCTATCTCGGCTCGATGACTCGCACCTTCCTCGGCAACGGCGGTTGGCGTGACGAGCGCGCGGCGAACATGCTCGACGGGGGCGCACCGAACTACCGCTGCTACGAGTGCGCGGACGGCCGGTTCGTCGCGGTCGGCGCGCTCGAGCCGCAGTTCTGGGCGGCGCTCGTCGAGGGCCTCGGGCTGGACCCGGCCACCACGGCCTCGCCGTACGACCCGGCGCAGTGGGACGAGTGCGAGAAGACGCTCAGCGAGGTATTCCGCACCCGCACCCGCGACGAGTGGGCCGATCTGTTCGCGCCGCTGGACGCGTGCGTGGCACCGGTGCTGACCCTGCAGGAGGCACCGCACCATCCGCACAACGTCGAGCGCGCGAGCTACGTCCAGGTCGGCAACGCGACGGTCGCCGGGCCCGCGCCGAGGTTTTCCGCCACGCCGGGCGCAACACGCGAGCTCACCGCGGTCGGCGCCGATTCGGCCGCACTGCTCGCCGAGGCGGGCTACTCCGAGCAGGAGTTGAACGAACTGCGCGAAACGGGCGCGATCCGCTGACGGTCTCATAGACTGTTGCCGTGGCCAAGCGTCCAGTCCCCCAGGTCGAGGTCAAGCTGACCCACAACGGCACCGTGTCGTGGCCCGCCGCGCTGCGTCACCGCTGGGACGCGAAGTACCTGATGGTCGAGGACCACGGCACGTACGCCGTGGTCCGCCCGATGACCACCGACGACCCGGACGCGCCGACGCGACAGCGCCCGGTCCGCGACCGCTAGCCGCCCAGCTCGGCGCGGAAACCCTCCCGCCACGAGGCGTACTTCGGCGCCCAGCCCAGCTCACGCTTGGCCGCCGCGTTGGACGCGGCCGGCGCGCTCGTCATCAGCCACGCACCGCCCGGGCCTGCGGCCAGCCGTCCCAGCCATTCCGGCACGTGCCGCGGCGGCTTCGCGCCGAGCACCTCGGCCAGGTACGGCAACCACACCTTCGTCTGCGCCGGCTCGTCGTCCACGACCGTGTACACGCCCTCGCCTTGCGTGAGCGCGGCCATCGCGGCGCTCGCCGCGTCGTAGGTGTGCACGAACGTCCAGTACCCGTCGCCGGAGCCGATGATCGGGATCATGCGCTTGCGGATCGCGGTGATCTGCGGTCCTTCCTCGGCCAGCGACGTCCCCGGGCCGTAGAAGCCGCCGTAGCGCAGCGCGACAGCGCCCGGCGTCTCGCGCACCAGTTGCTCGAGCCGCCGCAGCGCCGCCGCGGACTCGCGGAACGCCTTCGGCGGGTTGGCGTCGATCACGCCGTCGGCGTCGGTGAATCCCCAGCGGTAGCTCTGCACGACGTACCGCTGCACGCCCGCTTCGCGCCCGGCGATGAGCAGGTTCTCGGTGCCTTCGGTGCGCAACCGGTTGGTGCCGGCGAAAAGCTTGTCGAAATGCCGGAAGTCGTTGCCGAGCGCGGACAGGTCGGTCGCCTGGTGCACGATCGCGTCCGGCTTCGCCTCGGCCACGGCGCGGCGCACGGCCGCGGCATCGAGCACGTCCAGCCGCAACGGCGTGCCGCTCAGTTGGGCGACGGTGGCCAGGCCGCTCTCGCTGCGGCTGGTGCCGATCACGTCGTGCCCGCTGCTGCGCAGCATCGGGACGAGTTGCCGTCCGACCACGCCGGTCGCGCCGGCCACGAGTACTCGCATGATGAATCCCCTTCGCTGTTCGGTCCTGCCCAGTGGACGGCGCACCCCCGGCGGCTGTGACATCCTGCGAGGTGTGAGCGTCGCCACCGCCGACCTGTACGCCGAGCTGCGTCCGCTGCTGTTCTCGATCGCGTACCGCATGCTCGGCACCGTCACCGAGGCCGAGGACGCGCTGCAGGAGGCGTTCCTGCGCTACCACCGGGCGCTGCGCGACGGCACCGTGGTCGACAACCCGAAGGCGTACCTGACGACCACGGTCACCCGGCTGTCGCTGGACGTGCTCAGCTCGGCGCGGCGGCGGCGCGAGTCGTACGTCGGCGAGTGGCTGCCCGAGCCGGTGCTGGACGACAGCCTGCCGGCCAACCTGGGTCCCGCTCGGAGCGCCGAGCTGGCCGAGTCGCTGTCGATGGCGTTCCTGGTGCTGCTGGAAAGCCTCAACCCGATCGAGCGCGCCGTGTTCCTGCTGCGGGACGTGTTCGGCTACGAGTTCGCCGAGGTCGCCGACTTCGTCGACCGCACCGAGGACAACTGCCGGCAGATCCTCGTGCGTGCCCGGGCGAAGGTCGACGAGCGCCGCCCGCGCTACGAGTCCTCGCCGCAGCGGCGCGCCGAACTGGCCGAGCGGTTCTTCGCCGCGTCAAACCGCGGTGACCTGGCTGCGCTGAAGCAGCTGCTCGCCGCGGACGTCGAATGGCACGCCGACGGCGGCGGCAAGGCACCGGCGGTCGCGCGCACCCTGGTCGGCGTCGACCGGGTGCTGCGCCTGTTCGTCGGCCTGCTCGGCCAGGCGGACCAGTTCGGCGTGCGACTCGAGCCGACGCTGCTCAACGGCCAGCCGGCGGCGCTGACCCGCACCGCCGACGGCAAGATCGCGAGCGTGTTCGTGCTGCAGATCGCGGACGACCGCATCGTCGCCGTCCACGCCGTCGTGAACCCGGACAAGCTGCGCCACCTTGGTGACGTCGCCGACGTCCGGGCGATGGTCGGCCAGGTCCGCGGCACCCGGTCGCATACCGTGTCCGGGTGACGCACGACGTTCCCCCGCCGGACGCGCCCGGTCTCGATCCCGACGAGCTGGCCGTCTGCCTGAAGGTGCTCGCCGCGAGCGAGTCGCTTCCGCCGGACCATCCGGACGCGCTGGCGATCCGCCGCGCGACCGCCCGAGTGTTCAAGCAGGTCAAGCGCGCCCGCCGCATCGAGCGCCGCGACGCGATCACCGCGAACGACCGCGCCGTCGTCGCCGCCACCGCGACCGGTTCGCCGCACCGCATCGACGACGAGACCGAGGGCCTGCCGCTCGTGTCGTCCGCCGCGGGAGCGAGCGCCGGCACCTATTTGCGGCCACGGCACTGCTACATCTGCAAGGAGGACTACACCCGCGTCGACGCGTTCTACCACCAGCTGTGCCCGGACTGCGCCGCGACCAGCCACGCGAAGCGCGATGCCCGGACGGACCTGACCGGACGCCGCGCGCTGCTGACCGGTGGGCGCGCGAAGATCGGTATGTACATCGCCCTGCGGCTGCTGCGGGACGGCGCGCACCTGACGATCACGACGCGTTTCCCGAACGACGCCGTCCGGCGGTTCACCGCGCTGGACGACTCGGCTGACTGGCTGCACCGGCTGCGCATCGTCGGCATCGACCTGCGCGACCCGGCGCAGGTGGTCACGCTCGCCGACACCGTCGCGGCGGCCGGCCCGCTGGACATCCTGATCAACAACGCCGCGCAGACCGTCCGCCGCTCCACCGGCGCGTACGCACCGCTGGCCGCGGCGGAGTCCAACCCCCTTCCGGGCGGCGAACTGCCCGAGGTGCTCACGTTCGACCACGTCTCGGACGCGCACCCGGCGGCGCTCGCGGGCGCCCTCGCCGAGCATCCGCTGCCCCACCTGACCGGCGAGGTGACCGGCGAGCAGCTCTCGCGGCTGGCGATGGTGGCCGGATCGGCGTCCCTGCAACGGCACCTGGACAACAGCGCGGTCGATGCGGGCGGTCTCGTCCCGGACCTCAACACGGTGAACAGCTGGACGCAGCACGTCGGCACCATCGACCCGCTGGAGCTGCTCGAGGTGCAGCTGTGCAACACGATCGCGCCGTTCATCCTCGTCGACCGGCTGCGTCCGGCGCTGGCCGCAAGCCCGGCGCGGCGCAAGTACATCGTCAACGTCTCGGCGATGGAGGGCGTGTTCGGACGCGGCTACAAGGGCGCCGGGCACCCGCACACGAACATGGCCAAGGCCGCGCTGAACATGCTGACCCGCACCAGCGCCGGCGAGCTGTTCGAGACCGACCGGATCCTGATGACGTCCGTCGACACCGGCTGGATCACCGACGAGCGCCCGCACTACACCAAGATCCGCCTTGCCCAGGAAGGCTTCCACGCGCCGCTGGACCTCGTCGACGGCGCCGCCCGCGTCTACGACCCGATCGTCCAGGGCGAGGCCGGCGTGGATCTATACGGCTGCTTCCTCAAGGACTACCGCCGCGCCAACTGGTGACACCGTAGGCTCGGGCGCGTGCTTCCCGCCGCCACCGGCCTGCCCACCGTCACCGCGCTGCGTTATGTGACCCCGCTGCGCGAGGGAGGTTCGCTGCCCGGGCTCATGGAGGCGGACGACTTCGGCACCTACGTGGTCAAGTTCTCCGGCGCCGGCCAGGGCCGCAAGGCGCTGATCGCCGAGATCGTGTGCGCCGGCCTCGGCACTGCGCTGGGCCTGCCGGTGCCGCGGCTGGTGACGGTCGATGTCGACCCGGTGCTGGCCGCGAACGAGCCGGACGAGGAGGTGCAGGACCTGTTGCGCGCGAGCCCGGGCCTGAACCTCGGCGTCGACTTCCTGCCGGGCGCGCTCGACCTGGACGTATCCGCCTTCCCGCTCGACGCGGGGTTCGCGAGCCGCGTGCTGTGGTTCGACGCGCTGATCGGCAACGTCGACCGGTCGTGGCGGAACCCGAACATGCTGTTCTGGCACGGGGCGCCGTACCTGATCGACCATGGCGCGGCGCTGACGTTCCATCACCGGTGGCCGGCACGCGCGACGGCGTGGACGTTCGACGCCCGCGAGCACGCGCTGCTCGGCTGCGCCGATGACCTCGACACCGCGGATGCCGCCCTCGCGCCGCTGGTGACACCCGAGGTGCTCGCGGCGGCGGTGGCTGACGTCCCGGAGGTCTGGCTGGCCGACGAGCCCGGCTTCGACGGCCCGGACGCGGTGCGCGCCGCGTACGTCGAGGAGTTGTCGGCGCGCCTCGACGCCCGGGCGGGCTGGCTCGGGGGTGGGTCGTGACGGGCCGCGTGCCGTTCGAGTACGCGGTGCTGCGGGTCGTCCCGCGCGTCGAACGCGGTGAGTTCATCAATGCCGGCGTGATCGTCTACTGCCGCGACCGCGACTATCTCGGCGCACGCGTTCGGTTGGACGCCGACCGGCTGCGCGCGCTGGATCCCACGGCAGACGCGGACGCGATCTCGGCCGCGCTGGCGGCGGCGGCGGACACCTGCGCCGGCGAGGGACCGGCCGGGGGCGAACAGATCGGGCGCCGGTTCCGCTGGCTGACCGCGCCGCGAAGCACCGTGGTGCAGCCGGGTCCCGTCCACACCGGACTCACCGCCGACCCGGCCGCCGAGCTGGACCGGCTGCTGGACCTGCTCGTCTGACCACCCGCCTACGAGGCCCGGCCCACCTTCGGGTCCGGCTTCGGACGGCGCGGCTCGCGCACCCCTGCCGAGCCGCCGTCGCCGTAGTACAGCCAGAGCCGCACCGAGGATCCCCGCGGGACTTTCGCGCCGGACTCGGGTGACTGGTCGGTGACGACGCCGCTCGGTGCCGCGTCGTCCAGCGGCAGGCCGTCCGTGTCCCACCCGACGGCCAGCAGCCCGACCTCGCGCAGCGCGCCGTTGGCGTCCGCCCAGGTCATGCCGACCACGGCCGGGACGCGCACGCTGGACCGCCGGCGGAAGTCGCGGGCGGACGGGTCGAGGTCCGCGACGAGTTCCTCGGTGGCGCCCGCGACGGCGCGTTTTACGACGAGGTCCACGCGGTCCTCAGGCGTGTCTGACGTCTCGGTGTTCTCGGCGGTCTCGTCCAGGTCACGCCAGCGCTCCCAGGCCGACTGCCGGGTGACGCCGAGCTGGGTCGCGATCTCCGCCCAGGACTTGCCGTGCCTGCGCGCCGAGCGGACGGCGAACAGTTCGGCCCGGTCCAGCAGGCGACGCAGCGTGCCGATGTCCTCGAGCGCGGCGAGTGCGCCCTCGCCCGGCTCTTCGGTGTCGCCGTACGGCTCGCCGTGGCGCCAGCCGGCCAGCCGGTTCCAAACCTGCCGTCCCTGGTGCCACGTCTCGTCGCCTGCCATGGCGTCAGGGTAGCCTGACAATCGCCGCCGCGCACCCCGCTCGAGCTGGGGTTCAGGTCGAGTCGGTCAGGCCCGCCTTCAGCGCGGCCAGCCGGTCGGCGTCCAGGTGGCGGTCACAGCCGACGAACCAGTCCCACCGCTCGTCGGACCATCGATAGGTGTGCGGCCAGTTCTGGCCGTCCAGCTCCGGCCACGGCTCCTCGTTGCGGGGTCGGCGAATCAGGCTGCCGTAGGCGTTCGTCGAGAAGCTCGCCTCGAACGCTCCTGTCGCGTCGTCCCACACATGCGGCATCAGTTCCGGGACGAACGCCAGCGGCAGGTCGGTGATGCCGCGCGATGCCAGCCAGGCGCGCCGGTTCGCCATATCGCGCTCGTGCTCGGCTTCCCGGTTTATCGGCTGGCGCGTCGGGCCGTCCCACACGAACAGCTCGTCCGGCAACTCGGCGTCGAGCTGCAACGAGACGAGCTCGGTATACGTGCCGAAGCCTGCGTTGGCCTGCCGCAGCACCAGGCCGGTCTCGGCGTCGACGACGAGCTGGATCGGATGCGGCTTATGCGCCGGCGGCGCGAGCTCGACTGACCAGGCGGGCCGTTCCAGGAACTCGACGGGCTCGGCCGGACCGGTCGGTCTGGTGAAGTCATTGCCGTCCCAGCGGCTCAGGCTCGGCCGGTCGCCACCGACGCTCAAACCGCCGATCGGTGACGCGAATACGTGACGCTCACGCGGAAAGGCCGTGAACTCCTCGTCACCGACGTATCGCATCCACCGGTAGTCCTCGCCGTCGATGAAGTGAACTTGCCCGTCCAGGCCTTCACGGCGGGCCAGCGTGCCGCGTCGGAACACCCGATAGCCGTACTCGTCCGCCTCCCGTTCGTCGCGGGCACGCACCTCCGCGACGAACGAGTCCTCCGCACCGGTGCCGAACACCATGAGCATGATCAACTCCGGCCAGGTGATCGTGCGTGGCATCAGGCTGCTCCGCGGCGCAGGGCGGCGGCGATCAGCCGGTCGACGAGCGCCGGATAGTCGACGCCGGTCGCGGCCCACATCCGCGGGAACATCGAGATCGGCGTGAAGCCGGGCATCGTGTTCACCTCGTTCACGATCACCGCGCCGGCATCGGTCACGAAGAAGTCGACGCGCGCGAGGCCGGCGCAGTCCAGCGCGGTGAACGCGCGGCAGGCGACGTCCCGCACGCTCGCGATCAGCTCGTCCGGCAGCTGCGCGGGGATGTCGAACTCGCAGGCGTCGTCGAGGTATTTGGCCTCGAAGTCGTACCAGTCGTGTCCGCGGACCAGGCGGATCTCGGCGGGCAGGCTGGCCTGCGGACGGCCGTGCTCGTCCTCGAGCACCCCGCACTCAATCTCGCGGCCGACCACCGCGGCCTCGACCAGCGCCTTGCCGTCGTGCTCGAACGCCGCGGCGAGCGCGTCCGGCAGGTCGGCCCAGTCCGTCACGCGGGTGATGCCGACGCTGGATCCGGCGCGGGCCGGTTTGACGAAGACCGGCAGGCCGAGGTGCTGCAGGTCCAGCGTCGAGACGTCCTCACCGCGGCGCACGACGGCGAACTGCCCGACGTCCAACCCGTCCGCGCGCAGCAGCTTCTTGGTGAACTCCTTGTCCATCGCCGCCGCGCTGGCGAACACGCCGGGCCCGACGTACGGCACGCCGGCCATCTCGAGCAGCCCCTGGATCGTGCCGTCCTCGCCGAACCGGCCGTGCAGGACGGGGAACACGACGTCCACACCGGCCAGGGCACGGACGCCCTCGGCCGGGTCGAGGGCCACCAGCTCGGGCGTGGTCGGGTCGCCGGCCAGCACGACCGACGTCCCCTTGCTGACCTCGGGCACCTGGCGGTCGACGATCCGCATCGCTGCCGGGTCGCCGTCGGTCAGCAGCCAGGCACCGTCGGGCGTGATGCCGACAGGGATCACCTCGTAACGTGCCGGGTCGAGCGCGTTGATCACGCTGCCCGCGGACACGACCGAGATGCCGTGCTCGCTGCTGCGCCCGCCGTACACGACCGCGACCCGGATTCGTCCCACGCCGAACGACACTAGCCGCTCAGACCTCGCTCTTGACCGACCGGGACATCAGCAGCTCCAGCATCGCGGGCGGCTTCATGCCGCGGAAGCAGACCGCCTCGACGGCCGCCGTGATCGGGACGTCCACCCCGTGCCGCTGTGCCAGCTCCAGCAGCGGACGGCAGGACTTGGCACCCTCGGCCACCTGACCGTGCGTGGCCTCCTGCGCCTGCTCGAGCGACTCGCCGCGCCCCAGTCGCTCGCCGAACGTGCGGTTGCGCGACAGCGGCGAGGAGCAGGTGGCGACCAGATCACCGAGCCCGGCGAGGCCGGCGAACGTCATCGGGTCGGCGCCGAGCTCGATGCCGAGCCGGGACGTCTCGGCCAGGCCGCGCGTGATCAGCGAGGCGCTGGTGTTGTCGCCGAAACCCATCCCCTGCGCGATGCCCACCGCGAGCGCGATCACGTTCTTCACCGCGCCGCCGAGCTCGCAGCCGATCACGTCGTTGTTGGTGTACGGCCGGAAGTACGCGGTGCTGCACGCCAGCTGCAACGCCTCGGCACGCTGCGGGTCGGTGCACGCGATGACCGTCGCGGTGGGTTGCTCGCGGGCGATCTCCAGCGCCAGGTTCGGACCGGACACCACGGTGATCCGGTCGTCGCTCGCCCCGGTCAGCTCGGCGATCACCTCGGTCATCAGGCGCGTAGTGCCGAGCTCCACGCCCTTCATCAGGCTGGCGAGCGTGGCATCGTCCGGCAGCAGGGACGCCCATTCGCTCAGGTTTGCGCGCAGCGACTGCGACGGGATGGCGAACGCGACCAGCTCTGCGCCGTCCAGCGCGGCGGCCGCGTCATGCGTGGCGCGCAGCGATCGCGGCAGCACGATTCCCGGCAGGTAGTCGGCGTTGACGTGCTCGCTGTCGATCCGCTCGGCGAGTTCGGGACGCCGAGCCCACAGCGTCACCTGATTGCCCGCGTCGGACAGCACCTTCGCGAACGCCGTCCCCCAGTTGCCCGCTCCGAAAACGGCGGCCCTCATGAAGGTCGGACCCAGCGGAACAGCTCACCCTCCGGGGCCGGCAGCTCGCGCAGCTCGGCGACGTCCGAACGCAGCCGGCGCATGATCACGTCCGTCATCTCGCGCAGCGTCGCGGCGTCCGGGGTCCTGTCCGCGAACGCCGACAGGTCGATCGGCTCGCCGACCGAGATCGTGTGCCGCGGGCGCGGAATGAGCCGGAACCGCTTGTGATACAGGTCGATCGAGTCCTGCACGCCCCACTGCGCGAGCGGGATCACCTGGACGCCGGGCACCAGCGTAGCCAGCCGGGCCGCGCCGGTCTTGCCGCTCATCGGCCAGCCCTGCGGGTCGCGCGTGACGGTGCCCTCCGGGTGCATGACGATCAGCCCGCCGGCCTTGAGCGCCTCGACGGCCGCCTGCAGCGACTGCACCGCGTCGGCCGTGCCGCGACGCACCGGGATGTGCCCCATCGCGCGCATCGCGGCGCCGACCACGGGCACCTCGAAGATCGCCTCCTTGGCGAGGAACCGGGGGCGGCGGGCGGCGTCCAGGATGAACTTCGACACCAGGAACGGGTCGACGTGCGAGACGTGGTTGGTGACCACGATCGCCGGGCCCTCCTGCGGCACCCGCTCGATGTTCCGGTACCGCAGCTTGAAGGCCATCGAGAACGGCACGTAGAGAATCGCCATCACGATTCCCCAGCCGGCCCCGACCTTCTCGCCGTATCCCGGCCGGCGCAGCTTGCGCGTCATCGGCACTGCAGCGTCTCCTGTCGTACGTGTTCCGGACGTGGTCGCGTTCCGGCGTCCGTGTGCAGTCTGCCGCATCGCCGTCGGCCCACCGCACATTCCTAGACTCTTGTGCGTGCGGTGGACGGTGCTGATCCCGGTGAAGTCACTGCCGGAGGCCAAGTCACGGCTGACCGGCGCCTCTGCCGACCCCGCGGCGCACGCCCGGCTGGTACGTGCGATCCGCGCGGACACGATCGCGGCGGCCCGGGCGGCCGAGGGCGTGGCTCGCCTGGTGCTGGTGGTCGACGGGCCAGGGGCGGACGCGTCCGGCGAGATCGCGTTCGTGCAGACCGCGCCGGGCCTCAACGCCGCGCTGGCCGAGGCGGCCGACGAGGCGCGGGCCCGCTGGCCGCACGACGCGGTCGCAGCGCTGGTCGGCGACCTGCCGGCGCTGCGGCCCGAAGACCTGGCCGCCGCGCTCGCCGCCGCGGCCGCTCACGAGCGGGCGTTCGTGGTGGACGCCTCGGGCACCGGCACCACGCTGCTGACCGCGGCGCCCGGCAGCGCGTTCCTGCCCCGCTTCGGCGCCGGCTCCGCGCAGCGCCACGCGGGCGTCGCGACGGCACTGGAGGCGGCGCCGGGGCTGCGCTGCGACGTCGACACCAGCACCGACCTGCAGCTCGCCGTCGAGCTAGGCGTCGGCACGGCGACGCGGACCGAGCTCAGGCATGCGGCGCGCGCCGGCGAGCTCAACGCCAGCGGCTGACCCGCACAGAACACGACGGCGGGCACCGGCACGAAGCCGGTGCCCGCCGTCGCGGGTGCAGCGCTGGGTCAGCGTGCGGACTTGCGAGCCGGCGCCTTCTTTGCGGCCGACTTCTTGGCCGGAGCCTTCTTGGCGGCGGCCTTCTTCGCCGGAGCAGCCTTCTTGACGGCAGCCTTCTTCGCGGCCGGAGCCGCCTTCTTGGCCGCGGGCGCCTTGGCGGGCTTGCGCTTGCCGCTGGCGATGTCCTTGAACTCCGCGCCGGCCTTGAACGCCGGGACGTGCGTCTTCTTGACCTTCACGCTCGCGCCGGTGGCGGGGTTGCGCGCGATGCGGGCACCGCGCTCGCGCCGCTCGAAGGCACCGAAACCGGTCAGCGCGACGCGCTCGCCCTTGGCGATCATCGCGTAAATGGTGTCGATGACGGCATCGAGCGCGACCGCGGCACGCTTCTTGTCACCATCAAGACGCTCGGCGAGCGCCTCGATGAACTGAGCCTTGTTGGGCACTTGTCCTCCCAGGACGGGTTATGTCTCGACCTTGCTGGTCGCTTCGCCCCGTCACGCTAGGACCTGATTGCCCTGCGAACAACGCAATCGGCTTGTGTCGCAGGACATTCTTTGCTGACGGTGAATCCATCCGTCCGCTGATACAGCTGCGACTTTCGGCGTTTCCCCTTATCCAGCAAGGGGAAACGGGTCGAATTGGCAGGTCAGACCGCGATCCGGGGCAGCCACGGCTTGCGGCTCGCCTCGTACGCCTCGACCTCGTCGGCGTGTCGCAGCGTGAGGCCGATGTCGTCCAGCCCCTCGAGCAACCGCCAGCGGGTGTAGTCGTCGAGCTCGAAGCCGTGGACCTCGCCGCTCCAGCGCACCTGGCGCTCGAGCAGATCGACGGTGACCTCGGTCGACGGGTCCTGCTCGATGTCGTCCCACAGCCGCTGCACGACCTTCTCGTCCAGCACGACCGTCAGCAGGCCGGCCTTGAGCGAGTTGCCGCGGAAGATGTCCGCGAAGCGCGGCGAGATGACGGCCTTGAAGCCGTAGTCCATCAGCGCCCACACGGCGTGCTCGCGCGAACTGCCGGTTCCGAAGTCCGGGCCGGCGACCAGGATCGTCGCGCCCTGGTACTGCGGCTGGTTCAGCACGAAGTCCGGCTCGTTGGTGCGCCAGGCGTTGAACAGCCCGTCCTCGAAGCCGGTACGCGTGACGCGCTTGAGGTACACCGCGGGGATGATCTGGTCGGTGTCGACGTTGCTGCGCCGCAGTGGGACGGCGGTGCCGGTGTGCACGGTGAACTTGTCCATCGTGGTTCTCCTCTACAGGTCGGCGGGGCTGGCGAGGTGTCCGGACACCGCGGTCGCGGCGGCGACCAGAGGCGAGACCAGGTGCGTGCGCCCGCCCTTGCCCTGCCGTCCCTCGAAGTTGCGGTTGGACGTGGACGCGCTTCGCTCGCCCGGCGCGAGCTGGTCCGGGTTCATGCCCAGGCACATCGAGCAGCCGGCCTGGCGCCATTCGGCTCCGGCCGCGGTGAAGATGGCATCCAGGCCCTCCTGCTCGGCCTGCTTGCGCACCCGGACGGAGCCCGGCACGACCAGCATGCGCACGCCGTCGGCCACCTTTCGCCCGTCGATGATCTTCGCGGCCGCGCGCAGGTCCTCGATGCGCCCGTTGGTGCACGAGCCCACGAACACGGTGTCGACCTTGATGTCGCGCAGCGGCGTGCCGGCCTGCAGGCCCATGTACGCCAGCGCCTTCTCGGCCGCGACCCGGTCGGACTCGTCCGCGAAGTCGGACGGATCCGGCACGGTCGCGCCCAGCGGCGCGCCCTGGCCGGGGTTCGTCCCCCACGTGACGAACGGGGTGAGCGTGCTCGCGTCCAGCGTCACCTCGGCGTCGAACTCGGCGCCGTCGTCGGTGCGCAGGCTCGTCCAGTACTCGACGGCGGCGTCCCATTCGGCGCCCTTGGGCGCGTGGTCGCGCCCCTTGAGATAGTCGAACGTGGTCTCGTCCGGAGCGATCATGCCGGCGCGCGCGCCCCATTCGATGCTCATGTTGCAGACCGTCATGCGGCCCTCCATGGACATCTGCTCGAACGTGCTGCCGCGGTACTCGACCATGTAGCCCTGGCCGCCGCCGGTTCCGGTCTTGGCGATAACGGCGAGGATCACGTCCTTCGGCGTGACGCCCTCCGGCAGCTCGCCGTTCACGGTCACCGCCATCGTCTTCGGACGGTCCATCGGCAGCGTCTGCGTGGCCAGCACGTGCTCGACCTGGCTGGTGCCGATGCCGAACGCGAGCGCGCCGAACGCGCCGTGCGTGGACGTGTGCGAGTCGCCGCAGACGATCGTCATGCCCGGCTGGGTGATGCCCAGCTGCGGGCCGATCACGTGCACGATGCCCTGCTCGGCGTCGCCCATCGGGTAGAGCCGCACGCCGAACTCGGCACAGTTCTTGCGCAGCGTCTCGATCTGCATGCGGCTCACGTCGTCCTTGATGGACGCGGTGCCCGCGAGCGGCAGCGTGTAGTCCGTCGGGGTGTTGTGGTCCTCGGTCGCCAGGGTGAGGTCCGGCCGGTGCACGGGGCGGCCGGCCAGGCGCAGCCCCTCGAACGCCTGCGGACTGGTGACCTCGTGGATGAGGTGCATGTCGATGAACAGCAGATCGGGCTCACCGGCCGCGCTGTGCACGACGTGGCTGTCCCAGAGCTTCTCCGCGAGTGTCTTTCCCATGGCGCCTCTTCCTGGACCTTCTCGACTTGCGTCTCAGTATTTGAGACCATAGTATCGCTGTATGGGACACAGTAGCAGCCCGGCACAAGCCAGCGGTATCGGCGT
>Ga0164242_10005257_pt1 | contig 14419 bp, 7 predicted proteins | sample OricomgcompostMG_FD_108783 | JGI IMG/M metagenome (GOLD analysis project Ga0164242, IMG submission 108783) | Miracle-Growth compost microbial communities from Emeryville, California, USA - Original compost - Miracle growth compost (MG) ... | reverse complement strand
GCCGTCGGGATTGAGCATCGATCCGATCGATTGCGTCATTTCGGGCACGCCGACGGCGCCGTCGACCGCGCCAGTCGATTACACAGTAGTAGCCAGCAACTCGGGTGGCAGCAGCGCCACCACGGTGCGCCTTGCAATCGACCCGACCGGCCCTGTGGCTGCCGATAAGTCGGTGACAACTCCCTACGACACCGCCGCATCGATCGACCTATCAAGCTCGATCATCGGATCAGGCATCACGGCCGTCGCCATCGGCACCGCGCCTGCTCATGGTATAGTGTCGGTCTCGGGCGAGACCGTGACCTACACGCCGTCCTCGACTTATTACGGCGGCACCGACAGCTTCACCTACACCGCGACCAACCTGGGTGGTACCTCGGCGCCTGCTACAGTTACTGTGACGGTGGGTGTCCCAGCCGCCCCGACGATTGCGGCGAAGACGGTGACGACGCCTTACAATACCGCCGCATCGATCGATCTGTCGGGATCGATCACCGGCGTGCATGGCAGCATTTCGATCGACACCGCCCCGACGCACGGCACGACCACCATCGCTGGTGATGTCGTTACCTATACGCCGGACAATGGCTATTACGGTGCCGACAGTTTCACCTATACCGCAACCGGCCCAGGCGGGACATCAGCGGCGGCTACCGTGAGTCTGACCGTCGGCACACCTGCCGCACCGGTTGTCGCCGACAAGAGCGGCGTCGCGATCGGCTACGAGACGGCGACCCCGATCGACCTTTCGGGATCGATCACTGGCGTGCATAGCAGCGTTTCGATCGACACCGCCCCATCGCATGGCACGACCACCATCGCCGGCGACGTCGTCACCTATACACCGGCAGCCGGCTATTATGGCGCCGACAGCTTCACCTACTCGGCAACGGGACCGGGCGGCACCTCGGCGCCCGCCACGGTTACCTTGACGATTGCCACACCAGCGGCACCCGTTGCGGGTGACAAGGTGGGTGTAGCCGTCGCCTACGGCAGCAGCGGTACCCCGATCGATCTGTCGAGCGCAATTACCGGCGTCCATTCGAGCATCGCGATCGGGACCTCCTCGGTGCACGGCACAACCAGCATCGCCGGGGACGTCGTCACCTATACGCCCGCGGCTGGCTACTTTGGCACCGACAGCTTTACCTACACCGCGACCGGCCCCGGCGGCACCTCTGCGCCGGCGACCGTGTCGCTGACGATCGCTACTCCGGCAGTGCCTGTCGCCGCCGACAAGAGCGGGGTCGCGATCGATTACGAGACGACGGCCACGATCGACCTGTCGGGATCGATCACAGGCGTGCATAACAGCATTTCGATCGGCACCGCCCCGGCGCACGGCACGACCACCATCGCAGGGGACGTGGTCACCTATACGCCTGCGGCTGGCTATTATGGCGCCGACAGCTTCACCTACACTGCGAACGGCCCCGGCGGCACCTCTGCGCCGGCGACGGTGTCGCTGACGGTCGCCACCCCGGCGGCACCGATTGTCGCCGACAAGAGCGGCGTCGCCGTCGGCTACGGGGCAGCCACGTCGATCGACCTGTCGGGATCGATCACAGGCGTCCATTCGAGCATCGCGATCGGAACCGCCTCGGCGCACGGCACGACCAGCATCGCGGGTGACGTCATCACCTACACGCCCGCCGCTGGCTACTTTGGTGCGGACAGCTTCACCTACACCGCTACGGGCCCAGGCGGCACGTCGGCAGCGGCGACGGTGACGCTGACCGTCGCCACCCCGGCGGCGCCGATTGCCGCTGACAAGAGCGGCATCTCGGTCGCCTACGGTGCATCGGAGCCGATTGATCTGTCGGCCTCGATCACCGGCGTGCACAGCAGCGTTGTGGTCGCCAGCGCGGCCTCGCACGGCACGACCAGCGTCGCTGGGGACGTGATCGCCTATACGCCGAACGCCGGCTATTTCGGCGCGGACAGCTTCACCTACACCGCGACCGGCCCGGGCGGGACGTCGAGCCCAGCCACCGTCACGCTGACCGTGGCCACACCGGGCGCACCGACCGTCGCCGACAAGTCGGGCGTCTCCGTTCCCTATGGCGGCTCGGGCACTGCGGTAGATCTCTCGGGTTCGATCACCGGCGTCCATTCGACCATCGCGGTCGCCACCCCGCCTGCACACGGCACGACCGCCATCGCAGGGGACATCGTGACCTACACGCCGGCGGCCGGCTACTACGGCACGGACAGCTTCACCTACACCGCCACCGGTCCGGGGGGCCCCTCGGGTGCAGCGACAGTCACGCTGACCGTCGCCACGCCGGGCGCGCCGACCGTCGCCGCCAAGTCGGGCGTTGCCGTGCCCTATGGCAGCTCGGGCACCGCGATCGATCTCTCCGGCTCAATCACCGGCGTCCATTCGACCATCTCGGTCGCGACCGCGCCCGCACATGGCACGACGAGCGTCGCTGGCGATGTCGTCACCTACACCCCTGCAGCAGATTATTTCGGCACCGACAGCTTCAGCTATACGGCCACCGGCCCGGGCGGAACGTCGAGCGCGGCAACGGTCACACTGACCGTCGCGACGCCGATTGCGCCGACCGCAGCCGACAAGTCGGGCATCGCCGTCCCTTATGGCGGCTCGGGCACCGCAATTGATCTCTCCGGCTCAATCACCGGCGTCCATTCGAGCATTTCGATCGCCACCCCGCCTGCACACGGCACGACCAGCATCGCAGGAGACGTCGTCACCTACACGCCGGCAGCCGGATATTTTGGCGCGGACAGCTTCAGGTACACCGCGACCGGGCCCGGGGGCACGTCGGCCCCTGCGATGGCGACGGTGAACGTAGCGACGCCTGCCGCCCCCACCGCGACCGGCAGAACTGGCGTCGCCGTGCCCTACGGCAGTCCGGGAACGACGATCGATCTGTCGAGCGCCATCACCGGCGTCCATACGAGCATCGCAGTTGCATCCGCCCCTGCACACGGCGCGACCAGCGTGGCCGGCGATGTCGTCACCTACACACCGGCTGCGGGCTATTTCGGCGCCGACAGCTTCACCTACACAGCAACCGGGCCGGGAGGGACGTCCACGGCAGCGACGGTAAGCTTGACTGTAGGAACACCTCCGGCGCCGGTCGCCTCCGACAAGAGCGGCGTCACGGGCGGATATGATGCGACCATCTCGATCGATCTCTCAGGATCGATCACCGGCGTGCATGGGAGCATCGCGGTCGCCACGGCTCCGGCGCATGGCACAACCAGCGTTTCCGGCGACAGCGTCACCTATACGCCCGCCTCCGGCTATTACGGCGCAGACAGCTTCACCTATACGGCGACAGGGCCAGGCGGCACGTCCGCCGCGGCGACGGTGAGCCTGACCGTGGGCACGCCTCCGGCCCCGGTCGTCGCCAACAAGAGCGGCGTCACGGTCGACTATGGCGCGACCGCGTCGATCGACCTTTCGGCGTCGGTATCCGGCGTGCATAGCGACATCGCGATCGCAAGCGGCCCCGCGCATGGAACGGCCAGCGTGGCCGGCGACATCGTCACCTACACCCCGGCTGCCGGCTATTACGGTGCAGACACCTTCACCTATACCGCGACCGGTCCGGGGGGAACCTCGACGCCGGCAACGGTGTCGCTGGCCGTCGGGACGCCCCCCGCGCCGACGGCCGGCGACAAGAGCGGCGTGGCTGTGACCTACGGCGCTGCCACGCCGATTGACCTGTCGGCCTCGATCGTCGGCGTGCATACCAGCGTCGCCGTCACCACCGCGCCAAGCCACGGCACCGCCAGCGTCGCCGGCGACGTGGTGACCTATACGCCGGCCTCGGATTATTATGGACCGGACTCCTTCGCTTATACCGCCACGGGGCCGGGCGGGACGTCGACCGCCGCGTCGGTGCACCTGACGGTCGGGACTCCCCCGGCGCCGGTGGCCGCGAACAAGAGCGGGGTCTCGGCCGCCTACGGCGCGGCGACGCCAATCGATCTTGCTTCATCGGTCACGGGCGTGAAGACCGCCATCGCCGTCGCGTCCCAGCCGACGCACGGTCAGGTCGCGGTCAACGGCTATGTCGCGACCTACACGCCGGCGGCCGACTATTATGGCGCCGATAGCTTCACCTACACCGCGACTGGCCCGGGCGGCACATCGCCGGCCGCAACCGTGAGCGTGACCGTGGCGACGCCTCCTGCCCCTGTGGTCGCCGACAAGTCCGTGGCCGCTGCCTATGACGCGCCGACCGCGATCGACCTCTCCGGAACGGTCACCGGCGTCCATGCCGCCATCGCGATTGCGACCCAGCCAAGCCACGGCGCGGTCGCGGTCAACGGCGATATCGTGACCTATACTCCGACGGCCGGCTATTACGGCGCGGACAGCTTCACCTATACCGCGACGGGCCCGGGCGGCGTCTCTGCGCCAGCGATCGTGACGCTCGCGGTGGCGCCACCCCCGGCGCCGATCGCGGCGCCGGCCTCCGCCACGATCGCAGGGACCACGACCCCCGGCGGCAGCAGCGCCGAGATCGACCTTTCCGGCAAGGTGAGCGGCGTCTTCACCAGCGTCGAGGCGACGACCCAGCCGCAGCACGGCGCGGTGACGATCTCGAATGGCGCGGGGCAGAACGGCGCGGCGCCGATCGTCACCGCGCACTACACGCCCGATGTCGGCTTCCAGGGAGTAGACACCTTCCAGTTCGCCGCGATCGGCCCGGGCGGCCGCTCGGCGCCGGCGACCGTCACCGTCAAGGTGATCGGCTCGGTGCCGGTCGCGCAGAACAAGATCGCGACCACCGGCGACGGACAGAGCGTGTCGATCGGCCTGACCGAAGGCGCGACCGTCGGCCCGTTCACGGGAGCGGCGATCGTCAGCGTGACGCCGTCGGACGCGGCCACCGCCAAATTGGTCGAGGGCGGCAGCGCCAATGCGCGCACCTATCGCCTCGACGTCGCCACCGCGGCGCATTTCGGCGGACAGGTGGTCGTCACCTACACGCTGAGCAACGCGTTCGGGGCTTCGGCGCCGGCGACGGTGACGGTCTCGGTCACGGCGCGCCCCGATCCGTCGCAGGATCCGAATGTCAGCGCGCTGTCCGACGCCCAGGCCGAATCGACGCGGCAATTCGCGCGGACGCAGATCGACAATTTCATGCGTCGCGCCGAAGCGCTGCACAATGGCGGCGGCAGCTCGGGGTCCGGCATGGGGCTGCAATTCGCCTTCCGCGATATGCCGGCGATGCCGACCCAGCGCTATCTCAACGGCGAGCAGGCATCCTATGCGCTCGACGGTCAGATGCGCGGCGACGGTGCGCCGCCGCAATGGGGGCCGAACGGCGGCCTGCGGCATGCGGCGGCCGACGCGCGAGCCGACACCAACGCGCCGCCACCGCCCGGCAACGGCAAGAGCGGCAGCGGCGCCAACGGCCCGCGCCGGATCGGGTCGATCGCAACCTGGGTCGGCGGAGCGATCCAGATCGGCACGCGCGACCGGACGACCGACCGCGCCAAGGTCACCGTGAACACCGGCGGCTTGAGCGGCGGCGCCGACATCAAGCTCGCCGAAGGCGCGACGGTCGGCCTCGGCGTCGGCTATGGCGGCGACGAAAGCGTCATCGGCGGCGGCGCGGCCCGGGTCCACAGCCGGACGACGGTGGTTGCCGGCTACGGCAGTTTCGAGCCGGTCGACGACGCCTTCGTCGACGTCCTGCTGGCGCATGGCGACCTCGATTTCCACACCCGGCGCAAGGTAGAGGACATTGGCGCGATCGCGCTGGGTTCTCGCGACGGCGGCATGACGTTCGGCGCGCTCTCTGCGGGCATCGACCATCAGGCGGACTCGTTTAACTGGTCGGCCTATGGCCGCGCCGAATGGATGCACGCGGGGCTCGATTCCTATACGGAAAGCGGCGCCGATCGCTACGACCTGCGGTTCGATCGCCGGACGGTGAAGTCGCTCTACGGCGTCCTCGGCGGCCGGATCGGGTTCACGCAGCCGGTGAGCTTCGGCTCGGTCTCGCCCAATCTGCGGGTGGAATGGCTGCATGAGTTCGATGGCGCCACGACGCAGGGGCTCGACTACGCCGATTATGCCGGGCCCTCGACGTTCGAGATCCGGTCCGCCGGGTGGGGCCGTGAACAGTATCAGGTTACGCTGGGCAACCGGCTGGTGTTACCACACCGCTGGGGCGTCGACCTTGAGCTTAGCGTGCTCGGCTCGACCGGCGCGCGCTCCGGATCGGTCCGGCTGGAGCTGTCGAAGGAGTTCTGAGCCGAGAAAGTTGGCAATCACTAGTTTAGAGCGCTCGACAGACGCGTCCGCATATCATCGCAGCGTCCAGAGTGACCCTGATCGCGCCGCGTCGACGGCCTTCTCAACAAGGGGCAGTGCTGCTCCCGCGCAGTCATCAAGGGGTAGTCGGGTCGCGCCGGCGGCGTCCAAATCCCACTCGTGCCGCAAATCTCACGCCGCGCGAACGGGAGGTGTTCGATCTTCTCATGCGGCCATCCCGACAAGATGATCGCCATCGAACTGGGGCTTAGCCCAAGACGATCGAGGATCACCGCGCCGTGATCATGGCTAACATGGGCGCAGCCGGCCTCGCCCAGCTGATCGTGCTCGCCGAGTTAAGCGCGGAAAAGGCCCAAGGGTTGACGTCGCATGGGCCGCCGAGTGGTTGGGCATTGCTCAACCCTCGGATCGATAGCGCTCAACCCAACTCACCTGTCTGAAAGAGGGCGACCTGACACCCGAGTAGACGTTGAGCGCCGCCCATTCCACCTCCTCGTCGAACGTCTCGTTGCGTACCTCCTTCCGCCAGAACCGGCGCGCCGCGTTCCAGCGATAGCCTCGCTCCCGCAGAATATCCTTGGCCGCAAACGGCGCATCGACCGCCTCGATCTCCCAAGTCGGCTGCGAGGCGTTCAGGAACAGCTTCCTGAGAACGGTTCCGCCTTCGTTCAGCCGGTGATCGAGCAGATGCAGCAGCGCGGCGACGTCGGTCTCGGCGCGATGGGCCTCGTAAAACCAACCCATCTGCGCGAGCAGATGCGTCTGCGCCCTTCCCTCGAAGCCGAGCTCCCGCCAATCCAGATCGTTCATCGAGCAGATCCACGGCCGGCCCGCCGCCTCCGGTAGCCGACGCTCCACGAACGGTCGGTCGAACGCGGCGTTGTGTGCGATCACGATGTCCGAACTCGCGATCATGCATGTCGCCTCGCCATCGGAGATCGAACGTCCTGCGACATCGCGATCCGTCAGCCCCGTCAGCCGGGTGATCGTCGGCGACAAGGGCACGCCCGGGTCCTCGAACCACGTCCGCGGGCGGCCCGTCTGGACGATCCGGCCCAGTTCGTCGAACACGAAGCGCTGGACCGCGAGTTCGATGATGCGGCAGCCCGAATGGTCGAGTCCGTTCGTCTCGCAGTCGATGGCGCAGCCGACCAGGGTGGCACCCTTGGCATCCAGGTTCCGCCGCTCCATGCGCTCCATCCGCCTCAGGACGCGATAGTCGGGGTGCCGACCCAACGCGCGGGCGATGACATCCGCATCGACCGGGACCCCGACGGGTTGCCGCGTCACGATTGGAAACGCTGTTCGACCGTGACGTCCACCCCTTCGGCGAGCGGCGAGGTGGGGGCTGCCGCGACCTCGCGCAGCATGTCGGTCATCGCATCGCTGAGCATGGCGGTCGCGAGCGGGGCCGTGTGGTCGAATCCCTGCCGGAACCTCGCGTTCCGGGCAGCCTCGACGCCATACCGTCCGATGACCCGCTCGACGAGATCGGTCGGACGATCGGTGACGATCGCCATGAACGCGAGGACCCGGCCGCATCCGTCTTCGACATCGACCCAGCAGGTGTAGAGTTCGGATTCGGCGATGATGCCTTCACCTTCCGGTTCCCGTCCCGAACCGATGCCATTGACCTGAGCCGAGACGTCCGCATCGCCATCGCCCGTGAGCAGGTCGTCGATGTCGCGGGGATCCGCATCCAGCCCCATCTGGAGCCCGTTGAGGATCACCGACCTGCGAAAGTTCTCGAGATCCTGACACGCCTCGATCGGGACGCGATCGGCGAAGAGCCTGCGAGGCGAGAGCATCCACGCCGCCGGATCCTCCGAGCGTCCCTCGCGGGCGAATCTCGCCCCGACGTCCGCCGCGCAGATCGCCAGGCGGAGCAGCCTTCGCGCCGTCGTGAGATAGGCGACGTCGCCGCTTTCGTCCTGCGCCAAGGGATCGCAATCCCAGAGAGCCGCACGCGATTCCTGCTGGGCGTCCACCTGATGCGGCGCAACAGACCGCAGATTCGATTGAAGACTCATTCTTACCTCCCGTGCTTATGACGGCCCCGTTCGGGCCGCACACGAGAGATAGAGCGACATCAAATTATGTCAATATTTTTTGACGCATCTATTTTCTGTCTCTCGTTGACAGGCTGGGGTCGGCGCAATTATTCTAATTAAAATGGAAACCGACAAACTCGCTGTGGGATTGGCCGCGCTTGGTCAGCCACTCCGCATGAGCCTCTTTCAAAGACTGGTTGCCGCGGGAACCCTAGGCGCCAAGCCAGGCGAACTGGCCGCGAAGCTCGATCTTCAGCACAATCTCGTCAGCTACCATCTGCAACCGCTTGTCGCGGCTGGTCTCGTGACTTCCGAACGCCGGGGACGGGAGGTGATCTACCGCGCCAACCCGATCGGCGTGAACCGCTTGGCCGCGGCGCTTCTGGACGTTTCCTCCGGGCACTGATCGTGAGTAGGCGCGCGCTTCGACCCGTTCGGTGAACACGATCGTCAGGAAGCTCTCGAGCGCCGCGGGCGGCAATCGCGGCAGAGGCGGGGCTGACTGACATCGATAACGATCGCGCCTCCGGTGAAGGGCGCTCGAAGCACCATCGCGGGGCACCCCGCCAATTGCTATAGTCCGGGGATGGCGAAACGCAGCACGACGACGAAGGGTAACGAGTTTCGGGATTTGGTCGCCCGCGTCCTTTCCGCGGCAGGCTTTTCAACGAGGACCGAGGAGCGGCTCGTCTACAAAAACGTGGATGTCGCCGCCGTCTGGTCCCGCGACGAGATGGCCGGGCCGCAGCGCTATGCATTCGAAGCCAAGGACTTCAACGGCACACTTCCTCTCGCGGAGGTGACGGAGTTCGCGGCGGACATGGTGCCGTTGCTCACCAGCGGCGAAATCGACCAGGCCTGGCTCGTGTCGCACAGCCCGATCTCGACTGCCGGTCGGCAGGTGGCCGACACCCATCGAGGCCTTCAGGTCATGACCTTCGAGGAGCTGCAACGGCGCCTTCTCCTGATTGATTCATACCTGCGACCTGGTCAGCTCGTTCGAGGGCTCTCAGGTGGAGCAATATTACATCAGGCCCGAGACGGTGGCCGGCGAGGACCTCGAGCGTCAGGTCGAGGCTTGGCTCGCGACCGACGGAGCGCCCCCGCTGTTCGTGCTGGGCTCCTATGGCAAGGGCAAATCCACGTTCGCGAGCCATCTCGCGGCCGCGATGGCCCGCAAGGCCTTGGCGGACCCAATGGCGCGCGCGCCGATCCTTCTGCGGCTGGGCGAGATCGCGGACGAGCAGTCGATCGAGGGCCTGCTCGGCAAGGTGCTGGCGAGCCAGCATAGGGTCTCGAACTACCATTTCGACACGCTGAGGGCCCTCAATCGCGTGGGCAGGTTCTTGATCATCTACGACGGCTTCGACGAGATGAAGCACGGCCTCACGCCATCGAAGTTCCAGCTGGTCCTCTCGGAACTCATGAAGCTGGACGAGGGAGACGCGCGCATTCTCGTGCTCGGCCGCGACACCGCGTTTCACGACGAAGCCGAATTCCGCGCGGTCATAGACGGCGTGCAGCGGACTCCCGCCGGTCGCGAACTGCCTACGCCGGGACGTCGGCGTTACAGCCATGTCGAGATCCGGAGCTGGACGCCCGACGAGGCGCGCAGCTACGTCGCGCGGTTCCTGCCGGTGCGCGCCGCCGCCGAACGCGACGGGCCCGCGGCCGATCCCGCCTGGCTGGCACAGCGCGTCGCCGAGCTATCTTCCGGGCGCTTCGACCGCCTCCTGGAGAGGCCAGTGCACGCGCAGATGCTGTGCGAGATCGCGGTCCAGCCCGACCAGCTCCGCGCGGACATGTCGGTCTACGAGCTGTTCGACAGCTTCGTGCACTATCTTCTTCACCGCGAGATCGAAAAGAACGGTCGGGATTCGGACTTTCCGATCGAGGTGCGCAGAAGGTTCAATGCCGGTCTCGCCTGGTGGCTTTGGGAGCGCGGCGGTGCCTCCACCACGACGCTCGCGGACATACCGCAATCAGTCTGCGACGCGGCGACGCGAAACCTGAGGCACTCGCTGGGCAGAGAGGAGATGCGGCGGGAGCTGATACAGGGCTGCCTGGTCGAGAAGGGCATTAACACGATCTACTTCCATCGCTCGCTGCAGGAGTTTCTGGCAGCCGAGCACCTGATCGAAACCGATCTGCTGCAGCGCGGGGGATCGAGCGACTGGCTGAGTGAGGTGACGGCCGCGGTTACCCCGGAAGTCATCGAGTTCGCGGTGGCCGGCGCCGGCGTCTCTTCGGCACGCCGCGATCGAGCCCTGCAATGGCTGGAGGCGCTCGGGAAGGCGAACGGCGTGCGTGTGTCCCTCCCCGGCTTCGACCTCTTCGTTCAGCTCGCACGCGAATTCGACGTCGTCATCGACGACCCGTTCGGATCCCCGTGGCTGATCTGGCTCTCTTTCCTCCAGAAGACGGGCGCGCGCGACTTCTCTCACCGCGGACGAAACACCTTTCCAGTGCTGGCGGATCTGCTCATCGGATCGCGCAACCGGCCGAAAGAGGCGCAAGCAGCCGTTCTCTATGCGCTGGCCCGCACGCTGTTCCACCCTGCCCAAGGTAGCGACCCGGCTCTGACGACCGCTCTTGCCGCGATGATTCCGGTGGGACGATTAAAGGATGTCGTCGAGCAGGCGAGCTACAAGAAGTCGGAGCGGCAGATCATCCGGGAGTCGGACGACTTCACGCTGTGGGCGCTGTTGCGGTCGTGGACCATCGAACAGGAGGCGGATGGACAGGTTCTGAAGGTCGACCTATCTCGCCTTCACCATGACGCCCTCACCGTACTCCCTGTCGGCTTCGGCAGCGACGCCGACGAGACTATCACGGTCGTGACCGTATCCGTTCAGGCGATTTACCGGGCCTTGGCCAACTTGAAGCCTGAGGTGTCGGAGCGATTCATCGAGGGGCTGCGTCCGTTCTTCAACGACCCCGCTGTCAGGCGCGCGATCTCGCCCATTCAAGTGGAGTATAGGGGACCTGTGATCAGAACGGCGCCGGTCCCTCCGCCCGAAAAGCGACCGACTCTCTCGATGCATCGAGATCGAGGCTAATTGCTTGCTCTTTGATTGTCGATGTCTCTTCGTTGGAACTCCGCGCCAGCCAAAGATCGCATTTCTCCATGCGCCGGATCAAAGCATCGTCTGGCTTCCCAGCGCCACTCCATTAATGCCGAAAGAACGCCGGCTTCGGATCTTCCTCCGGGCGAGTCGCTTCCACGCGGTGGCGCTCGGCCAGTTCGCGATGAAGCTTTGCCGTCGCCTCGTCGTCGCAGCGCAGGGCGGCTTCGCGCTCCTTCAATTCGCGAGCCTCGTGATATTCCTTCTTGGGTATCTTCGGCACGGCCATTCCTTTCCGACCCGCCCGCTAATCTCGATCAATAACACCGATCCGTAATGATCGCGAATCCATGCTTGACGATGCGACTGCGACGTGGCCGATCGCTGCCGCGGATTCGTAAATGGAAGAGCGCGCGCAGCCGCCTTTTACGACCGCTTGAACACATCGGATACGGTGTCGACAAACGTCGCATCGAGGGCAACTTGAAGGGCATTCTCACCCTCCGAGATTTCCTGGACGTCGACATGCGATCGGCGGCGTCTGGCGCGCTGACGAGCGTCGAGAAGCGCTTCCGCGCAATCGTGCGCGGTGCGGCTGAAGACGAGGACAGGGCCCACTCGACCCGCCTCGGCCGCGTCACTGTCGATCGGCAGCCGATCGGCGACCGCCCGGCCGGCACCACGCCCAAGGAGGCAACGCTGGCCCGGCTCACCGATGCCGCGATCCTGCAGATCGACTACACACCGCACTATCAGAGCTCCGCGACCGATTCCAACATCCCGATGAGCCTAGGCGTGCTCGCCGTCACGATCGGATCGGGCGGCGATGCGGGGCGAGCCCATTCCACGGCAGAATGGATCGACGTGGCGAAGCCAGCCGGCGTGAAGGGCATGAACGTCGGCCTGTCGCGCTGATCGCCGCAGCGCGGACGCCCGAACTCAGGCTCCGGCGATCACCGCCAAATCGCCGCTGGAAACGAAGAGCGATTGTAGAGCCATCACTCTATCGAGCGGCCGCCGCTTTCATGGTGGTCGTCAAAGCGCCTTGAGATGTCCCACGTCGCGAGAAAACTCTATGCCTGTGCCAAGGCGCTGCGACAAAGACGCAAAATGTCTAAGCACGGCCCGCCCTTCCCCGCCGTGGGCAATTGTCGGCGCGCCGTTGGTGAACACATCTCCCGATCGCCTTCGGCTGTCGAGTATCAGTGGATACAGCGTCGCACGGGTGAAGCGGCCATCTGCGAATCTTGTCTCGGCAATGACGGACTGCCAGTTCACCGCGCCATAGGCGTCGCCGGTCTTGCGCGTCTGGAAAACGAAGCTGCCGAGGCCATGAAACAGCGGCGCGCCCCGGTAGAGCTCGACGCCCTGAAGCAACGGCGGACCGTGCGATACGAAGACCGCCGCGCCGGCGTCGACGCACTGTCGGGCAAAGCGGCGCTGCCACGGCGGCGTGTCGGCGGGATTCGGCTGCCAGTGATGATTGTGCAGGCAGGCGATGACGACGGCCCCCGCCTGCCGGGCCGCCGCGATCGACGCCAGCATCCGCGCGACATCGGTGGTGTCGAGATCACCGCTCGCCATCCTCAGCTCGTTGACTCCGGCCCGGTTTGGCGTCGCGGCGCCGCCGGTCCTGATCGCACCAGTCGCGCCAGCGACCAGCGCCACCAGTCCATGCGGAGTGTGTTGCGAGGCCGGCTGACTCGCGACCTCCAGATCGGCGCCGCTACCGGCATGGACGATGCCGAGCGCATCGAGCGTTCGGACACCGCACATGATCCCGCCGGCGCCAAGGTCCCAGGCATGGTTGTTGGCGGTGGTGACCAGCGAGACGCCGATCGCCTTCAGGCAGCGGATCACATCAGCTCCGGCGGCGTGCAACACCTCGCCGTCGCGCGTCGGCGGACCGGCTCCCGGGCCGCTGACAGCAGTCTCGACATCGGTGAACACCGTGTCCGCGTCGCGAAGCCGGCGCGCGATCGCAACCCTGCCCGGCCAAGGGCGGGCGCACAGATCCTCCTGGATCAGCGATTGGCCGAGAAGCGTCATGGTGAGCGGCGCGGATCGTGGTCTAGCCAACCCGGCTGTTCCCAGCGTTGCTAGGCCGGTGCCGAGTAGCGTCCGCCGCGCAATGAGAAAGTCGCTCATTACCGTGTCTCCTCTTGGGCCATATTCAAGTCCGTCCGTCGAACGGCAACTACATAACAAAGCCGTTATGGGGCGATGCCGTGCCCGCCATCAGCTTTCGCGCTCTTGCCGTCGCCCCTAAGCGTCACGGCGAATCAAATAAGGGAGGGGTCGTGGACATGGGTAATCATCATTCGAGGCGTGTGCGCAGGACGTCGCAAGTCTGGATCGGGGCAAGCGCGTTGGCGATGCTCGCAGCGTCGCCGGCCTGGGCCCAGCAAGCGGGCGCATCTGGACAGGCGGCTCTCGCCGCTGCCCCGGCGGCCGATGCGGGGACGGACATCGTCGTCACCGGCTCGCGCATCCAGCGCCATGATGCCGACAATGTCGGCCCGCTGCTGACGCTGACCTCGGACGATATCGCCAAATCGGGCTCGGTGACGGTCGGCGATCTGCTCCAGAAGCTGCCCTCGGCCGGCGTCAGTCTCAACTCAAACGGCACGCAGGGAACGTCCTACGGCGCCAGTTCGATCAACCTGCGCTATCTCGGCGGCGCCGAAGGCAGCGGCAACCGCGTGCTGGTGCTGGTTGACGGGCATCGCTGGGTCGATGCGGTGGGGCAGCGCGGCTTCCGCGACTTCGTCGATCTCAACACCATCCCGATGGGGATGGTCGACAGCATCGAGGTGCTGAAGGACGGCGCCTCGGCGATCTATGGCGCCGATGCGATCGCCGGCGTGGTCAACATCAAGACGATCCAGCCGTTCGACGGCATCCGCGCCAGCACGCGCGCCGGTATCACCGACCGGGGCGACGGCGGCGAATACAGCGGCATCCTCAATGTCGGCAAGCGCTGGTCGCGGCTGTCGGTTCTGCTTTCGACGAGCTATTACAAGGCCGAGCCGATCCGG
>Ga0164242_10005256_pt1 | contig 14419 bp, 11 predicted proteins | sample OricomgcompostMG_FD_108783 | JGI IMG/M metagenome (GOLD analysis project Ga0164242, IMG submission 108783) | Miracle-Growth compost microbial communities from Emeryville, California, USA - Original compost - Miracle growth compost (MG) ... | reverse complement strand
TAATGTGCATCTACCGCCCAAGGCGAATTTATGGCCTTGCCCTCAACGTACGACCAACCCTTGCCGCCGAGGTCGCCGGGGACATAGTCCGGATCGACCTTTGGCCGCAACTCGGCGATGTACACGGCCAGCGTGAGCAGCCACCACTGGCGAACCAAGCTGACGTGGAACCGGGTGGGGATGAGCGGGAGCAGGATCCGCACGGCGTGGCTTGTCGTGAGAAGGTGGACGACGAAGAAGTTGTACGAGTGCGTGCCGGGAGGTACCGTGGCGACGAGTAGCGCCACTGCGGCCTCCTGGGATTGTTCAAACTGCCGGGTAGGGTCGTCTAGTTTCCATGCGTTCCAGTACTCCAGGACGAGGGACTCATGCTTGTCGAACAGCGGCTGGAAATTAGCAAAGCCGGGGTTCTTAAAGAGTCCGTCGAACCGCTTGTCTGTGGCTAACTTTGCTAGAAGATCGGCGGGCGACGTGGATGAGATGGGAGAGGGTTTGGTGTATGATGGGTCGTCGGTGTATTGGTGCAGGAAGTTGTACTGGGTTGCCGCTAGGCCTAGGGCTTCCATGGCGATATCCTTACTATTCATCTCATATGCATAGCCAAGGTGGATGAGGGGATGTCCAACTGTACGGGCGTTAGTAAGAAGTATGTCTCCATAGAGTTCTCAAGCGTAGAGTCACGTACGACCTCCAATAAGCCCGTTAATCAGCGGATCTTCTCCTTCGAACATGAACTTGTCCACGACTTTCTTCCAGTCATAGGAGTAGGGCCGGCCCGCTAACCTGTCCTCGAAGAAGTCCACGTATGCTCGCTGGAATCGCTTGTCGCCGAGGAATTCTCTCCAATCCTCCTCCACAATCTCCTGAGGAGAGTCCTGCCACGGCTCCAGGCTCTCGGCCTCCTTGTCGTATATGTGGTGAAGGTGAGCCACATCAGCGCCCATAAGATATGCCGAGCACAAAATGTGAGCCATATGGTTGTCAAACTGGAGATTGTGGTAGATTATCGAGTGGTTGACATGATTTGCCCTGAGTAAGTGCTTTAAAGTCCGCGGCCGCTTCTCCGGCGAAGCCTCGACATCGTGGACTTCCACGGCTGGGATGTCGATGGTCTGCCTGGACTCGCCGGACCCTACGAGCCGGTTGACTAGAGGAACGTACGATAAAATCGAAGCCATCATGGGATAATTTTTTTTTGAGGACCTGCTACATGCTCAAACCTGTCATTGCTTCGGGAGGCGAAGTTGTGTTGAAGCTTTGGCTTGAACGGGCCGCGTATGATTCGTTATTTGTTGGGGAGCCCGAGCTCCTTACGATGTGATGTCAGTGGTGTGAGCTAGCGCAGCGAGTGACTTGGTCAGTGCTTCTTACTAGGGTGTAAATGTGGGGCCCAAGTCCTTCGCCCCAACCAGGTACCAGCCGAGGCTCTTCTATTCGGAGTGATACACCCTTACGATCGGAATCCTCAAATAGACCACCAGAGCCTTTACAATTCAAGGTGTCAGAGGTCGTGGATGGGTTTTACATATAGGGATAACCACTTATCCTTCACCAATTTTTCGATCCTGCGGTAAGAGCAAAAGGGTTGACACACGTTGACATGGAAGTTAACACAGGTATATGAAAAGGGGTAGAGGGATACCACAAGGTGTTTGTGTGCCCGGCATATACATAGTAGTTCTTTACCATCTATAGTTTGAAATAGGGACTTGCATAGCCGATTGACTAGCCCAGGCGAATGGTACATGCACTAGAGTAGTCTAAGACCCCATCTAGGTCTTCTGGGAGAGCACTTTATCCAAAGCTGAGATCAGAGCCTTTACCTCGTCAACTGCTCCCCTAATTAGCAACCCGTATCAATAAGCTAGTTTGGAGGTGTAGAAAGTTACCTGTGTTGTAGTGAACCATGCTCACCCTGACCACGCCAGCGTCTCCTTCACCTACAAGTCCAAGCAACTCTGTGACTAATCGGACAGAGTAGAAGGTTCCGAATCTGAACCCGAAATTCGTCTCCTTCTCAACTGACTCAACAAGCTCTTTGGAATTCCAGCCTCGGACGGTGAAACTAATCGTCGGCACTCTCAGCCGCGCATCGGAAGAACGCTCGCCCCAGACAATTACATCATCCCGCCCCGTGAGATACCGCAGAAGAGTTTCTTGGAGTTCCGTCTCATGCCGAATAATCCCCTCCCACTTGGAAGGGCCGTCGCCAGAACCTAGATATTCTACGACGGCGGGTATTGCATAAACTAACTCATAGCTTGACCCCCCCAACCCAATCTTGTCTTGGAGTGTCTTATGCGGGTTGAAGTAGTGACCAAGAGATCGCATCTGTGCTAGCCCGGCTGGACTCGCGTACAACAACGAGATATGAGGCCCATACACCTAGCCCGGTTAGCTCATCGGCAGAGTATAATTACGCTCGAGAGGTAACCGACTTTGTACCAAGAGAAGGCATAGAAGTCAACACCAAGTTCCTTGATATCGATTTTGCGGTGGGGTGCGTAGGCCACGCCATCGACGCAGACAAGGGCCCCCCGGCAGTGGGAGTGGACCGTGTCTGTGATGGCCTTGATGTCGTGGATAGTGCCCAGGATGTTGCTCGCATGCGTGAGGGTCACGAGCCTTGTCCTCGCACTTAACAGGCCCAACAGGTTCTCAGGCGTCAACTTGGGGTTCGCCTTAACCCCGAGGTCCGCCGTCGGCTCCGGCTTCCACCACCGAATGACGAGTTTCTGGCGTTCGGCAAGATCGACCCAAGAAGCGACGTTAGATTCGTGGTCGACTGACGAGATGACTAGCTCATCGCCTTCGTTGAAGTTGAGGGTGCTGGCCAAGTTTCGATATAGCTGCGTCGTCGAGGAGCCGAGAACTGGGGGCAGGGGGTAAGATAAGACGGGGCCGTAGGCTCAGCAACGCGGCCGGGCGGAGCGGTAAACTTTACCTATCTCGTCCTCAGAGGCGTTGATATACTTCGCTGCCGCGACATAGCCCTCGTTGTACCTGACCGTGGCCTTCCTCCCGGTTGCATAGCTGGCACCGAGCTGGACATTGCTATGGAGCAGATAGTCCCGGATCCTTTGTTTTACGGCAAGGTTCAATACTAGGATACGAGGGAATAACCGACGACGATCCCAAGGGGCGAGTTAGAACCTACCGGTCGACTACTGTTCCTAGAGTCTGGCTTCCTCCAGCGTTGTCGAAGAAGATTTGGTCATTGGCCAATGAGGGGAAACTGCCCCTCACCTCCTCGAGATCTAACGAACCTGCGGAGGCCATGGTAAAGGGAATGTGCGATCGGGCTGCCGCTTGCCAATCCGTCAAAACGAAGGAGAATGAGTGGATTAGGTAGTTTGAAATGGGCAATTATGGGGAGGTATTTGGGCCGGGCCTCTTGTGTGGAGGCTCTACCCCGACTAGAGGTTGAAGACGTGCTACATGCGGAAGGTCACTTGATTACACGATATCCACGTTGATCTTAACCCTTGGCAATAGGAGTCGTAGGGGACCTTCAAGAAAATGGTCCCAATAGGATTCTCGCATGCCCTCCATTAATTCGTACGGCGGCTCTTTGCATACCTAGCTGCCCTTATTCGTCTCAAGTTCTGCGGTAGCAACTGGCTCCAACAGCGGCGAAATATCGAGCAAACGTATTCTATTAGTCCATCTCAGAGGGGGCTGTCAGAAGCGCCGGCGCCTACAGGCAGCTGGAGGGGGGCATATCGCATGAATGATATGACGATTGCAGTGCGGCTGGTCCAGACGTGCAACGGATCTGGTCGACCTGCGCATCCTATAGAGCAGCACTTCCTGCAGGCCCCTTTTCCTTTTCGCAAATAGACCGGCGCTTGAGACTTCATGCGCGTATTCGTTGGGCAATGGGCAGAGGAGGAAATAAGAAAGTTGCAGTTTGCGCCGAAGCACAGCATTGGTGGACGAACCCGTCGAATGATCCTTCAAGCGCCCAATGGTTTTGCTGTGTGGACGTTGCGGTGCATTGAGTGGCCTGCTGAAGTGGTACGATGGTAGTAGTAATCAGCACGGAAACGAGGGGAGAGAAAAGTCGCGGTGCTTTAGCAAAAGGTGTAGCGAAAAAAAAATAATATTTGGGCCGCTCGGTATTTTATCTCGACCATCCCACCTTCGTCCACATGGATCCCGCGAAAATCCATTGCTAGGCGAAATACTTTCACAAGAACCTTCAAATCGCCCAATTGGCTTCTACAAGATGAAGAGGAAGGCCGAAACAGCTCTTGATCGCAAGGGCTCGACCACGAAAAGATCAAAGAATGGTTTGTTCCTGACCGCCCCCTCCCGGCCTCGCATGTCGACGTACAACAAGCTAACGAAACCCATAGCTCTGACTAAAGAAGACGCAAAGCCGAGGTTTCGAAAGAGCCTATTCGACAAGGCCGTGTTGAAAAATTACACCTCGGAATACGCTTCGTCCTCGCCATACAAGCACGGCGTTATCTCCGACCTGGTCAATGACCAACTCTTGCGCTCGGTACGGGAGGAGATCCGCGCAAACGTCTCCTTCACTCCCAAGGAGACCGACATCTACAAGATCCACCAGTCCGGTGACCTGGCCAATCTGGACGGCCTTGACAACGACGCTCTCGCCAAGCTTCCCTCCCTCCTGGCACTCCGCGACGCCCTCTACTCCGAAACCTTCCGAGACTATGTCTCCCACATTACCGGTAGCGGGCCCCTGAGCGGGCGCAAGACTGACATGGCGATCAATGTCTACACCCCGGGCTGCTATCTGCTCTGCCACGACGACGTGATCGGCTCGCGCAAGGTCAGCTACATTCTATACCTCACGGACCCGGACCTGCCATGGAAAGCCGAGTGGGGTGGCGCCCTGCGGCTATTCCCCACCACAGAACGGACCGGCGAGGACGGAGAGATCGCCAAGACGCCGCAGCCCGACGTGGTCAAGGTTATACCGCCGGCCTGGAACCAGCTGAGCTTCTTCGCCGTGCAGCCGGGCGAGTCGTTCCACGACGTCGAGGAGGTGTACCACGCCGGCAGTAAGGAGGAGCTGGCGGCCGACGGCGGCCGCGTCCGCATGGCTATCAGTGGGTGGTTCCACATCCCGCAGGTCGGCGAGGACGGCTGGGCCGAGGGCGCGGAGGAAAAGGCGGCGAAGAAAAGTGGCTTGATGCAGCTGCAGGGCAACCCGGACCAGTACGACCGCCCGGGTGCGCGGCCAGTGACTGTTGTGGCGAGTGAGAGTAGCCAGGAAAGCGATGATTCTATGCTAGACGCGGAGGATATCGATTTTTTACTCAAGTACATCGCGCCGACTTATCTCACCCCCGACACCATGGAAGGGGTGTCGGATCATTTCGAGAAAGACTTCAGTATCACACTCCCGGGTATACTCTGCACCAAGTTTGCAGACAGGCTACGAGCCTATGTCGAGGCCCAAGAGGCCACACCTCTGCCTACAGGAAGCTCTGCTATCGAGAAGGGACCGTGGAAGGTTGCTCGGCCTCCCCACAAACACCGCTATCTGTATCAACAACCCGGCGCGTCGAGCAAAGACGCATCGCCCATCAACGAACTGCTCGAAGTTCTTTTGCCTAGCCGCCAGTTCCGTATATGGCTGCAGATGGCAACGAAGAGCGTTATCGAGAGCCACGACGTGATCGCGCGACGATTCCGTCGTGGCAAGGATTACACCCTCGCGACGGGTCACGACGGCAAGCCTCGGCTGGAGCTCAATCTCGGGTTTACACCAACTGGTGGCTGGGGTGACGAGGTAGACGGAGACGATGAGGACGGCGACGAGTCGGACAATTCGTCCGAAGCGTCTACTATTCACAACGGTGCTTCTGATGGCGAGACATCCAACGGAAAAGCGAAGACCAACGGCAGTGGCTCTAGCGCTAAAGGCAAGGGCAAGGAGGTTGAAAAGAACGAAACTAAAGTAGAAGACGGACCGGAGGGGGACGACGACGAGGAGGTTGGAGGCCATGAAGTTTACATGGGCGGCGACGATGACAGCAACGAGGATGCTGCCATTTACAAGAGCAGTGCCGACGACGATAACATCCTATTCTTCCAGGCCGCGGCGTGGAACAAGATGACGCTGGTTCTACGTGACAGCGGTTCCCTACGGTTCGTCAAATACGTAAGTCGGAGCGCAAAGGGGGATCGATGGGATATCAGCGGTACATTTGAGATAGAGGAGCAAGAGGGCGAGGATGATGATGATGGGGAGCAGGAAGCAGCTCCGGTGGGGGTAGTAGACGACTCTGAGGAGGAAGAGTTTAAGGGGTTCTCGAGCAGTGGTGAGTCTGACTCTGATTGAGTTGACACCGCCTTAAGCGAGGTGAATTCGTAACACTTTGGGAATAACAACCTCCGTACGTTTCATATCAAATGTCGCGTTCGATATGTGAATACTTTGTAACCTTTGGAGTTATTCAGGGCAATTCTGGTATTAGCTGTGGAAAGTCGCGGCGTTCCTCGATTTAGGGGCTCCAGTTGTAGAACCGCAATTTATGTGGGGAGCTCTTTTCTCGATCTAACCTATTAGGCATTAGCGTCGAATCTCCTTACTCAAGGACGATAAACTCTGGAACTTGAGAGCAGGCAAAATTTCTTCCGTTATCACGAACTTTTTTCCTTCAAAGTACCTTGAACTACTACCTTCCCGATCCTCCCACTACACATCACAATGTAAGGCCCCAGACAGTATCTCCATTGTATTCGATGGTAAACTAAATATAATTGCTCCGTCTGCAGGCAGTCCCTCCGTCGCGTCGCTCTCCGATCCGCTGTCTCGGCCTCCCGAGCAGCTGCCCCAAGGGTACCAACCAGCTCCTTTGCCGCGCAATTCGCAGGCAACAACGCGAACGTCACGAGGGCATGCGCAGTGTCTATTGGGAGGTTCTTCTCCCAGACCGCTCGTGTCGCGAACGCCAATGAATCGGAGGACTCCCAGCCTATCGAGAGCGCACTGAAACCATCCACCGAGGGCCAGGATGCTACGAGCTCGCAAGCACCGGCTGGCCGGGAAGCAGAGCCCCCGAATGGCATCTTCATTCGCAACATGGTCTTCGACGCAACAGAAGATCACCTGAAGGAAATCTTTGAGAAGTTCGGACCGGTGACTAGAGCCTCAATCTCGCGCGATGCTCGCGGGCTCAGCAAAGGGTAAGCCTGCACGCTCCCTTGAATGACGTTGGAACCATAGTATTTAGTTCATACGCAACTGACACATGATCCCTTGGCTCAGATTCGGCTTCGTTTATATGGAGAGCGCCGAGGCGGCTGCCCAGGCAATTTCGGAAGTGAACGGCTCTTTCTGGCAGGGCAGGCGCATCCAGTGCTCTATGAAGACCTCTCGGAAGCCAGTCTCCCGCGCCGTGCAGGAGCCGACCAAGTTTGTCTACATCGGCAACATCCCGTACGAGACGACCGATGCCGAGCTCAACCGCCTCTTCAAGAGCCTAGATAACGTCGAAGACGTCCGCGTCGCCGTCGACCGTGTGACCGGCTGGCCCCGAGGCTTCGCGCATGCCGACTTCATCGACGTCGAGTCCGCACAGCGGGCGTACCAGAAGCTGAATGGCTTGCAGCTGGGCGGCCGGGCGCTACGTGTTGACTACACACTGGGCCCTCAGGAGAACTCGAACAAGAAAAACCGAAAGCCGGCGTCGGAAGAGTCGGAAGACTTGGACTAGAGTGCGGATGCGGGATGTTGAAGGGTTGTGCCGTGTAGTGGCCTCGTCGTGGTAATGGGGGGCGTTCTCTTCTGGAAGCTGTATTCTGATCTAATGATGATATTGGGCGCGCCGCTGAATGGCGCAAGCATCCAGGGGTTAGCGATGGCTTGGGAGGACCCTTTTGTATTACCACCAAGTAAAATAGAGGGTGATACAACTCTGCATGTGGGATTAGCTCTGGACGGGGAAATTGTAGGCTGTATAAAAATCTAATCTCCTTTCTCGTTAGTATCCAGATATGAATATCCCGCCACGCAAAGTATAGGGGAGAAGCTCTCTCTGCCAGGCCTGTTAGTGCATATAGGTAAAGGTACTTATGTAGATAGCCACGGGGAAAATCGGCGTTGGGACTAATACCTGGAAGCCAAGATCGGGCCCCCGCGCCGGCCACATGCAGCCGGGGTGTGGGGTAGATTTTCGGGGCAACAATTCCCAGCTGCCTCGGCATTTCAGGGTGGCGGCCCAGCTTCCAAAGCCACCCATTTCAAATGTTTGTACCCCAAGGTCCGCCGATTACCAACCACAGAATCTGTAACAAACTGATCGACTCATTCACTGGTTTATCATACTCCGAGCTTGTTCCGTCACAACTCACGCTTCACCACATTCTTGTCGGTAACCCGCCAATGCAGTACAACAGACCGGCGTAATTTTGCTTTCCGTCCAAACCTCTAACCGAGACCGAGGGTGAACCGACATGTCTTTCTTAGGCGGGCCAGAGTGTTCGACTGCTGGCAACCCGCTGAGCCAGTTCACAAAACACGTCCAGGACGACAATAGCTTACAACGAGATCGCTTAGCAAACCGAGGACCTAATGGTTCCCTCGGTGGCTTCAGAAGTGGAGGCGCGAGCGCACAGCAAGACGAGGTACGAATCATCTCTCCTCCCTCCTCCGGGGTTCACCGGAGCCCCGGTTCATGCCTCTTCATGACTAACGTTTCCATCCTTCTGGCTAGGCGGTAAATGGCTTCCTCCACCAGACCCCGAACCTCCCGGAGATCCCTCTCGAGCAGGGCCACGGCCGATTCGGCTTCGTGCGGCCCGACGCCGCCGGCCAAGGCGTCCACCTGCGCGCCCAATCCGCTTCGCCAACATGGGCCGACGACTTCCAGGGCACCCAGTCGGCCATGGAGGCCGCCTTCAACGCGCCGGCGGGGACACAGTTTGGTCAGGAGGACTTTGCCCGCTTCCAGCAGATGAACAACCCGGCATCTTCGTCGCGGGCGAGCCCGATGTCGCAGCAACAACACCAGCACCAAAACCAGCACCAGGGCCCGATGATGGGCATGGGCATGTCTAATATGGGAATGAACTACGGCATGGCACGGCCCATGTACCAGCCCATGTTCTCGGCGCAGTCACATATGCAGCAGCAGCATCACCGCCAAGCCCAAGAGCCGGAGGGAAAGGGGAAGGAGAAGGTCATAGAGCTAGATGAACACCAGTGGGAGGAGCAGTTCGCCCAGATCGAGTTGCAGGATAAGAACCTGAAGGAGGTCGACGAGAGCCTAGCCATGGAGCCCGAGTTAAATCAGATGGACGAAAACTTGATGCATTCCGAGACAGGGTTCGGCGATCTCGAGTCAATATGGAAGGGGATCCAAGCGGAGCAGGCAGCTATGCGGGGTTTAGACGAGGAGGAAGAATTTGCCAAGTTCGATCACACAAACTTCGATGGCCTTGGCGACTGGGACATCGGCAATACTCGTATAGGGATGGACCCGGTCGTAGAGGAATACCTCTTCGAGGCGGAAAACATCTTCAAAGATCAAGGGAACCCTTTCGAGCAGGGCCTACGGATTATATCTGAGGGAGGCAACCTCTCGCTTGCCGCGCTGGCGTTTGAAGCTGCCGTGCAAAAGAACCCGGACCACGTCGAGGCATGGGTCCACCTCGGCTCGGCCCAAGCGCAGAACGAGAAAGAGGAGGCGGCCATCCGCGCGCTCGAGCAGGCCATGAAGCTCGACCCAAACAACCTCACAGCGCTCATGGGCCTGGCAGTCTCCTACACCAACGAAGGCTACGACAGCACGGCCTATCGCACGCTCGAGCGCTGGCTCTCGGTCAAGTACCCGCAGATCATCAACCCGTCGGACCTCTCCTCGGCAGCGGAGATGGGCTTCACGGACCGGGCGCAGCTGCACGAGCGCGTCACGAACCTGTTCATCCAGGCGGCGCAGCTGTCCCCCGACGGCGAGCACATGGACCCGGACGTGCAGGTCGGGCTCGGGGTGCTCTTCTACGGGGCGGAGGAGTACGACAAGGCGGTGGACTGCTTCTCGGCGTCGCTGCACTCGTCGGAGCAGGGCACCACCAACCAGAGCAGCCAGGTCCACCTGCTGTGGAACCGGCTGGGCGCCACGCTGGCCAACAGCGGCCGCTCCGAGGAGGCGATCGCGGCGTACGAGAAGGCCTTGGCCATCCACCCCAACTTTGTGCGCGCGCGCTACAACCTCGGTGTCAGCTGCATCAACATCGGCTGCCACGCCGAGGCGGCGGGCCACCTGCTTGCGGCGCTGGACATGCACAAGAGCGTGGAGAAGAGCGGGCGCGAGACGGCGAGGGAGATACTCGGTGGTGGGCCGGGCGTTACGGATGAGAGGATCGAGGCTATGACGACGCAGAACCGGAGCACGACGTTGTATGACACCCTGAGGAGGGTGTTCACCCAGATGGGGAGGAGGGACCTCGCGGAGAAGGTCATCCCCGGGGTCGATCCAGAGAGCTTCAGGGGGGAGTTTGACTTTTGACGGGGTCGGTAAGGGGGTGCCCGAGCCGGAGGACCCTGGCAGCCGTGGCAGTCGGGCTAATGGTCCAGGCCTGCGCCTGTGGCATTTGCGAGGTTCAGATGGAAAACATTGGCGGCAGAGACAGCTTGAAGACTAATCCTTTATAGCACGCGCCAAGGTAGATGTTTACAGCAGGACAGTAGAATACGGGGTCCATCGCCATCGGAGCATCAGTAGGGGTCTGCCTAGAGGCCGGGGGCATGCATGCATATTTACCTAGGTAGTTAGGTATTTGCTACGATGTAGACAAACAGACAGTTACAGCTATACCATCTATACGGGTCTCAATAGACGGAGGCTGCATCGTGTTCAGATGAGTTTACCTGAGGCTGATTGCTAGTACCCGCAGGGTTTCACCATGACACTGAAGCTTGGAAAATACCGTACCTGATACTACCTACGCGATGTAAGGGAACTGTGACTCCACAAACAAGTGGACACGGCATCGTGGAGTTCAATTTGGGTAGGTCGATGAGGGCTAAGAATTGTGCGGCACTGAAACCGAGGCAGTGCTGCACATAGTGTGTGCTTGTACGAATTATATGGAGATATAATTATGGGAGTTATAAAGGGAGATATGGTCTCAGCCTCGCTCCCCACCATCGACACATGCAGTGTCGATCTTGGCTAAATGCGATGAACGCGGAATTAAACGCACAGTCTGCACACGGCCAAAAACACGGACTTATCTGGCGATCATCTTGAACCACAATTGTTGGGTGTTTCTCCACGATACCAATACCACACTCCTTCAACCAAAGGGTCAACTACTCCCACTCTTGACAGCATCCCGGCGTGTATCCACAACAGCGTCAATCCGTAATTCCCTATCCCACCGCCACCGTGGGGCAGTTGATCAGCATCTCAAGTCGAAACTTTACGCGTAAACCTTACAAGCGAAACTGTTCGCCTTCCTCGGTAGTTGTTCCGCTGAGGCTAAACTTTCTCTTGACACACGGCAGGCGGTCCATTACCTCCTAGGAAGCAATGCGCTCTTTTGGCTCTATCTTAGCGACGAACTTGAACCTCGACGTATAACGACATCAAGCACCCCCTCCTCACACGTAGCTCACCACCAGCTACCCTCGCAACCGACACCAGCCACAAAGCAGCCAACGAACATCTCGACGGCCCCACCGCAACCCCAAACACCGCCCACCATGCCATCCCAGCGGCGCGTGCGCCTCCTCCTCTACGTACTGCTAGCCGGCGTCGTCACACTGCTCTTCTTCACGTCGCAACAGCGCCAGGTCCGGGATATGGACTCTCGGACGCTGCAGGACTTCTACCACAAGACGATGGGTGCCATGAACGAAAAGACGCCGGCGAGCGGCCGGACGGCCGCCGACCTGGAAGACGAGCGCCTTGCGAAGGAGATGGCAGAGCGCCTGAGGGCCGCCGAGCAGAAGGCCAAGGAGCTGGCTAACGCGAAGGCGCCGAACAAGCCCGATAAGCCCATCGATATCGTCGGTGTGGGCAGCTCGGCCGGCGGGCAGAAGAAGGTGGGGAGTGTTGATGGCGAGGAGGGAGAGGTGGATACTCCGGAGTCGGAGCAGGAACACAAAGCTGAGGAAGCCCTTGATGAAATGCTGAAGAAATCTCCAGGTAAGTACTATGCATAGTCGCGGGGGGATGTACTTGTTCCGGCGTGCTGACGATGTCCTGCCAGTTCTCATCTTCTCAAAAACGTATTGCCCTTACTCAAAAAAGGCAAAGGGCATTCTGCTCGATAAATACACCATCGACCCGCCGCCATATGTGGTGGAGCTCGACGAGCACCCACTAGGGGCGGCGATACAAGACAGACTTGCCGTGCTGACCGGTCGGAGGACGGTTCCCAACATTATGGTCAACGGCAAGAGCATTGGCGGTGGCGACGACATCACTGCCCTTGACAACGAGAAGAAACTAATCAGCACGATCAAGGAATACGGCGGCAAGGGAGTCAGTATGGCGGAGCGCTTTGCTGATAGCGGCAAGGGGCTATAATTCCAGTTTCCCTCTCACTACGAATAATTCGAACGGACTGCCTGGAAAGAGGGCCATCTCACGTCATTAATTTTGTTCCTCTAGGTACCACCTTCACCTACGACTGACTTATTGGAAACGATCGGAAACATGGTTCATCGGATGAACCAGGATATCTATCTGGGCGTCATTATGCATTTCCTGGCGTTTTCGGTGCTCCCGCGCGGCGGTTTTGTACGATATTATGAAGGCTCGCGGTTTTGGGGAGACTTTGTGGCCGGACTTTTCAACTGCCTCACTTCACTATTCCTCCGGGCCCGGAGACCATGTGTCCTCCGGCAACACACCGAGAGTTTACGGGGCGGAACCCTGGGCGGAGTCGCTCGGCCTTGGCGAAGTCGCTCCGAATTTGGGAGAAGGCCGAACGACAACGCGCAGACTCGCGCCCGTTAAGAATGTTATATTTATTCCACCTTCACCCGACTCTGCATTCATGGGCCCCATTTCAACTGCTATGCCTTATCCGTTCTCGCAGTGTATGAGTGGACCGCAATCCACACTCCACAGCTTCTACATGACGCCGATCTCATCCCTGCCCGTTTGCCTCAACCATGTTGTTTGGTAGCCCCCCACTAACACCCCAACATCAGGGGCCATTAATACGGACGGAAGTGAGTGACGATGTCTATGAGCACAATCCAGGCCATTACCAGGGGATACCATTGCTGCGGGTTCCTCTTTTTCTCCAGGTTTATTGAAACCTGTGGCCCAGCGCTAAATTTCCGTGAAGCTTTTGCGTCGCATGCCTCATGATGCGCAGAGGCCAACCAGTGACTGCCGCACAGCGGAATCACTTCAAGAGAATGCCATTTCCAAGTGGGCAACACGGCGAGTGCGTCACAAATTTTCAGTTCCACAAGATCTTACACCTTTACGACTCAATGGCGAGATGCCGAGAGTAAAAATAATGAGCCCGTGGCCATCAAGGTGTTCACCCTAAGACCAACCGACTCAACCTGAATCACTCCCTCTTTCAGGGTGACGGCTTCCCTCTTCGCTCTTCACTACCCAACTCCCACGGAAGGCATAGCCAGCGTATATCTTATATGTACCCCCCTTCTATCTCATTACCATCCATCCCTTAAATCCCTCCGCCCTCGTCTATGTCCAGCCTAGGATCCTTTTAATATCTCGAGTCCTGATACCAACACTACTACTACCAGTTTTGTATCCCTTCATACCATCATCAACAGCGATTCGACATGGTATTAGTACTGCCAGACATCCTCCTGGCGGTTGCAGAGGCCGCCGACCTCGACACCGTCGCGGCGCTGATGTGTACATCCAAGGTAAGTCATCCAGCGCCAACCTTAAGTACTTGTATCAACTAACGCAGCCTTGACCAGGCGTCGCATGGTGCCATCTCCGAGTATGAGACTTCCGTTGTAAAGGCTAAGCTACATCGATTTCTGCACCTTGTATCTCAACCGGCCCCACCAGGAAAGGGGCAACAGATGGACGGAGTTCTAGCTAAGGATAGAATACTGTGTATTCAGAAGCCTCTCGTTACAGCCCACGGGGCCGTTCTCACCTCTGCTACTCCAGAGCGAGAGGCACTCCGGCCGTGCTCCTTCGCTATGATCCAGGAGCTGAACCTACGAGAAGTCCGCTACCAGGTTCTCTTCGCAGCCGGCGGACCATTGGAACAAGCCGTTCGGATGGCTTCTATCTTCGGCGAGAAAGGGCCCAACGAAGCCGAGGTAGCAGAGCTGATCTCTCGGCTTCAGACTTCATGTCGCCTCGCAGACCGATTAGGGGATTGTGTGGCTGAGGTGATGGCTAGGTGGGCCGTCCCGCGCGCCACGATCGCAGCGGGCTTCCCGGAGGAAGACTTGGGCTTCTATATCCGCCCCAACAGCATG
>Ga0164242_10005255_pt1 | contig 14421 bp, 6 predicted proteins | sample OricomgcompostMG_FD_108783 | JGI IMG/M metagenome (GOLD analysis project Ga0164242, IMG submission 108783) | Miracle-Growth compost microbial communities from Emeryville, California, USA - Original compost - Miracle growth compost (MG) ... | reverse complement strand
CCAGACCTTCCTCAACGACACCGTGCTCACCGGCAGCGGCGGCAGCCCGTCGATCGACCCGTACAAGTCGTACAACTTCAACGTGTCGGCCGAGTGGTACTTCGCGCCGCAGTCGGTGCTGGCCGGCTCGGTGTTCTTCAAGCACGTGCTCAACTACATCCTGATCACGCCCGGAACCGAGGTGCAGTACAACTCGATCCGCGACACCGATCCCACCACCTGGGGCAACCTGGTCGGCTCGCATGGCTGCACCGCGGACGGCTTCTGCGACTACAGCGTGTCGCGTCCGCACAACGGTGGCGGCGCGCGGGTGAAGGGCTTCACGCTGAACTACCAGCAGGCGTTTGGCGAGACCGGCTTCGGCCTGATCACCAACTACACCTTCGCCACCGGCAAGACCAACGCCGGCACCGCGATGCCGTACCTGTCGCGCAACTCGGTCAGCGTCAGCCCGTACTACGAGAAGGGCGCATTCACCGGTCGCGTCAACTACAACTGGCGCAGCAAGTACCAGGGCGTGGGCTACGTGGCCGGTGCGCCGGCGGCGACCACGGACGATTACACCGACCTCAGCGCCAGCGTGGGCTGGACCTTCAACCCGAACTTCTCGTTGTCGCTGGATGCGCTGAACCTGACCAACCAGAAGTACTTCCAGTACACCGATACACCGAACCTGCCGAACGCGAAGTACACCACCGGCCGCCGCTACATGGCCAGCCTGCACTTCAAGTTCTGAGTCGGATACACCTTTCGTGATACCCCCCTTCGGGCCTGGCTTCGGCCAGGCCCGTTTTTTTTCGGCGCAGCTGCGGCCGCGCCGCCCCATTCCCGAAAGCGGCTTATGCTGGACGCCGCCTCCCTGGAGACCTGCCATGGCTGTTGCCTTCCGCGCCTTGCTGGTGGCGCCGCTGCTGCTGCTCGGTGCCTGCGCCACCACCACGTCCACACCGTCATCCGCGCCCAAGGCCATCGCGACGTCGGCCACACCGCCCCTGATTCCCATGCCGGCCCGGATGGCGCCGGCACCCGGTCAGTTCATCGTGCGCCAGGGCACGCCGCTGCTGGTGCACTCGGACAACCCGCAGGCCATCGCCATCGCGCGCCAGTTCGCCGACCTGCTGCAGCGCACGCGTGGCATCCGCCTGGACCTGCAATCGCCTGCGCAAACCTCCACCCACGACGCCATCGTGCTCGATCTCGACCACGATGACCGGCTCGCGCCCGGCGGTGAAGGTTACCGCCTGAGCGTGGATGACCACCGCATTCGCATTGCTGCGCAGGATCCGCGCGGCCTGTTCTACGGCACCGTCACGCTGTGGCAGCTGCTTACCCCGGATGCCTCGCGCGCGGCCACCGCCAGCGTGCACAACGGCGTGATCGACGACCATCCACGCTTCGCCTGGCGTGGCCTGATGCTGGACTCGGCGCGGCATTTCCAGAGCGTGGCCGAGGTCCGCCAGCTGATCGACTGGATGTCGCTGCACAAGCTCAACGTGCTGCACTGGCACCTTACCGACGACCAGGGTTGGCGCCTGCAGATCAAGCGCTACCCGGAGCTCACCCGCATCGGCAGCTGCCGCCAGGCGCTTGGCCCCGACGCCGCGCTGACCGGCGGCGCGGACAAGCCCTATTGCGGCTACTACACCCAGGACGAGGTGCGCGACATGGTGCGCTATGCCGCCGCGCGCTACATCACCATCGTGCCCGAGATCGAAATGCCGGGGCATGCGCAGGCGGCCATCGCGGCCTATCCGCAGTTCGGCGTCACCGGCCCGCGGCCGGCGGTGTCCACCGACTGGGGCATCAACACCTGGCTCTACAACACCGACCCCGGCACCGTCACCTTCCTGCAGAACGTGCTCGACGAGGTGATGGCGCTGTTCCCGTCCACCTATATCCATGTCGGTGGCGACGAGGCGGCCAAGGATCAGTGGAAAGCATCTCCCGCGATCCAGGCGCACATGCGACAGCTCGGCATCGCGGATGAGAACGGCCTGCAGAGCTGGCTGATCAAGCATATGGAAACCTATCTCTCGGCGCATGGCCGCAAGCTGATCGGCTGGGACGAAATCCTCGAAGGCGGCTTGCCGCCCGAGGCCACCGTGATGTCGTGGCGCGGCATCCAGGGCGCCATCGACGCGGCCAACCAGGGCCACGACGTGGTGCTGTCGCCGTCGCCCACGCTGTATCTCGACCACCTGCAGGGCGATGGCCCCGACGAGCCGCCAGGGCGGCCGCAGGTGCAGGATCTGCAATCCATCTACGACTTCAACCCGATCCCGCCGCAGATCGACGCGGCGCAGGCAAAACACGTGCTGGGCGCGCAGGCCAACCTGTGGGCCGAATACATGCCGACCTTCGCCCGCGACCAGCATGCGATCTTCCCCCGCCTGGCCGCTCTGGCCGAGGTGGACTGGTCGCCGGCGAGCGCGCATGACTGGCCGGGTTTCCTGGCCCGGCTGCCGGCCCAGTTCGATCGCTACCGCGCGCTGGGCATCCAGTTCGCCGACAGCGCTTTCGAACCGCACTTCGCCCTGACCGCAGCCAGCGACGGCAGGATCGACGTTGCGCTGTCCACCCAGACCGGCAGCGGCGCGATCCACTACACCGTCGACGGCAGCACCCCGACGGCCGCGTCGCCGCGCTATGCGTCGCCGCTGTCGCTGCGTCCACCGCTGCAACTGCGGGCCGCCACCTTCAGCGCCGATGGCGTGCTGCTGGCCTCGCCGCGCAGCCGCCAGATCGATGCCGCCGCCCTGCGTACGCGCAGCAGCGACCGGCTCACCACCTGCACTAACGGCGTGGTGCTGCGGCTGGAAGACGACCGTCCGCTGGCGGGTCCGCGCCCGGCCTACAACCTCAACGTCATGGATACCTGCTGGCAATGGAAAGCCGCGCCCACAGACGGTGTGCGCCAACTCGCGGTGACCGTCGGCAACATGCCGTGGAACTACCAGTTGCTGCAGGACATCAAGAAAGTCGTGGTGCGGCCCGACGCCCTTCGCGGTGGCGAACTGGACGTCCATCTGGATCGCTGCGACGGTCCGCGCCTCGCGCGCCTGCCACTGCAGCAGGCCGCCAGAAGCGACACGCAGACGACACTCAGGGCCACGATTCCGGCCATCAGCGGCACGCATGACCTGTGCTTCGTGATCAGCGGCGATCCCAAGCGGGAGCTGTGGGCGATCGACACGGTCTCGCTTTCGCCATGACGGCAAGCGCGCCGCTGCGGGTCAGCGGCGCGCCCGCAACGCCTTGACGAAGGCGGCCATCGCCAGCAATCCAGCCATGAAGCCGACACCGGCGCCCCACAGGCCGCCGATGTCGCCGGCAATCAGGTAACCGATGCCGAACCCCAGCGGAAACAGCAGCAGCATCGGCAGGCAACCCATCTCAGGGCACCGCCGCGAGTGCTTCCGGCTGCGATGGCGGATAGCGCAGCAGCGCGTGCTTCGCGTGTTGCTGATCGGCCGCGGACAAGTCCACCAGCGCGCTGACCTTGCCGCCGACCAGTGCCGCGATCGGCGCGCCATCGCGGTACAGCACGCGTGAGCCGGTCACCGCCGCCACCTTGTCGCCCACCAGCACGGTGCCCACCAGGTTCAGCGGATCGCTGCCGCTGACCGACACCAGTTCGCCGTCATCGGTGCGCCTGCGCACCGCACGCAGCGGAGCGATGGCCTCGGGCAGCGCGAACTGCTCGCCCACCAACCCCTCCACGAACCGCCCGCCGCGAATCTCGCCGCGCGCCTCCAGCCGGTGATAGACGCGCAGCAATTCGCGCCACGGCGGCAGCCACGGCGCCTCGCGTTCCAGCAGCTTCCAGAACACCACGCCGTAGCGGCGAAGCAGGGCACGTGCGACGTGCTCCGTTTCAATCGAATCAAAGCCGCGCGAAGCGCCTCGTTCGCCTCCTCTCCCCTCTGGCGACCGAAGGGAGTCCCCTTGCGGGTGGAGGAGGATTGAGGAGAGGGGCCGCTCTTGCCGCGAGCCTTCACCCGACTTTCCCGCGAGCACCCGCCCCTCATCCGTCCGTGCCGCACTGCGCACCAACGACCACCGCCCCGCGTCCTCGATGCTGCTCAGCTGATGCCGCCGCATCCGCCGATGCCGGCCGCCATCGCGTTTGGCCGCCGGCAGCAGCAGCGCGCGCAGGCCCGCAAAACTGTCGGCACGAACCTGGCCCGCCGCCACCAGCTCGCCCAGCGCATTTTCCAGCTCGGTGCGCAGTAAACGCGTGGCATCCATCAATTCGTCGAAAAACAGCGCGCCGCGTTCGGCCAGGGCATCGGCCACGGCCTGGGCGCGCGACGACAACGCGGCGTCGGTCGACTCCCGTTCCGCGACGGACGTCCAGACGGCCATGTCGCGCCGCGGCAACAACACGATCGGCGTGCTGCGCACCGGCCCGCCGCTGCCGCCACCGCTGCGCAGTCGGGTCCAGCCGATGCGCCCCGCGCGGCACAGATCGTCCAGCCAGCCGATCGAATAGTCGGCGACGCGTGCGGGCAGGATTTCCGCCTCCCACGCACCCGCTGCCGCTTCGTAGCCCTCCAGTTGCGCCAGCGTGGCCGCCAGCGCATCCGGCCCATTGAGCCGCGCGGCGGCCGATACATGCTGCCAGTCGAACAGGAACCGCATTAGGTCGCGCCGGCTGACTGGTTCGATCTCGCGCCGCAGGCGGCCGATGGTGTAGCGATGGATGCGCGCCAGCAGGTGGCGCTCGCACCATTCCGTGGCGCTGGCATCGGCGGTGAAGCGGCCCTGCATCACGAAGCCTTCGGTTTGCAGGCGCAGCAGCGCCTGTTCGACCTCACCCGCTTCCACCGCCATCGATCCGGCCAGCGCGGCCACGGTGACCGGGCCGAGCCCGCCCAGGCGCCGGCGCACCAGTTCCAGCAGCGCGTCCTCGCGCGTCCAGGTTTGGGCGGCATATTCGGCGGGGGCCTCGATCGGCGGCTGCATCGCCGCGCCGGGATGAAGCGCCTGCCACAGCGGCAACTGCTCGGCGGACGTCCATACCCCTGTAGGAGCGGCTTCAGCCGCGATGCTCTTGCTTTCATCTTCCGGCGCAAAAGGCATCGCGGCTGAAGCCGCTCCCACAGGGGGCGCGAACAGGGTGGCGCGCCTTGCCCTGGCCAACACTTGCAGGTGCTCGCTCCAGCCAGGGTTTGCGGCCACTTCCGCGGTCGTGACAAAGCCCAGCAAGGTCAGTGCCTCGTGCATCTCGTCGGCATCGCGCACCTGCGGCCAGGCCTCCTCGCGCACGGCGACGATCGCGTCGGGATCGAGCCGGCCCAGGTCGTCGGCATCGTCGGCGCTCCAGCGCCGTGTCTGCACCGCCTGGGTGCGGCGTTCCTCCAGTGGCGCGTCATCGAGAAACGCATACGGCGCCGCGTTCAACACCTCGGCCGCCAGCGGGCTGGGGCCGGTGAGATCGCGCGCCACGATGGCGATCTCGCCCCCTTCCAGCGAACGCAGGATGGCCAGCAGGCCGTCCACGTCCATCGCCTCGCGCAGGCAGTCGTGCATGGTCTGGTTGACCAGCGGATGGTCGGGCACCTCGCGCTCGCCCACGATGTTTTCCAGGCAGGCCACCTGGTCGGGGAACACGGCGGCCAGCAGGTCCTCGCTTTTCATGCGCTGCAACGGCGGCGGCGTGCGCTTGCCGCCGGTGAAGCGCGGCAGCGCCAGCGCGGTCACCGCATTCCAGCGCCAGCGCGCGGGGAACAGCGGCGCATCCAGCAGCGCCTGCACCAAGACGTGCTCGGCGGTGTTGGAGTGCAGGTAGTGCGCCACCTCCTCCAGCGGAAAGCTGTGGCTGGTGGACAGCGACAACACGATCGCATCCTCGGTCGCGGCCGCCTGCAGCTCGAAGTTGAACTGGCGACAGAAACGCTTGCGCAGCGCCAGTCCCCACGCGCGATTGATGCGGCTGCCCCACGGCGTGTGGATCACCAACTGGGTGCCGCCGGATTCGTCGAAGAAGCGTTCCAGCACCAGCGTGCGCTGGCTGGGGAGCACGCCGAGCGCGGTCTTGGCGCGGGCGAGGTAGTCGACGAGTTGCTGGGCGGCGGATTCACCGAGACCGAGTTCGTCGCGCAGCCACGCAAGCGCCCGCGCCGTGCTCCCCTCTCCCGCTTGCGGGAGAGGGGCCGGGGGAGAGGGTTCGGGCATGTGGGAATGTTCGGCAAGTACCGTGCCCTCTCCCCAACCCCCCTCCCCCAAGCGGGGGAGGGGGTCAAACAAGGCAGAGATCTCTTCGCGCAGCCGCGACACGCCGAACGACAATTCATCGCTGCGCCCGGGCGCCTCGCCCAGCCAGAACGGGATGCTCGGCGGCGCGCCGCGTGCGTCCTCCACCCGCAGCCGGTCGCGCTCGACACGCTGGATGCGGTAACTGGTGTTGCCCAGCTGGAAGATGTCGCCGGCCATGCTCTCGACCGCGAAATCCTCGTTCACCGTGCCCACGATGATCGCCTGCGGCTCCAGCACCACCTTGTAGTCGGCGGTATCGGGAATGGTGCCGCCGGAGGTCAGCGCGGTGAGCCGCGCGCTGCGCCGCGCCCGCAACTGGCCATGCACCGCGTCGCGATGGATGTACGCCGCGCGCGGCCCCTGGCGGGTGGTGAAACCCTCGGCCAGCATGCGCACCACGGCATCGAAATCGGCGCGCGAAAGATCGCGGTACGGATACGCGCGGCGCACCAGCGCGTACAGCGCGTCCTCGCTCCATTCCTGGCAGGCTACTTCGGCCACGATCTGCTGGGCCAGCACGTCCATCGGCTGTGGCGGCATGATCAGCGCGTCGAGTTCGCCGCGTCGCACGCAATCGAGCAGGGCGGTGCATTCGACCAGATCGTCGCGGGTGGCCGGGAACAGCCGCGCCTTCGGCGTGCCGCCGATGCTGTGACCGGAGCGGCCGGCCCGCTGCAGGAATGCGGCGATCGAGCGCGGCGAGCCGAGCTGGCAGACCAGATCCACCTCGCCGATGTCGATGCCCAGCTCCAGCGACGCGGTGGCCACCAGCACCGACAATTCGCCACGCTTCAGCCGCTGCTCCGCGTCGAGCCGCTGCTCCTTCGCCAGGCTGCCGTGATGCGCGGCAACCACGTCCTTGCCCAGCCGCTCCGACAAATGCCGCGCGGCGCGCTCGGCCATGCGCCGCGTGTTGACGAAGATCAGCGTGGTGCGATGCGCCTGCACCAGCTGCGCGAGGCGGTTGTAGACGAGTTCCCAGCTGTCGTTCGACATCACCGCTTCGAGGGGGACGGGCGGCACCTCGATGGCGAGGTCGCGGGGGCGGGTGTGGCCCACGTCGATGATGGTTGCGCGTTGGCTCCCTCCCCTACGCGCAGGGGAGGGTTGGGGTGGGGTGCTCTTGCTCGTGGACTCAAGATCAAGCGCGTTACCCCCTCCCAACCTCCCCCTGCGCGCAGGGGGAGGAGCAGGAGCGGCGAGCGCTGAGACATCGCCGGTACCCACCAGGAAATTCGCGACCAGCTCGATGGGCTTCTGCGTCGCCGACAACCCGATCCGCAACAGCGGCCGCTGGCACAGCGACTGCAGCCGCTCCAGCGACAGCGCCAGGTGCGAGCCGCGCTTGCTGCCGGCGATGGCGTGGATCTCGTCCACGATCACCGAACGCACGTTCGCCAACATGGCGCGGCCCGAGGCCGAGCCCAGCAGCACGTATAGCGATTCGGGCGTGGTCACCAGGATGTGCGGTGGCTGCTTGCGCAGCGCGTTGCGTTCGGCCTGCGGCGTATCGCCGGTGCGCACGGCGGTGCGGATCGCCACGTCGGGCAGGCCCAATTTTTCCAGCTCCGCGCGGATGCCTTCCAGCGGCGCGTCGAGGTTGATGTGGATGTCGTTGGACAGCGCCTTCAGCGGCGACACGTAGACCACGCTGGTGGCGTCGGCCAGCACGCCGGCGTGCGCCACGCCCTCGCGCACCAGTTCGTCGATGGCGGCCAGGAAGGCGGTCAGCGTCTTGCCCGATCCGGTCGGCGCCGCCACCAGGGTGTGGTTGCCCGCGCGGATCGACGGCCACGCCGCCGCCTGCGCCGCCGTGGGCGCTGCAAACGTGCGGCGGAACCAGGCCGCCACCGCCGGGTGGAAATCATCCAGCGGGGAAGGGCTCGGCGACGGGTGCTGCGTGGGCACAGGGGAGCTCATCAATCAGATATGGGGGCGGTACCGGGGTGCTCAATTGGATCGCGCGCGGCGGCCGCGCCCCATGTCACTATCAGGGTTTCGCCGCCACGGGTCGTTGACTCGCGATGGAAGCTCAGCACGGGAGGATGGGGTGAAGCAACCGCTGCAACCGGCGTCGCGCCAGGGTGATGCGCAAGCCGTGGAATCGTGGCTGACGATGGCCGATGGCCAGCCGATTTTCGTGCGCGACTGGTCGCTGGCCCAGGCGCGCGGCGCCGTGCTGATCGTTCATGGCCTCAGCGAGCACAGCGGGCGCTACGCGGAGCTGGCGCAGTGGCTGCGCGCCCGCGGCTACGCCGTGCGCAGCTACGACCAGCGTGGCCATGGCAGGACGTCCGGCCGCCGGGGTGCGCTGCGCCACGCCGACGATCTGCTGCAGGATTTGACCGCCATCCACCGCGATTACGCCTGCACGCTGGGCTGCGTGCCGCTGGTGCTTGGCCACAGCATGGGCGGCGTGGTGGTGGCGCGCAGTGTGCTGGATGGCCGCATCGCACCCGGCGCCGTGATCCTCAGTTCGCCCGCGCTGCGCAGCTGGGAGCCGCGCTGGCGCCGTGCGCTGGCCCGCGTGCTGACGCGGGTGACGCCCAATCTGCCGCTGCGCAGCGGCTTGAGTTTCGGCCGCATCTCGCACGACCGTGCAAAGGTCGCCGCGTATCGCGCCGATCCCCTGCGCCATGGCTGGATCACCCCGCGGTTGGCCGACTTCATCTTTCGCGCCGGCGCCTCCAGCATCGCCGATGCCGCGCGGTTGCCCGTTCCCACCTTGCTGCTGGTCGCCGGCAGCGATGCCCTGGTGGATCCCTCCGGCAGCAGCGATTTCTCGCGCGCCGCCGCACCCGGCGGGCAGCTCACCACGCGCTTTTTCTCGATGCTGTACCACGAGCTTTTCAACGAGGCCGAGCCGGGCCGCAGCCAGGTGCTGCATCAGTTGGGCGACTGGCTGCAACGGCAGGCGCCCGGTCGTCAGTGAGTGCTGGTGGCGGCAGCCGGCACGCTGGATGGGGGTGCGTTCAATGGTGTTTCATCGGCGCTGGCCGGCTTGGTCGGCGACTGGTGCGCCGGCGCGCTGTCCATCGTTGTCGCATGCTCCATCGCCTTGTCACGCGCGTCGGACACCGCCGTCAACTGCTTGGCGGACTGCAGATGCGCACGCAAGGTGGGCAAGGTGGCTTGCGCGAACTGGCGCAGGCGGCTGTCGCCGGACGCGGCCGCTTCGTCGCTGAAAAGCTTCACCGCCTTCTCGTGGTCGTCCACCATGGTTTTCGCCCACGCCTGATCGAACGCGCTGCCGTCGAGCGCGCGTAGCCGCGCCGCCTCGTCCCGCGCCGCGTCATCGGGCGTCGCCAGGGCTATCTGTTCGCTGTCGGCGATCGTTTTCAACTGCGCATTGGCCTTGGTGTGGTCGTCCACGATGCGTTGCGCCAGCGCCTTCACCGCGTCGTTCTCCGATTTGGTCAGCGCCAGTTGCGCCAGCTGCACCTCGGCGATGCCGGCGCTGGCCGCCTGCTGCACGAAATGGGAATCACCGCTCTTCGTCGCACCGCCCGGCTGCGCCAGCGCGCCCGCGGCCAGACCAAAGAACAGCGCGCCCGCCAGCAGCGGCAACAAGCCTGTACGCATCATGTCGCTCTCCACCCGATCCGGAAGACGCCAGATATAGGCCGACGCGGTGAAACGGTGCGTGATGGTCGCGTCGCCGATGGCAGAGAGCCGCGCACCCCGACACGCACCGAGGATGTCCACTGGCGACGGAGGAAGGGCCGGTGGAAGGCGCTCGTTTGCGGGCTGCCGCCGCCAGCCATGCCGGTGCAATTCCCGAAATGCTTCGATGCACCATAAACGGCCCAAGCAATTCGCCGATCGGCTCTTAAATATATCTATAAATCAAATATATAAATGCGATTTACGATCGATGCTCGGCATGCCGCTTTGCAAGTTGACATCGATGACAATGAATCTCAATCTAACCGCCGGTTCCAGTGCGGGGAGCACGGTGAACGGAAATATCGGCCATCGGGGGCAAGCAGCAGGCGCATCGGCGTTGCCGTTTCTGGCGGCAGATGTCGGCGGCACGTTTGCGCGCGTCGCGTTGGTTCGCGCCGCCCATGACGACGGGCGCGAGGTCGAGGTGCTGGCCTATCGCAAGCTGGCGTGCGCGGCGTTCCCGGGCCTGGCGGAGCTGCTGCGGTCCTTCATCGATGACGAGGTCCGCACCACCGTGCGGCACTGCGTGCTTGCCTGCGCCGGCTACCTGAAGGGCGACGAGGTGTTGAGCGACAACTCCGCCTGGCCCATCCATCTGGGGCGACTGCGGCAGGCGCTCGGCGTCGACGACATTGCCGTCCTCAATGACCTCGAAGCGCTGGGCTACGGCATCGACGACCGTTCGGACAGTGGCGCCCGCCTGCTGTGCGGGCCGGACAGCCGCGCCGATGGATCGATCCTGGTGATCGGGCCGGGCACCGGCCTGGGAGCGGCCGTGCGTCTGCCGGCTGCTGTCGGTGGCGGCGTGCTGGCGACCGAAGCGGGGCAGATGGATTACGCGCCGCATGCGATCCGCGAGCGCGAGGTGCTTGGGCAACTCGCGCCGCAGGGCGGCTACCTGGCGTACGAGTGCATCGTGTCGGGCCCCGGCCTGCTGACCTTGTATGCAGCCCTGTGCGCCTTGCGGGGGGCGACGCCGCAGCTGCCGACACCCGAGGCCGTCACCGCCGCGGCCGCCGCCTGCAGCGATGCGCAGGCCGTCGAGGCGGTGGAAATCTTCTGCGCGTCGCTGGGCAGTTTCGCCGGCAGCCTCGCCATGATCTTCATGACCACGGGCGGCGTGTACCTGGCCGGGGGCTTCCTGCATTCGATGTTCGACCTGCTCGAGCGCAGCGCTTTCGAGGAGCGGTTCCTGCACGGGCGCAGCGTGCGTGCGCTGCTGTCGCGGGTACCGGTGTGGGTGACGGAGCACGGGCGCAAAGGCGTCCTTGGCGCCGCCAAATGGCACCTGGGACGTGGCGTGGCGCTGGCGAACGGCGCCGGTCGCGTGCTGGCAGGAGAGACGGCGGGTTGAACGCGTCGCGGGTCTTGCGAAAGCCCGCGAACGACTGCTGACGAATGACCGGCGCGATGGCGCACCGGGCAACAAGGCAAGGCACGGGGCAGGCAGCCCCGCGGGGAATCAGGGTGGAAACGCCATGGCCGGAGGCATCCGGGGTTGGCGTCGCAACGACACGCCGCACGACAGGCGTCAACTTCGATCCACTTGCCGGCGCGTCGCGAACACACGCCCGGCAGGCATCAACCGAGAGGTAAGGCTCATGTCCACCACACATCGCAGACACCCCTTGTCATTGGCCGTATCGCTCTCCTTGCTTGCGGCGATGGTGACACCGGCCGTGGCATCGCCGTTCACGGGCGCGCAAGCGGGAACGTCGGGGCCGCAAGCCGCGGCGCAAGACAGCCCGGCGACCCCGTCGCCCGATGCGCAGAACGCCGCATCCAGGGATCGGGCCGCGAAGGACAAGGAGGACCGGCAGGCCGTCACCCTGGCGACCGTCGCCGTCGCCGGCGTGCGCGCCTCGCAGATGCGCGCGATCGAGCTGAAGCGCCTGGCCCCGAACATCCAGGACAGCATTACCGCGGAAAGCATCGGCCAGTTGCCCGACGTGACCATCACCGACGCGTTGCAACGCGTCACCGGCGTGCAGATCAACCGCGACGCGGGCGTGGGCACCACGGTGGATGTGCGCGGCCTGCCGGAAGTGGGGACCATGCTCAACGGCGAGGTGTTCATCACCGCCGACCAGATCGACTCGCAGCAACCGGACTTCGCGATGATGCCGGCCACGCTGTTCCACGGCGTCGACGTGATCAAGTCGCCCACCGCCAGCACCACCGACGGCGGCATCAGCGGCGCGCTGGATCTGCACACCTATCGCCCCTGGGATCTGCCCAGCGGCTTCACCTACAGCTACTCCGGCGACGCCGAGCGCGGGCGAACCACACGCAAGTGGGGGCCGGAGGCCAACGGCCTCATTTCGTACAACGATGACGGCCACTGGGGCCTGCTGGTGTCGGCCGATTTCTCCGACACCACGCGTACCAACTCCAACGAGGGCCTGGACCAGTACGGCGTGGCGCTGAACGGCGAAAACGCGGCCAGCGCGGGTGGCTACAGCGGCTTCCTGACCCCGTGGAACGGTGCGCCGATTCCGCCGGACATCGTGCAGAACGCCGATGGCAGCGTGGACGTCAACGGCGATGGCGATGCCAATGGCGTGTTCATGGGCAGCCAGAACATCGGCCTGTACGACACCACCACCCAGCGCAAGCGCAAGTCCGGCAATGTCTCGTTCCAGGCGGATCTGGGCGGCGGCTTCACCGTCACCAGCGACTATTTCTACGCGCACCAGGACCAGTTCAACCGCACCGCCGGCATCCAGTTCAACTCCACCAACTGGCAGGGCGCCACCTACGTGCCCGCGCTGTCGCGCGACACCGGCCAGCCGGTGGCCGGCTCCTACGGCACGCCCGAGCCGGGTTGGGATGGCTCGCACCTGTACACCACCCAGGTCTACAAGAAGTGGCCCGGTGACGTGGAGTCGTTCTCGCAGGCCATCCGCACCAAATCCACCGCGAAGAATTTCAACCTGCAGCTCAACTACGACAACGGCGGCCCGTTTACCGCCAGCGTGCGTGGCATCCACGACACCGCCCGGCAGTCCAGCGCCGAGACCGACGTCAACATTTCCAACTCCGATGGCGGGCTGTGGTCGAACGTGCTGAAGGATGGCGTGCCCGAGGACGCGGTGCCGCCCGGCACCTATATCTATCCCGCGGAACTGGGCGGCAACCGCGTGTTCAACGCCAACGGGCTGGTGCAGAACACCGTTCCCATCGTCGCCGATTTCCGCGGCCGCAATTTGAAGGTGAGCCTGCCCGCGTCGATGGCCAGCCAGTTCGCCGATCCCAACGGCTGGACGATGAAGACGCTGGAATCCGCCGGCGATTACGACCGCAAGGTGGCGCTCAACGTGTTCCGCTTCGACACGCACTACGACTTCGGCAACGGCTTCCGGCTCGACTTCGGCGCGCGCAACAGCATCCGCCACGCCGACAACATCGGCTACACCTTCGTCACGCCGGTCTATGCCGGCATGGGCGCCAGCGACCCCAACGGATGCCTGGTGCGTTACGTGGCCGCCGACGTGGTGATGAACAGCGGCGAGTGCACCGCCGGCAATGACCAGGGCTACTTCCGCGCCGGCCCCTTGTCGGCCCTGTCGATGCCCAAGACGGCCGCGCCGCTGTCCGGCAACTGGAAAAAGTACAGCAACCTGCTGGGGTCGGGGATCACCTACTGGGCCATCGATCCGCATGCGATGGACAACCCCGAGGCGTTCTGGAAATCGCTCTATCCGCAGACGCAGCGGCAGGGCGAGCCGGGCACCACCTGGGCCGTGGGCCTGAAGGAAACCTCGGCCTATCTCCAGGCCAACCTCGACGGCAACATCGGCGACATGCCTTACGCCGCCAACATCGGCCTGCGGGCGATCCGTACCAACCTGGGCGTGACCCAGCGCCTGACCGGCGCGCCCGGTTCCTACGGCACCGAGCCCGAGGATGCCGGCGCCCAGATCACCACGCGCACCTACAAGGACTACCTGCCGTCGGCCAACTTCTCGCTGGATCTGACCGACAGCCTGAAATTCCGCCTGGCGTTCTCCAAGAACATGATGCCGCTGGACCTCAGCACCTGGGGCGGCGGGCTGGAGCTCAACTACTCGCTGGTGGAGACGCCGCAGGGGCCGCTGTTCCGCGTGGCTGCGGGCAATTCCAATGGCAACCCCAACCTCGATCCGTGGCGCTCGAAGAACTACAACGCCTCGCTCGAGTACTACATCAACCCCACCAGCATGGTCAGCCTGGCGCTGTTCCGCATCAACGTGCAGAGCTTCATCAAGAGCGGCAGCGTGATCGATTGCACCCTGCCGGACGAGGACGGCGTGGTGCGCGATCGCTGCGTCACCATCAGCGAGCCGGTGCAGGGCACTGGCAACAGCATCCACGGTGCGCAATTCGACTACCGCCAGGGCTTCACCTTCCTGCCGGGCATCCTTTCCAAGACCGGCATGAAGATCAACGCCACCTATGCGCCCAGCCACTCGGGCGCCACCGACCTGGCCGGCCACAAGATCCCGTTCCAGGACAACT
>Ga0164242_10005254_pt1 | contig 14423 bp, 11 predicted proteins | sample OricomgcompostMG_FD_108783 | JGI IMG/M metagenome (GOLD analysis project Ga0164242, IMG submission 108783) | Miracle-Growth compost microbial communities from Emeryville, California, USA - Original compost - Miracle growth compost (MG) ... | reverse complement strand
GACCGCCCAGGTCCGGCCAGCCCGATCCGCGAGCGACGTCTACCGAGTCGGAGTCTTCACGAAGTCGAGGCAACCATGTCGACCGGGCCATCGACCCTGGGCATGGGCGGGACCAGCCATTGCGGAACTTCATGAACGCCATCCCGGGTCGCTTACCGCCGGCAGCAGCGGTCGCTAAACTTCAGGCGAGACGGAGACCCGCATGACCGAAGCCCAGGACCTTGCCGCCGCCGCTGCCCGCGTCGCCACGCTGCGCGAGTGGATCGACCGCGCCAACCACTGCTACTACGTGCTCGACGATCCGCAGGTGCCGGACGTCGAATACGACCGCTGGATGCGCGAGCTCGAGGCGCTGGAGGCCGCCCACCCGCAGCTGCCGACCGCGGATTCGCCGACGCGCAAGGTCGGCGCGCGCGCGCAGGGCGGCTTCGCCGAGGTGCGCCACGAGCAGCCGATGCTGTCGCTGACCAACGCGTTCGAGCAGCCCGGCGACACCGACCGCGAACGCTTCGCCGAGCTTGCCGAATTCGTCGCGCGCATCGAGCACACGACCGGGCGCCACGATCCGCTGTTCTCGGTCGAGCCGAAACTTGACGGCCTGGCGCTGAGCCTGCGCTACGAGCGCGGCGCGCTGGTGCAGGCGGCGACGCGCGGCGACGGCGAGACCGGCGAGGACGTGACCGCGAACGTGCGCACGATCCGGGCCATTCCGCTGCGCCTGCGCGGCACCGGCTGGCCCGGCGTGCTGGAGGTGCGCGGCGAGGTGATCATGCTGCGCAAGGATTTCGAGGCGTTCAACGCGCATGCGCGCGCTCATGGCGGCAGGCTCCTGGCCAACCCGCGCAACGGCGCCGCCGGTTCCCTGCGGCAGCTGGACCCGGCGGTCACCGCCCGGCGGCGCCTCAGCTTCTACGCCTACGCGATCGGCGTGGTCGAAGGCGGCGAACTGCCGCCGACGCATTCCGCCACCTTGCAGCTGCTGCGCGACTGGGGCTTCCCGGTATCGCCGGAGGTGGGCTGCGCGCGGGGTTTTGCCGGCCTGGTCGCGTATTACCGGCGTATCGGCGGGAAGCGCGACGCGCTGCCGTACGACATCGACGGCGTGGTCTACAAACTCGACGACTACGAAGGCCAGCGCGAAATGGGCTTCGTCGCGCGCGCGCCGCGCTGGGCGCTGGCGCAGAAATTCCCGGCCCAGGAACAGCTGACCACGGTCGAGGCCATCGAGATCCAGATCGGGCGCACCGGCGCCGCCACGCCGGTCGCGCGCCTGGCGCCGGTGCAGGTCGCCGGCGTCATGGTGGCCAATGCCACGCTGCACAACGCCGACCAGGTGGCGCGCCTGGACGTGCGCGTGGGCGACACCGTGATCGTGCGCCGTGCCGGCGACGTGATCCCCGAGGTCGTGCGCGTCGTGCCCGAGCAGCGCCCGGCCGGCAGCGTGCCGTGGAGCATGCCGGCGGCATGCCCGGTGTGCGGGTCGGCGCTGGTGCGCGAGGAAGGCGTCAGCGCCTGGCGCTGCTCCGGCGGCCTGGTGTGTCCGGCGCAGCGCAAGGAGGCCCTGATCCATTTCGCGTCGCGCCGCGCGCTGGACATCGACGGCCTGGGCGAACGCTATGTCGACGCGCTGGTGGAGCAGGGCATCGTGCACACGCCGGCCGACCTGTACGCGCTGACGGTTGAGCGCTTCGTCGCCATGAAGCGGGCGATCGACGAGCGCGACGGCACGACGCCGGAGACGGTGAAGCGGGGCAAGGTGGCCACGCGCTGGGCGGAGAACCTGGTGGCCGCGATCGACGCCAGCAGGGAAACCACGCTCGCGCGCTTCCTGTTCGGGCTGGGCATCATGCACATCGGCGAGAGCACGGCGAAGACGCTGGCCGCCTGGTTCGGGCGGCTGGCCATCGTGCGCAGCGCGCCGGCCGCGATCCTGCGCGTGCTGCCCGACGTCGGCGCCGCGGTCGCGGAGTCGATCGCCGCGTTCTTCGCCCAGCCGGGCAACCAGCAGGCGGTGGACGCCCTGCTGGCGGCCGGCGTGCATTGCACGGACGAGACCGCACCCTCGGCGGCGCTGCGCGAGCGCCTGGACTTGGGCGTGCTGCTGGCCGGCCGCCGCGTCGCCCAGCTCAGCGCCGGCCGCGCGGCGGCGCTGGCCGCGGATTTCCCGACGCTCGACGTCCTGCTGGCGGCCGGCGCGCAAGGCTGGGTGGACGCGGGGCTCACGCCGGCGGCCGCGGCGAATCTCGAGGCGTTCCTCGCCGACGACGGGAACCTCGCCGCGCTGCGCCACGACGAACAGGCCATGCGCGAAGTGCTGGCCGCGATCCCGGCCCGTGCCCGGGTCTCCAGCCTGCCGCTGGAAGGGCAGACCTTCGTGCTGACCGGGTCCCTGGCCAGCCTGACGCGCGACGAGGCCAAGGCCCGGCTGGAAGCCCTGGGGGCGAAGGTCGCCGGTTCCGTATCGAAGAAGACCAGCGTCGTGGTGGCCGGCGAGGCGGCCGGGTCCAAGCTCGACAAGGCCGCCGAACTGGGCGTGACCGTATGGGACGAGCCGCAGCTGCTGGACTGCCTGGCGGAGCACGAGGCATGACCGGCGGCCCCCTCGCCCCGATCCTGTCTCCCGGCAACAGGGGAGGGGGAGCTTCGTACCCCATGCTTCCGGCCACTTGCTTCCCGACGGCGCAGCCGTCCCATCCCCGCTCGTCGCTGCTTTCTTCCTTGGTGCAGTCGGTTCGTTCCCGTCCAGTGCGATCGATTCCTGCTTCGTCGACGCAACCGGCACATTCCCGCCTGACGTCGACTCTTTTTCCAACGGCGCAGCTGGCCCGCTCTTGCTCGCCGCCGTCGACTCTCTCCGCCCTGGCGCGGTCGGCGGCGCTTTCCACTCCATCTCCCCCGGCGCGACTGGTGGCGCTCTCGACTCCCTCCCCGGCGCAGCCGGCGGCACTCTCGACTCCCTCTCCCTCGGCGCAGCCGGGGGAGAGGGTTGGGGTGAGGGGGAAGCTTTCCCTCGGGAGCGCCTGAGCCATGGAACGTGCCCGCCAGCTTCGACATGACCAGACGGATGCCGAGCGCAAGCTGTGGTCCCGCCTGCGTGCCGCGCAGCTTGGCGTGAAGTTTCGACGTCAGCATCCCGTCGCCGGGTATTACGCGGATTTCTGCTGCGTCGAGCGCCAGCTGATCGTCGAGCTCGACGGCGGGCAGCATGCGGAGCAAGCGACGCGCGATGCGCGGCGCACGCGGAATCTGCAGGCGGCGGGTTTTAGAGTCGTGCGCTTCTGGAACGACGACGCGCTGCTTCGCACGGATGACGTGCTGGAGGCCATCTTGCGGGCTCTCGGCGAAGAGCGGCCCCCTCACCCCAACCCTCTCCCCCGGCACTGCCGGGGGAGAGGGAGCCGCAAGCCCGATGCCCCGAGCCTTCCCGCCCTCGACAGCCTAGTCCCTCTCTCCACCGACGCTTCAGGCCCCTCCGCCGCTTCAGGCCCCTCCAGCGCTTCAGGCCCCTCCAGCGCTTCAGGCGCCTCCGTCGCTTCAAGTCCCTCCAGCGTTTCAGGTCCTTCCAGCGCTTCAGGTCCTTCCGGCGCTTCAGGTCCTTCCGGCGCTTCGGGTCCATCCGTCGCTTCAGGTCACTCCAGTGTTTCAGGCCTCTTCGGTGTTTCAGGCCCAGCCGCCGCTCCAGGTCCCTCCGAAGCGGCGGGATCCTCTGTCGGTGCTTCAGGTCCCTCCCGCGGTGCTTCGAGCTCCCTCTCCTCCGGCATCGCCGGGGGAGAGGGGCGGGGTGAGGGGGCGTTCGGTGCGCTGCATCTGCGGGCCGTCCTTTACCGGCTCATCCGCCGCTTTTTTGCGGAGCGCGACGTGCTGGAGGTGGAAACGCCGATGCTCTCGGCGGCCGGCAACACCGAGCCCAACATCGACAGTTTCAGCACCCTGTTCAGCGGCCACGTCGATGCCGGCGCTCCCGAGCGCTGGCTGCGCACGTCGGCCGAGTTTCCGTTGAAGCGCCTGCTCGCCGCCGGCGTCGGCGACTGCTACGAGCTGGGCCGGGTGTTCCGCAACGGCGAGGCCGGCGGCCGGCACAACCCGGAGTTCACCATGCTGGAGTGGTACCGGGTGGGCTGGGACCACCGCCGGCTGATGCACGAGACGATCACCCTGGTCGAGGCCGCGCTGGCGCTGGTGCAGCGGCGGGCGTCGGTGCGCATCGTCGGCTACCGGCAGCTGTTCCTGGAGGAACTGGACCTCGACCCGATGCTGGCGCCGATCGCCGTCCTGCGGGCGCCGCTCGCCGCCCAGCACATCGATCCGCAGGGCCTGGGCCGCGACGACTGGCTCGACCTGCTGATGACGCACCGGCTGCAACCGCATTTTGCCCGCGATTGCATGACCGTCGTCTACGACTATCCGGCGACGCAGTGCGCGCTCGCCCGCATCCGGCCGGGCGAGCCGCCGGTCGCCGAGCGCTTCGAGCTGTACCTGGGCCCGCTGGAGCTGGCCAACGGCTACCACGAATTGAACGATGCGGAGGAGCAGCGCGCGCGCTTCGAGCGCGACAACCGGCGCCGCATCGACCGCGGAGCGCGCCCAATGCCGCTGGACGAACCGCTGCTGGCCGCGCTCGACGCCATGCCAGACTGCGCCGGCGTCGCGCTCGGCATCGAGCGCCTGCTGATGGCCATGGCCGGCACCGACGCCATTGCCGACGTGCTGGCCTTCCCGTTTGCCGCCGCCTGAGTCCCGCCCGATGCGCGCGGCGGGGCAGCCGTGCGGATTTCAGAATTCCAGCTCCTGGGCCGCGCACAGGTAGTCGACCAGCGGCGCGGCCTGCTTGAACGTGGCTACGGTCCACGCCAGCAGCCGGTCCGAGCAGGCCAGCTCCTCGGAAAAGTCGGTGACGGCGACGAAGCTCTTGCGCTTCAGGTCGTCGATCAGCTCGTGCGACGGATCGTATCCGCGCGGCGGACGCACCAGCGATTCGCCGCCGAGCTGCAAGTGATCCCGGAAGGCCTTGTTGCGGGTCGCGCGCTTCCATGCGGCGGGATTGTCGACGATGAATTCGCGTATGCGCTTCAGCGCGTCCGGCTCCGGCTGCCACATGCCGCCGCCGGCGAAGCAATTGCCAGGCTGGATGTGCAGGTAGAACGCCGGCGCCTCGATCTCGCGGCGGCGCTCATGCGCGAAGCGCGAGCCCTGCCAGGGCTTGTAGGGCAGCTTGTTGTGCGAGTAGCGCGTATCCCGGTAGATGCGGAACAGCGAGCCGCCGTTCTTGCGCGGGTCTGCCCGGTAGTGCGCGCTGATCGCCTGCAGCGGTTCCTGCATGTCGCCGATGAAGCGCAGGAACGGTTCGCGCACGTGGCGTTCGTAGTCATCCTTGTGGGCGTGGAACCAGGTGCGTTCGTTGTGCCGGTCCAGTGCGCGCAGGAACCGGAACGTTGCAGGGGTGAAGTAGCTTTGGCGCATGGCGGTCCGTGTGCTGGTGCTCGTGGCGATGTCCCGGGCGGCGGGACGGGTGGTCGAAGCGGGGGCATGCCGCGGCAGGCGCCGCGCACACTGTAACGCCGCGTGGCGGCGGCCTAGGCAAGGGCGTCCCCGCCGATCTCCAGCGCCAGCCGTTCGCCCCAGGCCTCCAGCTGGTCGAGCAGGGGAAGCTGGCCGTCCGCCGCCGGATCGCCGCGAAGTTCGGCGATGCGGCCGAAGTAATCGTCCAGGGTCAGGGTGGTGAGCGCCGTGTGCCGGGTCAGGCGGGCCCGGCGGAACGCCTGCCAGCGCGTCTGCTCGTCGGCGTCGAGCGTCTCCGGCCAGTTGCGCGCGCGGTAGCGCAGCAGCAGCTCGGCGTAGCGGGGATCGCGAAAGGCGGTCGCGTACCCGCGCAGCTGTTCCGGCGGCGTGGCGCGGACCTGCGCCAGCAGGCGGCGATCGGCGTCCGCCAGGAAGCCGCCGTACAGCGCGAGCTCGGGGTCCTCGGCCGGTACCGGGGCGGCGGCGTGCTGGAATACGCGGCACACCTTGTCGACCAGCCCGCCGGCCGCGCGCAGCGTCGCCGCGTGGCGCTGGCAGGCCGGCAGGTCCAGCTGCAGGCGCTGTACATCGATGCCCTGCAATACCGACAGCGGGGCCAGCGCGGGCACGTGGTTGACGCGCACCGTGCGCAGCGGGATGCGGGCGATGCCTTCGGGCAGGTCGGCGCGGCTGGTGAAGACGCGGTCGGCGATCGCCTCGTCGTCCAGGGCCAGCCACTCGCCCGGGTCGGTGGCCAGGTCGTACACGATCACCTCGCCCTTGCGGGCGGGGTGCTGGGCCAGCGGCGCGATCACGCTCAGGCAACGGCGGCTGGCCGGGTAGCGCGACGACACGTGCACCACCGGGGTCATGTTTACCACGTCCAGCAGGCCGAACACGACCTGCTTGCGGCGCAGCGCGTAGTACCAGTCCCAGAGGCGCGGCTGGCGTACCCGGATCAGGCGGGCAAGGCCGATCAGCGCGCGCACGTCCGACAGCGCGTCGTGGGCGCGCTCCTGGGCGAGGTCGTTGGCGCGCGCCAGGTGCTCGAGGCGGAAGCTCGGCGAACCGTCCTCCCGGGTCGGCCAGGCGATGCCCTCGGGGCGCAATGCGTGGCACATGCGCACCAGGTCGATCAGGTCCCAGCGCGAATTGCCGTTTTCCCATTCGCGGGCGTACGGGTCGTAGAAATTCCGGTACAGCAGGTGGCGGGTGAACTCGTCGTCGAAGCGCAGCGAGTTGTAGCCGACGGTGCAGGTGCCGGGCAGCGCCAGCTGCTCGTGCACGCCGGCCGCGAATTCCGCCTCGGGCACTCCCTCGCGCAACGCCTGCTGCGGGCTGATGCCGGTGACCAGGGCGGCGTCGGGGTGGGGCAGGGCGTCCTCCGCCGGCCGGGCGTAGAACATGACCGGTTCGCCGACCGGTTCCAGCTCGGGCGTGGTGCGGATGCCGGCGAACTGCAGCGGGCGATCGCGGCGCGGATCGGCCCCCGAGGTCTCGTAGTCGTGCCAAAAGAAGGTCTGCATGGACGGGCATCATCGCACGCCGGGCGCCGCCGGCACGCTGGTAGACTGGGGGCACGCAAGGAGATCCCATGAGCGAAGTCAACGACGACAATCTGGTCTGGATCGACCTGGAGATGACCGGCCTGGATACCGACTGCGACTCCATCCTGGAAATCGCCACCATCGTTACCGACAAGGACCTGAACGTGCTGGCCGAAGGCCCGGTCTTCGCGATGCGCCACGAGGTCGACCGGCTCGAGGCCATGGACGCCTGGAACTCCAACCAGCATCGCAAGTCCGGCCTGTGGGACCAGGTGCTGGCTTCCGAGGTCGATCACGGCATGGCCGAGCACGCCACCATCGAGTTCCTGCGCGAGTGGGTCAGCCCCGGCAAGTCGCCGATGTGCGGCAATTCCATCTGCCAGGACCGCCGCTTCCTGCATCGGCAGATGCCGCGCCTGGAGAGCTATTTCCACTATCGCAACCTGGACGTGTCCACGCTGAAGGAGCTGTCGCGGCGCTGGTCGCCCGGGATCGCGCGCAGCATCTGCAAGGAATCGGCGCATACCGCGCTCTCCGACATCCGCGATTCCATCGCCGAGCTGCGGCACTACCGCACCTACATGGGCGCGTTCGCGGGGGTGGCCGATGCGTAGCGCAGGATCCCCGCCGCGGGATCGCGGGACATGCTGAGCGATCCGTTCGCGCCGGTGCTGGACTGCGCGGGCCGCAGGCTGGTGCTCGACCGGCCGCGCGTCGTCGGCATCGTCAACCTGAGCCCGGATTCGTTTTCCGCCGACGGCCACGGCGACGACGTCGAGGCCGCGGTGGCGCATGCCCTGCGCATGGCGGACGACGGCGCCGACATGCTCGATGTCGGCGGCGAATCCACCCGGCCCGGCGCCGCCGAAGTTTCCGTCGAGCAGGAGCTGCAGCGGGTGATGCCGGTGATCGAGCAGCTCGTCGCCCGCACCTCGTTGCCGGTTGCCGTCGACACCTCCAAGCCGGAGGTGATGCGCGCCGCCGTCGCCGCCGGCGCGGGGATGATCAACGACGTCTGCGCGCTGCGCCGGGAAGGCGCCCTGGAGGCCGCCGCCGGACTGCGCGTGCCGGTGTGCCTGATGCACATGCAGGGCGACCCGCGCAGCATGCAGGTGCAGCCGCACTACGACGACGTCGTGGGCGAGATCCACCGCTTCCTCACCGACCGCCTGTTTGCCTGCGAGCTGGCCGGCATGGACCGGAAACAGGTGCTGGTCGACCCGGGCTTCGGCTTCGGCAAGACGCTGGAACACAACGTCGCGCTGCTGTCGGCGCTGGAGCGCTTCGCCGGCCTCGGCGGCGGCCTGTACGTGGGGCTGTCGCGCAAATCCATGATCGGCGCGCTGACCGGGCGCAAGTCGCCGGCGGAGCGCGTCGCCGGCTCGGTGGCGGCGGCGGTGCTGGCCGCGGCGCGCGGCGCGCGCATGATCCGGGTGCACGACGTGGCGCCGACCGTGGACGCCCTGGCCGTATGGCAGGCGGTGCACGAGCGGGACGGCGTGCCGCAGCGGGTGGACAAAAAGCCGTCCACGGCGCCGCGCTGGCCCGACGAAGACTGAAGCCCGTGCGGATCGTGGCATATTCGGCCGTGGCGCCAGGCAATATTTTCCCGGAGTATGTGAACGCATGAACGAGCGCAAGTATTTCGGTACGGACGGCATCCGCGGCCGGGTCGGCCAGTGGCCGATCAGCGCGGATTTCGTGCTGCGCCTGGGGCGCGCGGTCGGTGCGGTGTTGCGGCGCCACAGCCCGGTCCGGCCGCAGGTGCTGATCGGCAAGGACACGCGCGTGTCCGGCTACATGTTCGAATCGGCGCTCGAGGCGGGCCTGGTCGCGGCCGGCGTCGACGTCGGCCTGCTGGGGCCGATCCCCACGCCGGCGGTGGCGTTCCTCACCCGCTCGCTGCGGGCGCAGGCCGGGATCGTCATCAGCGCGTCGCACAATCCATACGCCGACAACGGCATCAAGTTCTTTTCCGCCGACGGCGAGAAGCTGTCCGACGAAGTCGAGCTCGCGATCGAGCGGGAAGTGGATGCCGAATTCACCACCGTGGCCTCCGGCGAACTGGGCAAGGCCAACCGCGTCACCGGCGCTCCCGCGCGCTACAGCGAATACTGCAAGGCCACCGTGCCGGAGCATTTCAGCCTGCGCGGGCTCAGGCTGGTGGTGGACTGCGCGCACGGCGCCACCTACCAGGTCGCGCCGCGGGTGTTCACCGAGATGGGCGCCGAGGTGGCGGTGATCGGCGGCAACCCCGACGGATTCAACATCAACCAGGACGTCGGCTCGACCCATCCCCGGGCGCTGCAGGAGGCGGTGCTGGCCCAGCAGGCCGACCTCGGCCTGGCCTTCGACGGCGACGGCGACCGCCTGGTCATGGTGGACCGCAACGGCGCCATCGCCGACGGCGACGACATCCTCTATGTGCTGGCGCGGAGCATGCGCGCGCAAGGCCGGCTCGAGGGGCCGGTGGTCGGCACCCTGATGAGCAATTTCGGCCTGCAGCGGGCGTTGGCGGAGATGGGCGTGCCGTTCCTTCGCGCCGACGTGGGCGACCGCTACGTGCTGCTGCAGCTGAAACACCACGGCGGCGTGCTCGGCGGCGAGACCTCCGGCCACATCCTGTGCCTGGACCGTGCCACCACGGGCGACGGCATCGTCGCCGCACTGGCCGTGCTGCAGGCATTGGCGTACATGGGAGAAGACCTGGCGCAGGCGCGCGCCGGCCTGAGGAAGCTGCCGCAGATCCTGCTCAACGTGCGTGCCGAAGGCGCACGCGAAGCCCTGGACGGGGCGCAGGTGCGGGATGCGCTGGCCAGGACCGAGGAGCAGCTGCGCGGGCGCGGGCGGGTGGTCCTGCGCGCGTCCGGCACCGAGTCGGTAGTGCGCGTGACCCTGGAGGGAGAGGACGCCGCCGAAGTGCAGCGCCTGGCGACCGCGTTGGCGGAGGTCGTGCAGGCCGCGGCCGGCCAGTACATGGCACAGGCTTCCTGAGCCGCCCATCGATCCCCGCACGTGCGGGATCCTTTGACAGAGAGGAGTCCGCCCGCAACCGAAGCGGTCCCTTGTGGGCGGCGATGCATCTCCGATGCTTGCGCGGGGCTGCGCGGCCGGCCGGCTCGCCACGGCACCGGCGCACGGGTCGGCGACGGTTGCCGCCACCGTAGCCCGACATTAAGCTCGAATTTTCATCGCGGAGCAGGGCGTCGATGCGCAGGAAACTCATTGCCGGCAACTGGAAGATGCATGGCAGCCGCGCCATGGCGGCGGCGCTGGTGGATACCGTGGCGGTCGGCAAGCCGGGTGCGGTCGACGTCGTGCTGTTCCCTCCGTTTCCCTACCTTGCCGAGCTGGTCGCGCGCGGGCACGCCCCGGCCGTCCTCGGCATCGGGGCGCAGGACGTCAGCGCACACGCGGAGCCCGGCGCCTACACCGGCGAGGTCTCGGCCGCCATGCTCGCGGACGTCGGTGCCGGCTGGGTGCTGGTCGGCCATTCCGAGCGCCGCGAATATCACGGCGAGAGCGACGAGCTGGTGGCGAACAAATTCGCCGCGGCGCTGGCGGCCGGCCTGACGCCGATCCTCTGCGTCGGCGAGACGGCGGCCCAGCACGAGGCGCGCGAGACGCACGCGGTGATCGCCCGCCAGCTGGGGGCGGTGCTGGCGCGCAACGGCATCGCCAGCTTCGGCAAGGCCGTGGTCGCCTACGAGCCGGTCTGGGCCATCGGCAGCGGCAAGACCGCCACGCCGGAGCACGCCCAGCAGGTGCATGCGTTCATTCGTAGCCAATTGCAAAGGGAGGATGCTACAATTGCCGGTCTGACTCGGCTGCTTTACGGCGGCAGCGTCAAGGTGGCGAATGCCGCGGAGTTGTTCGCCCAGGAAGACGTCGACGGCGGACTGATCGGCGGCGCATCGCTGTCCGCATCCGACTTTCTTGGAATCTGCGCTGCGGCGCATTAGCGCAACAGGTCCGAAGACAAACATGTTCGTCATTTTCAGCGTGTTTTACATCCTGATCGCCGCGGCGATGATCGTGCTGATCCTGTTGCAGAACGGCGCGGGCGCGGATGCGGGCTCCGGTTTCGGGGCCGGTGCGTCGGCGACGGTCTTCGGCGCGCGCGGGTCGGCCACCTTCCTCACGCGGGCCACCAGCGTACTTGCCGCCCTGTTCTTCATCCTCAGCATCGCCATGGGCATCGCGCTGAACGGCAGCGGCAACCGGGCCCAGTCCAGCAGCGAAGGCCTGGGCGTGATGAGCACGCTCACCGAGAAGCCGGCGGCAAAGACCCCGGCCCCGGCCGCGAAGCCGGCTCCGGCCGGCGGCGAAGTGCCGGCGGCCACGCCCGCCTCGGCGGCCCCGGCGAGTCCCGGGGCCACGCAGGGCACGGCTCCGGCCCCGGCCGGCACGGGCCATGCGGCGGCGGGCGAGGTGCCGAAGGCCGGTCACTGAACCGAGCAAAAATTTGCCCAGGTGGCGGAACTGGTAGACGCACTACCTTGAGGTGGTAGCGCCGCAAGGCGTAGGGGTTCGAGTCCCCTCTTGGGCACCACTACATAGTCCGGCAATGTCCAGGAAGGACCACAAAGACTAGTAAAAACCCGTCACTCGGCGGGTTTTTTTATTGCCTGATCGTCCAATATCGTCCGGGCATCCATTGCAATCGGTGAAGACATTAACAGGAGCGGGGAAGCAGGTCTGGCTCTGTGAGCGAACGAGAATGCCCGATCAGTCTCGCTGAGACGCGAGAAGCAGCTGACATCAATTTGGTTCGACGTCGTCACCCTGCTGTAGCGCCCGCTTTACACGGGTAGCCCTATCCTTGGTTCATGGAAGCGCTCTACTACGTACAGGCTTTCAAACATGGGACCCACGGCCCGGTTCTGGAGAATGTGCTGGTGTGCCACAAAGAAGCAGGGGCTCTCTGGGCGGCTGATCTGCTGGCGCGTCATTACGATGGTGTATTGGCCTGGCGCCAGCTACGGGATTGCGATGGCGGCGAGGGACTTTGTGGGGATCCGCAGATGATCGACAGCCGCGGAGATTTGGCCGAGCCGTGCAGGAAGCTTGTTGAATCGCGCAGGAATGGCTTGTATGCGACCGACCTCGACTGGCACGATTTGATATAGCAACGAGAAACGGGCGGCTGCCGTTACGCCACTGCCTGCCGATCCTGCCGATCCTCCCCATCCCGGGTCATCCTGGGGAGGCATTTTTACCGACCAATGAATATCGCGCTGTCGTTTCGGGTTTTCATGCCCTATTGCACCATTCGATGGTCTTGGGACGTTCGATACCATCCGGCGATACCATCCAGAAAAAACAAAACCCGCTGCCTGGCGGGTTTTTTGTGTCCGGATATATCCGGCACCCGGCGATCCTGCCTGGGCATTCGAGGGCGCGGTTACGACACCACGCCGTAGTGCACCATCAACGCGCCGGCGACGGCGGCGATGACGATGCAGATCAGCAGCCACGCGCCGCGGTTGTTCTTGTCGGGAAGGAGGCTCATGCCAGCCGGCTGCGTATTCAGGTTCCTGCCGACGTGAGGCGCTGTGCCCCATTAGGGCCAATTACGCCGCAGATCGACACCCCGCAGGGGCTTGCTGCGGGAACCACGGCGGCGCGCCGTGCGCCATCCCCTTCCGGCCGTGCAGCAGACCCTTCCACCAGCCGCACAGGCCTCTCTGCCAGGCGTACGGGGCGTGCAGCGGGCTCCCTGTATCGCTGGGCTTCCAGGTCGTCGAGAATGACGTCCCATGCGGACATCTTCATCCACGTCGGTCTGAGACTGTCCAATGCGTTCACGTTCTCCCGATCGCTGTAATGCCTCAGGTGTGCCAGATAGTTCAGCACACGCTCGACTTGCTCAGTGCCGATACTCCCATCCATCGCAAGTTCCGTTCTGTTGCTTGCGGCATACGCAAGATACAGATACGAAGCAATAATCAAGCCAGTGTCGGTCCCTTTCCCTTGCTGAACGGGTCGGTCTTCCCCGCGGATCGTGACCGTTACGACGGCGATACCTTGCGCCTGGAGCCTCGGCGTCCTGCAGTCGTGGACGGGACGCGAACGCCGCGGCGTCCGCAGCATGGAAAGGCAACCCCTGCCGGCAGAACCTGCCTGTCCAAGGGTTCGCTGGCTTCGGGATGAACTCAAATGGCGGCCTCGCCGTGGCGCCGCCGACGCAGGCCCGCGAACAGCCCGATCAAGAACACGCCGAGCCCGAACATGCCGAGCATCGACGGTTCCGGTACGTTGGCGGGCGGATCGTTTCCGTCGGCAAGCAGGGCGTTTCCGACGATCCAGCCGCTGTCGCCGGACTTGCCGATGTTCTGGACATGCGCGACTGACAGCCAGCCCCCGGCCTTGGAATCGGGATTGGCGACGAACGGCGAACCCGCCAGGTCGCTGTCGAAGGTTATGTCGTAGACCGCTGTGTCACCGCTTACGAACCGATCGCCAGCCAGCCACTCGAAGGCCAGATTCCAGTTCTTTCCGAGCGGGCCGGCGTTGTAGCCGCCACCCGAAAGTGCGTTGTCGGCGCAATTCCCCCCGGTGCATGTAATGCTCGAAGTCCCGGTGTTCAGGAAAAACCCCCAGCCCACATTGGGGCCGCCGACGAAATCGGAACCATTCAGATGGGAGGTCAATACCAGCGTGCCGGTGTTGGTGCCGGTGTTGGACGTGAAGGTGGCGCTCAGCCATGACGCACTTCCACTCGGCGCGGTGCCGGTGAAAACCGTGCCCAGGTCCATGGTGGTAGAGATTGGGGTCGCGTAGGTCGGCAGGCTTGCGGCGGCTGCCAGAGCCAGCAGCAGGATGGGGGCGATCTTCTTCACGTGACGGGTTTTCCTGGCAGAAGGTTCTTTAGAACGAGGCATAATGCACTAGTCATGCCAAGTATTGATCATTGATTTCATTGGATTATTTGTTTCCATATCTCGAAAAACGTAAAGTTTACCGACGCATCTGGATTCAGATGCTGATTGGCCACCGCCATGTGGCGCACGCGGGTTTTTGATCGCTGGCCACACCAGTTGCATCCGGTCGCCGTCGGCATCCTTCCGGGTTGGCATGGCTGAGGCCATGGAGGACGGCATGCCGATGACTGTCCTGAGGGATGCCAAGGGGTTGGACAGGTCCGCGTTCAAGCGGACGGGGCGGCCTTCGCGTACTATATTTTCACCTCAAAAGGTGAAAATATAGCGGGATGAGCCTGCAGCTGACTTCCCGCCAATCCCATATCCTCGACTTCATCCGTGCCCGCCTGGAGCGGGACGGCCAGGCGCCGACGCTGGAGGAGATCGGCCAGGCGATGGGCCTGCCCAATGTCAGCGCGGTGCTCAAGCACGTGCGCTCGCTGGAGGCCAAGGG
>Ga0164242_10005253_pt1 | contig 14423 bp, 11 predicted proteins | sample OricomgcompostMG_FD_108783 | JGI IMG/M metagenome (GOLD analysis project Ga0164242, IMG submission 108783) | Miracle-Growth compost microbial communities from Emeryville, California, USA - Original compost - Miracle growth compost (MG) ... | reverse complement strand
GCCGCCGAGCCCATGGGCCCGCGAAGCAGCGGCTCGACACCCGAGTCCATCACCTCGAGCCCCCAGAACAGCATCCCCAGGCCAATGAGGATGGTGCCGGTGGCCTGCCAGGCGCGCGAGCCGAGCTGCGCGCCCACGCCCAGCGCCACCAGCAGGAGCGCATAGGCCGAGATGCTGAAGGTGATGAGCTGGACGATGAGGGTGGTGCCCAGGCCGGCGCCGAGCAGCACCGCCAGCGCCTCGGAGAAGTTGCACATCCCCGCGGCGCAGTAGTCGACCACCATCAAGGTGACCGCGGTCGAGCTCTGGATGACCACGGTGAAGAGCAGGCCCGCGCCCGAGCCGACGATGCGGTTGGCGGTGATCGCGCCGATGAGCTTGCGCAGCTTGTCGCCGGCGGCGAGCTGCAGCCCATGCTTGGCCTGGTCGAGGCCGTGCAGAAAGATGGCAAGCCCGCCGAGCAAGACCAGCACGGGAGAGGTCATCGAAGGTGCGCGCTCCGGCTCGGACGAGGCCTAAAACGCGAAGCCTAGCCCGAAGCACACGCCGCAGATACTTCCGTCCTCCAGCCGGCCCGCCGTGCAGTTCGAGCAGTCGGCCGCTCGCTCGGGCCGCTGTGGCAGAAGCCCGCGCAGCTCCGGATAGCGCTCGGCACCCGCCACCAGCGCCACCGTGCGCCAGCTCGCGGCTGCATCGTGGAAGCTGGCCTCGGGCTTGCGCCAGTAGACCTGCACCACCCGGCCGTCGGGGCGCAGCGCCAGGCACCCGCCCGGATCCGAGTAGAGCGGCAGCGCGCCGAAAGCCGCCACGTCGCGCAGGTCGTGATCGAGGTGCGGCTGCGCGAGATACGCCGCCAGCCAGGCGCCGATCCGCGCCTTCCAGGCATCGGAGAGCATGCGCCGTCTTGTAATCGCAGCGTGGCAAATTGGGAACTCCGTGGCGCCGGGCATTTTTCGACGCGCCCATTGCCGCTTAGGCTGGCCGCGGCCGCGCCGTTCGGCCTCTGGGAGCACCACCGTGGTCTGCACGCGAATCCTGGCGCTCGCCGCCGTCTGTCTCGCCGGGTGCGGCAGCGCCCTCGACATCACGCCCAAGGCGCTGCCCAACGGCGCGGTCGGCCTGACCTATCACCAGGCGCTCAGCTCCACCGGGCAGACGCCGATTCGCTGGCAGGTGGCCGAGGGCTCGTTGCCCTCGGGGCTGGAGCTCGGCGATGCCACCGGCATCCTCGAGGGCACGCCCAGCCAGCCGGGCAGCTTCGCGTTCACCCTCCAGAGCACCGAGGCCGGCACCTTCCACTCCAACGACGGCTTCCAGTCGTACACCCTCACCGTGTTGCCCAAGCTGGTGCCGGATGCGACCGTCGCCGCGGCGCAGGCCGGGCAGGACTACGCGCACACGCTGGGCGCTTCCGGCGGCGTCCCGCCGTACCAGATCGTGGTGAAGGGCCTGCCGGCGCACTTCAGCTACGACGCCGAAACCGCCACCATCACCGGCGCGCCCACCTTCCCCGGCAGCTACACGCTCGAGGTCGACGTGACCGACTCGGGCAACCCCGAGCAGGCGGCGGCGAGCTTTCCCAAGCTGGTCATCAAGCCGCTTCGGGTCAGCATCGCGACGAGCGGCTTGCCCACCGCCCAGCTCGGAAGCGCCTACAGCTTCGTCTTGCAGACCCGCGACGGCCTCGGCCCGTTCCGCTGGCGCATCTCCGACGGCGCGCTGCCCGCCGGGCTCGAGCTCGGCCTCGACTCCGGCGCGATCTCCGGCACGCCGAACGCGCGCGGGGACTCCAGCTTCACCGTCGAGGTCGACGACCTGGGCAGCCCGCCGGACGCGGCCACGCGGAACTTCACCCTGGGGGTGCGGTGATGCGACGCGCGCTCTCGCTCTCACTCGCCATGCTGGTCGCGGGCGGATGCGGCTGGTTCGAGCACGACAGCCACGGGACCGGCGGTGGCGGTCCGCAGCCCAAGGCGTACCAGCCGCTCGACAAGTCCAGCGCGCAGCTCACCATCGCCGTCGGCCGCGACGACGCCACCGCGGAGGTCCAGCTCACCCTCACCGATGAGGACGGCGCGCCGCTGGTGATGCAAGACGGCCAGCAGGTCACGGTGAACGACCTCGCGCTGCCGGAGATCGACGAGGGCCTCTACGGCAAGACCCTGCCCGGCTCGGCGCAGTACGCGGTGACGGTCGACGAGCCGATGCACGGCGTGCTCACGACCGCGTACACGCCGCCCGGCGCGTTCACCATCACCAGCAGCAGCTTCGATCTCGCCGGTGCGCACCTGACCTGGAGCTCGGTCGATCCCAGTGTGCGGGTGGCCATCACGCTCTCGCAGCAGACGCCCGATGGGCCGCAGACCACGAGCTTCTCGCTGCCGCGCGACACCGGCTCGCGCAGCTTCACCGATGTGGAGCTGCAGCGGTTCGTCCAGGGTTTCCCGCTCACCATCGACGTGACCAAGAGCGCCACCGGCGAGAGCCTGCAGGGCGTGGCCGCGAGCGAGGTGGTGATCTCTCGGACCCGCGAGGTCAGCGTGACCCCGACGAGCAGCCTCTGACGGCTACTTCGCCAGCGAGACCGGCACCGGCTTCGCGCCCCAGATGTGCTTGGCGTACTCGCCGATCGATCGGTCGCTCGAGAACTTCCCGGCGCGGGCCACGTTGAGGATCGCCATCCGCGACCAGCGCTCGGGCTGCAGCCAGGTCTTCTCCACGTCGCGCTGGGCGTCGAGGTAGCTGCGGAAGTCGGCGAGCAGGAAGTACTCGTCGCCGTGGCGCAGCAGCGCATCGAGGATGGGCTGGAACAGGCTCGGGTTGCCGGCGGAGAAATCGCCGCGGCCAATCGCATCGAGCACTGCGCGCAGCTCGGCGTCGGCCTCGTAGAGCGCGTACGGGTCGTAGCCCTCGCTGCGCCGCTTCTCGACCTCGTCGACCGTCATGCCGAAGAGGAAGAAGTTCTCCGGCTTGACCTCCTCGCGGATCTCCACGTTGGCGCCATCCAGCGTGCCGATGGTGAGCGCGCCATTGAGCGCGAACTTCATGTTCCCGGTGCCCGAGGCCTCCTTGCCCGCGGTGGAGATCTGCTCGCTGAGATCCGAGGCGGGGAAGATGCGCTCGGCGAGCGAGACCCGGTAGTTCGGCAGGAAGACCACGCGGAGCTTGCCGCGGGTCGCGGGGTCGGCGTTCACCACCTCGGCCACGCCGCTCACCAGCCGGATTATCGACTTGGCCATCGCATAGCCCGGCGCGCTCTTGCCGCCGATGAGCACCGTGCGCGGGACCTTCACCTCGGCCGGATCGACCTTGATGCGCTGGTAGAGCGCGACCACGTGCAGCACGTTGAGGAGCTGCCGCTTGTACTCGTGGATGCGCTTCACCTGGACGTCGAAGAGCGAATCCGGATCGATCGCCACGCCGGTGTCGGCCTTCACGATCTCCGCGAGCGCGAGCTTGTTCTCGCGCTTCACCTTGCGGAACTCGGCCTGGAAGCTCGAATCGCTGGCCACCTTCTCCAGCTTGCGGAGCTTGGAGAGATCCGTGGGCCAGCCCTCGCCGACGACCTGGGTGATCATCGCGGCGAGCTTGGGGTTGGCCTGCAACAGCCAGCGCCGCGGGGTGACGCCGTTGGTCACGTTCACGATCTTGCCGGGCGAGAGCGCGTCGAACTCGGGCAGCAGGGTCTTCTTGATGAGCTGGGTGTGCAGCGCGGCCACGCCGTTCACGTTGTGCGAGCCCACCGTCGCCAGGTGCGCCATGCGAACCCGCTTGCCGCCGTCCTCGTCGATGATCGAGAGCCGCCGCTTGGCGCCGTCGTTGCCCAGCGGCGTACCGTCGAGGCTCTGCAGAAAGCGCGCGTTGATCTCATAGATGAGCTGCATGTGCCGCGGCAGCAGCTTCTCCATCAAGCTCACCGGCCAGGTCTCCAGCGCCTCGGAGAGCAGCGTGTGGTTGGTATAGGCGAAGGTCTTCTGACAGATCGCCCAGGCCTCGTCCCACCCGAGCCCGTGGGTATCGAGAAGCACCCGCAAGAGCTCGGGGATGGCGATGGCCGGGTGGGTGTCGTTGAGCTGGATGGCCACCTTGTCGCTGAAGGTGGTGAAGTCCTCGTGGGTGGTGAGGTGCCGCCGGACGATGTCCTGGATGGAGCAGCTCACGAAGAAGTACTGCTGCTTCAGGCGCAGCTCCTTGCCTTCGGGATAGCTGTCGTTGGGATAGAGCACCTTGGAGATGTTCTCGCTGACCTCCTTCTTCTCCACCGCTTGTAGATAGTCGCCGGCGTTGAAGACCCCGAGGTCGAACTCGTCGGTGGCGCGCGCGCGCCAGAGCCGGAGGGTGTTCACCGTGTCGTTGCGGAACCCGGCCACCGGCGTGTCGTGGGGCATGCCGAGCACGTCCTGCGTATCCACCCACTCGGTACGCAGCCGGCCTTCCTCCATGCGCTGCGCGCAGCGGCCGTAGAACTTCACCGGCACCAGGTACTCCGGCCGCGCGAACTCCCAGGGATTGCCAAAGCGCAGCCACTGCTCGGGCCGCTCGACCTGCGCGCCGTTGCGGATCACCTGGTCGAAGATTCCAAACTCATACCGAATTCCATAGCCGTACCCGGGCAGCGCCAGCGTGGCCATGGAATCGAGGAAGCAGGCCGCGAGCCGCCCCAGGCCGCCGTTGCCCAGCCCGGCGTCGGGCTCCTGCTCGCAGAGGTCGGTCAGATTGATGCCGAACTCGCCGAGGATCTTCGCGACCTCGTCGTACAGGCCAATGCTGATGAGGTTGTTGGCCAGCGCCCGGCCCATGAGGAACTCGAGCGAGAGGTAGTACACGCGCTTGGCGTTGGCCTCGTAGTAAGTCTGCTGGGTGCGGATCCAGCGCTGCATCAGCCGGTCGCGGACGACGTTGGCCAGCGCCACATAGGCGTCGCGCCGGTGGGCGTTGTGGTTGTCTTTACCGACTGTATAGAAGAGGTGCTCGAGGAACGCGCCCTGGATGGAGGGCTTGTCCATCCCGGTGCGGTTGTCGTGGGCGCGGAGCTGGGCCTGGGCGAACTTCTCGCGGGCGGCGAGCACATCGGCTTGCGGGCGGGCCATGCGGACCTCGGCAGGAGAATCCGGGCAGCCTCGCACAGCGCGCAGTCGCGCGGAACTGCCGGCCCGCGGCCGCTCAGCGCAGCGCGTTCCAGGCCAGGTTGATGGTGCTCAGCACCGAGGCGGGATCGCTCGGGTTCACCGGCTGAAGGCCCTGCCCGCAGGCGCTCGCCGCATCGGAGCAGGCCAGTTGCAGGAGCTCATCGAGGCCGACGTTGCGGCCATCCGGCGTGCGCCACGAGCCATCCGGAAACCGCGCCACCGCGCCGTTGGGGTAGCGCCAGGTGCCGTCGGGATACTTCGCCACCGTGCCGTCGGGATAGAGCCAGCTCCCGTCGGCGGCGCGGGCCTGGGCGCCGTTTGGATAGAACCAGCTCCCGTCGGCGGTGCGCGCGATCTCCCCGGTGGCCATCCAGTCGAGGGTCCGAGGCTGCAGGCCCGCGCGGCAGGAGATGGCCTGCTGGTTCTCCAGCTCGCCCACCCAGGTCGCGCTGATATCCGAGAGCGCGACGAGCTGGCCCATCACCACCAAAGAAGTGCAGTCGTTGGCCGCGCGCGGGCTCTTGCAGTACCGCTGCTCGAGCTCGGCGAACGGCGCCAAGTCGACGCCTTGCTTTGCGGCGAGCTGTTGCACGCTGCGGACCTGCTCGCAGCTCTGCTGTGCGGGAGGCGGCGGCGCGGCGGCGAGGACGAGCAGGACCGGGAGCGCGAGCATTCGAGCACCTCCACGTGCTTGGCTCGCAACGTAGGCACCCGCCCGAGGCTCCCGCTCGCCCGATCCTTCGCTCAGCGCCGGTGCACCCGCCGCTCGAGCTCAGCCAGGGTCAGCTCCGCTGCGACCGGCCGGCCGTGCGGACAGCGGCTCTTGAACTCGATGCGGTCGAGGTCATCGAGCAGCGCGCGGACCTCCGGCTCCGAGAGCGACTGGTGCGCGCGCACCGCGGAGTGACAGGCCATCGTCGCCAGCACGTGGCTGAAGGCATCGTCGGCCGCCTGCTGGCGCCCGAGCTGACCGAACTCCTGCGCGAGGTCGGCGAGGAGCTGCTTGTAATCCGCGCCGGCGAGCAGCGCGGGCACGCTCTTGAGCGCCAGCGTCTCGCCGCCGAACGGCTCGAGCTCGAAGCCCAGCCGCGCGATCTCGGCCTGGTGATCGAGCAGCGCCCGCGCGTCGGCGACCGGAAGCGTGACCTGCACCGGGAAGAGGAATCCCTGCCCTTTGATCGGGCCTGCGGCGAACTGCTTCTGGAGCGCGTCGAAGCGCAGGCGCTCGTGGGCGGCGTGCTGGTCCACCAGGACCAGCGTCCCGCCGGGCGCCTCGCAGACCAGATAGGTGCGCGCGAGCTGGCCGATGTGGCGGAGGCTTCCGAAGTAGCCCGGCGGCATGGCGTCGCCAGAATCGCTTGGAGCCGGCTCGCCCAGCTCGGCGGCGGCGTCCCAGCCAGGGTTGGCGATGGGTCGATAGAGATCCACCGCCTCGGCGACCCGCGGCGCATCCAGCGGGCCACTCGCCGGCCGGTAATCGAACCGCGAAGGCTCGTAGCGTGCCCCGGGCGCGCTCACCGCGCCGGATTGCGGCCGGTGGGCGAGCCAGGGCGATTCGCGCAGCGCCGCACGCACCGCCTCCACCACCGCGTCGTAGAGGCCGCGCGCATCGAGGAAGCGGACCTCGAGCTTCTGCGGGTGCACGTTCACGTCGACCTGGTCGAGCGGCAGATCGAGGTAGAGCACCGCCGCGGGCTGGCGGCCCGGCGGCAGGATGTTGGCGTAGGCCCGGCCGATGGCGTGGGTGAGCCCGCGGTCCTTCACGAAGCGCTGGTTGATGAAGGTGTAGATGGCCCGATTTGTAGACTGCGAAAAGTCCGGCGAGGCCACGAAGCCCGTGATCCCCAGCGCCCCGCGCCGGCGCTCCACCGGGATCAAGAGCGCGTGCAGCTCCGGCGAAATCGCCGCGGCGATCCGCTCTTTCGGATCGGCGTTGGCCGGCGAGGTGAAGGTCACCTTGCCCTGGTGCGAGAGGTGAAACCCGACGTCGGGCCGGGCCAGCGCCAGCCGGATGACCATCTCGGTGCAGTGGCCGGCCTCGGTCTCCGGACGCTTGGCGAACTTGCGACGCGCCGGCGTGTTGAAGAAGAGGTCCTCGACCACCACCTGGGTCCCCGCCGGCGCGCCCACCTCCTCATCGGAAACCACCGCGCCGCCCTCGATGCGGATGCGCGTGCCCGCGAGCGCCTCGCGCTCCTTGGAGGTCAGGGTGAGCCGCGCCACGCTGGAAATCGAGGGCAGCGCCTCGCCGCGAAAGCCGAGCGTGCCGATTCGCGCCAGCCCCGCCGCGTCGCGCAGCTTGCTGGTGGCGTGGCGCTGCAGGCAGAGCCGCGCGTCGTCGGGCGACATGCCGCAGCCGTCGTCGAGCACCGAGATGCGCGAGAGGCCGCCGTCGGCGAGCTCGATGCGGATCGAGGTCGCGCCGGCGTCGAGCGCGTTCTCCACCAGCTCCTTGACCACCGAGGCTGGCCGCTCCACCACCTCGCCCGCGGCGATCTGATCGATGAGGCCGTCGGGGAGAACTGCCACCTTGCCCATTCGGGCGGGTTGTATCAGGACTTCCGCGCCGGCCGCTCCCGCATTGACGAGCGGGGCGCCGTTGGTTACACCCGCGCGCCATGGCGAAGTCGGGGCGGGCTCCACAACCTGGAAAGCGGCGCGGGATCTCGGTGGCGCTCACCGGGGCCACCGGCAAGCTCGGCGCGGCGCTGCTCTCGCGCCTGCTGGCCAGCCGCGACGTGTACTCGGTGGTGGCCTTCGACGCCAAGGCGCCCGGCCCCACCCACCCCAAGCTCCACTTCCAGCCGGTGGACCTCACCGCCACCTCCGCCGACCGCACCATCGCCGAGGCGCTCGCCGAGCACCGGGTGGAGGCGATGGCCCACCTGCCGCTGCTCAGCGGCCCCGCGGATCCGGCCTATGCCCACGAGGTCGAGGCCATCGGCAGCCTGCGGGTGCTCGCCGGCCTGGGCCCGAGCGCGGTGAAGCGGGTGGTGGTGGCCTCGACGACCTCGGTCTACGGCGCCTCGCCGCAGAACCCGAACCACCTCGACGAGTCGCGGCCGCTGGTCGCCCGCGCGCGGTCGCGGTACCTGCGCGACAAGGTCGAGATGGAGAAGCAGGTGCAGGCCTTCCGCGAGGCGCACCCCGACCGCACGGTGACCGTGCTGCGCTTCCCGCCCATCGTCGGGCCCGGGGTCTACGACCCGTTCGCCTCGTTTCTCGAGCGCCGGTTCGCCGCGCGGATCTCCGGCTTCGACCCGCTGGTGCAGGTGGTCCACGTGGACGATGCGCTCGACGCGCTGGAGCGCGCGCTGGGCTCGGCCTGGCCGGGCACCTACAACGTCGGCTCGCGCGGCGTGCTGCCGCTCTCCGCGATCTTGAAGTGCGCCGGGGTGCACGCGGTGCCCCTGCCCTACCTCGGCACCGAGGGCGCGGTGAAGCTCACGAACGCGGTGGGGCTCACCCGCACGCCGCCCGCGCTGCTCGAGTACGTGCGCCACACCTACGTGGCCGACCTGCGCAAGGCGGAGCGGGCCGGCTTCGCGGCGCGACACACCATCGGCGAGGCGCTCGAGGCATTCGCCGAGCACCGCCAGGCCGCGAGGAGCTGAGATGGCCAGCCGTCCGAAGTCCAAGCCCACTGCCCCGCCCGCCCGCAGCGTGCTCGGCAACGACCCGTTCCTCCGCGGCGCGGCGCCGAGCGCCCCCGCGCCGGTCCCGCTCGCCGATCTGGCCGAGCCCAAGACCATCACCATCGCCCGCTTCGAGCGGAAGCAGCCGGTCACCAAGCAGGAGCGCGCGGTGCGGCCCCGGCCGCCGTCCGCGGAGAAGGCCAAGGCGCGGCCGGAGTCGAAGTCGCGGGCGCTGACCGCCGAGTCGCCGGCCCGCCCCAAGACCGCCCCGACCCGCGTGCTCGAGGCGATCCCCAAACCGAAGACCGCGGCCACCCGCGCGATCCCCGGGGTCCCCAAGCCCGCCGCCAAGCCCAAGACCGCGGCCACCCGCGCCGTGCCGGCGACGCCGCGACCGGAGACCCGGCCCCGGAGCGCCGCCTCGGCCCGGGCGAAGACGCTCACCTACGACGAGTCGGCGCAGGGCAACCCCGCGCCCGCCGCGCGCGCGCTGGTCAAGCACGTGCTGGTGCCGGAGATCGAGGGCGATGCGCCCCGTCCGCCGCCGCGCGCCGAGGCGCCGCGCGAGCCCGAGCGCAAGCCCGGAGCGCTGGGCGTGCTCGGGGCCCTGGCCCAGGCGCGCGCGCAGTCGCTGCTCGGTGCCGTGGCCAGCTCGCCCACCGCGATGCAGCTCGCCGGCGCCGCGCTCTCCGGCGTCACCGCGATGCGCGCCCTGGTGGCCAGCCCGACCGGCCTGCGCACCGTCGATGACTTCGGCGAGGACCCGGCGCTGGTGGCCCGCACCGCGCCCGCCCTCGACTTCCTCTACGACCACTACTTCCGCGTCTCGGTGCAGGGCGCCGAGAACCTGCCGCGCCACGGGCCGCTGCTGGCCATCGCCAACCACGCCGGCGCGCTGCCGCTGGATGGACCGGTGCTCCGCGCCGCGCTGGAGCGCTCGCGGCCGGGGCTCCGCGCCCGCTGGCTGGTGGAGGACGCCATCTTCCACGCGCCCTTCGTCGGAACCTGGCTCAACCGACTCGGCGCGGTGCGCGCGTGTCCGGAGAACGCGCAGCGGCTGCTCGAGGGCGGCGCCGGCCTGGTCGTCTTCCCCGAGGGCGTGAACGCGCTCACCAAGACCTACCGGCGGCGCTACCAGCTCCAGCGCTTCGGCCGCGGCGGCTTCGTCAAGCTCGCGCTGCGCACCGGCGCGCCGCTGGTGCCGACGGCGATCGTGGGCGCCGAGGAGTCGATGCCGGTGCTCGCGACCCTCTCCGCGCCCGGGCTGGGGCTGCCGGTGCTTCCGGTCACGCCCTCGCTGCTGCCGCTGCCGACGAAGTGGACGCTGGTCTTCCTCCCGCCCATCGACCTCTCCAAGTACGGCCCGGCGGATGCGCAGGATCTCGCGCTCGTGCAGCGGCTGACCGAAGAGGTGCGCAGCGCGATTCACCAGGCCCTCGACCGCGTCCGCGGTGAGCGCCGCTCGGTGTTCCTGGGTTGAGATACCGGCTGCCGCACACCCTGCCCGACTACCTCGTCGACAGGCCGCGGCTGCTGCTGGTCGGGCTCAATCCGGCGAGCTACGCGGTCGCGATGGGGCACTACTACGCGCGCCGCAGCAACCGCTTCTGGAAGCTGCTCTTCGATTCGGGCCTGGTGCCCGAGCCGCTCACCCGAGAGGACGACGCACGGCTGCCCGAGTTCGGGATCGCCATCTCCGACATGGTCAAGCGGCCCTCGCCCAACGTCGACGACATCTCGCGCGAGGAGTTCCGCGCGGGGCACGCACGGCTCACCCGGCTGGCGCGTCGACTCGAGCCCGGGGTGATCGCGTTCAACGGGCTCGCCGGCTACCGCCACGCGGTGGATGCGCGGGCTCAGATCGGCGTTCAGCCAGCGCGCATTGCGGGCCGACCGGTGGTGGTGCTGCCCTCGAGCTCGGCGCGCGCAGGCGGCGCGTTCTCGTATTCGAAGTTGCTCGAGCACTGGCGGGTGCTGCGGGCGCTGGTCGAGGCGGAGTCAGCGCGCGAAGAGTGACTCGGCGTCAACCACCGCGACGTCCTCGGCGGCAAGGCCAAGCGGCTCGCGCGCGATCTCGGCGTCCTCGGACTCGAGCCCGACCCGCGGCAGCTTTTGCCTTGTGGTCGCGGCGTTCGCTTCGAGCTCCCGGGCGAGCTCGCGCGCATTGGCTCCGACCATCACGATGCGGAGCCGGTTCGGATCGAGGTGCCGCCGGAGCGCCGCGTTCACCTGATCTGCGGTGACGTTCTCGAGCGAAGCGCGAAGGTGCGCGAGGTAATCGGCATCTCCATAGAACGCGCCGTCGATGGCCCAGCCGAGCTGCCGCTCGTCGGTCTGGGCCCAGAGCCGCGTGGCGCCGATGAGAAAGCTGCGCGTTCGGGCCAGCTCGCCTTCGGTGATCCCGTTTGCGACGAGCTCACGGACGACGTGCAGCGCCGCCCGGAGCGCGAAGACCCGGTTCGCGTTCGCCACCGGTCTGAGCGCCAGCGAGAAGTACTGCTGGCGGAGGCTGACGTGCGGCGCGGGGAACGTGGAGGCGCCGTCCTGCACGAAGCGCTCGGCGTAGGCGTAGTCGCCGTAGTTCAGGCCGCGGCGGTTTCGAAGCGACTCGAAGAGCCGGCCGCTGAACTGCCGGTGCTCGCCGAGCGCGCTGATGCCGACCAGGAGCGGCACGAAGTCCGGATCGCCGCGGTGCACGTTCCACGCGAGCCCGACGGCGATGGTGGTCGTGTCCGTGTTCCGCTCCGCGAGCAGCGCCCGCGTGCGGCCGGCCGGAACGGGCAGCGCGGCGACCGGCGCGCCGTGCTCGGGCAGCGCGGCGAGCTTCTCGGTCAACGCGGCGGCGAGCTCCCGCGGGTACGCGCCAGCGAGCCCGAGGGTGAGCCGGTCGCGCGTGAGGATGCGTGCGAGCTGTGCCCTCACCTCGTCCAAACCCCGCACCCGCTTCGTTTGTGGGAGCGGTCTCCCGACCGCGACCGAGCTGCGCATTGGGTCCAACTCGTCGCGACGCGATCCGATCGCATCCAGCCCCGCTGCGGTGCCCACCGGCGGGTGGGCATACGGATGATTCGGGTAGAGCAAAGCCACGAGCGCCTCGGAGGCGAGCGCCTCGTCGTCGTCGCGCGTGGCGCGGAGCGAGTCCTTGGCATCTTCGCGTGTGGCCGCGAGCTGTGCGGCATCGAGCCGCGGATGCGCGACCTCTTCCGCCATCCAGCCCGCCACCTCGAAGATGACTTCCCGCGGTGCTCGCGCGGTGAAGACGGTCTGCTCGCGGTCGACCTGCACCTCGATGCGCGCGCCGAGCGGATACAGCGCCCGCTCCATCGACTCGCCCGGGTGCGCCGCGGTCCCGCCGCGAACCAGCAGCTCCGCCGCGAGCGCGGTCAGGCCCGCGCGATCCGGCGGGTCGTCGATGGAGCCGGCGCGGAACGCGAGCTTCACAGTCGCCATCGCGCCGGCGGTCGGCGACAGGGCGACAGTTTGTATCGGCGCCGGTCGCGGTCCGGAGACCGCTCCCACAAACAACGCGAGCAGCGCGAACACACTCACGGCAGCTCCAGGCACTCGCGCGCAAAGCTGGCGACCTCGGCCACGTCGATAGCGCGGATGCCGGCGAACACCTCGTCGAGCCCTGTCGGCCGCCCGGTCGCCGCCGCGTGGATCGCCAGCGCCCGCGCCACCGCAGCCGGCGTCTGCAGCCGCGCCACCTCGTTCCAGAGCAGCGCCCGGCGCACCTGCTCGAGCTGCTCGCGATCGATCCTGCCCGCGCGAAGATCCTCCACGCTCGACCGGAACCTCGACTCGAGCACCGCCAGCCGGGCTGCATCCGGCGCGGTCAGCATCAAGCCGAGCAGCGAGGGATCGCGCCGAGGCTCGATGCTCGCCTCGATCTGCTCGCCAGGCCCGAGCGAGAGCTTCGAGAGCGGTCCGCCGAGCAGCTCCGCGATCAGCTCCGCCGCGGCGAGCTGGCGCGCATGGGCCGCCGGAGGAATCGAGAAGCCGAACAGCGCCGCCGCCGAGCCATCCACCTGGCCCGCGACCCGGACCGCCGTGTGCCGCTCGAACTTCGCCGGCGCGCCCTCGGTGATCGCGGCTCCGCGCCAGCCCCCGTAGGCACGGGCGATCTCCGCCAGCACCGCATCGACATCGAACGCGCCGGACACGATGAGGGTGACCGCCTCCGGCCGGTAGTGCGCCGCGTAGAACCGCTGCGCCGCATCCGCGGCCTTCCCGAGGTTGTGGATGTCGGCAGCGGTGCCCAGCGGATCGTGTCGATGCGGCCGTCCGCGAAACGTCGCGGCCTGGAGTGCGGCCGCGAGCGCCTGCTCGGAATCCGCGGCGCGCACCGCCTGCTCGCCCTCGACCGATCCAGCCTCGTCGACGACGTCGGCCGCGGAGATGCGCGCGTGCTGGAGGCGCTCGGCCTCGAGCTGGATGAGCTCCGGCAGGGAACCTTCCGGCGCGACGCTCGAGAACAGCGTGTAGTCCTCGTCGGTCTCGCCGTTGGCGTCGACCGCGAGCGCCTGCAACCGGCGCTTCAACTCAGCCTCGGGCACCCGCGCGGTTCCGCGGAAGAGCAGGTGCTCGACCAGGTGCGCGACGCCGGTGGTGTCGCGTTCGTCGCGGGCGCCAGCGCGGATGAGCGTATCGAACGCCACCACGCCGTTCGCCGGAAACGCGACCAGCGCCACGGTCACGCCGTTCGAGAGCTTCTCCACGCGAAGCTCGCCGGGCAGCACGTGCGCCGGGAGCGAAGCGGCCGCGAGGACGGCGAGCAGAAGCGCGTGCATTCGCGCGGCAGCATAGCCGGCGGGAATCATCCGCCGCCCGCTCGCGCCCTCGCCTGCTCCTCATTGAAGCCGCGCGGCCGCCGGCTTAAGTAGCGGCGTCCTCAACTCCCGAAGGTGCCCGCATGGCGCAGCAGTACGTCTTCCAGATGCAGAACCTCCGCAAGATCCACCCGCCGAACAAGGAGGTTCTCAAGGGCATCTACCTCTCGTTCCTGCCGGGCGCGAAGATCGGCGTCCTCGGAAACAACGGCGCGGGCAAGTCGACGCTGCTGCGGATCATGGCCGGCGTGGAGAAGGAATACGACGGCATGGCCGAGCCGGCGCCCGGACTGCGCATCGGCTATCTGCCGCAGGAGCCGCAGCTCGATCCCTCCAAGAACGTCATCGAGAACGTGGAGCTCGCGGTGAAACCCACCCGCGACCTGCTCAAGCGCTTCGAGGAGGTGAACGCGGCCTTCGCCGAGCCGGATGCCGACATGGACAAGCTGCTCGCCGAGCAGGCCGCGCTCCAGGACAAGATCGACGCCGCCAACGCCTGGGAGCTCGACCGGCAGCTCGAGATCGCGATGGACGCGCTCCGGCTTCCGCCCGCCGATGCCGACGTGACCAAGCTCTCCGGCGGTGAGAAGCGCCGGGTGGCGCTCTGCCGGCTCCTGCTCGAGCGCCCCGACATGCTGCTGCTCGACGAACCCACCAACCACCTCGACGCCGAGAGCGTGGCCTGGCTCGAGCGGTTCCTGCACGAGTATCCGGGCACCGTCGTCGCGGTGACCCACGACCGCTACTTCCTCGACAACGTGGCCGGCTGGATCCTCGAGCTCGATCGCGGCGCCGGCATCCCGTGGCAGGGCAACTACTCGAGCTGGCTC
>Ga0164242_10005252_pt1 | contig 14427 bp, 11 predicted proteins | sample OricomgcompostMG_FD_108783 | JGI IMG/M metagenome (GOLD analysis project Ga0164242, IMG submission 108783) | Miracle-Growth compost microbial communities from Emeryville, California, USA - Original compost - Miracle growth compost (MG) ... | reverse complement strand
CCACCAGAGGAACTTTCAGATCGACTTGTTTTGCCGCAGCGATCACGCCGTTTGCGATCACGTCGCAACGCATGATGCCGCCGAAGATGTTGACCAGGATCGCCTTGATGTCCGGGTTCTTCAGCATGATCTTGAACGCTTCGGTGACTTTCTCGGTGGTAGCGCCACCGCCGACGTCGAGGAAGTTGGCCGGTTCGCCGCCGTACAGCTTGATGACGTCCATCGTCGCCATGGCGAGGCCCGCGCCGTTCACCAGGCAGCCGATGTTGCCGTCCAGCGAGATGTAAGTCAGGTCGAATTTCGATGCTTCGATTTCTGCCGCGTCTTCTTCGTCCAGATCGCGCATTTCCTGGATTTCAGGATGGCGGTACAGCGCGTTGGAGTCGAAGTTGAACTTCGCGTCCAGCGCGACGATCTTGCCGTCGCCGGTGACGATCAGCGGGTTGATCTCGGCCAGCGAGGCGTCGGACTCGTCGAACGCCTTGTACAGGCCTTGCATGAAGGCGCGCGCCTGCGGAATCGATGCCTCCGGCACGCCGATCTTGCGCGCGATGTCGTCCGCTTCGCTGTCGAGCAGACCCTTGACCGGATCGATGAATACCTTGTGGATTTTTTCAGGCGTGGTTTCCGCGACGTGTTCGATCTCCATGCCGCCTTCACTGGAGGCGATCAGCGCAACGCGCTGGCTGCCGCGGTCGACGACCATGCCGATGTAGAGTTCTTTCTTGATGTCCGCGCCTTCCTCGATCAGCAGGCGCTTGACCAGGCGGCCTTCCGGGCCGGTCTGATGCGTGACCAGCGTCATGCCGAGGATTTGCGAGGCGTATTGACGCACTTCGTCCAGCGATTTCGCCACCTTCACGCCGCCGCCCTTGCCACGGCCGCCCGCGTGGATCTGCGCCTTCACGACCCATACCTTGCCGCCGAGTTTTTCGGCAGCCTGCACCGCTTCGTCTACGGAGAAGCAGGGAAAGCCCTTCGGCGTCGTCACACCGTACTTGCGCAGTATTTCTTTTCCTTGATACTCGTGGATATTCATGATCGTCCTTATTGATAACCAGTTTTTAGCAGCGAGTCGCTACGATAATTTGTTGCATCCATCCACGCAAAACCGTCGCCGTCGCAGCGGAAGGGCCGCAATTTTGACAATTTGTCTATCGTTTCAAAACGGTGACAGGATTGTCCGGGAAGCATGTTCCCAACTCCTTGACCACGGTTAAGAATCGATGCCGGGCACGGGTCAACATGCTCGTCCATGCATAAATCGATTTAAAACCCTGACGCGAACAGCAACCCTGATACGGCCGGTTCGCAAGCGAAGAGAGCTGCTGCATACGCGGTCGCGCATCTGCCGGTCGGGCGATGCGGACAGTAGGCGGCACTGGGATCTTTGCCGCGCCTCGCCAGGTCGTGACGGATACGCGACGGGAATCTTGCTCAATTGCCGACCCGCTGCGGAGCCGGTCGGCATCCTCTGCGGGCAAATCACGGTTCGTAGCAGTGTGCGGCGATGCTCCTCCCCTCTCCGCAAACTGCGACCGGATGCAGGTCAAGCACGGCCGGATGACCGCTGGTGGGCGTTCCAAAACCGGTCCAGCCGGCCTCCAAACGCCGCCACAGGCGCTACGATAGTTATTTATGCGCTTATTTGCAAATATCTTGTCAGGTCCGGTCGTGAAAATAACACTTTTTCCACATTTTCCGGCATGCCACTTTCTCGGCACCATACAGCATGGTAAGAGGACAGACGATCAACTCCCATTGAAGTAAAAATGGATAATAATTTCCCTTTGCTTATGGATCGAGCCGCGTCGCCATGAAAAACGCCACCCTGCGCCAATTGAAGGTTTTCGAGACGGTCGCCCGCCACATGAGCTTTTCCCGCGCAGCGGAAGAGCTGCATCTGACGCAGCCGGCCGTGTCGACCCAGGTCAAGAAACTGGAGGAACACGCGGGCCTGGCGCTGTTCGAGCAGCTCGGCAAGAAGATCTATCTGACGCCCGGCGGCGCTGAGCTGCTGCATTACAGCCGCATCATCATCGAACAGTTCCAGGAAGCGGAAAACGCGATGACGCAGTTCAAGGGCATCACCGGCGGCAAGCTGAACGTTGCCGTGATCAGCGCGGGCGACTACTTCTTCCCGCGCCTGCTGGTGGAATTCGCGCATGCGCATCAGGGCGTCACGCTGAACCTGTCGGTCCACAACCGCGAAGGACTGCTGAATCAACTGACCAACAACCTCACCGATCTCGCCATCATGGTGCGCCCGCCGGTGGATACGGATACGGTCAACGAGGCGTTTGCGCCGCATCCCTATGTGATCGTCGCGCCGCCCGACCATCCCCTCGTATCGCAAAAGAACATCCCGATCAGCGCGCTGATGCACGAACCGTTCGTGGTACGCGAAAAAGGATCGGATACATGGAATTCGATGGCAGAAGGCTTCGCCGGGCGCCTGCCGGAAATCAGCATCGCAATGGAAATCGGCAGCACCGAAACAATCAAGCAGGCGGTCATCGCCGGCATGGGCCTGAGCTTCGTTTCGGCGCATACGATCGCGCTCGAGTTGCAGGCCGGCAGCCTGGCCGTGCTCGACGTGCAGGGATTTCCGGTAATGCTGAACTGGTACGTCGTGCATCGCAAGAACAAGCGCCTGCCGCCGGTAGCGCAAGCCTTCCGCAATTTCCTGCTGGAAAAGGGACCGGAGTTGATCGAACGCATCATCGGCTTCAACCCGAGGCCCGGCGATCCTTTGCACGGTCTGCCGCCCAAGCTGAACAGGCGGCGCACCGACGACTAGCACAGACAAAAAAGCCCGCGTCGCGGGCCTTTTCTTCAATCGCCGGATCAGATCACTTTCAACACCAGCTTGCCGATGTGCGTGCTGCTCTCCATCAGCGCATGGGCCTGCGCCGCTTCTTCCAGCGCAAACGTCTGATAGACCACCGGCTTGATCCTGCCCGATTCAATCAGCGGCCAGACGCGCGCGCGCAACTGTTCGGCAATCGCCGCCTTGAAGGCGACCGGACGCGGACGCAGGGTGGAGCCGGTGATCGTCAGGCGGCGCAGCAGGATCTGGCCGAGGCTCACCGTCGCCTTGTTGCCACCGAGCAGCGCGATGAAGACCAACCGGCCGTCATCCGCCAGGCAGCGGATCTCGCGGTCGGTGTAGTCGCCGCCGACCATGTCGAGGATCACGTCCACGCCCTTGCCATTGGTCGCGGCCTTGACCACTTCGGCGAAATCCTCGGTCTTATAGTTGATGCCGCGTTCGGCGCCCAGCACTTCGCAGGCGCGGCACTTCTCGTCGCTGCCGGCCGTCGCAAAGACGCGATGACCGAGCGCCGCGGCGATCTGAATGGCAGTGACGCCGATGCCCGACGTGCCGCCCTGCACCAGGAAGGTCTCGTCGCCGGACAGATGGCAGCGGTCGAACACGTTGCTCCACACCGTGAAAAAGGTTTCCGGCAGCGAAGCCGCCTCGACCGCGTCCAACCCCTTCGGCATCGGCAGGCATTGCGCAGCGGGCGCCGCGCAGTATTCCGCGTAGCCGCCGCCCTGCACCAGCGCGCACACCATGTCGCCCTGTTTGAAGCCGCTGCCGGCCAGGTCACCGCCGATGATTTCGCCCGCGACTTCCAGTCCGGGCAGGTCGGACGCACCCTTCGGCACCGGGTAGTTGCCGGTGCGCTGCAATACGTCCGGGCGGTTGATGCCGGCTGCATGCACCTTGATCAGCACTTCGCCGGTCTTCGGTTCCGGCATCGGGCGCTCGCACAGTTTCAAGACATCCGGCGGCCCGGGTTGGGTGATTTCGATTGCGCGCATGAAAGTCCCTCGTGTGTATGACTGCGAAGGCCGCAAGGATAGTCGATAACCCTCGCGGCCGCCAACCGGCCGGTCAGCTGAACAGCGCCGCCAGCTCGCGGGCTGCGGTTTGCGGATCGCCAACCATGTAGACGCTGCTGATGACGGCCACCATGTCGGCGCCGTTCGCCACCAGCGGCGCCGCATTGTCGCGCGTCATGCCGCCGATCACGCAGCTCGGCACCGCGCCCTGCGTCTTCCAGTCAGTGACGATGGTTTGCGGCGTCGTGACCGGATATTTCTTCACGCGCGACGGGTAGAAGCCGCCGAAGGCCACGTAACTTGCGCCCGCCTTTTCCGCCGCCTGCGCCAGCTCCAGGCTGCCGTAGCACGAAGCGCCGAGTATCCGGTCCGGGCCGATCCGGGCGCGCACGTCGGCAACGGCCTGGTCGGTGCCGCCGACGTGGATGCCGTCCGCACCGAGCGCCACGCACAATGCGACGTGATCGTTGATGATGAACGGCACCTGATAGCTGCGGCACAGCGCCTGCAGGCACTCGGCCTGCTCGCGGCGCAGGCTGTCGCTCGCCGTCTTGTGCCGGTATTGCAGCACGGCCGCGCCGCCCTTCAACGCCATCTCGGAAGTTTCCAACAGCTTCTGCGTATCGTCCCAGTCGGGCGTCACCACGTACAGTCCGCGCAGCCTGCCGGCCGTCTTGCTTGCATTCGTCATTGCCATCCTTTTTCTGCTGTTCCTGCTGGTTCCTGCTGGTCCCTGCTTACCCCACCACGCGACCGGCCATCGGCGACGACGGCGACGCGGCGAACTTGCGCGCGATGCGGCCCGCCAGATAGGCATGGCGACCGGCTTCGATGCCCAGCTTCATCGCGTGCGCCATGCGCACCGGGTCCTGCGCGCCGGCGATCGCGGTGTTCATCAGCACGCCGTCGCAGCCGAGCTCCATCGCGATGGCCGCGTCCGATGCGGTGCCGACGCCGGCGTCGACGATCACCGGCACTTTCGACTGTTCGATGATCAGCGACAGATTCCACGGATTCAGGATGCCCATGCCGGAGCCGATCAGCGAGGCCAGCGGCATGATGGCGACGCAGCCGATGTCTTCCAGCATGCGCGCCTGGATGGGGTCGTCGCTGCAATAGACCATCACGTCGAAGCCGTCCTTGACCAGCGTCTCGGCCGCCTTCAGGGTTTCCGGCATGTTGGGGAACAGCGTCCTTTCGTCGCCCAGCACTTCCAGCTTGCACAGCTTGTGGCCGCCCAGCAGTTCGCGCCCCAGTTGCAGCGTATAGACGGCGTCGGCCGCGTTGTAGCAGCCGGCCGAGTTCGGCAGCAGCGTGAATTCGGCCGGCGGCAGCGCGTCCAACAGACTGGGCGCGTTCGGGTCCTGGCCGATGTTGACGCGGCGGATGGCGACGGTGACGATCTCGGCGCCGCTGGCCAGGCTCGCCTCGCGCGTCTGGTCGAGATCCTTGTACTTGCCGCTGCCGACCAAGAGGCGCGAGCGGTAGGTTTGGCCGGCGATGACAAACGGCTCGTCGGCGAGGGAAGACGCGTTCGCGTTCATATTGAATCCTGTATTCCTGATGCTGTGCGATTGCGCGGCCATGCCGCACAGGCAAACGAACCGCAGCGCGATTCGTCGTGAAAGAGAACAAGGCGACCGCAGCCGCCTTGCATGATCAACCGCCGCCGATGGCGCGCACTACGTCGACGCGGTCGGCAGGCTGCAGCTGCCGTTGCGTCCACATGCCGCGCGGCACGATCTCGCGGTTGATGGCGACCGCCACCGCCTTGCCGGTCAGCGACAGGGCGGCGATCAGGTCTTCCACGTTCTGACTGCTGTCGACCTGATGCGGGGCGCCATTGAGCTCGATTTCGAACATCATTGCCTGTGATAGATTTCTGAGCCGCTCTTGACGAACTCGATCGACTTGACTTCCATGCCCTGCTTCAGTGCCTGGATTTCGGAAATACCTTGATTGGCGGCATAGTCGCGCACTTCCTGCGTGATCTTCATCGAGCAGAAGTGCGGGCCGCACATCGAGCAGAAGTGCGCGACCTTGGCGGAATCCTTCGGCAGGGTCTCGTCGTGGAATTCGCGCGCCTTGTCGGGATCCAGGCCGATGTTGAACTGATCTTCCCAGCGGAATTCGAAGCGCGCCTTCGACAGCGCGTTGTCGCGGATCTGCGCGCCCGGATGGCCCTTCGCCAGATCGGCGGCATGCGCGGCGATCTTGTAGGTGATGATGCCATCCTTGACGTCGGTCTTGTTCGGCAGGCCCAGGTGTTCCTTCGGCGTCACGTAGCACAGCATCGCGGTACCGTACCAGCCGATCTGCGCGGCGCCGATGCCGGACGTGATGTGGTCGTAGCCCGGCGCGATGTCGGTGGTCAACGGGCCCAGCGTGTAGAACGGCGCCTCGTGGCAGTGTTCCAGCTGCAGGTCCATGTTTTCCTTGATCATGTGCATCGGCACGTGGCCCGGGCCTTCGATCATCACCTGCACGTCGTGCTTCCATGCGATCTGCGTCAGCTCGCCCAGCGTGCGCAATTCGCCCAGCTGCGCCTCGTCGTTGGCATCGTAGATCGAGCCCGGACGCAGGCCGTCGCCCAGCGAGAACGATACGTCGTAGGCCTTCATGATGTCGCAGATCTCTTCGAAGTGCTCGTACAGGAAGGATTCCTTGTGGTGCGCGAGGCACCATTTCGCCATGATGGAGCCGCCGCGCGACACGATGCCGGTCATGCGCTTGGCGGTCAGCGGCACGTAGCGCAGCAGCACGCCGGCGTGGATCGTGAAGTAGTCGACGCCCTGCTCGGCCTGCTCGATCAATGTGTCGCGGAAGATTTCCCAGGTCAGGTCTTCGGCCTTGCCGTTGACCTTTTCCAGCGCCTGGTAGATCGGCACGGTGCCGATCGGCACCGGCGAATTGCGAATGATCCATTCGCGCGTTTCATGGATGTGCTTGCCGGTGGACAGGTCCATCACGGTGTCGCCGCCCCAGCGGATCGACCAGGTCATCTTCTCGACTTCCTCGCCGATCGACGAGGTGACGGCGGAGTTGCCGATGTTGGCATTGATCTTGACCAGGAAGTTGCGGCCGATGATCATCGGCTCGATTTCCGGGTGGTTGATGTTGGCGGGAATGATCGCGCGGCCACAGGCCACTTCGGCACGCACGAATTCCGGCGTGATTTCGGCCGGGATCGAAGCGCCATAGCTCTGGCCCGGATGCTGGCGGCCCATCAGCTCGGCCAGCTTCTGGCCGGTGGGGCCGGATTCCTTCAGGCTTTCCAGGTATTCCTTGCGGCGCATGTTTTCGCGGATCGCGATGTACTCCATCTCCGGCGTGACGATGCCCTGGCGCGCGTAGTGCATCTGCGTGACGTTCTTGCCGGCCAGCGCGCGGCGCGGCTTGCGGTGCAGGTTGAAGCGCAGCTCGGCCAGCGCCGGGTCGTTCAGGCGCTCGATGCCGTACTTCGAGCTCGGGCCCGGCAGTTCCTCGGTGTCGTTGCGCTCGAGGATCCACGGCATGCGCGGCGTCGCCAGGCCGGACCGGATGTCGATCTTGACGCTCGGATCGGTATACGGACCGGAGGTGTCGTACACGTAGATCGGCGGGTTCTTTTCGGCGCCGAACGAGGCCGGCGTGTCGGACTGGCTGATCTCGCGCATCGGCACGCGGATGTCGGGGCGCGAGCCTTCGACGTAGATCTTGCGGGAATTCGGCAGCGGCTGGATGGCGGCTTCGTCGACTGTCGCGGTGGCGGACAGGAATTTCGGATTGGCGTTCATGTGTGGCTCCTTGGCTAAATCGTTCGGCCTGGAGCCAGCTAAGGAGGTTTCGAGTAGCGATGCAGCGCACACAAGTGCCATTGCGCCGCCTCGGCAGCTTCCCTTCGCTGGCATTATCCAGATCAGGTTCAAGGGTTTTTCTCACCCGGCGGACATCTCCGCCAGGACCCCTAGCTTGGGACTTCAGGACCGCGGCGAACCGCGGCAATAATCAGTTGAAAACCCAATGCGAGTCTAGGGAGTAAACGCCGCAGCGTCCATAACCCGCATCAATTTTTGCATCTGACATCGATGCGTTGCCCGGAATCAATGAAGAGCAACGCATCGATGCCGGCTCCGGAACGGCTGTCGCCGTCCCGGAACCAGACGATCACTTCACCGTTGCGATGTGCAGCAGGTTGGTCGTGCCCGATTCGCCGAACGGCAGGCCGGCCGACACCGTGATGCGCTCGCCGGTCTTGGCAAAGCCTTCGGTGCGAGCGGTGTTGACCGCGACTTCGACCATCTCGTCCACCGAGCCGACGTCCTTGCCGACGATCGAGTGGATGCCCCAGACCCAGGCCAGGCGGCGCGCCACCTTGAGATCCGGCGTGATGCTCAGGATCGGCGCGGTCGGACGCACGCGCGCAGCGCTCATGCTGGTGTGGCCGGACTTGGTATACGTCACGGTCGCCACCGCATTGACGACGCGGGTGACGTCGCGCAGCGCGTTGCAGATCGCGTCTTCCGGCGTCGGCAGCGGCGCCACCTGCTGCGCGTCGAGCAGCGTGCGGTAGGTCGGATCGGCTTCGACTTCCTTGATGATGCTGTCCATCATCTCGACCGCGCGCACCGGGTTCTTGCCGCTGGCCGATTCAGCCGACAGCATGACGGCGTCGGCGCCTTCATAGATTGCATTGGCGACGTCGGAGGCTTCCGCGCGGGTCGGCATCGGCGACTCGGTCATCGATTCCAGCATGTGCGTCGCAACGATGGTCGGACGGCCATACTTGCGCGACGCGCGGATGATTTCCTTCTGTGCGCGCGGCACGTGTGCGATCGGCAGTTCCACACCGAGGTCGCCACGCGCAACCATCACGGAGTCGGATGCCTTGCAGATGGCATCGATGTCCAGCATCGCGGCCGGCTTCTCGATCTTCGACTGGATCAGCGCGCGGTCGCCGATGATCTTGCGGGCGTCTTCGATGTCGGACACCTGCTGCACGAAGGACAGCGCAACCCAGTCCACGCCCAGCGACAGTGCGAACTCGAGGTCGATCAGGTCCTTCGCGGTCATGGCCGGAATCGGCAGGATCGCATCCGGCACGTTGACGCCCTTGCGGTTCGAGATCTTGCCGCCCACGGCGACGCGCGTGACGATGCGGTTGTCCTTGTTGCTTTCGATCGACAGGCGGATCTTGCCGTCATCCAGCAGCAGGTTCTGGCCTGCGGCGACGGCGGCGAACAGTTCCGGATGCGGCAGGTAGACGCGCGACGCGTCGCCCGGCGTCTCGTCACGGTCGAGCACGAACTGCTCGCCGGCCTTCAGGATGGCCGAATCGCCGGCGAAGGTGCCGAGACGGATTTTCGGACCTTGCAGATCGGCCAGGATGGAAACCGGACGGCCGTACGTCTTCTCCAGGCCGCGCACGATCTCGTGGCGCGCGCGATGGTCCTCGTGCGAACCATGGCTGAAGTTGAAGCGGAACATGTCCACGCCCGCTTCGAACAGCGCGGTGATGGTTTGCAGGTCACCGCTGGCCGGACCGAGCGTGGCGACGATTTTTGCTTTGCGATTACGTCTCATGACAGATCTTTTTTAAAAGTGGAAATGAAGAAAACAGGCTGTGCCGCCACGAAAATTCGGCGCATGGCGGCACATGATACAAAATTGTTCTTAAAGGACCAGGATCGCGCGGAAGTCGTTGACGTTGGTGCGCGTCGGCCCGCTGACGATCAGGTCGCCCAGCGCGCTGAAAAAGCCGTAGCCGTCGTTGTTCTCCAGCATGGCCTTGGCATTCAGGCCTTGCCCGGCGGCGCGGGTCCAGGAATCCGGTTGATAGATCGCGCCGGCATTGTCCTCGGAACCGTCGATGCCGTCGGTGTCGCAGGCCAGCGCGTGGATGCCCGGCGTGCCCTGCAGCGCCACCGCCAGGCTCAGCAGGAATTCCGCGTTGCGGCCGCCGCGGCCCTTGCCGCGCACCGTGACGGTGGTTTCGCCGCCCGACAGGATCACGCAGGGCTTGGCAAAGGGTTGGCCATATTTCGCGACCTGCTTGGCCAGTGCGGCATGGACCAGACCGACGTCGCGCGATTCGCCTTCGAGGTCGTTCGACAGGATGTAAGGCGTGATGCCGGCTGCGCGCGCCTTGGCGGCGGCCGCTTCCAGCGCGTGCTGCGCGGTCGCGATCACGTGGTGTTCGTTGCGTGCGAAGCGCGGGTCGCCCGGCTTCGGCGTTTCGCCGGCGCCCGATTCCAGGTACCGGCGCACGTTGTCGGGAATGTCGATGTTGTACTTCTTCAGGATGGCCAGCGATTCCGCACAGGTGGTCGGATCCGGCAGCGTCGGGCCGGAAGCGATCACGCCCGGATCGTCGCCCGGCACGTCGGAAATCAGCAGCGTGATGACGCGCGCGGGCGCGCAGGCCAGCGCCAGGCGGCCGCCCTTGATCGCCGACAGGTGCTTGCGCACGCAGTTCATTTCGGAAATCGTCGCGCCGCTGCGCAGCAGCGCCTTGTTCAGCGCCTGCTTCTGCTCCAGCGTGATGCCCTCGCCCGGCAGGCTCAGCAGCGCGGAGCCGCCGCCGGTGATCAGGCACAGCACCAGATCGTCTTCCGTCAGGCCCTTGACCATGTCCAGCATGCGGCCGGCGGCGGCGCGGCCGGCTTCGTCCGGCACCGGGTGCGCGGCTTCGACGACTTCAATTTGCTTGCAGTCGGCGCCGTGCTCATAGCGCGTGACGACCAGCCCTTCGACCTTGCCCGGCCAGTTGTCTTCGACCACCTTCGCCATGGCGGCAGCGCCCTTGCCGGCGCCGATGACGAGCGTGCGGCCCTTCGCCGGCTGCTTGGGCAGATAGGCGGGCATGCATTTCTTTGCGCTGACGGCCTCCACCGCGGTGGTGTACAGGTCGTTGAGGAACTGGCGTGGATCGATCGACATGGGACGAGAGGATACGTTAAAGAGATTTGACGAGTCTTAAATCAAACCGGCATTGCACCGAAGCGCAATGCCGGCCGGGACAAAATGCCAGGAACGACGAATTATGCCTTGGCGATTTCGTGGTTCGACATGATCTCGATCGCGCGGCACAGCGCCGAGTGATCCAGGCCACTCATGCCGTTGGCGGCGCAGGCGTTCATCAATTCCTGCGTTGCTGCGGTGTTCGGCAGCGACACGCCCATCGACTTCGCGCCTTGCAGCGCCAGGTTCAGATCTTTCTGGTGCAGTTCGATGCGGAAGCCCGGGTTGAACGTGCGCTTGACCATGCGCTCGCCGTGTACTTCCAGGATGCGCGAGTTGGCGAAGCCGCCCATCAGCGCCTGACGCACTTTCGCCGGATCGGCACCGGCTTTCGATGCGAACAGCAGCGCTTCGGACACCGCCTGGATGTTCAGCGCGACGATGATCTGGTTGGCGACCTTGGTGGTCTGGCCGTCGCCGTTGCCGCCGACCAGCGTGATGTTCTTGCCCATCAGTTCGAACAGCGGCTTGACTTCGTCGAACGCCTTTTGCGAACCGCCGACCATGATCGTCAGCGAAGCGGCTTTCGCGCCGACTTCGCCGCCGGACACCGGCGCGTCCAGGTATTCGCAGCCCAGGTCGTTGATCTTCTTGGCGAAGCCCTTGGTGGCGATCGGCGAGATCGAGCTCATGTCGACGACGATCTTGCCGGCGGTCAGGCCGGCGGCGACGCCGTTTTCGCCGAACAGCACGGCTTCGACGTGCGGGGTGTCCGGCACCATCGTGATGATGATATCGGCACGCTTGGCGACTTCCGCGCCCGAGGTGCAGGAGGTTGCGCCGCCGTCGATCAGTTCAGCGGGAGGATTCTTGACGTCGTGCAGGTACAGCTTGTGGCCGCCTTTTTGCAGGTTGAGCGCCATCGGCGCGCCCATGATGCCCAGACCGATAAAACCGACTTTTGCCATGATGAGACTCCTGAAATTTTTTATTGAGAAATAGTGCGTTGCGGGTGTGACGAGAACGTGACGCGATGCCGGCGCAGGCAAAAGACATGAGCGGCCCGTTCGGACCGCTCATGCTTCGTCATGGCCTCAGACGCCGTGGGCGGCGCGCCAGCCGAGACCTTCCGCGGTGCCGGCCTTCGGTTTGTATTCGCAGCCGATCCAGCCTTGATAACCGATCTCGTCCAGGAACTTGAACAGGAAGCCGTAGTTGACCTCGCCGGTGCCCGGTTCGAAACGGCCAGGGTTGTCGGCCAGCTGCAGGTGCGCAATCACCTTCAGGTTGTTCTTGATCGTGTTCGCCAGTTCGCCTTCCATGCGTTGCATGTGATAGATGTCGTACTGGTAGAACAGATTGTCGGAACCGACCTTGGCGATGATGTCCAACGTCTGCTTGGTGCCGCACAGGAAGAAGCCCGGGATGTCGTAGGTGTTGATCGCTTCGATCAGCAGCGGAATGCCGGCGGCCTTCAGCTTGTCGGCGGCGTATTTCAGGTTCGATACGAAGGTGGCTTCCGCCTGTTCCTTCGACACGCCTGCAGGGACGATGCCGGCCAGGCAGTTGATCTGCTTGGTGCCGAGCGCCTTTGCGTATTCCAGCGCCTTGTCGACGCCGGCCTTGAACTCTTCGACACGATCCGGATGGCAGGCGATGCCGCGCTCGCCGCCGGCCCAGTTGCCGGCCGGCAGGTTGTGCAGCACCATTTCCAGGTTGTTCGCCTTCAGCTTCGCGGCGACTTCCTCTGCCGGGAAGTCGTACGGGAACAGGAATTCCACACCCTTGAAACCGTTCTTGGCAGCCAGTTCAAAGCGGTCCAGGAACGGCACCTCGTTGAACAGCATGGTCAGGTTGGCAGCAAGTTTCGTCATGGGATTACTCCTTTCCGGCCAGCGCGGCCTCGCCTTCGACCACGTCCAGGATTTCTTCGAATTCGTTGACCGCGTTGATCTCGGTACCCATCGAGATGTTGGTCACGCGCTCGAGGATGATCTCGACCACGACCGGCACCTTGAATTCCTTGATCCACTCTTGCGCCTTCTTCAGCGCGGGCGCGATTTCATTCGGCTCGAACACGCGGATCGCCTTGCAGCCGAAGCCTTCGGTGACCTTGACGTGATCCACGCCGTACGACGCGTTCTCGGTCGAATTGATGTTGTCGAATGCCAGCGAGACGCAGTAGTCCATCGTGAACATGCGTTGCGCCTGGCGGATCAGGCCGAGGTACGAGTTGTTCACCAGCACGTGGATGTACGGCAGGTTGAACTGCGCGCCGGCTGCCAGCTCCTCGATCAGGAACTGGAAGTCGTAGTCGCCGGTGATCGCCACGATCTCGCTGAGCGGATCGGCGGCGCGCACGCCCAGTGCGGCCGGCACGGTCCAGCCCAGCGGGCCTGCCTGGCCGCAGTTGATCCAGTTGCGATCCTTGTACACGTGCAGGAACTGGCCGGCGGCGATCTGCGACAGGCCGATGTTCGAGACGTAGCGCGTGTCCTTGCCGAACACGTTGTTCATCTCTTGATACACGCGCTGCGGCTTGATCGGCTTGTTGTCGAAGTTGGTCTTGCGCAGCATCGTGCGCTTGCGCTTCTGGCACTCGGCGACCCATGCGTCGCGGTTCTTCAGCTTGCCGGCGGCTTTCCATTCCTTCGCCACTTCGACCAGCAGTTTCAGTGCGGCGCCGGCGTCGGACACGATGCCGAGATCGGGACCGAACACGCGGCCGATCTGGGTCGGTTCGATGTCGATGTGGACAAACTTGCGGCCTTTCGTGAACACGTCGACCGAGCCGGTGAAGCGGTTCGCCCAGCGGTTGCCGACGCCCAGGCAGAAGTCGGAAGCCAGCATCGTGGCATTGCCGTAACGGTGCGAGGTTTGCAGACCGACCATGCCGGCCATCAGCGGGTGATCGTCAGGCACGGTGCCCCAGCCCATCAGCGTCGGCACGACCGGCACGTTGACGAGTTCGGCGAATTCGCGCATCAGCGGCGCGGCATTGGCATTGACGACGCCGCCGCCGGAGACCAGCAGCGGGCACTCGGCTTCGTTCAGCATCGTCAGCGCGCGCTCGATCTGCTTGCGGGTGGCAGACGGCTTGTAGACCGGCAGCGGTTCGTACAGGTCCGGATCGAATTCGATCTCGGCAACCTGCACGTCGAACGGCAGGTCGATCAGCACCGGGCCCGGACGGCCGGAACGCATGATGTGGAAAGCCTGCTGGAACACCATGGGCACCAGGGCGGGCTCGCGCACCATGACGGACCACTTGGTAACCGGCTTGGAGATCGATTCGATGTCGACCGCCTGGAAGTCTTCCTTGTGCACGCGTGCGCGCGGCGCCTGGCCGGTGATGCACAGGATCGGGATCGAGTCGGCTTGGGCGGAATACAGGCCGGTCACCATGTCGGTTCCGCCGGGGCCGGAGGTGCCCAGGCACACGCCGATGTTGCCGGCTTTCGCGCGGGTGTAGCCTTCGGCCATGTGCGATGCGCCTTCCACGTGACGCGCCAGCACGTGAGCGATCGTGCCGTTTTTCTGCAATGCCGAGTAGAACGGATTGATCGCCGCGCCCGGAACGCCGAACGCCTGATCAATACCTTCCTTTTGCAAGACCCAGACGGCTGCCTGGGCTGCGGT
>Ga0164242_10005251_pt1 | contig 14427 bp, 13 predicted proteins | sample OricomgcompostMG_FD_108783 | JGI IMG/M metagenome (GOLD analysis project Ga0164242, IMG submission 108783) | Miracle-Growth compost microbial communities from Emeryville, California, USA - Original compost - Miracle growth compost (MG) ... | reverse complement strand
CGCGCGGTTCACGGCCGAGATGATCGCCTTGAGGCTCGCGATCGACGTGTTCGCGTCGATGCCGACGCCCCACAGGCGCGTGCCGTTCACCTCGAGGTCGACATAGGACGCCGCCTGGGCGTCGCCGCCCGCGCTCATCGTGTGCTCGACGTAGTCGTAGAGGGCGATGCGGATGCCGCGGCCGGCCAGCAGCTGGATGAAAGCGTCGATCGGCCCGTTCCCCTCGCCCGCCGCCTGGTCGACGGACTCGCCGTCGCGCAGCTTCGCGGTGAAGGTGCAGGCGCCCTCTTCCTCGCTCTCGATGCGGCTGCCGAGCAGCTCGAAACGGCCCCACTTCGCCGCGGCATCCGCAGCGGGCAGGTACTCGTCCTGGAAGACGGCCCACAGCTGCTCGCTCGTGACCTCGCCGCCCTCGGCGTCGGTCTTCGACTGCACGACGGCGCTGAACTCGATCTGCAGCTTGCGGGGCAGGTCCAGCGCGTGATCGGTCTTCAGCAGGTAGGCGACGCCGCCTTTGCCCGACTGCGAGTTGACGCGGATGACCGCCTCGTAGCTGCGGCCCAGGTCGCGCGGGTCGACGGGCAGGTACGGAACGGCCCACTCGATCTCTTCGACGGTGGTGCCGGCGGCCGCAGCATCCGCGGCCATGCGCTCGAAGCCCTTCTTGATCGCGTCCTGGTGGGAGCCGGAGAACGCGGTGAAGACCAGGTCGCCGCCCCACGGGCTGCGCTCGGGCACGGGCAGCTGGTTGCAGAACTCGACGGTGCGCTTGATCGCGTCGATGTCGCTGAAGTCGATCTGCGGGTCGATGCCCTGCGTGAACAGGTTGACGCCCAGCGTCACCAGGTCGACGTTGCCGGTGCGCTCGCCGTTGCCGAACAGGCAGCCCTCGATGCGGTCGGCGCCGGCCAGGTAGCCCAGCTCGGCCGCCGCGACGGCGGTGCCGCGGTCGTTGTGCGGGTGCAGCGAGAGGATGACGTTCTCACGGTGGTTCAGGTGGCGCGACATCCACTCGATCGAGTCGGCGTAGACGTTCGGCGTGGCCATCTCGACCGTGGCCGGCAGGTTCAGGATGACCTTGCGCTCGGCCGTGGGCTCGAAGACCTCGAGCACCTCGTTGCAGATGCGCAGCGCGACCTCGAGCTCGGTGCCGGTGTAGGACTCGGGCGAGTACTCGTAGTAGACGTCGGTCTCGGGGATCGTCTTCTCGTACTCGCGGCACAGCCGCGCGCCGTTCAGCGCGATGTCGATGACACCCTGCACGTCGGTACGGAAGACCACGTCGCGCTGCAGGATGCTCGTCGAGTTGTACAGGTGGACGATGGCCTGCTTGGCACCCTTGATCGCCTCGTAGGTCCGCGCGATCAGGTGCTCGCGGCTCTGCGTCAGCACCTGGATGGTGACGTCATCGGGGATCGCGCCCTCGTCGATGAGGCTGCGGACGAAGTCGAAGTCGGTCTGGCTCGCGCTCGGGAAGCCGACCTCGATCTCCTTGTAGCCGAGCTGCACCAGCAGGTCGAACATGATGCGCTTGCGCTCGGGGCTCATCGGGTCGATCAGAGCCTGGTTGCCGTCGCGCAGGTCGACCGCGCACCAGCGGGGCGCCTCGGTGATGCGCTTGGCAGGCCAGGTGCGGTCGGGCAGATCGACGGCGATCTGCTCGTGGAACGGGCGGTAGCGGTGCACCGGCATGGTGCTGGGCTTCTGGGTGTTCTTCATCGCTCTAACTCTTTCGCTGTCGTTTCAGGCGGATGGCCCGAGGAGGAAAGAAGCCGACAGGAAACTCCGCGACGAGTCTGGCCTCTAGATGGAGGACTCGGCGCGGCAGCTAAGGAGGAGCTGACCGAACATCGGTTTCAGGCTAACACGGGCGATCGGGCCGAGTCGACGGCGCCCCGCCGACCGGCCCGGCCGCCCGCCGCTCAGTCGACCGCGAGGGCGGCGACGGGCGCGATGCGCGTCGCGCGGCGGCTCGGGGCGACGGATGCCGCGAGCGTCAGCACCGCGGCGGCGAGCACCTGGGCCACGAGCATCCCGACCGGGGCTCCCGGCGCGATGACGCCGGGCGAGCCGTTGATGGCGCCGAGCAGCGACTGCGCGCCGGCCCAGCCGTAGGCGAAGCCGAGCACCAGGCCGATGACGAGCGCCGTGAGGGTCAGCGCGGCCGCCTCGGCGAGGATCATGCCGCGGATCTGCCGCGCATCGGTGCCGAGCGCGCGCAGCAGGCCCAGCTCGCGGGTGCGCTGCAGCACGTTGAGGGACAGCGAGTTGACGAGGCCCACCGCGGCGATGAGCGCGCTGAAGCCGATGAGGACGGTGAACACCGCGGTCACGGCGTCGAGCAGCTGCCCGGTGCCCTGGTACGTCTCCGGCTGCGCGCGCTGCGCCGCGTGGACTATGTCGCGGAACGACTCGATCGTCACCGAGAAGGTCGTGACGAGCGTCACGCCGATCACGAGGCCGATCGTCATGCGCGCGCTGCGCTCGGGGTGGCGCAGGGCGTTGCCGACGGCGAGCCGGCCGGCCTGTGTCCCCGCGAAGAGCCGCCCGACGAGGCGCAGCACCGGCGGGATGAACCGCCCCGCCTCGAGCACGATGCCCGTGAACGAGACGATGCCGCCGACGAGGGCGATGAGGACGCCGAACGGGCTGACGAGGCCGGCTGCGATGCCCGCGCCCAGCGCGGCCGTGCCGAGCACGATGAGCGCGGTCGACACGGCCAGGCGCCCCTTCCCGCCCGCGGCCTCCTCGGCGTCCGACTCGACCGCGTTCCCGAGCGCCTCGGTGGGCCGCACCGAGAGCACCCGGCGCGAACCGGACCACGCCGCGAGCCAGGTGACGAGCGCGACGGCGACCGCCGGGATGAGGATCGCGGGGTTCGCGTACGAGTACCCCGGCGCCGGGAAGAGGCCCGCGGCGACGGCGAGAACGGTGGTGAGGGCGGCGAAGGCGGTGCCGGCGAGGCATCCGCACACCGCCCCGATCGCTCCGACCGCGAGGCCCTCGCGGGCGATCCGCCGGCGCTCGTCGGCCGCCGAGCGGCCGACCAGGCGCAGCAGCGCGATCTGGCGGCGGCGCCCGGCGACGACGGTCGCGACGGTGTTGGTGGTCACGACTCCCCCGACGTACACCGCGATGACGATGAACACGAAGGCGAGCAGGTCCAGGATGATCGGCAGCGTCGAGCTGCGTGCGAAGGCGTCGCTCGCGCGGATCGCGGCGGCGAGCACCCCCGTGATCTGCAGCAGCCCGGCGCCGAAGGCCGCGGACAGCACCGCGACGAGCAGCGTCGGCCGGTGCTCGCGCAGCAGGGCACTCACGCGAGCGCCTCGGTCTCCATGGCGAGCATGATCGCCGAGATCTGCTCGGGCCCGAGACCCGCCTCGTCGCGCACGATGCGCCCGTCGGCGAGGAACACGACGCGGTCGGCGTAGCTCGCGGCGATCGGGTCGTGCGTGACCATCGCGATCGACTGGCCGTGCGTCGCACTCGCGTCGGCGAGCAGGCGCAGCACCTCGCGGCCCGTGCGCGAATCGAGGTTGCCGGTCGGCTCGTCGGCGAACACGACCTCGGGGCGGGTCGCCAGGGCGCGCGCGATCGCCACCCGCTGCTGCTGGCCGCCCGAGAGCTCGTGCGGGCGGTGCGCGAGACGGCCCTGCAGGCCGAGGGCCGCGAGCAGGGAGTCGATCCAGGCCTGCTCGCCGGCGTCAGGGCGGCGGCCGTCGAGCTCGAACGGCAGCAGGACGTTGCCGCGCACGTCGAGCGTCGGCAGCAGGTTGAACGCCTGGAACACGAAGCCGACCTTGCGCCGCCGCAGCACGGTCAGCTCAGCATCGGTCATCGCCGTGATCTCGGCCTCGCCGAGGAAGACCCGGCCCGCGCTTGCCGAGTCGAGGCCGGCCATGACGTGCATGAGCGTCGACTTGCCGCTGCCCGACGGCCCCATGATGGCGGTGAACCGGCCGCGTTCGAGCGCGAGGTCGACGCTGTCGAGCGCGACGACGGCGCCATCGCCGGTGCCGTAGGAGCGGGTCAGGCCCGCGACGCGGGCGACGGGGTGCGATGCCATCGGAAGGCCTCCTGGATGAGTCGGTGGAGCAGGTCGGGGTAGGCGATGCCGGACGCCGCGGCCATCAGGGGCACCTGCGAGGCGCCCGTGAAGCCCGGCGTGGTGTTCACCTCGTTGAGCAGCCAGCCGCCCGCATCGAGGAAGAAGTCCAGGCGGACGACGCCCCGGCAGCCGAGGGCGCGGTAGAGCGCGAGCGCGCCCTGCTCGAGCCGGCGCCGCTCGAGCGGCGTCAGGCGCGCCGGGACCTCGAACGCGACCTCGGTGTCGTGCTTCGCGCCGTACTTCGCGTCGTAGTCGAAGAACGACCGCGCGGCGATCTCGAGCGGGGCGGTGACGATCGGCTCGCCGTCCTCCTCGAAGACGGCGATGTCGATCTCGCGGCCGGTGACGAGCTGCTCGACGAGCACGCGGTCGCTCCACGAGAACGCCGCGGACAGGGCGTCTGCGAGCTCCTCGGGCTCGCGAACGGGAGTCACCCCGCGGCTCGAGCCGGCGTCGACGGGCTTGACGACCACGGGCCCCGACCACGCGTAGGCGTCGCGGGTCGCACGGGTCAGCAGTGCGGCCGGCGCGGTGCGGATGCCGAGGGACGCCGCGACGAGCTTGGTCGCGTGCTTGTCCATCGCGATCGCACCGGCCCCTATCCCACTGCCGATGTAGGGCAGGCCGATCAGCTCGAAGAGCGCAGCGAGCGCGCCGTCCTCGCCGGGCGCCCCGTGCACGAGCGGCAGCGCGACGTCGCAGCGCGCGAGCGCGGCGACCGCGTCGGCGAAGGGCACCGGGGTGCCCGCCGCGAGCCATCCGCCGTCGCGGGCGATGGTGAACGGGACAGCCTCGTACCGCGACGGGTCCAGTGCCGCGAGCGCGGAGGCGGCCGACGCGAGCGAGACCTCGTGCTCGCCGTTGGCGCCGCCGCCGATCACGGCGACGCGCGTGCGCGCGGTCACCGGGCCGCCGCCTTCGGCGTCGGGGCGGGCGCTGCGGATGCCGGCGCCGCGGCATCCGCAGCGGCGCCGGCTGCGATGCGCTCGACGCGCCGCCCGATGCCCGTGACGATCTCGTTGGGGATCGTGCCGCACCACTGCGCCCACTCGGCGACGGTGGGCTCGCCGTGGCGGCCGGGTCCGAAGACGGTGACCCGCTCCCCCGGCGCCGCCGCGAGCTCGCCCAGGTCCACGACGATCTGGTCCATCGAGACACGGCCGACGATGCGGCGGCGCGCCCCGCGCACGAGCACGGACGCGGCCGGGTCGACCGCGCGCGGCACGCCGTCGGCGTAGCCCGCGGCGACGAGGGCGAGCCGCGTCGCGTGCTCGGCAAGCCAGCTGTGGCCGTAGCCCACCGGGGTGCCGGCCGGCACCTCGCGGACGTCGACGATCTGCGCCTCGAGGGTGAGCGCGCCCTCGAGGGGGTGCGTGCCGGTCGGGTCGATTCCGACGAGCCCGGCGCCGATGCGCACCAGGCTGTGACGCGCCGCGGGCTGGGTGAGCGCCGCCGACGTCGCCGCGAGATGCACCTGGGCCGGATCGAATCCGGCCGCGCGGGCGAGCCGCAGGGCCTGGTCGAAGCGCGCGCGCTCGCGGCGGTTCGCAGGGTCGACCGGCTCGTCGGCGGAGCTCAGGTGCCCCATGACGCCGACGACCTCGACGTCGCCGCGCGCACGGGCGGCGGCCGCGAAGCCGAGCAGCTGCGGCCAGAGCTCCCGTGGGCAGCCCTCGCGAGCCATGCCGCAGTCGATCTGCAGATGCACGCGGGCGGGCCGGCCGAGCGCGTGGGCGGCGAGGGTGATCGCGTCCAGGTGCGCGACGCCGGGCACCGCGAGCTCGATGCCGAGCATGATCGCGGCGCCGAAGTCGGCGTCGACCGGGTTGAGCCAGCTCAGCACCGGGGCGGCGATCCCCGCCTCGCGCAGGGCGATCGCCTCGTCGATGCTGGTCACGCCGAGGCGCGCGGCGCCCGCCGCGAGGGCGGTGCGCGCCACGAGCTCGGCGCCGGCGCCGTAGCCGTCGGCCTTCACCACGGCCATGACCTCGCCCGGGGCGAGGGCGGCGAACACCCGCGTGTTGCGCGCGATCGCGTCGGCGTCGACGATCAGCCGCGCGCCGCTCATGCCGCCACCCCGTGCTCGACGAGGCGGTCGACGGGGCCGTAGAGGGCGTGCGGCGCACCGGTCATGACGGCCCAGTAGCGGTCGCCGTAGGACCAGTGCCACCACTCTGTCGGGTAGTTGACGAGGCCGGCGGCCGTGAGCGCGTCGGCCAGCAGTGCGCGGTTGGCGCGGGCATCCGCATCGATGTTCTCGGCCGCGAAGTAGCAGGCGCCGTCGCTCTGCTCGGGGGTCGCGTCGATCGGAGTGCCCAGGTCGAGCTCCACGCCGTCCCGGTCGACGAGCGTGAGGTCGACGGCGGCGCCCGCGACGTGCGGCGCGACGCCGAGCGGTGCGACGAACCGGCTCGAGAGGCGCGCGATCTCGCTCCGGTCGAGCGCGGGGTAGGCCGCCCGCAGCTCGCCTTCGTAGCGGGCGATGATCGCCGCCTGCGAGCCGGGGCTGCGATGCCCCTCGACGATCTTCAGCGACACCGCCGCCGGCAGCCGCATCGCCGCCTCGACGAGGCGGGCGGCGAGGCCGCGTCGCACATACACGATGCCCGAGTCGCGACCGAGGGTCGAATGACCGACGACGGCCGGGAACGGGATGACGGGGTCGCCGCTGTCGTGGACGGGCACGAGCCCGACGCGGGGATCGGAGAGCAGAAGGACCATGCCTTCGACGCTATTTCCGGCCGCCCGGCCACCGCGTCGGCCGAACGGCCGGTTCTGTGTCATCCCTGAGGATGACGTGCGAGCCGCCCGGGTCAGACCTCGGCCGGAAGCTCGTGCTCGTACGAGAACACGACGAGCTGCACGCGATCGCGCAGCCCGAGCTTCGCGAGCACGCGGCTGATGTGGGTCTTCACCGTGGCCTCGGACAGGAACTCGGCCTCGGCGATCTCGGCGTTGGAGAGGCCGCGCGCCGCGAGGCGGAAGATCTCGCGCTCGCGCGCCGTGAGCTCGAACCAGGCGGCCGGGGTCGCGGCGCGCTCGGCGCCGCTCTGCACGTGCGCGAACAGCTCGCGGGTCGCCGTCGCGGCGATGACCGCGTTGCCCTGGTGCACCGTGCGGATCGCCGCGAGCAGGAACTCGGGGTCCGCGTCCTTCAGCACGAAGCCGCTCGCGCCCGCCCGGATGGCGCGGGCCGCGTTCTCGTCGAGGTCGAAGGTGGTGAGCACGAGCACGCGCGGCGGCGCGTAGCCGCCCGCAGCCGCGTCGGCCAGGATGTCGCGCGTCGCCTGGATGCCGTCGACGAGCGGCATGCGGATGTCCATCAGGACGACGTCGGGGCGCGCGGTCGCCACGGCCCTGCGCGCCTGCACGCCGTCCCCGGCCTCGCCCGCGAACGAGATGTCGGCCTGCGACTCGAGCAGCATCCGCACACCCGCGCGGAACAGCGCCTGGTCGTCGACGAGCACGACGCGGATCGGGGTCATACGGAAGCTCCGTTCGGGATCCAGACGCGGACGACGAAGCGGCCCCGGCCGTCCGGCCGCGCGACGAGCGAGCCGCCCGCGAGCTGGGCCCTCTCCTGCATGCCCGGAAGGCCGTGGCCGGGACCCATCGGCTCCTCGGCCTCTGCCGGGCCGGGCACGGCCGGGCTCGCGCCCGTCGCCGTCGGCGGCTCGGCGGGCAGCAGGTTCACGAGCTCGATGTGCAGGGCGTCGGCCGCCCAGATCAGCGACAGCTGCACCGGGGCGCCTGCGGCGCCGTGCCGCAGCGCATTGGTCAGGCCCTCCTGCACGATGCGGAACGCCGCCAGCTCGCGCGCGGCGCCGAGGGCGACGCGCTCGCCCTCCTCGCGGACGGTCAGGTCGAGGCCGGCGGCGCGCAGCTGGCCCATGAGCCCGTCGAAGTCGGCGAGCCCGGGCTGCGGGGCGGAGCCTTCGTCGTGCCGCAGCTCGGCGAGCAGCATCCGCACGTCTCCGAGCGCGTCGCGTGCCACGCCCGCGATCGTGCCGAGCGCGTCGACCGCGAGATCGGGCCGGGCCGACGCCGCGAAGCGCGCGCCGTCGGCCTGCGCGATCACGACGGCGAGGGTGTGCGCGACCACGTCGTGCATGTCGCGGGCGATGCGGTTGCGCTCCTGCTCGACGACCACCCGGTACTCGGCGATCTCGGCGTCGTGCCGTGCCGACTCCTCGCGCTCGACGGCGACGCGGCCCTGCCGACGCGAGCGCATCAGCAGGCCCGACACCCACGACAGCACGAGCAGCGCCATCGACCCGACGAACAGGATCACGAAGTCGCGCAGCTGGCCTTCGAAGAGCGTCGGGAGGTAGTAGACGCCGCCGAACCAGCCCAGGTACCAGACCAGGTAGACCGTGACGACGAACGAGCCCGCGATGGCCGAGGCGAGCCCGAGCCAGCGCACGATCCTCGATCCGTAGGCCGCCGTGGCGTAGAGCACCGCGCAGATCGCGAGGTCGGCGAAACCCGGCTGAAGCCGCGTACCCACCTGGACGACCGCCGCGAACCAGGCGATCGCGAGCGCGACGCCGGGCGAGAGCCGCCGGAACGCGAGTGCGCCGGAGAGGAACCCGAGCGGGACGAGATCGACCCGCCCGAGACCGCTGCTGCCGCCGAAATAGGCGATCCACACGACTCCGCACAGCGCGAACGCGACCGCGACGACGACGTCCGTGCGGATCTGTCGGCCTGTCAGCGTGCGCATGCCAATAACCGTAGGGGCAGGGTGCGGATGCCTCGCGCCAGACCGCCCGGAATCATCCTCGGGTCGTACGCGCCGCCGCGCGGCGGAGCCCCTGCGCGCCTGCGCCTAGAAGCCCAGGCGCCCCAGCTGCTTCGGGTCCTGCTGCCAGTCCTTCGCGACCTTCACATGGATCGAGAGGAACACGCGCCGGCCGAGCAGGCCCTCGATCTGCGCCCGGGCGTCGGCGCCGATCTGCTTGAGGCGCGCTCCGCCGCGGCCGATGACGATGGCCTTCTGACTGTCGCGCTCGACGAAGAGGTTGGCGTAGATCTTCACGACGTCGGTGCCGTCGTCCTCGACGATGTCGTCGATGGTCACAGCGAGCGAGTGCGGCAGCTCCTCGCGCGCCTCCTCGAGCACGGCCTCGCGCACGAACTCGGCCACGCGGTCGACGGTCGCCTCGTCGGTCAGCTGGTCCTGCGGGTACAGCGCCGGCGAGTCGGGCAGGAGCTTCACGAGCTCGGCGAGCAGGTCGTCGAGCTGGCGGCCTTTGACGGCCGAGATGGGGATGATGGCGTCCCAGTCGCGCAGCGCGCTCACGGCGAGGAGCTGCTCGGCGACGGCGGCCTTGCCCGCGACATCCGTCTTCGTCACGATCGCGACCTTCTTGGCGCGCGGCGCGTCGTCGAGGCGGTCGTTGATGAACTTGTCGCCGGGGCCGATCTTCTCGTCGGCGGGGAAGCACATGCCGATGACGTCGACCGAGCCCAGCGTCTCCTCCACGAGCGCGTTGAGGCGCTCGCCGAGCAGCGTGCGGGGACGGTGCACGCCCGGCGTGTCGACGATGATCAGCTGGGCGTCAGCGCGGTTCACGATGCCGCGGATCGCGCGGCGCGTGGTCTGCGGCTTCGACGAGGTGATCGCGACCTTCTGGCCGACGAGCGCGTTGGTGAGCGTCGACTTGCCGACGTTGGGGCGGCCGACGAAGCTCACGAAGCCGGCCTTGAACGGGGTGCCCTGCGTTTCAGTCATCGCTGTCAATGGTGGCACGTCGCACGAGGACCGTGACCAGCCGGCCCCGGCGCCCCTCGGTGCGCTCGGCGGTGAGGGCGAGCCCCTCGTACTCCCCCGACTCGCCCTGCTCGGGCAGCTTGCCGAGCGCCTTGGCGAGCAGGCCGCCGACGGTGTCGACGTCCTCGTCCTCGAGCTCGAGGTCGAAGAGCTCGCCGAGCTCCTCGGCGGACAGCCGCGCGCTCACACGGTAGGCGACGCCGGGCTCGAGCTCCTCGACGGGCGGCGCGCCCTTGTCGTACTCGTCGGCGATGTCACCCACGAGCTCCTCGATGAGGTCCTCCATCGTCACGAGCCCGGCGATGCCGCCGTACTCGTCCACGATCACCGCGAGATGGTTCTTGCCCGCCTGCATCTGGCGCAGGAGCGCGTCGGCGGGCATCGACTCGGGCACGAAGACCGCGGGCCGCTGCAGGGACGCCACGAGCGCGGCATCCGCATCGCCCGGCCGCTCGTAGACGAGCCGCGAGACATCGCGCAGGTACAGCACTCCGGTGACGTCGTCGGGGCCGTCCCCCACCACGGGGATGCGCGAGATGCCGCGCCCCAGGAACAGGCTCATCGCGCTCGCGACCGTCGCGTCCGCGTCGGCGGTGACCATGTCGGTGCGCGGCACCATGACCTCGCGCACGACGCGGTCGCCGAACTCGAAGACGGAGTGGATCAGCTCGGCGTCCTGCTCGGCGAGCACCGAGTGCTCGGCCGCATCGTCGATCATGCTGAGCAGCTGCTCCTCGCTGCCGACCGCGGAACGCGCGCGAGCGGGCGTGACGCGGTCGCCGAGCGCGACCAGCAGGCCCGCGATCGGGCCGAGCAGCAGGCGCAGCGTGCGGATGACGGGCCCGGCGAACCTCAGCAGCGCCTCGGGGTGCGCGCGGCCCACGCTGCGCGGGCTCGTGCCGACGAGCACGAAGCTCGCGCCGGTCATGATCAGCACGCTCACGAGGAGCGCCCACCACCACGAGTCGAGGATGATGACGAATCCGAGCGTCACGAGCACGCCGGCCGCCGTCTCCGAGACGACGCGCACGAAGCCGACCGCGTTGACGTCGCGGATGTCGCCGCCCGCGACGCTGAGCGCGGACTCGATCGCCGCCATGAAGCCGCCGAGCACGGTCAGCAGGAACGCGACGACGAAGAACAGCGTGGCGATCAACCGGGCCTAGCGCTTCCGCTCGGAGAGGGTGAAGCCGACGAGGATGTCGCGCTGGATGCCGAACATCTCGCGCTCCTCGTCCTTGTCCGCGTGGTCGAAGCCGAGCAGGTGCAGCATGCCGTGCGCCGTGAGCAGCTGGAGCTCCTCGATGAGGGTGTGGCCCGCGGCATCCGCCTGCGCCTGCGCCACCTGCGGGCACAGCACGACGTCGCCGAGCAGCCCGGCCGGCGAGGGCTGGTCCTCGGTGCCGGGGCGCAGTTCGTCCATCGGGAAGCTGAGCACATCGGTCGGGCCGGGCTCGTCCATCCACTGCACGTGCAGCTGCTCCATCGCGGCCTCGTCGACGAGCACGATCGCGAGCTCGGCGTCGGGGCTCACGTGCATCGCGCTCAGGGCGTAGCCGGCGAGGCGCTGCAGGCGCGCCTCATCGACCACGATGGCGGACTCGTTGTTGACTTCGATCGTCATTACTTCTTCGGCCTTCTGGGTCGGAGGGACGGGTCTGCGCTGCGGCGCTCGGCGCGGTTCGCGAACTCGCGCGCCTGCTCCCGCTCGAAGTGCTGCGCCTGCTGCTTCTGGTCGTATTCGGTGTACGCGTCGATGATGCGGCCCACGAGGCTGTGGCGCACCACGTCGTCGCTCGTGAGCGTCGAGAAGTGGATGTCGTCGACGTTCTTGAGCACGCGCGAGACCAGGCGGAGGCCGGATGCGCCGGCCGGCAGGTCGATCTGCGTCACGTCGCCGGTGATGACCATGCGCGAGCCGAAGCCGAGACGCGTGAGGAACATCTTCATCTGCTCGGGCGTGGTGTTCTGCGCCTCGTCGAGCACGACGAACGAGGAGTTCAGCGTGCGCCCGCGCATGTAGGCGAGCGGCGCGACCTCGATCGTGCCTGCCGCGAGCAGCTTCGGCACGAGCTCGGGGTCGAGCATCTCGTTGAGCGCGTCGTAGAGCGGGCGCAGGTAGGGGTCGATCTTGTCGGTGAGCGTGCCCGGCAGGTAACCGAGGCGCTCGCCGGCCTCGATCGCGGGCCGCGACAGGATGATCCGGTCGACCTCCTTGCGCTGCAGCGCCTGCACGGCCTTCGCCATGGCGAGGTAGGTCTTGCCGGTGCCCGCGGGCCCGATGCCGAACACGATCGTGTTCTCGTCGATCGCGTGCACGTAGTCGGCCTGGCCGGCCGTCATGGGCCGGATCGTCTTCCCGCGCACCTGCAGGATCGCCTCGCCGAGCAGGGCTGCGGGGCTCTGGCCCGAGTCGACCATCCGCCGGCCGCGGCTCACTTCGGCGGGGTGCAGGTCGTGGCCGTTCTTGACGATCGTCAGCAGCTCGTCGACGAGCTTGCGCGCGCTCGCGACCTGGGCGGGGTCGCCGCTCAGGGTGATCTCGTTGCCGCGCACGTGCACGTCGACGCCGGGATACTGCTTCTCGAGCGTCGTCAGCAGGCGGTCCTGCGGGCCGAGCAGGCGGACCATCGCCACGCCGTCGACCTCGAGGCGCTCTTCGGCGGCTCGGTCGGAGTTGTCGGGGACGGGGGTTCCGTCGATGTCAGGCAAGCAGATCCATTCGAGTCAGAGGGCGGATTCCGAGAGGCCGCCGGCGAGCACGTGCGCGTGCACGTGGAACACCGTCTGGCCGGCGCCGGTGCCGGTGTTGAAGACGAGGCGGTAGTCGCCGTCGGCATGCTCGGCGGCGAGTGCGGATGCCGTGGCGACGACCTCCGCGAGCAGCGCCGGGTCGCCCGCCGCCAGCTCGGCGACGTTCGCGTACGCCTCCGTCTTGGGCACGACGAGCAGGTGCACGGGCGCCTGCGGCGCGATGTCCCTGACGGCGATCACGCGCTCGTTCTCGAACACGACGTCGGCGGGGATCTCGCGCGCGATGATGCGGGAGAACACGGACGGGGCGCTGTCGCTCATGCCGTCCAGTCTATTGACCGGGGCGACATCCGCCGGGGCCGCGGGGCGCGGCCTACCAGCGCCCCAGGCGCGCGTTCAGCACCGCGATCGCGGACGGCCCCGCGGTCGAGGTGCGCAGCACCTCCGGGCCGAGCCGCACGAGCTCCGCCCCGGCGGCCTGCAGCGCGTCGAGCTCGCCGGGGGCGATGCCGCCCTCGGGCCCGACGACGAGCAGCAGGTCGCGCCCGTCGGGCTCGATGGCCGTGAGCGGATGCCCCGCCGTCGGCTCCAGCACGAGCACGCGCTGCGTCGCCGCCGCGGCCGCGATGTCGTGCGTCGCGACGAGCTCCGCGACCTCGGGCAGCCACGGCCGCATCGACTGCTTGGCGGCCTCGCGCACGATGGACGCCCAGCGCTCGCGGCCCTTCTCGAGCTTCGGCCCGGACCAGCGCGAGACCGAGCGCTCCGCCTGCCAGGGCACGACGCCGTCGACGCCGAGCTCGGTGGCCGCCTGGATCGCGAGCTCGTCGCGGTCCCCCTTGGCGAGGGCCTGGACGAGCCGGATCGCCGGAGTCGGGGCATCCGCGACCCGCACGCCCTCTACGCGCACGATCACCTCGGCCGGCGCGACCGACTCGGCCACTCCGTCGACCACGAGGCCGCGGCCGTTGCCGATCAGCATCCGCTCGCCGACGCGCGTGCGCGACACGGTCGCGACGTGCTTCGCCTCTGCGCCTGCGATCGCCACCGTGCCGCCGACGGCCGCGGCCGCGAGCTCCTCGACGAGGTAGAAATTGGCCATCGCTCCCCCGGGCTAGAGGTTCAGGAACCGGTCGCGCAGCTTGGCGAACAGGCCCTGCTGGAACTGCGAGAGGCGCGGCTTGTCGCTCTTGTGCATCTTCGCGAACTTGTCGATCAGGTCCCGCTCGGGGCGGCCGAGCTTCGTCGGCGTGACCACCTGGATGCCGATGCGCAGATCGCCGCGGCCGTTGCCGCGCAGGCGGGTGATGCCGCGGTTCTTGACCGTGACGATCTCGGCGCTCTGCGTGCCGGCGTGCACCTCGACCTCGACCGGACCGTCCAGCGCGGTGAAGCTCGCGTGGGTGCCGAGGATCGCGTCGACCATCGACACCTCGAGCGTCGCGAGCAGGTCGTCGCCGTCGCGGCTGAAGACGTCGTCGTGCTTGACCTTGATCTCGAGATAGAGGTCGCCGTTGGGGCCGCCGGCGGGGCCGGCCTCGCCCTGGTTCGGCAACTGCAGGCGCAGGCCCGTGTCGACGCCCGCGGGGATCTCGACGGGGATCGTCTTGCGGGCGCGCACGCGGCCCTGCCCCTGGCAGGTCACGCACGGGGTCGCGATGACGGTGCCGTAGCCGCGGCAGGTGCCGCAGGGGCTCGAGGTCATCACGTTGCCGAGCAGCGAGCGCACCGAGCGCTGGATCGAGCCGGTGCCGTGGCAGATGTCGCAGGTGACCGGGTGCGTGCCCGG
>Ga0164242_10005250_pt1 | contig 14428 bp, 11 predicted proteins | sample OricomgcompostMG_FD_108783 | JGI IMG/M metagenome (GOLD analysis project Ga0164242, IMG submission 108783) | Miracle-Growth compost microbial communities from Emeryville, California, USA - Original compost - Miracle growth compost (MG) ... | reverse complement strand
GATCCCGCCCAGGACGCCGCGGAGATCTGCCGTCCGATTTGGCTCCCCACCGTGCGCGAAGGTCTGCTTGGCCATCGTCTCCACCATCCCCTGGCGTCACTTGGTGCCGAACATGGCGAGCTTCTCCGCCGCCGACTCACGGTTGATCGCCTGGTCGCACTTCGCGCCCACCGGGCTGTTGGCGCGCACCGCGGCCCGCTCGGCCTCGGTGATCGACCCCAGCCGGCAGCGCGGCGGGGCGATGAGCGCCCGCTCCAACCCCCGAGGCGCCCAGTCGGTGCTTCCCAGCGCCTGGAGGCGGGCCGTGAGCTTGTCGCTGGGGGACGCTGTGGCGGACAGGACGGCCACGTCGCCTTTCACGTCCGCCCGGAACCGCTGAGTGGCAAGGCGCGCGGCTCCTCCTTGTTCGGAAAGCCGCGACCGCTGACCGCGCCTAGTTGCAGGACAGCTGGCGGCCGTCCGGGAGTGAGCCGCTGAAGCGGATCACCGCGACCTCCGGCTGCACCCCGGACTGGGTCGGCGTGACGGTGAGGGTCACCGGCTGGTTCAACCCGGCGTTGGTGACGAAGACGTTGAAGCCCAGAGACCGCAGAGCCGCCTTCGCGGTGCCGTTATCGAACGTCTCGTACTGCAAGTAGCCCGCGCGGTTCGGGTACGGGAAAGCAGGCCCGCAGCCGGCGCTGGCGGTCAGCTTGGCGTGAAGCGGGCTCCAGTTCGCTCCGGTGAAGTCGAACTTGGTGCTGGGCTCGTTGCTCTCGTTCGAGAACAGGAGGGCGGTGGCCCACTCGGCGAACGCCTGATCAAACGGCTCGCCGAGGACGCGGGCCAGGTTGTCCGTCCCCGCCTGTGTGGTCTGGACGATGTTCTTCAGGATCCCTTCCCCCATCCGGTCCGTGAAGTAGCGGAAGAAGGCGTGCGCTCCCTGGTAGTTGCCAACGGGATCACCGCTCCAGTTGGAGAACGATGCGTTGAAGTAACGCAGGAAAGGGTTGTTGCTGTAATCAAAGGCGAGGTCGGTGAGGTACGCGTTGGCGTCGCTGCGTCCGCCCGGGCCGTTCCAGCCGAAGCCGATGATGTCCTCCGCGGTGACCGAGAGCCCCTCGTTGATCCAGGTGTCCTCAGCAACCGAGTAATCGCCGGGGACCAGGTGCTTCTGGTTGAAGTTGATCAGGTGCTGGAACTCATGCCCGAGCGTGTCGGGGTAGCTGTCGGCGATCACCGACTCAGCCTCGTCGGGCGTCGTCGCCAGGTTGTAGAGCGAGTTCATGTAGAACATGTCCGCCCCATTGCTCCCGCCACCGGAGCAGTCCGAGGTGGTGTCTTTCGGGTAGTCACTCGGGAAGTCTTTGAGGAGGACGTCGTTCGCCGAGTAGTAGCCGAGCGTGACGGACTGGGTGACCGGGTCCGGTGCCCCGAGCTCACGGCTGAAGAAGATGATCAGCTTCCCGTTGCCGTCGACGTCCGACTCGGCGCCGAAGGTCTGGGTGTCGGCCGGGTAGATGGTGTTCTCCCAGAGGTCCCCGAGCGTGATCCAGATGTCGCCGGCGACACCGGTTTCGTAGGGCGCATAGTCCGACGCGTCGTCGTCATCCAGGTAGAAGAGCGCGTGTGCGGTCTCCTTCTTCAAGGTGGCGGACTTGCGCGCGTAGGGCGAGCCCGGCGCGACCCCCTGCTGGACACAGAAATTGGTGTTGGTGGGGGCGGCGCTCGCGGCGACCCCTGTCCGGTAGAGAGGGGCCGTGACCGCGGGCCCACCTTTCAGCCCGGCCTTCTGACGCCGCGCGGCGTCGGCGAGCAGCTGGGCCTCCTTCGCTCGAACGACCTCGTGTCCACGCAGGCCACGTTCCCGGAGCGCCCGCTTGGCCTCCAGCTCAGGGCCATTGCCCACCGCCATCTGCGCGGAGGCCTGGGCCACCGGCGGAGGTGCCGGCCGGGCGGAGAAGACCGGGTTGGTCCCGGTGACGGTGAGGGTGGCGTTGGGCACCGGGACCGAGGGGTCCACGTCTTCGTCGCCCAGGTTCATGGCGATGATCGCCAGGTGCTCATTCAAGCCCAGGTTGGGCACGTCGACGGTGAGCGTGTTGCCCGAATAGTGGTCCGGCCCGTAGAGGGTCCAGTCGTCCTTGACCACGTTCTGGACCGTGACCGTGACGGTCACAGGCGAGCTGCTCACGCTGCCATGGCCGTTGGTCGCGGTGAGCGAATACACGGTGGTCTTCTTGGGGGAGACCGTGGCCGAGGTCCCGGTGACCGCGCCCCCGTTCAAGGTCAGGCTCTCCGCGCCGTCCACCGTCCAGCTCAGGTTCACCGACTCCCCCAGGTTCACCGCGGACTTGTCTGCGGTGAAGCTCGAGATGGTGGGCGAGCTGCCGCACGCGGAAAGGAGGAACACGGTGCCAAAGGCGAGCAGGGATGCAGCGAGTTTCATGGGAGAACCTTCAGGAAATCGGCCGCCGACAAGCTACCACGGGGCACACCGCGAGGGCTCGCCGGCCCAGGCGCGGTAACGTGTCCCCGGTGCTGCCCGCTCCCCACACGCTCCTGGTCCTCGTCGCGCTCGCGGCGATGCTGCTCATCCTCCGCGCGGTGGCCTGGCGGCTCTGGCAGCTGTTCTGGCCCCAGAGCACCCGGCTTCGCGCCGCCCAGCCCGAAGAGGTCCGCCTTCCTGACGGCTTCGAGGCCCTCACCCAGGCGCTCGCGGCGATCGGGTTCTCGCCCCTGGGCGCGCGGCTGGAGCACCCCCGCCTGCGCAAGCCGCTGGTCAGCTTCGACTTCGCCAACCCAAAGGACCGCGCCTTCGCCACCTTGACCGCGCTGGGCCGGGAGCCCCGTCTCTACTTCGTCAGCCCGCTCGCGGAGGGAAGGGTGCTGCTCACCCAGGCCGGCATCGTGAGGGACGAGAAGACGCGCCGCTTCGCCTGGAGCCAGCACAGCGCCCGGTCCCAGGGCCAGGCGGTCCCCGGTCTCTACGACGCCGCCGAGCGGCTGGCGCTCGCGCGCGCCTGGTATGCGGGCGAGGGAAAGCGCGAGATCCGCCGCCAGCACGCGCCGGCCCTGTTGTGGAGCCTGCTCGCCCTTGGCATGGTGGCCTGGGTATTTTTCGTTCGCACCTGAACCTGCAATTTTCGGAGCTTCAAGACCATGCGCAGCGCCTCCAACCACGAGGAGATCTGGTTCCTCTCCGGCAAGCGGACCCCCTTCGGCACCTTCGGCGGGTCGCTCAAGGACCTCTCCGCCACCGACCTGGCCGTGGAGTCCGCCAAGGCGGCTTTGACCCAGGCCAAGGTCTCGCCCGAGGACATCCAGCACGTGGTCTACGGGAACGTGGTCCAGACCTCCGCGGACGCCATCTACCTCCCGCGCCATGTGGGCCTCCGTTCGGGCGTCCCCATCCCGGTCCCGGCGCTGGGCGTGAATCGGCTGTGCGGCTCGGGCTTTCAGGCCTTCGTCTCCGCGGCAGAGCTCATGCTGACCGGCCAGGCGGAGGTGGTCCTGGCGGGCGGCACGGAGTCCATGAGCCAGGCCCCGCATGTCATCCGCGGCGCGCGCTGGGGCATCCCTCTGGGCAAGGGCCAGCTGGAGGACGCGCTCTGGTCTGCCCTGACGGACAGCTACACGGGCGATCCCATGGCGCTCACCGCGGAGAAGCTGGCGGTGCAATACGGCCTCACCCAGGAGGACGTGGACCAGTTCTCGGTCCTCTCCCAGAAGCGCTTCGCCGCCGCGCAAGAGGCCGGTCGCTTCGCTGAAGAGCTCTCCCCGGTGGAGCTCAAGAGCCGCAAGGGCACCACGCTCTTCGCCAAGGACGAGCACAACCGCCCGGACACCACGGTGGAGGGGCTCAGAAAACTCCCCAAGGTCTTCAAGAAGGACGGCGTGGTGCACGCGGGGGCGGCGTCGGGCATCTCGGACGGGGCGGCCTCGGCGGTGATGGCCACCAAGAGCTGGGCCCAGAAGAAGGGGCTTGCGCCCATTGGCCGGCTGGTCAACTGGGCCAGCGCGGGCTGCGATCCAACCCTCATGGGCATTGGCCCGGTGCCGGCCATCCGCAAGCTGCTCGAGCGGGCGGAGTTCACCGTGGACCAGGCAGACCTGATTGAGGTCAACGAGGCCTTCGCCCCGCAGTACCTGGCGGTGGAGAAGGAGCTGGGCCTGCCGCGCGAGCGCACCAACGTGGACGGCGGGGCGATTGCGGTGGGACACCCCCTGGGCGCGTCCGGGGCGCGGATCACCTTGCACCTGCTCTATGAGCTCAAGCGGCGCCAGGCCCGCTATGGTATCGGCTCGGCGTGCATCGGCGGGGGACAGGGCATCGCGGTGCTGGTCGAAGCGTTGTGATTTGCTGAGGCGGTTCATGAGCAACGAGGCGGAGAAGATCGAACGGGCCCGCGCCAAGGCCCTCGCCGAACAGCGGAGGGCCGAGCGCCGGCTGCGCAAGCGCAAGTGCGTGTTGTGCGGCGTGGAGGAGTCGGACAAGACCCCGCTCGGCGCACACCCGGACGGGATCGGCCCTTCGTGCAAGGAGGAGCCGGCGTGTCTCGCGCGTCGCAGCACCCGTTGAAGCGGCCCGCTCCGAAGAAGAAGCGCTCCGCCGGGCTCCCTCCCACGCCCTTCGACTGGAACCAGGCCGAAGGCCTCCGTCCCCCGCGGCAGCCCTTCGACCTCTTCGATGAGACCCTGCGCGACGGCATCCAGTCCCCCTCGGTGGTGGACCCGCCGCTCTCCGCCAAGCGCGATCTGTTGGAGCACATGGCCGGGCTGGGGATCGCCGCGGTGGATCTGGGCCAGCCCTGGGCCTCCGCCCGCGCGCTGAGCGAGACCGTGGCCCTGGCCCGCCACCTCTCCTTGCGCAAGCTCCCGCTGGAGGCCGCCTGCGCCGCGCGGACCACGCAGGAGGATCTCCAGGCGGTCGCCGAGGTGGCCCAGCGCTCCGGCCGGGCGATCACCGCCTACTGCTTCGTGGGCAGCTCTCCCATCCGGCAGTGGGTGGAGGGCTGGGATCTGAAGCTCCTGCTCAAGCGCACCGAGGCGGCCATCCGCTTCGCCCGCGCCGAGGGCCTCTCGGTCGCCTTCACCACCGAGGACACCACCCGCTCCGCGCCGGAGCAGCTGGAGGCCCTGTTCGGCTGCGCGGTGGAGGCGGGCGCGCAGAGGCTCGTGCTCTGCGACACCGTGGGGCATGCCACCCCGGACGGCACCCGCGCCCTGGTCCGCTTCACCAAGGCCTGCCTGCGCAAGCGGGGCGCCAAGGGCGTGAAGATCGACTGGCACGGCCACAACGACCGTGGGATGGCGGAGGCGAACGCGATCTTCGCGCTGGAGGCGGGCGCGCACCGGATCCACGGCTGCGCCAACGGGATCGGCGAGCGGGTGGGGAACGCGGCGATCGAGATCCTGGCCCTCAACCTCCAGCTGCTCGGCTGGAGCCACGTGGACCTCAAGCGGTTGGTGGACTACGCCACCGCGGCGGCGCTGGCGACCGGCTTCGAGATCCCCCCCAACGCGCCCCTGGTCGGCCGGGACGCCTTCCGCACCGCCACCGGGGTCCACGCCGCGGCGATCGCCAAGGCCCGCGCGCGGGGGAGCCACTGGCTGGCGGACCGGATCTACTCCGCGGTCTCCGCCGGAGAGAGTGGACGCGAACAGGAGGTGGGCGTGGGGCCGCTGAGCGGGATGAGCAACGTGCGCTACTGGCTCTCCATGCGCGGGCTGCCGGCGCCGGAGTCGCTCTGCAAGGAGCTCCTGGTCAAGGCCAAGGCGTCCCACGCGCCGCTCTCCGATGATGAGCTGTGGCGGGCGGTGGACGGACACCTGTCGCGCAAGGGACGCTCCAGGCGCGCGGGGTAGGGCGTGGCCAAAGCGTTGCCGGCTGGGAGCTTTGGGGATAAGACAGACGGCCGATTCGGGAGGGCAGGTATGAGCGGCGACACCCCATTTACCGGCGTCAAGGTCTTCTCCACCACGCTGGCGCGCGACCGCGAGGTGATGGGAGAGACCATCACCAAGTGGATCAAGGACAACCCCGGCTGCGAGATCGTGGACAAGGAGATCACCCAGTCCTCGGACAAGGAGTTCCACTGTCTGACGGTGACGCTCTTCTACCGCACCCGCGCCTAGAGCCTTCTCAGGTCGAAAAGGGGCGTCGCCCGCGGGCTCCGCGGCCGGCGCCTTTCGCATTTCAGATGCGATCGGTCCGGGAGTGGTTGCGCCTCCTGCCTTGTTTCACCACCTTGAGGGACTCTTTCTGAGGACCGCGCGTCCCCCCCTTCAAGGAACGAGGATGAACACGTCCATGCGACCGATGCGGTTCAACCCTTCGTCTTCCTCCCTGCTCTCCAGCACCTCGGTGAAGCTGGCGATCGCCATGGTGGTGGTCTCGGTGCTGGTGCAGCTGGGGGGGCCGGCGGTGGCGCAGTACCTGTTGCTCATCCCCGGGCTGACGCTCCACGGCTGGGTCTGGCAGCTGGTCACCTATCCCTTCATCGAGACCAACGTCCTCTCGCTCCTGATCGACGGCTTCGTGCTGGTGATGATCGGCCTCGGGGTGGAGCAGAGCTGGGGGCCGCGCCGGGTGTTGGCGCTCTCGGTGGGGACCTCGGTGGCGGCGGGCGTGCTCACGGTGCTGTTGTCCCTGGTCATCCCCTCCCTGCGCAGCTTCCCGTTCCTGGGCGCGGGGGTGATGGTGACCGCGCTGTGGATCGCCTACGGGCTCTCCTTCGGGCGGACCCAGATGAACTTCTGGGGCATCCCGCTCACCGGCAACGGGCTGGCCTGGGTGGGGGTGGGCTTCGTGGCGCTGAACGGTGTCTTCGGCGGCTGGCGCCCGGTGCTCCCGGAGGCGCTGGGGGCGGCGCTGACCTTCGGCTACTTCCGGTTGGGCGCGCCGCGTACGCTCTGGCTGCGCTTCACCTCCTGGCGGCTGCAACAGAAGCTGCGGGGACGCGCGCGCCACCTCAAGGTGGTGGGCAAGGACCGCAACACCTCCAACGACTCAGATCGCTACCTGCACTGAGCGGCCCTCTTTGTCCGCCCGCTCCAGGAAGCGGGTGAGGGCCAGCTGGTCCAGGCTGGCGATCTCGTGGGAGTCGAACACCACGCCCACGCCTTGGCGCATGCCGCGCGCGTCCTTGTGGACGTTGACCACCCGGCCCACCAGGGTGCAGATCCGCGGGCCTTCGGTGAGCGGGAGCGCCACCGCCACCCGCACCGCGGTGCCCTCCTTCACCACCTCCCGGGTGCGCAGGAAGAGCCCGCCCTGGGAGAGGTCCCCCACCGCCTCGCGCACGTAACGATTTCCGAGCCGACAGTGGGCGGTGAGCTGAACCGAGGTCCTGGGACTCGCGCGCTTTTCACCGGGGTTCGGCTTCGTCACCAAGGACCTCCTGTGCGGCGCCGGCCCCTAAAGACCGACAAACGGAGCCGTTGTCCTACAGGCTGCCTCGGGAGAGGTCAAATCGGAGGGCCGGGGGACGACTGCCACCCAACGCTTGAATCCCGGGCGCGCTTCGCGCATCAGATGGCGCGACGATATAGGCTTCCTTTTCAGAAGCTCTGAACGACTCGTAAGGAGAGACAGAATGACCAAGATGGGACTGGCGGTGCTGGCGGTGGCGGGGATGGCGCAGGCGGCGTTGGGATCGACCTGGCAGCTGGACGCGGACCACTCGGCGGCCGAGTTCGGCGTGAAGCACATGATGGTGAGCACGGTGAAGGGGCAGTTCAGCAAGGTGGCGGGAACGGTGAGCCTGGACGAGAAGGACCCCACCCAGTCGAAGGTGGAGGCGACGATTGACGCCACCACGGTGGACACGCGGAACCCGAAGCGGGACGCGCACCTGAAGAGCAAGGACTTCTTCGACGTGGCGAAGTTCCCGCGCATCACGTTCAAGAGCACCTCGGTGAAGCAGGTGTCGAAGGACCACTTCCAGGTGGCGGGCAACCTGACGATCCACGGGGTAACGCGGCCGGTGACCCTGGACACGGAGGTGACGGAGCCGGCGAAGGACCCCTGGGGCAACACCCGCCGGGGGCTGCACGCGACGACCAAGATCCAGCGCGAGGACTACGGCCTGAAGTGGAACCAGGCGCTGGAGGCGGGCGGCGTCCTGGTGGGCAGCGACGTGTCGATCACGATCGACGGCGAGATGATCCAAAAAAGCTAGGTCGCCAGGGCGCAAACCCACCCAGATGCCAATAACCAGCAAACTCCCCTCTCCCTGACAGGAGAGGGGCCGGGGGTGAGGTTTAGCCCTCCGCCACCGACTGCACGCTCGCGCGGAAAATGAAGATCCGCGCGGTGTTGGTGCGATTGTCGGCGGGGACGATGAAGAAGCCGGACGCGGGGCGCTGGTAGTCCTCCGAGAAGCCGGCCACCTGGCGGCCGTCCCGGAAGGTGACGCGGATCTTCTGTCCCTGGGCTCCGGGAGCGCGGCTACCCGGCAGGCTCATGAAGAAGATGGCCTTCACGCGGTTGGCGGGGATCCGCTCGGGGGCGAAGCCGGTCTGCTGTTCGAGGGGGATGACTCCGTCGAGCAGGTCCACGTCGCGGAGCACGCCGCGCTTCACCTGTCCTTCGATGGTGTGGATGATCACGCGGTGTTCGCCTTCGATGAAGGCGACCTCACCGGCCTCGGCGGGGTAGAGCGCGGAGGACGGGCGAAGCATCAGGTCATTGGCGTTGACGATCGGCACTGGCCGGGCGGCCGGGGGGCTGGGGAGCGCCTGAAGCGCCGCGACCTGGGCTCGCATCGGCTGGGTCGCCGCGGTGTCGAAGGAGGGCGCTTCGACGAGCGGCTCCGGTTCGATCACGGCCTCTTCGATGACGGCGTCTTCGATGACCGCGTCTTCGATCAGCTCGGGCTCCAGCTCGGCGAGCGGAGGTGGCGCGGCGGCCCAGGCGGGGTCCGGCGCTGGCGCGCTGAGATCACGGGCTTCGTCGCTCCAGCCGATCTCCCAACGAGGCGCCTGTGGGGCAGCGGCGGCGGCGCGCTGTTGAGGCGTGGAGAAGGCGTTGGGGTTGGTGGCGATCTCGGACAGATCAGCGGTCTGAAAGGGCTCGGTGGGTGCGTCGGTGGCGGAGAGCTCGGTGAACTGCGCACCGGTCAGCTGGGTGGGCGTGATCTCGAAGGCGTCGGTGGGTTCGGGCAACGCGATCTCCGCGTGGCGGCCCTGCGCCTGGGCGGAGATGGCATCGGCAGGCGACTCGAGCGGCACGGAGGCCTCCTCGGAGTCATCGAAGGAGACGTCGATCGTGCGCGGCCCGGTTTCATCCAAGGACACGTCGAAGGAAGGAGAACCCGGCTCGTCGACGGACAGGATCGCGTCCGGGGACAGCTCCAGGACGGGTTCGGCGCCTTCCTCCTGGAGATCGGAGGCCTCCGGTCCGCGGCCAAAGGCAGACTGCAGCGCGTAAGGGGCGGGCGTGGCCTCGAGGTTCGAGACATCAATGGCCAAATCGCCTTCGAATGAGGGCTGGCGAGCGTAAGCCGCGGGCGTGGCCTCCAGGTTGAGGAGGTCCAGGGAGGATTCGGCGCCAGACGGGCTGAGCTGCGCGTAGGCGGGTGGCGCGGGCTCGAGCTCCAGGACCTCAACGGAGGGGTCCCCGTCGAACGCCGAGGGTTGCGGCTCAAAGGCCGGCGTTGCCTCCGAATCCGCGATGTCGATGGCGGCGTCGAAGGTGGCGGCGGCACCCGCTCCAAAATCGGCAGGCTGGGCTTCAACCCCCTGCGGGGTCTGGAGATCGCTGACGTCGATGACGGCTTCGGGCTCGATGACCGGCTGGGCCTCGATGGGCGTGGCCTCGAGATCGCTGACGTCGATGGCCGAGTTTGGCTCGATGTCCGCAGGCTGCGCTTCGACGGGCGCGGTCTCCAGATCGCTCACGTTGATGGAAGCGTCGGGTTCGATGTCCGCCGGCTGCGCCTCGACGGGCGCGGTCTCCAGATCGCTGACGTCGATGGCGGCGTCGGCGTCTATGTCCGCTGGCTGCGCCTCGAGCTGCGTGGCCTCGAATTCGCTGACGTTGACGGCAACGTCCGGCTCGATGGCCACCGGCTGCTCTTCGACGGGCGTGGCTTCGAGATCGCTGACGTCGATGGCGGCGTCGGGTTCGACGACTCCGGTCTGCGCTTCGATCGGCGCGGCCTCGAGGTCGCTGACGTCGATGGCGGCCTCGGGTTCGACAGCTGCCTGCGCTTCGACTGGCGTGGCCTGGAGGTCGCTGACGTCGATGGCTGCGTCGGGTTCGACAGCGGCCTGCGCATCGATCGGAGCGGTCTCGAGGTCGCTGACGTCGATGGCGGCTTCGGGTTCGACGGCGGGCTTCGCTTCGATCGGCGTGGCCTGGAGGTCGCTGACGTCGATGGCGGCGTCGGGATCGACGACTCCGGCCTGCGCTTCGACTGATGTGGCCTCGAGGTCGCTGACGTCGATGGCGGCCTCGGGTTCGACAGTAGCCTGCGCTTCGATCGGTGTGGCCTGGAGGTCGCTGACGTCGATGGCGGCCTCGGGTTCGACAGTGGCCTGCGCTTCGACTGGCGTGGCCTGGAGCTCGCTGACGTCGATGGCGGTCTCGGTTTCAACAGATGCCGGCTGCCGTTCGATCGGTGTGGCCTGGAGGTCGCTGACGTCGATGGCGGCCACGGGTTCGACAGCGATCTGCGCTTCGATCGGCGCGGCCTCGAGGTCGCTGACGTCGATGGCGGCGTCGGGTTCGACAGCGATCTGCGCTTCGATCGGCGCGGCCTGGAGGTCGCTGACGTCGATGGCGGCCTCTGGTTCGACAGCGGCCTGCGCTTCGATCGGCGCGGCCTGGAGGTCGCTGACGTCAATGGCGGCCTCGGGTTCGACAGCGGCCTGTGCTTCGACTGGCGCGGCCTCGAGGTCGCTGACGTCGATGGCGGCCTCTGGTTCGACAGCGGCCTGCGCTTCGATCGGCGCGGTCTCGAGGTCGCTGACGTCAATGGCGGCCTCGGGTTCGACAGCGGCCTGCGCTTCGATCGGCGCGGCCTGGAGGTCGCTGACGTCGATGGCGGCCTCGGGTTCGACAGCGGCCTGCGCTTCGACTGGCGCGGCCCGGAGGTCGCTGACCTCGATGGCGGCCTCGGGTTCGACAGCGGCCTGTGCTTCGACCGGCGCGGTCTGGAGGTCGCTGACGTCGATGGCGGCGGTCTCAATTTCGGATGCCTGCGCTTCGATCGGCGCGGCCTCGAGATCGCTCACGTCGATGGCGGCATCGGGTTCGACAACGCCCTGCGCTTCGATAGGCGCGGTCTGGAGGTCGCTGACGTCGATGGCGGCGTCGGGCTCGACCGCTGCCTGCGCCTCGATCTGCGTGGTCTCGAACTCGCCGACGTCGACGGCGGCTTCCGGCTCAACGGCGGCCTGCGCTTCGGCGGCCGTGGCATGGAGATCGCTGACGCGGAGAGCGGGTTCGCTCTGCCCAGCAAGAACGTTCAACGGGTCGGCGGCAGCGGCCTCGAGAGTCGCTGGCTTCGCGGCTCCGAAGGAGCCCTCTCCGTCGGTGTGCTCGGCCTTCCCAGCCGCATCCCGCGCGGCGGCGCCCCCTACCCAGGCGCGTGCAGGAGGCGTGTTCTCTTCGAAGATCGGCTCGGGGAGATCCACCTCCGCCACGTCGTCTGTCGCTCCGGCGGTCTCCGGCTTCCGCGCGCCCTTGCCTTGCACGGGCTCGAAGCGGTGGACCTCCGCGGGTCGGGTCGGCGGCGGCGGCCCGCTCGGTTCGTCGTCCGAGGCCTCCTCCACGTCCAGCGCATCGACCTCGAAGACCTCGCCTTCCATCGGCTCGGCCTCGAGCGCTTGAGCGTCCGAGCCCGGCGGCTCCCCCGCGCTGATCTGCGCATCCGTCAGCTCAATCACAGGCTCCGGAGGCGCGAACGAAGGCTCGGCCTCCACCGCCTGGAAACCTCGCTCCTCCCACTCCGGCTCGATCGCCAGCGGCGCGGGCGAATCCGCTACCGGCTCCGCGAGCGGCGCGCTCCAGGGTTCGCCGGTGGCCGGCAGGCGTTCGGCCCCGCTGTAGGGATCGATCGGCAGCTCCGCGTGACCGCCGTCACTGGGCACACCCTCTGGCCAGCTCGGGATGTCCGAGCGGTCCACATGGAAGCCCTTCGTCTCCGAACCAGGCGCCGGCGAAACCGGCCCTTGGCCGGGCGCGGGGTAGGCCGCCGGAGGGGGGGAGACGGCGGCGGGCGGATACCCCGGGTAACCGTAGGCGTTCGGCGGATACGCATACGCCGAGACCTCCTGCGGGTAGGCGGCTGGATCCTGCGGGTACGGCGCGTTCGGATCCTGCGCGTAGAGCTGATTGGGATCCTGCGGGTAGGCCGCGGGGTCCTGCGCGTACCCCTGACTCGGGTCGTAGGCGTAGGCCTGCGCGTTGGGATCGGCGTAGCCCTGAGGGTACTCCGCATAGCCATAGCCGGGCGGGTAGGCATAGCCCTGCTGCGCGTAGGCGTAGGCGTTGGGATCTTCGTGCTGCGGAACCTCCGGGACGTAGCCTTCCGGATAGGCGTACCACTGGCCATCGTCGGCCCAATATCCCTGCGGAGGGGCGTAGACGGGCTCGGCCACCGCGGGCATCTGCAGCAGCGCGCGCAGCTCGTGGTAGCGCTGCTCTTCAGCGTCAGAGAGAGGGGTGCTCTTCCGCCGCTCGTCGAGAAAGCGGAACTCTCTCATCGCTGCACTGGTATCCGACATCCATCACCTCGCTGGCGCGCACGCGCGATGGATCCGCGGGGCCAGCAATCGTCAATTGGGCGCTGATTCTAGGGTCATTTTCCCTCGGGGGAAAACGCAGACCGCGCCTGCCTGGCCGCTCCGTTCACTTCCGAGACAGCTCTGACTCCAGGTCTTCCTGGAAAGCCGACAGCGGCCGGCCGTAGGCCTTCTCGAAGGCGGCCGGAAAAGGCGCGCCTCCTCCCACCTCCTGGAAGAGCTGGAGGAGCGCCGGTGCCCCCGCCTGCGAGAGGAGGAGGCGGATGGCCACCGCGCTCTGGGCATAGAGGAGCTGCGGGTTCGCCCCGGCGATCAGGGGGCCCTGGGAGAGCGCGGTCAGCTTGGGGGTCTGGTGGCCGCGCGCCTGGGACCTCAAATCCGCCTTCACCCAGGGCACCGGTTCGTCGCGGCCCTTGAAGCGCCACTCCACGTACTCCGCCAGGCCTTCGTTCATCCAGACCGGGATGCGCTGGGCGTGGAAGCCGGCGATCTCGTCCACCACCGCATGGACGTACTCGTGGACCAGGGTGGCGCGCGTCTCCGGGTTGAGCTCCGCGGCGTCGTTCACCCGGATCGCGTTCTCCTTGTAGAGCCCGGCGATCCGCAGGGCCGCGCCCGGGCCGAAGTGGGTGGTGAACTCCGCGCGGGTGTAGAGGATGACCGAACACGGCGTGTCCCGCGCCTGTCCCAGCACCTCCTTGGCGAAGCGGTGCGCGGTCTCCATCGCGTCGACCAGGTGGCCCTCGTAGTCCGCGCGCTGGCCGAAGTCCCGGTTGTCGTTGAAGTACTTGAGGATGAAGTGCCGGTTGGCGCGGGTGCGCATCCCGTCCTCGCCCACGCTCGACTGATACGACAGGGTGTCCACCGTGCCGCTCGCCGGGGTGACGGTGCGCGGGGCTTCCGCCGGAGCGTGTCCGCGGGCGATCGCCACCTCCAAAGCGTGGGTCTCCTGGCGCGCCTGCGCCGCCTGCGTCTGCTCGCGCTTCGCCTCGCCGACAAGCCTTCGCGCCTGGGGCGCCTCCTTCGAGCTGCGCGGGACCTTCTCCAGCGCGGCCCGCGCGCCCGCAGGATCGTGGTCCTCCAACAGCTGCCGTCCCAGCTCCAGCCCGAACCGGCCGTCCTTGGGAAACCGGACCAGCCCGGCCCGCAGCGCCTTCTCCGCCGCGCCGCGCTGATCGCACTGGCGGGCCGCGCGGACCAGACAGAGCAGCCCGTCCTCCGTGGGAAGGAACGCGGTCGAGCGGTCCCCCAGGGAGTAGGCCATCACCGCGTCCTTCCCCTCCAGCGCCACACAGCCCGCCCCCAGCGCGCGCGCCACCTGGGCGCGGTCCGGCGCGGAGTAGCCCGCGGGCTTGGCGGCGGCGAAGGCCAGGTAGAGGTCGTCCCACTTTCCGGCGTGCGCGAGGCGGCTCGCGTCCGACGCCTTGGGGGGAGTGGCCGACAGGAGAACCGCGAGGAGGAGCGCACCCATCGGCCCAGTATCGCAAAAGCAGGGGCCGTCCACCGGACGCTCGTCCTCGCGGGCGGCTTGCTGTCCTGGCCCACCGTCTCCACGTTTCGACCCGTCTGGGGGTGGCGTGAGGGGAATCGGGGCATGGACGCGTTGGCTGGGGCTTGGGCTGGCGCTCGGGGTGGGAGGGGTGGCCCTCTTCCCGTCACCGGCGCGCGCGCAGGCCGCCTGGCTCTCGCCGCTCTC
>Ga0164242_10005249_pt1 | contig 14429 bp, 9 predicted proteins | sample OricomgcompostMG_FD_108783 | JGI IMG/M metagenome (GOLD analysis project Ga0164242, IMG submission 108783) | Miracle-Growth compost microbial communities from Emeryville, California, USA - Original compost - Miracle growth compost (MG) ... | reverse complement strand
TTTTGTTTTGCTGACGCTGCCGTGATAGAATGCCATGAACGCTGCCGAGATCACAGACAAGCTTGGTCTTCACAGCTTGAGACAACGCGCCTGGGTATGCCTCGCTCTCTCCCTCATCCACTTCTCGCTCGCCTTGAAGCCCCCAGGCTTGATAACAAGACAACTAACGGTTCCCTTAGTACATCCAATCCACTTGCGCTACCTCCGGTGACGGTCTGTACGAGGGTCTTGAGTGGCTTGCCAGCACCCTCCGCAAGGCGGGTCACCAGTAAACACACAAACCCCGTGGGGGTCTTTTTTGCGCGGTCTCCCCTCCTCCCTCGGTCAAACCATGGTTCGGTTGTAACTCGCCAAGTATCCCTCATTACAATCGATTAGTCCATAAACACACACATCGCAACGGCGGTGGTCCTGCACAGTGAAACCCCCTCGAACAGCAGGAAGAAGAGAGCGGGCTCTTGTTTTTGCACTCTTGGTCACTTTTCGGAAAGACAGGGGCGCACCGGGTTGGAATCTTGTACAGTTTGAGATAAGGGGGAGGAATTAGTTATTACTTTCTCCCCAAGTACGTCCGCTAATGGCCAGAAGGCAGAAAAGGGGGAGGGAGCATAGCTATCCTAAGAGTTTGCTAGTACTTTTTACTCTCTTTTATTTTCCTTTTCCTTTGGTCTTTAGACGCCCTTGGTGTTGTACTCCTGGAATAAACTATCCGGTCTCCCTCAAAACAGCGCTTCCAATAACCAAAGGGACTATTATTATCGTAAACCGTACACGCCACCACCTACGCGTTTCGTTTCTTCCTCCCGCCATCTCGTTCCCTAGGTATTTCAGCCGCGAGCTTGTCGATCATCCCCTGCCAGGGGCGAGAGAGAGAGGCAACATGACTCGGCATGAAAATTCCCTCGTTGATTCCACGCCCGGTTTTTTGGGTCCTTTACTCCACACATATTGAATCCCCACCACACGGGCTTTGCGGTGACGACGCATTCCAGCTATTTAGATAGAGTTACTGCTACTTGTAGGTAGGTTACCGAGGGGGCTGGGGATACGTGTTTTTGAGGCGCGGATTTACGCCCTCGATACCTGATTTGGATGGAGTGGTTTTGTCTCAGTTGTCAGAACTGAGTCCTACGTTTGTTTCGGACCATGGCAGCGTCCAAGGCCAACCCGGGCAAATCGGAGGCCTCTACGGTCCGTACAGTGGTTCGATATTGTGACTTGCTTGCAATTTGGAGGGCTTGGAGGGCTTGAAGGCCATGTAGACATCCTCGTTATATCTCAGGTACGCGTATAGTTACATTAACGTGGCAAAGATTCGTATAGCAAACACATCTGCTAGCCAGTATCCTCATATCAGACTCACGCCAAATTGCTGAATTTTTATGATACATGTACAGACGGTATTCACTATCCAGCCGTGGTCAAGACATACGATGTAATGACACTCATCCGCTCAGTGGTGAGCTTCAACGAAATGCGCAACAACTCCTGAGCCACGTCCGGCTCCTCCTTCTGCAATTTGGCCCAGCTCTCCTTATTTATCATCCAAATCACACAGTCGCGTTCAACCACGGCCGTCGCTGTCCGGTCCGTCTCCGAAAAGAAGGGCAGCTCCCCGCAGGTGGTGCCAGCGACGACGCTCTCGCAGAGCCAGCCCTGCGGGAGGTCGTACTCGGCCCTCAAGATGCCGCTCTCGATGAGGTAGAAGGCCTCAGCGGGCTCGCCGCGCCGGAAGAGGACCGCGCCGGCCGCGTACTCCTCGCGCGTGAAGTAGCCGACGGCGCGGAACCAAAAGTCTTCGTTCTTGTCGCTCATGTCTTGGAAGATCTGCAGCATCAGCCGCAGGGGTTCCTTGAAGCTCTGCCATCGGGTTGACTGCGCGACGTCGACTTGGCTCAGCGACTTCTTCGCGGCCTCGTGGAGATGCGTGCGCCGTGGTGAGCTGCCGAGAACTTCGGCTGACGGAGATAGTGTGCTTCCCCCTGGTACCTCGAGGCTCGATGTCGGTAGGCTCCGGGAGGCTCTTGCACCTTGGCTGGCGTAGAAAATCTTGAGGAGCTCGTTCTCGCAGCACTCTAGCGCCGAGTTGAGGTCGGGAAGGAACCTAACTTCTATGCCATCTTCGACGAGGCCAACTGCTCGGAGACTACGCCCAAGCTCGCTTTCGCCATCCACTCCACTTAACACTAGGCCAATGCCTCTCCCGTTCAACAACCGGTTGATAGTATTGAACGCCTCTCCAGCTGAATAGTCAAGGCCTGTGACTTGCCACATGTCCAAGACGAGGAATCTGATCGGCTCCTTGCTGAAGGTGTCATCTGAGATCAGGGCGCGGATCTTCTCCTCCACGCTGACGATGGTGCCGAAGAATAAGTAGCCAGATAACTTGATGATAAAGATCTGGCGACCCACTTGCCGGAGGTAATGCTGTTGTGTTGGGTTCCTCCTAACAGTGGATCCTACCACATCCCCTGAGTAGCTTGCGCGTATCGCGGACACTCTGGAAGTTTGAAAGATCAGGGAGCCGAAGGCGAGGAGGATGCCGACCCCAATTCCGACAACGAAGTCGTAAATGCCCATGATGAGCACAATGACAAGTACAGTCACGTACTCGAGTGGCATCAGCTTCCTCCTCGGCTGCCATACAGCCTCGTACAAGAGCTCGAACCCCAGGTCGAAGATGAGAACACCGACCATCATGACGGGAATGAGTCCGATGAGGGATGGTCCTATAATCATCACGCCGAAGGTGAGGATCGCCAGCTCAACGCCGGCCAATCGACTATCCCCCCCAGATCGCATGAAGAATAGTGTGTTCGCGTAGACAAGGTAGTTCTGAATACTCCCCAAAGCCCCGGACAGGAAGTTGGAGTACCCATGCAACTTGAGCTCGTGGTCGATATCGGCGTGGTCCTCTCCCGTGTTAAGCGCCAGGGCGGGGACATTAATAGGGACATGTAGGATGCCGAAGAAGGTCAGAGCAAACATGGCCGGAATACACTGGGCAACCGCCTTCCAGTGGACCTTGTTGAACTCTGTAAACAGATGGTCAGCAGGGAAATAGTTGGCGGCAGAGGAACGAGAACTTACGATAGAGCGTATAAAAGTGCCACCAAGGTTCGCCGGGGGGAGGGCCTTCAAATATCCAACCATCGCCCCTCCAACTTCCGAGGGCTTCGGAGTCCAAGCCGGTCAAAGATAGGACGAAGATGTAAAAGACCAAGGGAATGGCAATGATGTAGAGGGGGAGGAAGTACTTTGATGGGATCCTAGCATGACCATAGAAAAGGATCACGGCTAGTACAAGTGGTATAAGCCAAAGAGGAACCGTCTCGGCTCGGAAGAGTTCTTTGAGCGTAGCCAAGTCGTAGTTAATGTTGCCTTCTATTCGGGCTGTTACCTCAAACCCGGTAGCAATGAGGAACCAACCAACACCGCCGATGCATCCGATCAGGATGTGGCGAGGGATGAAACCAATAATGTAGCCGAACTTGAACTTGCCCATGAGATAGAACACAGTTCCAGTGAGCATGGAACTGAGGGCATAAGAGGTTATCGTGGTTGCGATGACAGCATCGGGTTTATCTTCCCCGACTATCTCGGTAATCGTTGCCGCCATCCTGTGGAAGAAAGGGACGACTTCAATCTAAAATACCTAAGGTTAGCAACACAGCGTATAATTCCTGTAGGATAGTAACAAGTGAGTGACACTAACCAGCTCGGACCCAACACCGCCCTTGAATATGCTTCCCCACGAAAATGTCAACTGTGAGACGATGGTGCTGACGTAAAATATAGATATGCCAGCCGAACCGAGGCTCGAGAAAATAGGGTTTCCGAGAGGGAAGAGAATCATGCCTGGAGCCAGCATCTTAGCAAAGGGTGTCTGCGGGGGGAGAGAGTATAGTACCGACCGTATGATAATGCATCCAATATGTTCAGGAGCAAACCCACGATCACGGCCGGGAGACAAGCAACCGGTCTAACAACGACGTTCTCCCATAGGGCCCTGCGATCCCAACGCTTCGGGTGCCCAACCACCCTCGCACCAGACGAGACCACAGATTTGGCATGCGTCCCATACCTGGTAAGGTTAGCTAACCATCGTCTCGACCTCGGACTCTTTTGGCTCTCAAGGTCAGGGTTTCTGCCGGTGCCACTCCTCGGCCCGTTTACATATGATGTCTCGCTTGACGTCTGTCGGAGGAGAGGGGTGGTCTCTCCAAGGCCTTCAGCTTCGTCAATATCAACCGGCGGCGGTAATGTCTCCGTGGATTGGATCTCCGGCAAACCACGCTCGATTTGTCCGTCTATCAGTCGGGACTGAGAATCACTTGATTCTGTCCGCTCATCCACCCCAAGAGGATGCTTCCTCAGCATGCTCGCCAGTATCGACGGGCCCTCGGCATGCCCCTTAGCATGGGGTAGTTCCGCCGGCTCTCCTGGAGACGGAGGCTCCGAGACCTCCATGATGGGGTGTGACACTCTCGTCACCCCAGTGTCCACATCGTCGTCATTGTCGTGGGAGGCTGACGTGTCGTGGTCAGTGTGGGATGATCGAGAGCGAGTTCGGTACAAGAACGAGGAACCCTGTCCACCCCTATTATCGGACAAGATGTATGTGGCTAGCTCAGCTGTGTCCTCGCGAACGGATCGAGCATGCTCGGCAGTATCCAGGGGGGCTAGACTAGTCAGCAACTGTCCCAGAGAGAGTCACTGTTTCGAGCTGGGAGGGTGGGAGTCTTACCCAATTGATCTGGTTGGGGACCGTTAACGAAAGACCGTGTGCGTTTCCTATGGCTGCCGGTGTTGATTGACGACGAGAGCACTCGAGAATCGCCGGGAGGGTTATGCGACGGGGAGCGAGCTAGACCTCCGGGGATGGCGACCTGGTCGTCCTGGACAGCCTGCGAGGCTATGGACGGCGCCCTCTGCCTCCCCCAGGACGAGAATGGAGAGGACATTGTATGATGATAGCGAGGAGGCGTGGGAAGCTTGGCGATATTGCCATACTAAATACTACTCTAGCCGACCAACATGCGATGCGACAGGCATTGCGACTCTTCTAAAGCAGGCCCAGGTGAGGTCACAGCACAGGAACGATGTCCGAAACGGAAAGGAAGCCCAGAGCTAGGACAAAGATGCAGATATTGCAGAGAGGTGCCGTCTAGAAGGATCTAGGGACGAAGCTCGTGCAACGAAATCTTGCTGGCGTCATATGAAAAAACATGGGCAGGTCTTGCCCGGAGACGGGTGACCCTTGTAAGTTAATGTCGTAGTTTGGCCCCGCCATGAGAGCTACGGCGATAAGGAGCTTTTTCGCAGGGATTACTGCGGGGATCTGTCGGTCGCTGAGTGGAATAGTCCCGCCTAGCCTCAGTCTTAGACACAATTATGATACCAGCGCTATCGTAGTGTAGTAGGTAGTGTGTAATAACCATGATACATATTTTCTGGTTCTTCTTGTAACGAGGCTGTCATCAAAATCGCACAAGACGGCGTCACGGCGAGAGAGAACCACCCAATGCATCGTATACGGATGCCTTCGGCTCTGTGAGTGAGCTTGCTGCGCGATTGTTGCCCAACTTGGATCTCATCTCGGACGGTATTGGGGTTCGGATCTCTATCCCCTTCCTCATCGATAAACTTTGAGATCCTGGCGTCAGTGATTATCTTGGAGCATCAACTTTGGGTAACACAGGGACGAGCTGTTCGGCCGAGTGCACTTTTCTCAATTGGGGTTATGTATGCTCTTGACTATGCAAAAGATCAGCGAAGCTACCCCGCCATGGAGGCGCCGCCACTGGCATGCTCTCGCATGGCGCAGAGCCAGTCAACTGTCAAGGCCCTGCCGCGCTGGGAGCGACAAGACGGAGCGACAAGACCTCTCGCCTCAACCAACCCTGTCCGGAACGGTTTTGCTTCAGCTCTCTAGGCGGAATGGAAGCATAGTTATGATCTTTTCCGCCCACTGAACGAACGTCGCGCTCGGGGGGGTTCCCCTAGTCCTCGCGAAGGGGCCATACCCATGGCTTTTGAGCGGCGCAGCCGAGTTTCCCAGGTCATGGCCGGATGCTAGCCGATGCTCTCCACACGCCCCGCCGCCGCCCCCAAACGCGCGTAGGGGTCCAGCATCACATCACGTATGCCGCCGTGTTCATGGCGCTGTTCTGAGGTGGCGGGCGAATAGCCAACATTGCCATCACTCTCAACTAAGCTTCTGGAGATATCCTTGGGCAATGAGCCGCTCAACATCACCTTGCCGGACGTAAAACTGGCTATTCTTTGATAAATTGATCGCTCTGGCCGCATGGGTTAGCACCAATGGTTGATTATGGAAGGTCAAGTAGAAGGGGATGGTAGCTTCGCACCCGTATTCAGTCTGGATCTCGCCTGCGTCCTTGAGCACTCGGACGTCGATAAACAGATCCCTCGGGGGCTCTAAGCTTCCGGTGAGATCGATATCCGTCCATTGGCCTTTATATGCGGCTAGAAGATCACCGTATTGCCGAACGTAGTCTTCCTCCTGCGGGCTGAGACTACTTGATCCGGCCTCGCCGTCTCCTGCCCCGGGAACCGCACCCCCTGATGTGTTCCTCACCTGCTGTCCGGAGAGGTCGAGCACATCGGCCCCGCTCCAGACCAGCTCTTCAAGTTTATCCGTCCGGGTGCGGTGGTAGGCGAGAAGACAGCGCTTGTTGCGTCGCATTGAGAGGTGATTTACGAGGAGTGTGCAGGCTGTGGCCTGGTCTGCATTCGGGTCGAAGGAGCCCTGGAACGGCTCGAGCATGAGTTTGACATCCTTATCGAGGTCTCTGACTTCCCGGGTCACCGCCCGGACCATCTCCGTCTGGTACGGAGGCAAGTGGACCAAGTTCTGCGTGCGTTTGGCATGCTGGACCTAAAACGGGCGTTAGCGAGGCTTGGGCTCTCTCCTCGATGGTGGGGGGATGTGAGCTACGAACCAGCTTGTTACCCAGGTCGCCGTACATTTACGCAACAACCTACTATCCTCACTTGGTGTGGGCCAACGGTATATGGAGGCGTGGCCGTGGTCGTCCTACTACGGGTTGACAAGTTGCGGCCCTTCGAATTCAAATCGCGCGACGCGCTTTGGTCATCACTCATCACCGAAGCATTGGGCGCAAAGCCACACTCGGTGGGGAAGCTACAGCCACAGCACATCAAGCCACCCCACTGCGGGGCATACCCTTGCCGATTCACGGCGACGAGCTGCATGCTGCCCCTCCAAGATACACATTTTCTCTCGCCCCTCCATCCACCAAATGTCGTGTCGTGATTGATTGTGTTAGTCGCATCGGAAAACTTTGGACCTCGGCGAGCCTAATTCTCTGACTTGACAAAAGGGAGTTTCCTGCCGCCCCTTAGCCGGTGACAGAAACGACTCGTTAGCCCCGAGCATAACTCATCCCTCAGATTTGGTCTCTACATTCTTCTCTACTTTTTTTTTCCTGATCAAAGCTCCACCACCATGGCTGCCAACCAACGCATTGCCATTGTCTCGGTCTACGACAAGACTGGCTTGCTCGACCTTGCCAAAGGCCTTGTTCAGAACAATGTCCGAATCCTAGCCTCCGGCGGGACCTCCAAGATGATCCGGGAGTCGGGATTTCCAGTAGAGTAAGACCATAGCCGTTGTTGAGGTTGTCGGGGTGCTGTAACCAATGGATAGAGTGCTGACACCACCCCAAAGAGACATTTCTGCCATTACCAAAGCCCCTGAAATGCTTGCTGGAAGAGTCAAGACCCTGCATCCTGCCGTGCACGCAGGTATCCTGGCTCGGAACCTGGCGTCAGACGAGAAGGACCTTGCCGAACAGAACATTGACAAGGTCGACTACGTCATCTGCAACCTGTACCCGTTCAAGGATACCGTCGCTAAGATCAACGTTACCGTTCCCGAGGCTGTCGAGGAAATCGATATTGGCGGTGTCACCCTAATCAGGGCCGCCGCGAAGAACCATAGCCGGGTTACGATCTTGAGCGATCCAAGCGATTATGCCGAGTTCTTGAAAGAGCTGGAAGCCGGCGAGATACAGGAGTCTAGCCGGAAACTGTACGCCCTCAAGGCATTCGAACATACCGCCGACTACGATGCTGCCATTTCAGACTTCTTCCGCAAACAATATGCCGACGGCCTCCAGTACCTTCCTCTGCGCTACGGCGCCAACCCGCACCAGAAACCAGCAGCGGCATACACGAAGGAGGCAAACCTACCTTTCAAGGTGTTGGGCGGTTCCCCCGGTTATATCAACCTACTAGATGCTTTGAACAGCTGGCCCCTGGTCAAGGAGCTGAAGGCGGCCTTGGGAAAGCCTGCTGCCGCCAGCTTCAAGCACGTGTCACCCGCAGGAGCTGCCATCGGAACTCCTCTCAGTGCCGAGGAGCGCAAGGTCTACTTCGTTGACGATATTCCGGGCATTGAGACCTCTGGTTTGGCTCAGGCATACGCGCGAGCCCGTGGAGCAGATCGGATGAGCAGCTTTGGCGATATGATCGCCCTCAGCGACATTGTCGATGTTCCCACAGCCAGCATTATATCAAAGGAGGTTTCTGATGGCGTGATCGCGCCTGGATACGAGGATGCTGCGCTGGAAATCCTGAAGAAGAAGAAGGGAGGAAAATACCTGGTCTTGCAGATGGACCCAGAGTATGTCCCGGCGCCAAAGGAGACGAGGACCGTTTACGGTGTCAACCTCACCCAGCACCGGAACGATGTCGTGATTTCGCCCAAATCCTTCGGCACGGTCATCACGCCCAAGGACTCGGGCCCGCTACCCGAGAACGCCCTGAGAGATCTGACAGTTGCGACCATCGCCCTCAAATACACGCAGAGTAACTCCGTCTGCTACGCCTTCAACGGCCAGATTATCGGACTCGGCGCCGGGCAACAGTCTAGGATCCACTGCACCAGGTTGGCTGGCGACAAGGCGGATAACTGGTGGCTGCGTTTCCACCCTCGCGTCCTGGGTATCAAGTGGAAGAAGGGCACGAAGCGACCCGACAAGAGCAACGCGATCGATCTCCTCGTCAGTGGCCAGCTCCCCAAGTCTGGCGCGGAACGGGATGGATTTGAGGCCATTTTCGAGGATCTCCCTGCCCCCTTCACAACGGAGGAGAGGGAGGAATGGCTCGCCAAGCTGACCGATGTTGCTGTCTCGAGTGATGCCTTTGTAAGTGCCTCTTATGTTCGTCGCCAATCTTCTCTTCTAACAGTTGCCAGTTCCCGTTCATCGATAACGTTTTCCGTGCAAGTCGTTCGGGGGCGAAGTACATTGCCGCGCCGGGAGGCAGCCAAAACGACGGTCCCGTCTTCGAGACGGCGGAGAAGTTGGGCATCACTTTCGTAGAGCAGAACACTCGGCTCTTCCACCACTAAGCGGACCCCAGAAGGTAGGCCCTCATGCATCCGCTGGCGGTACAATTTTGGAGATACCCCATACTTCATACGGCAGGTTGGTATTCCGGTGTAAGAATAAGGACCTTGCGTGAAAGGCATACCACATGACACTGCGAGATGATTCCTTAGTAGAGAATTGGGCATAGTTCAACACTTATGAGGTGCTCCAAAAAGTTTGCTTTCGTAACAGGACATTCTTTTCTACTCGTTCTATAATTTCGCGTGCCGCAAGATCATAAGTGAACTTACGACAACATGGACTCCACTGCAAACGATGGTAAGCTCTCATGTGAGCCCTGCTCAGCACCAACCTACCATAGCTTTATGACACCAAGATATGTATGAAGCAAACCACCAGCCTCCGAGCTTAGGTCTTAGGTGGGAATACTAGACCACAGGTGCTTCGGTTGCAGTCTCAAGCTCGGGTAGAGGACAAGGGTCGCTTGGCCAACGCTCATCGTAGACTTCCAACGGCCTCAGGCTGGCTTCTTTACTTCTTTTGGGCGCTCGGCAACGGGCTTCTCTCGATTCTGCCGTGCGGCGAGATCGCAGTCGATGACAAAGAGGGATTCTTTTTTGCAATGCGGGGCTAGGAGACGGCCTTAGAACTATCGTGACGGCAACGTTAGTTTGAGAGGACGACTGTGATATTTGTCAGTTTTGATCGATCTAAACTAAACTGGTATCGGCGAAGGAGGGTAAGAGAAGCGGTGAGGGGTCAGGACTGCGTATAATGCATCTTGGAGTCGTCATATGCAGGTCTTGAGTCTGCTAGGAAATACGGACCAAGTTCAAAGTCATCATAGAAAAGGGGACGTCTTGAATGAAGCTGAGGAAGTATAACATACCAGACAGTTAAGTAACAGTAGCCAGCTGCTGAACTGGTGAGCTGCTTCGCGGCAACAAGCATGTCTCGATGGCTCTACCTCTGAGAGAGACACATAAGCGAGACATAGCACACCTGCAAGCCAATTGCCGAGGCAGTCCACAGTGAATGCTGGCTTCCTTTGCGCAAACAGCAAAAACAAAGAAGAAGAAGCCCCAGGATGGAGAATTAGAGGTTGTGTTGGGCACGGAGCTCCAAAAACTACCCTATGGGTCTACTGTTCCCCGACACGTGCAGATAAGAAGCTCTAGGTAGCCGATAAGCTTCGGACGCCACCACAATGATCTAGAAGCTCCTCGAACTCGGGAGGTTCCTGATAGCTGGAGCTTCGCTCTAGACTGACATCATGAGATTATTTAGGTTTCCGCCGGCTATTTCTTGCTAAGAATTGGATCACATTCTATTCACCATGCAAACCTTACAACTACGCCTACCTGTGCGCTCGGTATAGGTATTCAAGGGCGAGTAACTTTGGATTATGTTGATACTGAAGCTTGATCCATGGTGACGGATCTACCATTTCTCAAAAGAGCTCGCAACAATGCAGACCAGGCGACAATTCCTCATAGCGACCCGGCGGCTCGCTAGTTGGGGCCCGGGATCTCACCTACGTCCTCGACAGCTACCTCGTTCGAATGGCTCATTGGCACCAAGAGTCGCCGTGTTGCCCGACTCGCTTCGCTTTCTACCCCTCGCATCAACCAGAGCATATTCGAACGGCCGGCCTCATCCCCCAGGAGGAACACATCGCATGAATCTTGGCGCCGAGGAAGAAAAGCCAGCACTCGAACAGTACGGAATTGACTTGACGGAGAGGGCGAGAGCAGGAAAACTTGACCCCGTTATTGGCAGAGATGCGGAGATCCAACGTACGATCCAGGTGCTATCCCGGCGGACGAAGAACAACCCAGTCTTGATCGGAAACGCCGGGACGGGCAAGACGGCAATTCTCGAGGGCCTCGCCCTGAGAATTGTACGAGGAGATGTCCCCGAAAGCATAAAGAAAAAGAGGGTTATCAGCTTGGATCTTGGCTCGCTCATTGCCGGAGCCAAGTTCAGGGGCGATTTTGAAGAGCGTCTGAAGAAGGTTCTTACCGAGGTCGAAAAGGCACACGGGGAGGTTATTCTGTTCATCGACGAACTACACGTTCTTTTAGGGCTTGGGAAGGCGGAGGGCTCGATCGATGCTTCGAATCTCCTCAAGCCGGCTCTGTCGCGAGGCGAGCTCCAGTGCTGCGGTGCCACCACCCTCGCCGAGTACCGCCTCATCGAAAAGGATGTGGCCCTTGCCCGGCGGTTCCAACCCATTCTTGTCAATGAACCCACCGTGAAGGACACGATTAGTATCCTTCGTGGTATCAAGGAAAAGTACGAGGTTCATCATGGAGTTCGCATTACCGATGGCTCCCTGGTAGCAGCCGCTACTCTTTCGAATCGATATATCACCGACCGCTTCCTCCCGGATAAGGCAATCGACCTTATGGATGAGGCAGCCAGCTCGCTCCGTCTCCAACAGGAAAGCAAACCTGAGGATATCATGTCTCTTGACCAAAAGATTATGACGATTCAAATTGAGCTGGAAAGCCTACGAAAAGAAAAGGATATCGCTAGCCAGGAGCGCCGCGCTAAGCTGGAGGAGGACCTTAAAAATTGTCAGGACGAGGCCAACGCTCTCACAGAGAAGTGGGAGAAGGAAAGATCTGAGATTGAAGCGATCAAAACGACGCAGGCTGAACTTGACAAGGCCCGGATCGAACTCGATCTTGCACAGAGGGAGGGCAACTTTGGCCGAGCCTCCGAGCTGAGATTTGGAGTCATCCCTTCCCTCGAACAAAAGCTGCCCAAGGAAGGGGATAAGTCATCATCAGCCGAAGGCACCTTGATACATGACTCTGTAACGGCGGACGATATCGCCACAGTCGTGTCGAGGATCACAGGCATTCCGGTGGCCAAGCTCACTTCCGGCCACATCGAGAAGCTCATCAACATGGAAGACATGCTGAGACAATCTGTTCGAGGTCAGGATGAGGCCCTCAAGGCGGTCGCGGACGCCGTCAGGATGCAACGTGCGGGCCTTAGCGGCGAGAACCGGCCCCTGGCCTCCTTTTTCTTCCTTGGCCCCACGGGAGTTGGCAAAACGGAGCTTTGCAAGAAATTGGCAGGCTTCCTGTTCTCGACGGAATCCGCCGTTGTGCGGTTCGACATGAGTGAATTTCAGGAGAAGCATACGATTTCTCGGCTCATCGGTGCGCCATCTGGCTACGTCGGGTACGACGACGCCGGGCAACTAACGGAGGCTGTTCGCCGCAAACCGTATGCCGTGCTGCTCTTCGACGAGTTTGAGAAAGCCCATCGCGATATATCGGCGCTGCTGTTGCAGGTACTGGACGAGGGTTATCTTACCGACGCTCAAGGACACAAGGTAGACTTCAAGAACACCATCATCGTCCTTACGTCGAATCTAGGAGCGGAAATATTGGTCGGCGCTGACAAGCTCCATCCTTATCACGAGAGCGCCGGTGGCGAGGTCCCCGCGGATGTGAAGAAAGCCGTGATGGATGTGGTTGCTTCCAGCTACCCACCCGAGTTTCTGAACCGGATAGACTCCTTCATCATCTTCAAGAGACTATCTCTAGCAGCACTCAGGGACATCGTCGACATCCGGCTGCGGGAGCTGCAGGGACGCTTGGACGACCGCCGCATCACCCTGGTCGTAGGCGACGATGTACGCCAGTGGTTGGCGGAACGGGGCTATGACCCGAAGTTCGGCGCTCGGCCGCTGAATCGGTTGATCACGACCGAGATAGGGAACAAGCTCGCCGACAAGATCATCCGGGGCCAGATCAAGATGGGCGAGACGGCTATCGTTGAGATTGACGAGGACAAGAAAGCGCTCAAGGTCTATCCGGAAGTTGCTTCATGAGGGATGAGTTATGGGCAGGGGTCTACAATGACGCTTCATGAGAACATATTTGTACTTTAGGTAGTGTATTTTAGTATTATCTCCCCTCAAATACATATGGAATGTACGTTTAGGGCTACATGAGTCAAATCAGACCACTTCCCAATATGGTATCACCATCGACGTCCACATTCGGTTACCCGTTCCTCCTAGTGTGTTGATAGGAGAATATTGTTCCAACCCTACTCCACAACCATTGCCTCTTATTCTCCAACTTTAGATGTTAGTTAGTGACTGCTGGGGTTATAGTTGTATCAAGTTAGGGAGTTTCAAGCAGCCTTTTCGTGACTCTAGCCAATCTAGGCTACCCGGCTGAGGTACTAGCTGGTTGCCTCTAAGAATATGTAGCTATCGGGTTAGGAATGTCTAAGATCGATCGCAGTACAGTCCAGTAGGTTAGGTCAGGAAAAGCTAACTAAAGGGACTGGTCTGGAAGCTAGGGTGGCCGTAGCGCCCGACGGCTCAGATATACCTGACATATCAACGGAGACCCTCGGCGTTGGCACCGGTAGCGACTCGCGGAAGCCCTTGCTCGACCATGGCCCTCACCCGTTGCACGGCGTTCGTTTCCGGTATCCGCCCGGCCAAATCCGGCTTACACCTTTTGCAGGGACGGTAGTTCGCCCGCTCGGCCTCGTAGGTTGTGTCATAGAAGACCACGTTAGCTCGCCGCGCGAGCCGCGCCTTGCACACAGGCCGGCAGTATATCTTAGTAGTACGCACGCCGTAGATAAAGACAACGTCGGCTAGCATGTCCCTCCGCTTCACAGCATTCCACCGCGCGCTCCCGATGAGGAAAGCCGGATCCGACATGTGCGTTTGAAAGAGAAGTGACGTGAATATTGGTTGCGTTGACCGTTATCGTATTTAAAATGTAGGTAGATGATGATGAGCCGCAACGGTTCCGGAAGACTGACTCCCCTTGCTCCCATAATGTGTCGCGGCCTTGCAAAGTTGCCGCTTGTTGAAGAAGTGACCAATCACAAACAAACCCCGAAGGACCGATGACTCGAACGCTAAGTTGCCGCTTGGTAACGAAGTGACCGATCAATATTGAATCCCAGCTCCAGCCCAAATGGTGCGAAGATTGACTTGACCTCGGCAAGTGCCTAGGGCGTCTGCTAGGCTGCAGACCCGTCTGGCTAGGTAGCGCTGGGGTC
>Ga0164242_10005248_pt1 | contig 14429 bp, 10 predicted proteins | sample OricomgcompostMG_FD_108783 | JGI IMG/M metagenome (GOLD analysis project Ga0164242, IMG submission 108783) | Miracle-Growth compost microbial communities from Emeryville, California, USA - Original compost - Miracle growth compost (MG) ... | reverse complement strand
GAGGCGCTGTGGGCGCTCGACGCGATCGAGCGCGAGACGATTCCGGCCGAACAGCGCGCCAACCTGCGCGACGTCGCGATAGCGCAGATGCACGCCGAGCCGGGCAACTGGTCGAAATACTATCACGGCAGCGGCACCGATCTCGATTTCCAGCTCAACTACAGCTTCAGCGACCGTATCCGCTATTACTGGCCCGATCCGGCGATCGCCGCCGCACAGGACAAGCTGTTCGCCAACCTGCGCGGGATCGTGCCGCCACTGCCGCTGGTCAGCCAGTATCTCCCCATCGCCTTTGCCGCGCATCGCGCCGGCCGCGCATCGCTCGATCCGGTCGATCTGGTGATCGCCCATATCGACTCGACGCTCGATGCCTATCACGGAGCCTGCCACCCCAATGTCTGACCGCCTTTCCGTCGCCGAGCCCGCGGCCGACGGCGCCGATTGCTGGACCCGGCGCGAAATCCTGCAGCAGCCCGATACGTTGCGCGCGACGCACGCGCTGCTTGCCTCGCAACGTGCCGACATCGAAACGTTCCTCGCGCCGCTTCTCGCCAGGCCGAACCTCCGCATCGTGCTCATCGGTGCCGGCACTTCGGCATTCATCGGCACTTGTCTCGCCGCGACGCTGGCGCGCGCCACCGGTCGCCGCGTGGAGGCGATCCCGACAACCGACATCGTCAGCGCGCCCGATCTCTATCTCGAAGCCGATACGCCGACGCTCTCCGTTTCGTTCGGCCGCTCTGGCAACAGCCCCGAGAGCATCGCCGCGGTCGAGCTGATCGATGCGCGGATCGCCGATGCCCATCACCTCATCATCACCTGCAACGCTGAGGGCGCACTTGCCCACCGCGCCGGCGGCAATGCCCACGTCGTCACCCTGCCCGAATCGACCCATGACCGCGGCTTCGCGATGACTTCGAGCTTCTCGGCGATGACCTATGCTGCGCTGGCGATCTTCTCGGGAATCGAGTCGCTCGAGACTCGGATCGAGCCTATTGCCGCGGCAGTCGACCGCCTGCTGGCAATCGAGCCGCGCATGGCGGCGCTGGCCGCGCGCGGTTTTCGCCGAGTCGTCTATCTCGGCAGCGGGTCGTTCCAGGGGCTGGCGCGCGAGGCGGCGCTCAAGCTGCTCGAATTGACCGACGGTGCGACGGCGACGCTGTTCGACACCACGCTCGGCTTCCGCCACGGGCCCAAGACGTTCGTCGACCGCGACACGTTGGTCGTGGTTTTCGTCTCGAACGACCCGCTCACCCGCGCCTATGATCGCGACATGATCGAGGAACTGCTTGCCGACGGCGTCGCCGGCGCGGTGCTCGCGGTATCGGCGCAAGGCGAAATCGGCGACACGATCGCGGTCGGCGGCCTCGACGCCGCCGCCGACGGCGACCTGCTGTTCCCCTTTATCGTACCCGCGCAGCTGTTCGCGCTTCACGCGTCGCTCGCCCGCGGGCTGACCCCCGACACGCCCAACACGACCGGCACCGTCAACCGGGTCGTACAGGGCGTGCGTATCCACTCGGCATGAGCAACGCACGGCTTTTTCTCGGCGTCGACGGCGGCGGCACCAAGACCGAGTTCGTCTGCATCGACGGGGCGGGCGCGGTGGTCGCCCGGCAGATCGAGGGCACGACCTATCATTTGCAGGTCGGGCTCGACGGCGCGGTGCGCGCGCTCGAAGCCGGGATCGCCGGCATTTGTGCCCAGCTCGACATTACGCCTGCCGATCTCGCCTACACTTTCTTCGGTCTGCCCGCGTTCGGCGAGGACAGCACGATCGATCCCCAGCTCGAACGCGCCAGCCGCGACCTGCTCGGCCACAATCGCTATCGCTGCGGCAACGATATGATCTGCGGCTGGGCGGGCTCGCTCGCCTGCGCCGACGGGATCAACCTCGTCGCGGGCACCGGCTCGATCGGCTATGGCGAGCGCGAGAGCAAAGCCGCTCGCGTCGGCGGCTGGGGTGAAGTGTTCAGTGACGAAGGCTCGGCCTATTGGATCGCGATCCAGGGCCTCAACGCCTTCACGCGGATGAGCGACGGACGGTTGCCCAAGGGGCCGCTCCACGACCTGTTCCGCCGTCGCCTCAACCTCGCCGCCGATCTCGATATCTGCGCCGCGGTGATGGGCGAGCGCGGCCTCGCGCGTGGCGAGATCGCCGGCCTCGCGCCGGTCGTCGCCGAAGCGGTCGCGGCAGGCGATGCGGCGGCGATCGCCATCCACGATGCCGCCGCCGCCGAGCTTGCCGCGATCGCCGAGGCGCTGCGCACCGCGCTCGGCTTCGCGCCCGACGAGCCGGTGCCGCTATCCTGGTCGGGCGGCGTGCTGACCAACGATGCGTCGGTGCGCGCACGGCTCGAGGCGCGGCTGCGCGCCAACGGCCCTTATCGGGTCGTCGAACCGCGCCATTCCCCGGCCTATGGCGCCGCGCTTTACGCCGCGCATCAGGTCGGCGAGGCGCCGGCCTGATCGATCCAGCGGAGGAACGCCTTGATGTTGAAGACCATCGGCCTGTCGATCGCGGCGCTCTCCGCCTCCTCCTTTGCCGTCCTGCTTCATGCCGCGCCGGCCGCGACGGGCCTCACCGTCGACATCACCAGCCCGGCCGATCGCAGCCGCCTGCCGTGGGATGCGCAAGCGCCCTATGCCGTCGCCGTCAGCTATGACGGCAAATCGACCAAATATGACGAGATTCCCGCCGATGCCGTGGTGCTGCGCGCGACCTCACTCACCGATGCCGATGCGCCGTCGGCCCGGAATGCCGGCCCGCTTGCCGAAGGTGTCGCGCGGATCAGCCAGTCGAATTGCATGGGGTGCCACGATTTCGCGGCGAGCTCGGCGGGCCCGTCGTTCGCCGCGATCGGCAAGCGCTATGCCGGCCGCTCCAATGCCGTGACGACGCTTGCCGGCCATATCCGCAACGGCTCGAGTGGCGCCTGGGGCGGCGGCGCGATGCCGCCGCATCCCGATCTCTCGCCGGCCCAGGCGCAGGCGATCGCGCAATGGATCGTCGCGCACGGCAATGATCGGGCCGTCCGATATTCGATCGGCAAGAGCGGCAGCTTCCGCATGACCCCGCCGGCGAAACCCGGCCCTCGGTCGGGTGTGGTGCTCTCCGCTTTCTATACCGGGCCACTCAAGCCGGGTGATACGGGCAAGGCGACCGGGCGCGATACCGTGATCGTCTATGGCTCGGGCTCCTGATCCGATGGAGCGCCGGACCTTCCTCAAGACCGTCGCCGCCGGCATCGGCGCCTCGATCCTGCCCGCGACCGCCGAGGCGCAGCATTCCACGACGGCAAAGCGCGTGATCGTTGCCGGGGCGGGCATCACCGGCCTCGCCTGCGCCTATGAGCTGATGCAGCACGGTCTCGACGTCACCGTGCTCGAAGCCTCGGGCCGTTATGGCGGGCACGTCTTTACCGGCCATGACGGCCTGTCGGACGGGCTATGGGCCGATTACGGCGCCGATCACCTGACCAGGCCCGGCTACGAGCAGTTCTTCCGCTATGTCGAGGCGTTCGGGCTGGAGGCGGCGCCCTATCCCAACGCCGAAGGCTCGCCGCTTCCCGCCAATAACGGCCAGCTCACCCAGATCGGCGGCGCATTCTACACCGACGCGCAGCTCGCCGATCCGGCGACACTCAGGATGCTCGGCTTCAACGCCAAGGAAGTCGCCTTCCTCGCGCGGCATCCCTGGTACGAATTACCCACGCTCTACCTCGCCGATCATATCGCGCGCTTCGATGATCCGAGCCAGCCGTTCGGCAATGGCTACGACGATCTCGACGCGATCGACCTCGACACGCTCTATGCGCGGCAAGGCGCTTCGCAGCGTGCCCGCGACGCTCTTGGCGGCCAGCATGTCAATGCGCTTTACGGCGTCTGGCGGTTCGCGGTGATGAAGGAGCGCGGTATTCCGCTGTCCGAGGGCGAGACCTTTCACCTGAAGGGCGGCAACGGGGAAATGCCCAAGGCCTTCGCCGCCCGGCTCGGCGCGCGGGTCAGGCTCGACCACCCGATCACCGCGATCAACCACGACGCGGATGGCGTGACGGTGACCTACACCGCCTATGGCCGCGACGAGCCGCAGACGATGCGCGCCGATTATCTGGTCAATTGCATCGCGCTGCCGGTGTTCCGCCGCATCCCCGTGACGCCCGCGCTGTCGCCGGCCAAGCAATATGTCGTCGACAACGTGACCTACAGCTCGCACCCGTTCTTCGTGTTCGAGGCGGAAAGCAAATTCTGGCTCGACCATGGCTTCACCAACCTGGCGATGAGCTTCGAGCATCCCGACATCCAGTCGATCTGGGTCGTCCCCGAGGCGGCGGGCGCAACGCGCGTCATCCTCAAGGCGTTCGGGCCGAGCGGCCTTTCACCGCAGCGCGTGCTCGCCGCCTTCCGCGAGGTCTATCCCGGCAAGCGCGACACCATCGTCCAGGCGTTGACCCATGACTGGAGCAAGGACGCCTTCGCGCCGACTTGCGAGATGGAGCCCTTTGCGTCCGGCACGCTGCGGCAATTCTGGCCCGAGATCCTGAAGCCGGACGGCCGCCTCTATTTCGCCGGCACCTATGCCGACGCGCTCAGCCGCGGCATGGAATCGTGCGTCCGATCGGCCGCGCGTGTGGCGAAGGAGATCGCCGATGCCTGAGATCAAGCGCCGCGACTTCCTCAAGACCGGCGCGGCCGGCATCGCCGCCTCGGCCATCGCGGCGCCCGGCCAGGCGCAATATCTCGAGCATAATTGGGCGGGCTACGACTGGGGCGGCGGCCCGCCGGTGCCCGATCGCCTCTACCAAGGACCGTTCACCAATTACGGCGCCGACGCCAACGCGCCGGGCGGCGAAGTCGTCATGGCGACGTCGCCCTCGCGCGACGTCGTGCCCAATTACGGCATGGGCCTTACCGTCTATATCTCGGGAGACATCGGCCCGCCGCACCTCCCCGGGCAGATGCTCGAACGGTCGATCGAGGACCTGATCAAGCTCCCCTTCGTCCAGAAGGTCTATCTTCGCCCCAACTGGCGCGAGGTGCAGAACAAGCCCGACGCGCTCGACCTGCCCGATTGGTGGCGGATCACCTTCGATCTCGCACGGCAGTACAGCAAGCGCGTCGGCTTTCGCATCATGCTGGAGAACCCCGACTTCCCTGAGCCGGGAATGCCCGAATTCCTGATGGCCAAGGTGCCCTATGTCCCGCTGAAAGGAAGCTGGCCGGGTGACAGATCGCAGGTCCGCTATCGCAAGAAGCACGCGATGCCGCGCTACGACCACCCTGCCTATCAGGCCGCGTTCGAGGAACTCAACGCGCTGCTCGCCGATCGTTATAACGGCAGCGCCGACATCGAATATATGGACACGATGATGTACGGCTTCTGGGGCGAGGGACACACCTGGCCCTTCGAGGGCAACGTCTTCCCCAGCAACGCCGCCGCGCAAACGACCATGCTGCACATGCTCGACACGCAGTTGCGCTATTGGACTAAGACGCCGATCGTCACCAACACCCAGCCCGATTTCAACAACGTCGGCAATGCCGCGATGCTCGACCGCACGGTGAGATCGAACAACTGGATTCGCAGCGACACGATCTTCATCGAGACCACGCAGATCGAAGCGCTGAGCAATCGTCCGGCCTGGACCGCCGCGGTCAGCGAGGTCGGCATGACCACCGGCGCGCCCGGCGAGCTCGGGCTCGAGGACGGCGTGACGATCAACGAGCAGGTCATCGCTCACGTCCTCGCGGTCGGGGCGAACTATTGGTCGATCTGGAACTGGCACCACATTTCCGCGGCCAACGTGCTCAGCTATTACGATAAATATCCCGATCCGATCGATCATGCCGCCCGACGCATCGGCTACCGCATCTACCCAGCCTTCATCTGGTCGTTCGAGCGCGACGGCGGCGGCGGCGTGGTAATCGGTCTCGCCAATGATGGCGTTGCTGCCCCGCCCGGCGGCGTCCGCCTGACCCTGCGCGATCCGGCGGGCGCGATCGTCGCCAGCGGATGTGTCGACGCCGGCTATCCCAGGCCCACCGGCATCCGCCAGGCGATGCTGCCGTGGACGGGCAATCGCGATTGGGCCGGCTTGAGGTTGTCAGCCGAGCTTGAGGTGAAGGGTGTCCGGCACCCGCTCCGCTGGGCCTGCCGCCAGACGCTCGACGCCGACGGCTCGCTGACGCTGCGGCGGAACCTCAGGACGTAGAGCCGCCGCCAGCAAAGTAGAAATTGACGCAGTGCAGCATAGCGGGCAACCTACCGGCGAACGGAAGGGTGGCCGGTGCGGATTGTCATCGTCGACGACAGCGGATTGCGCGCCTCGGTGCTGGAGGAAGGGCTGCGCGAGGCCGGCCAGGACGACATTCATGTCGTGCCGCCGCGCGGCGCCTTCGTCGCGCAGATCGAGCGGATGGCGCCCGACGTCGTGCTGATGGACCTCGGCAGCCCGAGCCGCGACACGCTGGAGGAGATGCTGCTGGTCAGCCGCGCGCTGGCCCGGCCGATCGCAATGTTCGTCGACCAATCCGACGAGACGATGATCGGCGCGGCGATAGACGCCGGCGTTTCCGCCTATGTCGTCGACGGGCTGCGCAAGGAGCGCGTGAAGCCGATCATCGAGCTGGCCGTGCGGCGGTTCAACGCCTTCGCGCGGATGCAGGCCGAGCTCGACGAGGCGCGCACCGCGCTCGCCGACCGCAAGACGATCGACAAGGCCAAGGCGATTCTGATGACGGGCCGGGGGCTGAGCGAGCCCGACGCCTATGCGCTGCTACGCACCACGGCGATGAACCAGGGCCGCCGCATCGTCGAGGTGGCCGAGGCGCTGATCACCGCGAGCGCGTTGTTGGGAGGCAAGCCATGACCACGATCCGCGCGGCCTTCCTGCCGCTGACCGACAGCGCGGTGCTGATCGCCGCGCGCGAGAAGGGCTTTGCCGCCGCCGAGGGAATCGATCTCGAGCTGGTCCGCACGACGAGCTGGGCGACGCTGCGCGACCGGCTGGTCTATGGCCAGGTGCATACGGCGCATATGCTCGCGCCGCTGGCGGTGGCGGTCACGTTGGGGCTGAGCCAGCAGCCCGCTGCGCTGGCCGCGCCGTTCAAGCTCAACCTCAACGGCAACATGTTGGTGATGGCGGCCGACTTCGCCGCCGCGCTGGAGCCGGACCTGCCCCGCCGTCTCGCCGATCCGCTCGCCGCCGCGCACGATTTCGCTGCGGCGATCGGCCTCCATCGGCGCAAGCCGATCATCGGCGTGGTGCATCGCTTCTCCAGCCATGCGCTGACGCTGCGCTACTGGCTGGCGAGCGCCGGGATCGATCCCGACCGCGACGTGGTGCTGCGCGTGCTGCCGCCCTCGCTGATGGTCGAGGCGAGCCGGTCGGGCGAGATCGACGGCTTCATCGCCGGCGATCCCTGGCCGTCGGCGGCGATCGAGCAGGGGCTGGTCGAGGCGGTGGCGCTCGGCGCGCGCATCTGGCAGCGCGGCGTGGAGAAGGTGCTCGCCTTTCGCAGCCAATGGATGGAGGAGAATGCCGAGACGGTCGATCGCCTGCTGGTTGCGCTGACTGCTGCGGCGCGCTGGTGCGACGAGCCGGTCAACCGACCCGAGCTGGCGGCGCTGCTGGCCGAGCCCCGCCATGTCAACCAGCCTGCGGCGATCATCGAGCGCAGCCTGCAGGGGCTGGTGGTCCCGCGACAAGGCGCGGCGCCCGTCGAAACGCCCGACTTCCTGCTGTTTCACCGCGAGGCGACCGCCTTTCCGTGGCGCAGCCAGGCCTTGTGGATTTATTCGCAGCTCGTCCGCTGGCGGCAGGTCGCACCCAGCGCCAAGGCCGAACAGGCGGCGGCCGCGGTGTTCCGGCCCGACATCTACCGCCGCGCGCTCGGCGACAGCGACGTGGCGATGCCGGGGGCGAGCATGAAGCTGGAAGGCGCGGTTTCCAACCCGATCGGCGTCGGCACCTATCGCGGCGCGCTGACGCTCGGCCCCGACCGCTTCTTCGACGGGCGGGTGTTCGACCCCGAGCATGTCGGCGATTACCTGACGGGGTTCGAAGGGACGCGACAGAACATCGAGGATTAAATCCGAACCGTTCGCCCTGAGCGAAGTCGAAGGGCGATTTGGCAAGACCATGCTTCGACCTCGCTCAGCACGAACGGGACAAGACTTTTCCGCATTGCAACATGACCCGATTTGCGGAATAATCCCCAATCGGCGCGCAACGAGGCGCGCCTGATCGGATGCCTTTCCCGACGACGGGATGAAGCGCGTCCCCTGACAAGCAGCAGAGCCGCTGACCGGACGTCGCAAGCCGCGACCGTCCGGCGAGCGGCTTTTTTCGTGCTCTCCCGCTTCGAGGACAAGCATCATGGCAACTCTATTCGAGGATCGTATCGCGCCCGCGTCGGCAGCGAAGGATTCGCCGGCCGGCTTCTGGCGGGCCGGCCACTGGCCGACGCTGATAGCTGCCCTGCTTTATTTCGACCTAGCCTTCATGGTCTGGGTGATCCTGGGGCCGCTGGCGCCGCAGATCGCCGCCGCGCTGGGCCTGAGCCCGGCCGAAAAAGGGCTGATGGTCGCGACCCCGACGCTGGCCGGCGCGCTGCTTCGCGTCGGCAACGGTTTGCTCGTCGATCGCATCGGGCCGAAGCGATCGGGGGCGATCGGCCAGGTGATCGTCATTGCCGGGCTGCTCTCGGCCTGGCTGGTCGGAATCAACAGCTTCGTCGGCACGCTGGCGCTCGGCGTGATCCTGGGTTTTGCCGGGGCGAGCTTCGCCATCGCGCTGCCGCTCGCCAGCCGCTGGTATCCGCCCGAGCATCAGGGCAAGGCGATGGGGCTCGCCGGCATGGGCAATTCGGGCACCGTGCTCGCCGCGCTGGTCGCGCCGACGCTCGCCAAGGCACTCGGCTGGACGAGCGTGCTGGGGCTTGCCTGCATCCCGCTTTCGATGGTGTTCGTCGCCTATATCCTGATGGCAAAGGATGCACCCGACCAACCGGCGCCGAAGAAGCTGCGCGATTACTTCCGCCCGTTGCGATCGGCCGATGCCTGGTGGCTGATGGCCTTCTATGGGGTCACCTTCGGCGGCTTCGTCGGGCTCGCCGCGTCGCTGCCGATCTATTTCACCGATCGATTCGCGCTGAGCCCGGTAACGGCAGGCTATTGCACCGCCGCCTGCCTATTCGCCGGATCGCTGGTGCGGCCGCTCGGGGGCGCGCTTGCCGACCGGGTTGGCGGTGTCCGCGCGCTGTCGGTGGTGTTCGCGGTGGCCGCAGCAATGCTCGCCGGGGTGAGCGCCGCGCCGGACATGGCAGCGGCGCTCGGTCTGTTCGTTGCCGCGATGCTGGCGCTGGGCGTGGGCAACGGCGCGGTGTTCCAGCTGGTGCCGCAACGCTTTCGGCAGGAGATCGGGGTGATGACCGGCCTCGTCGGCATGGCCGGCGGCTTGGGCGGTTTTTATCTCGCCTCATCGCTCGGCGTGGCGCGGCAACTCACCGGCAGCTTCGCGCCGGGGTTCCTGGTGTTCGCCGGGCTTGCGGTGCTGGCGCTGACCGGACTGACCGCGGTCAAGCGGCGCTGGCGGGAGAGCTGGGACAGCGGCGCGCGGATTTGATTCAACCCGATTGGGAACGCCACCCCGGCGAGCCGGGGTGGATTGAAAGTCTTTGCAAAATCACTTGAGCGCCCCGCCGCTTTGGCTTATTGTGCACCGCAACAGGGCAACGCTGCCCTCCTGACATAGCCGCGGCGATCCAGTGTCGGATCGCCAAGGTGCGCATGATGGCAAGGCCGCCATCCAGGCTCCGCGACGACGGGGCCCGGATGGCGGCCTTTTTTCGTTTCTGGAGCCCGACGAATGGATTTTCACGATTCTTCCGCCCCCGGCGCCGCCGATGCGATCGAGCTTGCCGCCGCGCCCCATCGCCCGCATCTGGTGGTAATTGGCAACGGCATGGCCGGATGCCGCGCGGTCGAGGAGCTGCTGGCGCGAGATTCGGGCCGATACCGCGTCACCATCTTCGGCGCCGAGCCGCATGTGAACTACAACCGCATCATGCTCTCGCCGGTGCTGGCCGGCGAAAAGACCTTCGCCGAAATCGTCATCAACGGCCACGACTGGTACGCCGATAACGATATCGAGCTGATCGCCGGCGATCCCGTCGTCGGAATCGACCGGGCGGCGAAGACAGTGACCTCGCGCGCCGGCCGAACGGTCGGCTATGACAGATTGCTGATCGCCACCGGCTCCGATCCGTTCATCATCCCGGTGCCGGGGCATGACCTGCCCGGCGTGATCGGCTTCCGGGACATGAACGATGTCGATGCGATGCTGGCGGCCGCCGCGCAGGGCGGCGCGGCGGTGGTGATCGGCGGCGGCCTGCTCGGGCTGGAAGCGGCGCACGGCCTCTCCTTGCGCGGCATGAAGGTGACGGTGCTCCACTTGATGCCGACGCTGATGGAACGCCAGCTCGACGAGGCGGCCGGCTGGCTGCTCAAGCAGGCGCTCGAAGGCCGCGGCCAGACGATCCTCACCGGCGCCGACACCGCCGAGATTTACGGCCAAGGCAAGGTCGAGGGCGTTCGCCTCAAGGACGGCCGCGACATTCCGGCGAGCCTCGTCATCATGGCCGTCGGCATCCGCCCGTCGGTGGCGCTGGCGCGTGATGCGGGCCTCGCGGTGGGGCGCGGCATCCAGGTCGACGATCACATGGTGACTTCCGACCCCGACGTGCTCGCGGTCGGCGAATGCGTCGAGCATGACGGCCAGGTCTACGGCCTCGTCGCCCCGCTGTGGGAAATGTGCCGCGCGCTGGCCGACGGGCTGGTCGCGCGGCCGAGCGGCTATCGCGGCTCGGTGACATCGACCAAGCTCAAGGTCGCCGGGCTCGACGTTTTCTCGGCCGGCGACTTCTCGGGCGGCGCGGGGTGCGAGGACATCGTGCTGCGCGACGGCGCGCGCGGCATCTACAAGCGAGTCGTGCTGCGCGAGAATCGCGTGGTCGGCGCGGTACTCTACGGCGATACCGCCGACGGGGGCTGGTATTTCGACCTGCTCAGGAAGGGCGACGACGTCGGCGATATCCGCGACGTGCTGATCTACGGCCAGGCCTTCGCCTCGGGAGGGGGGCGCGCGGACCCTAAGGCGGCCGTTGCGGCCCTCTCGGCCGATGCCGAGATCTGCGGCTGCAACGGCGTTTCCAAGGGCCAGGTCGTCGCCTGCATCGAGGCGGGCGCGTCGAGCCTCGATGCGGTGCGCGCCGGCTGCAAGGCCTCCGCCTCGTGCGGCTCCTGCACCGGGCTGGTCGAGACGCTGCTCGCCATCACGCTGGGCGATGCGGTCGAGGCGGGACCGAAGACGCTCTGCCCCTGCACCAGCTTTGGCCACGACGACGTCCGCCGCGAGATCGTCGCGCAGGGGCTGAGGTCGATCCCAGAGGTGATGCAGAAGCTGCACTGGTCGACACCAGACGGCTGCTCCTCCTGCCGCCCCGCGCTCAATTACTATTTGCTGTGTGCCTGGCCAGGCGAATACGAAGACGACCAGCAGAGCCGCTTCGTCAACGAGCGGCTCCACGCCAATATCCAGAAGGACGGCACCTATTCGGTCGTGCCGCGCATGTGGGGCGGCATCACCTCGCCCAAGGAATTGCGCGCGATCGCCGACGTGGTCGAGAAATACGACGCGCCGATGGTCAAGGTGACGGGCGGCCAGCGGCTCGATATCTTCGGCATCAGGAAGGAGGACCTGCCCGCCGTCTGGGCCGATCTCAATGCCGCCGGGATGGTCTCGGGTCATGCCTATGGCAAGGCGCTGCGCACGGTGAAGACCTGCGTCGGGTCCGAATGGTGCCGCTTCGGCACGCAGGATTCGACCGGGCTCGGCGTCAGAATCGAAAAGATGAGCTGGGGGTCGTGGATGCCCCACAAGTTCAAGATCGCGGTGTCCGGCTGCCCGCGCAACTGCGCCGAGGCGACGATCAAGGACTTCGGCGTGGTCTGCGTCGAGTCGGGCTACGAGCTTCACGTCGGCGGCAACGGCGGGATCAAGGTGCGCGCCACCGACCTGCTCTGCAAGGTCGCGACCGAGGCGGAAGCGGAGGAACATTGCGCCGCCTTCATCCAGCTCTACCGCGAGGAGGCGCGCTATCTGGAGCGCACCGCGCCGTGGATCGAGCGCGTCGGGCTCGATACCATCAAGGCGCGGGTCGTCGAGGACGACGCGGGCCGCGCGGCGCTGGCCGAGCGCTTCCTTTTCTCGCAGCGCTTCAGTCAGGCGGACCCCTGGGCCGACCGCGCCGCCGGGCACGACCGAGAGCATCACGCGCCAATGGCGCGCTTCACCCCGCAGGAGGAAATGGCATGATCGGCGATTGGCTCGATATCGGCTGGCTCGACGAGATACCGGTTCGCGGCAGCCGAACGGTGCAGGTGGCGGGCGGCGACGATGTTGCGGTGTTCCGCACCGGCGACAACCGCGTCTTCGCGCTCGCCGACCGCTGCCCGCACAAGCACGGCCGGCTGAGCCAGGGCATCGTCCACGGCAACACCGTCGCCTGCCCGCTGCACAACTGGCGGATCGCGCTGGCGACCGGCGAGGCGCAGGGCGCCGACAAGGGATGCACCCCTGTCGTGCCGGTCAAGGTGAGCGGCGGCCGCGTGCTGATCTGCCGCGCCAGCACGCTGAAGGCGGCGGCGTGAGGGGGAGCCCCCTATTCCTCCCCGGCACGGGGAGGGGGACCGCCGCCGAAGGCGGTGGTGGAGGGGGCCCCGCCACCAGCGATTCGCTTGCCAAGGGCCCCCTCCACCAACCCGCTTCGCGGCTTGGTCCCCCTCCCCGTGCCGGGGAGGATTTATGAGCATCCGCACCACCTGCGCTTATTGCGGGGTGGGCTGCGGCGTGCTCGCCACCCCGACGGGCGCGCGAACGGCGACGATCGCCGGCGATCCCGATCACCCCGCCAACCGCGGCCGGCTGTGCTCCAAGGGCACCCATCTTGGCGAGACGATCGGGCTCGAAGGGCGCCTGCTCCACCCGATGATCGGCAAGCGCCGGGCGAGTTGGGACAAGGCGCTCGACCTTGTCGCCCGGCGCTTCCGCGAGACGATTGCAGGGCATGGCCCCGGCAGCGTCGCCTTCTACGTCTCGGGCCAATTGCTGACCGAGGACTATTACGTCGCCAACAAGCTGATGAAGGGGTTCATCGGCTCGGCCAATATCGACACCAATTCGCGGCTGTGCATGTCGAGCGCGGTCTCCGGCCACATCCGCGCGTTCGGCGAGGATGTCGTCGCCGGCAGCTACGACGATCTCGACGCCGCCGACCTGATCGTGCTGGTCGGTTCCAACACGGCATGGTGCCATCCGATCGCCTATCAGCGCATCCGCGCGCGCTGCGAGGCCGGCGCCAAGCTGGTGGTGATCGACCCTCGCCGCACTGAAACCGCTGAGCAAGCCGATTGCCACCTCGCGCTCAAGCCCGGCACCGACGTCGCGCTGATGAACGGCCTGCTCGCGCATTGCCGGCGCGAGGGCGCGCTCGATGCTGCGTTTCTCGCCGATCATGTGACCGTGCCCGAGGGCTTCTGGGAGGCGCTCGACGACGGCCATGACCTGTGGAGCGTCGCCCGCACCTGCGACCTGCCGCCGGCCGAACTCAAGCGCTTCTACGACCTGTTCGCCGCCACGCCTCGCACCGTCACGCTGTTCAGCCAGGGGATCAACCAGTCGATCGCCGGCACCGATCAGGTCAACGCGATCATCAACGTCCATCTCGCCACCGGCCGCATCGGCAAGCCCGGCGCCGCGCCCTTCTCGATCACCGGCCAGCCCAATGCGATGGGCGGGCGCGAGGTCGGCGGGCTCGCCTCGACGCTGGCCGCGCATCGCGGCTTCGAAGTCGAGGATGTCGCCGAGGTCGGCCGCTTCTGGTCGGCCCCCAACATGGCGACCCGTCCTGGCCTCAAGGCGGTCGACCTGTTCCACGCGGTCGGCGAAGGGCGGATCAAGGCGCTGTGGATCATGGCGACCAACCCAGCGGTGTCGATGCCCGATGCCGGCAGCGTGCGCGCGGCGCTGGCGGGGTGCCCGTTCGTCGTCGTCTCCGACGTGATCGCCGAGACCGACACCAGCCGCTTCGCCCACGTCCGCCTGCCCGCCGCCGCCTGGGGCGAGAAGGACGGCACCGTGACCAATTCGGAGCGGACGGTGAGCCGCCAGCGCGCCTTCCTGCCGCTGCCCGGCGAGGCGCGGCCCGACTGGTGGATCGTCAGCGCGGTAGCGCGCCGGATAGGCTGGCGCACCGCCTTCGCCTATGACCGTCCCGCCGACATCTGGCGCGAGCACGCTCGGCTGACGACCTATCGCAATGACGGCCGCCGCCTGCTCGATCTCAAGGGCCGGACGGCGATCGGCAAT
>Ga0164242_10005247_pt1 | contig 14431 bp, 13 predicted proteins | sample OricomgcompostMG_FD_108783 | JGI IMG/M metagenome (GOLD analysis project Ga0164242, IMG submission 108783) | Miracle-Growth compost microbial communities from Emeryville, California, USA - Original compost - Miracle growth compost (MG) ... | reverse complement strand
GTCCGGAGCCCTGCGGCAACGCGGTGGAAAACCCGCCGCAAAAGACGGCCGCTCCTCAACGGCTCTTGAACGGGCGGGGCGGGCTGGGCGGGTTGCACGGGGTTGGGGGTTACGCTGCTCTGAGGAAGCGAATTGTTACTTGTCTTCCGAGATATCGGAGGCTCGAGGTCGAATGGCGGGGGAGGGAATTGCTCCAAATCCCTGCCACGGAAGATCATTTCCGGAGATGAGCTGCAAGTTGTCGTCCCAGCAGTCTCGGGGGACAGAATTGGAGAATCATATTGAGAGCTGGAGGCGGCCGAGGATGTGCTTATGGCGGACGGCGGGACGGCAACAAACTGTGACTGCGGCGGGATGTTGGTCTGAACCTGGGTGGGCCGTGAACGGCTAGGGTGGCGGGCCTGCGAGCTCAAGAGAGCCGGAGCTCCAGGGGTGGAATAGAGAGTACCGCGGCCGTTGTTCGCGCCGGGAGGCCTCACGGCGGTCCTAGGAAGCCGCTGGCTATCCGAGGAGGAAGGGGGTGATTCGGCTAGAGGTATCCTAAGGACCCGAAGCGGTACTAGCCACGGTGTCTGGTTGGAGATTCCGATGATTACTTATGGAAAGGTGTCTTCCGCCGCATCCTTGCTCGAGTTAGTTTTGTATATCAAGCCCTGTGTCCAGTGCCAAATGTGGGGAGACCGTCGAGGTCGATCCCGGCAAGAGCGACGTCCCAGAGAGGGAGTCTTATAGGAAAGGGAAGGCGGAGCCGTGGGGCAGAAGCTGTAAGGCAGCGTATGACCGACTTTGACGTTCAATCGGCACGTAATTCGCTAGGCCAATGCATATATGGCCAGGTAGCTCAAGTAGATGGGGTGTACCAGTACTGCGTAGGACCCAAGTGGGAGAAGGGGGGGGGTGATGTACGGCTTCCTCGCTTATTTGGAGGATGGGGCGGGTATGGGCCGTGTCCGTGATAGCTCACGGCAAAATGATGAGGTGGCAGGTTGTATGCAAGTCGCTGGATTTGGGGATAGATCGAGACTTGGGGGCAAGTCAGAGTCGCGAGGCAGCTCTGGCCAAGCTCCAGCACCTGGTGACTAATACGCCCGTCCGCGACAACCGGGACTGCGATTGAAGGATTGCGGCACGGCGTAGACTGTCGCCCCGGGGGGATGATGCGGAGAGGGCCGTTCCCCAGCTCGGCGGGAAGATGCGCAGTCGTGGTTGGGAGCTATATGCCGGAGGCGAAGGGGAGGGGGCCCAAGTTAAAGGATGTGTCCCAGTCGGCAATATGCGTTGGTGACGGCAGGCAATGGCCCAGATCAAGAAGACCGATTCTTCTCTAAAGTGTGTAGATGGTTCAGGGCCGTACGGCAGCAGTGCTGTTGGTTCTGTTGCGGACAAACCTTAAATATAAGCCGTGGCGGGGTGAGAAGATGGTGGGAGTAGTGGTGGTGGTATTGGAGGAGGAGGTGGTGGTGGTGGTGGTGGTGGTGGCAGTAGTAATCGATGTGATGGGTAGGAAGCGGAAAGTAGGGTGGTCGTCCCTTCGGTTTTAAAAAAAAACAATGATCAATGGGAAGGCACGGCCGGGGGGGAGGCTATGGCTTGGGAGTGACGGAGCGGGAGTCAGAAAACGGCCAGGCGCTGAAAAACTGGGTCAGGCTGGCTTTGGTCTGGTGTACTGTACGGATTTACTGGGTACGAGATCATGGACCAGAGAGCGGAGTGGAAGGTTGGTAGGTAGTAGGTCAGTAACGAAGGGGTAACTGCCCGAGGCGTTGGCGTAAGTGATACGCCTCTCAAGGTACCAGGGTCGAGGGAAAAAGTTGGCAGGCATCTGGCGGCAATCGATCCCTTTTTTTTTCCTGCATTTTTTTGTTTCCTCTATTATTATTTTTTTATCCATGGGGGAAACATGGGGGAAATATTAAACCTGGTCACCTTCCCTCCAGCGCCAATCTCCACTTGAGGGTACGAAGTGGTACCTCTGCAAAGACACACACAGCCATACAAAAGTGCCAGGGAGGTGCGTGGCAACCCTCCCTTTCCTCCCTGCTGGAAAGGACAAAAAGGTACGAATGGAGGGGGAAGGATTGGCGCGAAAAGTGGGACTTTGGGATGTACTCGTCACGATGACCAGGAGGGACGACTTGGCGAGCCAGAGAAAAAATCAGACGGGTATGTCAAGCCATGCGGAGGTACCGATGTATCTCTACAGGGGGTATGGCCTTGCTGGTTGTCCAAAAGTATCTTTCCAGAGTCCCCTCCGTACCCACCATGGTCGCTGACGCAGTGACACCATCCACTCCCACCTCGAGGGGTACCCAAGCCCACTGCGTCAGTACCTAAAGTAGGTAATTAATGTTTTGTGTGGGGGAACGCCTCACTGCATCATCCATTCCCAGAGGCTCGGAGAGCGAGCAACAACTGCCCTGATGCGTGTCGGGGGTATGGAGTATCTACAACTACTGTGTTCAACAATAGCGATACCTCGCGACGGTAAAGTCCTGTCTCGTCCTGGGTCGTCCCGTCTCAGAAACGGCGATACCCAACACGTCAAGCACGTTTTCCAGGTGAGGTGGAGGAGACGCCGTTCTCTTTCGTCAGGCAATCGACACTCACAGACCCCTTAAATCAGTTGACACGCCCAACCAACCCCACTCAAAGGCCTTTGCCGACATCCAGGAAATTCTGCGATCAACCTGCCGTGAGCCCGAATTGCCGCGTTACCTGAGGAGTGGCTGTTACGTATCACTTAATAGCTGTTGGGTATTTGCCCACCGCCGGTCGGGTCGACCCGTCGGAGCAGTAATCCTTTACTGGATGGACAAGTTCATCCTTTGCCAAATGGTCTTCCCATCGAGTCAAGAGGGGTCGCCCTGGAGCTCAAGCTCAAGTCAGAGCTCAAGCTCGAAAGCAAGCTTGCGGGCTCCGCGGATAGAGGTTCTCCGTCTCAACGCAGACCACCTTCTCCTGCAGCCTTGCTCGTTAGGCCCGGCTCGGCCAGCCACTTCAATCAAGCTCGAATTGCCCACATGGCCGATGCTTCTCAACCGGGCGGGCAAGGTACTCGCTCAGTCACTGCATGTACCTCCTCCCCTACCCTAACCTCGGGGGTGTGTCCGCATGCGAAGCTGCCTGCTATCGACATGCCTATTGATCAAGCCTATTGATAAACTCCCACCACTCTGCAGCAACGATCGAGTAGCACAGGCGCGCAAAGGCACGACAGCGCTATTGCATACGGGGGACCGCAGCAGAAGGCAGCCAAAACCATCCTGAAAGCGGTAAGGTACCGCAACCTGAGGTGGTAATCGCAGGGTCGCTATTATGAGTAGGCCGCTTTTACAACGAAGAAGAATCTCGTGATTCCAGTCAAGCCTCGATGCGATGCACGATCCTTGCCGCTTTCCGCCCGTCTGAATGGCTATGGAAATCGCGGGTTTCCCTTATCTAAATTTATCCATCGACCCCATTCTCAGCCCATCTCAGTCAGGCCAACGAACAACCGGGGGGGCCTTTGTTTCCCTGTGACCCGTTTCACCGACACTTTCTACTGCGTACTTTAGGTACAGGGCCAGAGAACCAACCCATCTATCCGTAGGTACATGATACTAGCTAATTAGGGCAGCGCCGGTTCTACATGGCTTTCGTTTTCTGTCCCCATCCCGTCGCCGGCCGCGCTTCTTGGGCGGAGAAATATTACAAGCTAAAAATATGCATACAAGCAAGCAAAACTGCACACTGCAATGGGCAGGAGCACGGAGCGCGCGCAAGACAGTGGCAGCAGCCCCCGGTTTTACGAATCTGGTCGCTGCCCCATGTCCCACATCATGCATGCTGCACTGCAGCCAGCGAGACGCCCAGTTGATCTTACGATCCGCGAGGGGGGCAAGGGGGGGTTAAGAGACACGGTAACCACGAGAGTTGAAGAATCGCCCCAGTGAACCGACAACCCCTCAGCGCGATATGCGACAGCCCAAACAACAGCCAGCCGCCCCGCCTCACGATGCTTTCCGGAAGTCGCTGCATTTTGCGCCACCACCACTTTTCCTCCCCTTGTCACACTCGAACTTTTTTTTTTCAGGTCGTCTCGTTGTCGGCCCTACTAGCATCATTATGCTTTCCGCTTTCCGCTTGCCTTACGGGAACGTCCCATTCGCCCGCTGCGGACGGGCAGACCTGAAAAATGGCGGCGAGCTATTAGCCCCATGCATCGTCGGATCAGGGGGGGCTTGATTGGCATGCGAATGAGAATCTCTTTGTCCCCCTCGACGTTGCAATTTGCCCTCGGCATTTACAGGGGTTCAAGGGGACAAAAAAGGTGTCACGAGGCCACAATTCCACAGCCCGTGGAAAATGCTGTGGGTTGCTTCTGGAAAAAAAGGGCAATCGAACAATCCCTTGCCGCAAATCAGGGGAAGGATCTCTCGAGTTCTTGTCCCCCGCTCGCCTTTGCCCACGCCTTCCTAACCACTCGGCGCGTTGTCTCGGCAGCACTGTTTCAAGCAAGCCGAGTCACGATGTCAATCTTGCCAATCTTGCCTATCGGAATCTCAAATCCCCAGGGGGAGGTTTCTCCCTCTCCCCCCCCCCCAAAGAAACTCACATGTTTTTAATTATCAAGGGCGGGAAGCTCGACTGCCGGCCAAACGGCACCTAAGCCCTGACCGCCCTAGCAACAAGGACCAACCAGTGGTGACGACAATACAATTGACCCGCACAGGAGTGATATTGTCATGGCTGTCATGAGATTTCCTGGATGCCTCCGAGGAGAGAGCAAACAAACGTCGCAATCACCACCGCGAGCCGCCCGTTAATACCGTGAGGTACGTAATAATAAGACCCCTTTGTCACAGCGACAGCTTTTCACATTTCCGGTGGTTTGCCTATGTCGTGCAGGATGCCAAGATTCTCTTCTGTCCTAGCGCCTGCCTCCGGCATCGTGGGAAACTTGATTTTCGGGGCCATGTTTTGCCATCATCCGCGCATGGGCTCTCTCTCGAGTTGCCGTTCTTCCGCAAGTCGTATACTACGTTGTAGGGAACCCACGAGTCGAACAAAAGAAGGACGTCAACCCCTGAGACCCGTAACAGGGATGTCTCGTCTTATTTTCACACATTCCCGACGCGACAGAGGTTTTCGTATTGGCTTTGACGGTCGTCCACGTATTTTCGAAGTTGCGGTTTTTAGTGCCATTTCGTTTTTCCTCTTCTCTCTCCTTTTTTCCAAGGAGAGCACGCCGACCGAAGGGGTCCAAGGGTGCTGGTCCACTGGTGCTAGTAATGCTGTGCAACATACCGGGCACTCATAACTCCACATGCTGCTTGACCTGCATATCCGTTTTCTGTCGGGAACACGTTCAATGTCTTCCGGCGCATACCTTCTGCTGTACGTCCGTACCCAAGTCGTTCATCGAAGGCGGTACGTACCCCTCCTCCCTTCCACGTCTGTCTGCTGGGAAAGAAATGTGGCACACTGGGCACTCGGCGAGCAGCGCGGGACTAACAGCATGGGAGGATCTGCCAGGATGCCCCATTCCCCCATCACGCGCCGGTCATCTTGGCCACGCGATGTTTCATCTTTCGGCCATGGGCAGGATTACAGGGCCCTGATCGGCCCCAGCTAACGTTAACGGCCAACACCCTTGCGGGAAAAGCCCTCCCGCGCTAGTGAGCCCTGGAAAATTGGTACGTATCAGGGGATGCCCCTCCTTGCTGGAGCACCGAGGATCCGACTTGGCATCACTCTACCTTTCCCCGTTGGCTACCTCCACGTTCGTACAACAACTTTCGAAAGGCGCTGGTCGAGCTGGATATTCGCCTCAGTGTCCTCGGCCAACCAAAATGTGCGATTAACTGGCGGTAGCGGGCATTGTTCGATCATGCCCAAGGACGGGCAACTCGGCCAGAGAACCAATACTTTCACAACCGTTTGTTGGTTCACCGCCGGAATGACTCACCGAGATAATCGCAAACGCGGATGATGCTGCCCAACGGGCAATGAGAGGCAGAGGAGCAACTGTCGATCTATCATTCGCAACTCCACAACGTAGAAACAGGTTCGAATGGAGTTATATCACACATTTTTTTCTCAAGTGTCGATCTGCGAGTCGCAATTCAGGAGAGAGTCCCAAGGTACAAAAAGGTACGTCGCAATCACATGGCCTGAATTGGGCTAGGTGCATTTGCGACGGGAGGGGCCGTTGCGTGCGGCATCTCGAGCGTTGCAGACAGAGAGGCTGCATGTTGCATGTTGCGCGACGCCTCCCTGCGAGCTGTGAGGGCATTATTGACCCTCCTGGGTGTTGACCCAGCCGTGAACGGCCTCGGGGAAGCCTCCCTCGACATCCGTGATTGACGAGGTGTGGCCCATCTCTCAGCTGTATTGGCTCCTCGACTGCGCTCGTCCAACCGGCAAGGCGAACATCGCATCGCATCGCGATGAAGGTGGGTTACGGGCATGGGGGAGGGAACGCACCGAGGAGCGATTCCGGGTGCATCGCCTGTTCGCGGCAGCGACCTTGCAGGGTCCGCAGGCCAATCTCATTCCCGAATGGGGTGTGAAAATATTTTCAATGGCTGGGACTCGGGGTGCTTGGTGCGTGGGAGAGCAGGCGAATGGGTCCCCCCAATCTCCCGTACTTTGACACCCATTTCCCGAGGACAACACCGAGGCAGAATGACACCATTGACGCAAGTTATCCTGTTTCTGCTTAGCGATTCAACAGAGCATGGATCGGGACCAGCTGTGGACGGCGACAAGAGCTGCACGGCATAGCTACCCACCTTCCTATTCATAAGATTCCTCCAAAGGTATGGATACACGACGTCTCCTAGTGCAGCTTGGAGTGTTCGTCCTGACCGCCGAAAGCGACAACTTCGTGTTGCCACCCCCTTACCTTTGACCTAGAGCCGACCTATGAACGTGGGCGTCGGCACTGCGGTCCTCAGCCCCGTCGCAACTGATGGTCGACGCCACCTTGAAAAAAAAAAAACATGGAAAAAAACACGCGCGGCTTGATGGCCCTGCGGTTGAAGCCTCTTTTAGCTTTCCTGTCAAACGCTTCAATTCTCTAGTACCTCCTCTTCACAGGTATCATACCTGATTTGGCGCTCAGCCTCGACGCTGGATTCTTTGACATGTCACTCCAGGTTCCTGATCAGCAACGCTAACGCGAAATGCGGAGTCTAATTGGCTGCAACCCCTTGCCCACCCTCCATCTCCCTGGGATGGTGGGCTTCGCCTGTCCTATGTACCTCAGGTACACCTCGGCCATATTCGTGCAGTGCAAGACCTGGGGTTATGCCTGGTTGCGCCTGAAGTCACGAAGAGGAGTCGTTGCCTGCCTGAACGTGCGCACCAGAGCCTCGATGGAAGCTTATGGAACACAGATAGCGCCAAACCCGTCCCAAGATTACAAGCCAGAAGCCTGTCTTGGACCACAAAGCCGTGGAGCCGAAGAATCTCAGAGGAAAAAGGCGATAACACTCAGAGTCGTGGATCCAGCATCAAACTTCAAACGTGCGATTGATTCCTGGAGCGACAACAACAACCGTAGGCCCACACATGGCTGACGCGTGTTCGGTGTTTTCTATGTGTGTGTGTCGCCCTGCTCCTGACCTCCTATTCGTACCCTCCACTCAAGTAAGTATATCTCCACGTTGACCCACTGAGTAATCCGTTGACTTCAATTAATTTACAATCGTACCCAGGCGAGATGACAACGCTGCTCATGTTTCAGCAACTGGTGCGTCATCTCCCCAGACAGCGTCCAACCCTGATCCAGTACAAAGACAAGCTTCCCCCTTGTCGCCCAGAAAACCTCTGAACCTGGAGTACCTCATTCCCGGACTTGCGTTTTGACCAGCTGCACATCATTTCTGCATTGCAGCAAAGATGAACAGGGCACACACCTTGGGGGAACGGTTGGGTGTTGCCGTGGGGTAAAATGGGAACCATGTTTCAGCCCATACAGGGTGCACACCTTGCGCCGGGAGGCGTTCTTTTGCTTATTCGCTGCGCTGTCTCTCCCCCGAACCTGCCACGACCCCCTTGGTTGGATCGCCGTTCTCAAATTCCCGAGTACCAGCCCGTGGCTTGGAGATGAAGGATACGGCATCCATCGAGGAGCGCATCTCCGCCGAGAGCCTGACATGACCCTGACGTGGGAACCGAAAAGGGGTGGTTAACACTTCGTCATGACTCCGGGGCTTTGCGCCGTATCGGCACGTTTCTTCCATCTTCCTGCAGTCAGATTACGAGCAACCAATCGAGTCTTCTCGCGAAATTGGGCAAGGAATGCCGTGGGAACACGGGCGGTGGCCACACACACCCTCTAATTCTGAGTCTTCCACCTTTTATCCTTCTTTTTCTAGAATCCTTCCACACATCCCTGTGCAAGTCTCCACCTCCGCAAAACGCAACGCTACCCTGGTAAAGTAGTGCACCCGCCAGCTCGGATGAGTTTTTTCTCCTCCCTTGCTGGCGCCCCGTGTGAAATCAAAAAAAAAAAAGCTCAGGCCAAGTTACAGGAGGGCGGGTCCTATGACGTCGCGTCCTTAACGCCCATGCCCTGCCCCCCGCCATCTATCTTATCGCGTGGAGTCCCGCTTGTTCGCTAGTGCGAGTCCGAAGCCGTGCATCTTTTTCCCCCTAAAAAAGAAAAAGTTCCAACAAATGTCCCCATCTGCTGGTTCGGAGGGATGGATCAGACAGGAACGCCCAGGAAAAAGCCAAGGTTGATCCTCGGCCCAATACTATACGCGTATCCGCAATTCGTATGGAGTACTACGTACGGATACGCCATTCCCAGCAATTTTACGACACGGTTGCGGCACCCGCAAGGTTGCGACGCAAGCTCCCCTATGTCTCTCTTCTCCTATTTCCGCCTATGATCTCCGTCTTTGGATCGATGCTTCGCCCCGCCGGACTGACGCGATTCTTAGCACCCACCATTGTGTGCTGCCGCTGTTGCTGCTTTGCGCCCCGGCGTATAGCATACAGGCTTATTCCTTCTCGGCGGAACTGGTCTGTTGGTTCACCCCAAACGGCCGGCGAGCCGAGTAGAAACCAACCAACTGCCCGGCTGCATGTCCCTCCATTGGCACCACGCTTCCGGGTGATTGGGGGCATGCAAAGTCAGCGAGGCAGGCAGGGTTTGGAGCCAAAGAGAACACAATCTCGGGAGGCCGCTGACTCCCCTCCCACCAACCCCCCGGGGTCTCCCCTCCATATCTACCCCATCGCGTGCTGCAGCCGACCGGCGCGGAACCCACATTTTGACCTGTCACTTGCCGTCCCTCTTTCGGTGCCTCTCGTCCTCGCACCACACCTTTTTGTAGTAGGCCGCATTTACTGCATCCGAGCGGAGGGGGCAAGGAACGGCACGTTTCTGGAAAGAAAGAACAAGGATGCGGAGCACCCTTTCCGTCATCTTACTAGTTCTTGTCGTCAGCCTTATTTCCTTCGATGGCTTTGACGGAGAGCGCCGGTTGACGGGCTGACGCCCCCAGTTCGTCACTATCGCCGGAGCTGCCAATGGCCGTGGTGCTGACGTCTAATAGGACGTCAGTTACACAAGTGGCAGGACTATGGTCCTTTTCTGAGACCATCAGTTTCACAGTCGCCTATCGTTATGCTTCACCCACCCCCATTTCACCCAGTAGCTTGGCAACCCTAGCTGGACTGTCGTGCATACCTACACGCAACGACTTTCTGTTTTGGTCTAGGGATGCTTTTCCCACACAGTCGGTGGTTCACGACGTGGCGCTTGTGTCTCCTCTGCTCACTGGTTCTGGGGAAAGCTGCCCTGAACATTTACCCGTTTGGATTGTCCTCCCTGGGGGTGGGTCGTCGACTCTCGTTGTCCGACGAGAAGATCCGAGTTGGATCCCTCTCGGCACGTTGCTTATCACCATTTTCTATTCTAACGCCGCGTCGAGAAGCGTCCCTTTTCGAATCTCACCCGAGAGTTCCTCCCCCAGGAATGTCTGTATGCAAGTGCTGGCAGAATCCCCAATCCATGCCCAATTGAGGTCGACACCTTCTCAGCCTCATGCATCGTCAGCCGGCATGCAGGCTCCAAAATGACATGTCATTCGCAACTTGCCAAATCCGTCCTCTTCACCTTGTTCCTTTCCGAATCGACTTGCAGATCGGGGCTTTCAATAATCAACCCTGTTGCTCGATATGCCAGGTTTATTCATGAAGATCCTCGGTGTACTCGACCGTAGGTCTACTTCGAGACACCTCGATGCAGTCTCCCGTCTCCCAACTGGTTGGACGACGGCCTTGTGACAACATCCTTTTACGGGTCCAGCTGCCGAGGGGACGCTCGAGGAAGGAAGGTTACGCTTCAGAGCTATGGCGAGAGTCCTGAATGCCTTCAGTCATCGGCCATATGACAGCTCAGATATCCGATATTCCAACATACGTTTCACGCATAATATGAGTTGTATGCTGCCGCAGAAACCATCAAATTTGTGTCCAGTTTCCCCTCGACTTGTTTTCGGCACTTGAACTCCTAGAATATTTGCTTCCCAGGCAATATTTGCCTCAATCTTTCGCAAATTCATCCCAACCCCTGATCCGGCCATCCGAATACTCCCAGAATAACGACTTACCTACCCCCCTAGCGTTATTCGTCATCGTCAGCAAGACGATATGTTCTGGAACGTCGCAGGCGGTGGGACGACGGCACAGGCATCGAGACATGCGCTCTGACTGCATGCGCGGTTGACCATGTGCGCCTCCTCATGCGTCGTCGTCGTCAGATCCGATAGCATTATCGCATTCTCTCCGGCCTATTCCCATGGGGGCGTCGACTGGCTATCATGTCGATGGGAATATTTGTGGAAAACGGCTTGCTTCGTGAATACTATCGGGTTACTACCTTGTTGGTTCACTGTAGTACGGCAGCGAAAGCAGGGAAGCGATATTGGATGCCTTGGGTCAAGTATAGGTTGCTAGTATCTCTACGCTATACAGTCCTCGCCACCCTGACCACTCACAGCAACGCCTCCAAATCCAGCCTTCAGCATCGCCGCCCCTCCCTCCTGTACCCCTACGATCTACAAACAGTGAAGTTGTACAGCATCTGCAGCCAGCCGCAAACACCCCCTAAACTTAATCGGTCCGAGCAGTAACCACGTTGGTAGGGGCGATGCTCCTCAAGGTGCACAGTTGCCTTGCGTCGTCCTCAACCGAAAAATAAAAAACAGCTCAACAAAGCCGCCGCTAGGAACAAGGAAGGAAAATCGGTGCTTCGGACGCCCGAGACAACCCTCCTCGCTCGTGTGCCCTCCTTCCGCTCGGAAATCCGATTTACGCTCGAAGACTGTGTGCACCTTCTTCTTCCAGTCTCCATACACCCTTTATGCGCGCTGGCTCATTGTCAAGCAAACTCCCGATTGCTCTTGTCATTCGCTGCCTGTCGGGCATATTCTGCTGTCGGCCGTGTCTAATGCGACCACCACTCCTCCACCCCTAACTTTGTTAGCGACCTTTTTCTCCCCCTCGCGACTGCACTACACGCAGTCATCGATACCCAACGACTAATTGTCAAACCCGGTTCAGCCTCCTTGACCGGTCAATCGATCTGCCCCTGACCGGTCCCGGGCCTGCGTCTTTGGCGCGGCGGGAACAGGCGAATTTCCCGATGTTTTGGTTGCCTTCTTCGCTTCTCGACCCCTAATAACCCGTGTCCGAGTTGCCTTGTCTCCCCTTAACCACCCACACCCCTCAACAACTCTCCTTCCTCGCTCCGTATAGCCTTGTGCATGTCTCAGAAGAAGAAAAACAACCAAACGCACTCACCGAAAACGCCACGGCCTGCATATACGTATGGATGCACAACTTCCCTTGGCCATCACCAGGCTCGACTCACACCGCCGATCTGACCGCCCTCTGCCAACGACTCTCCTCGCCACCCGCTCCTCCCCTGGACTGCCGGGACGCAAGCTGACAGGTCCACAAATGACGACACGATGGCCTGACTTGTCGGAGGAGCGTGCCTGACGATGGACCAGGGCAGGTCAGGGATCCTAGCCATCCGTTATCAAGCAGTGCTCGGCTGATTAAATGTTTTTCTGTGCCCAAGAACTTCCATCAGCGTTTGTCTCCCCACCTCCCGGGAGGTTTCGTCCGTCACATAGCTCCTACAAGGATAGTAAAAATGAGTGTGGGTGATTGTCCGCATGAGAGGTGGGTCGGCTAGGGTGGTATTGAGTAGGTGCGGGATCTGTGACTACCTACCAGAAAACTCAACACATCTACCGGTGACCTAGGTGAGTAGCTAGGTAGGCAACTCACCGGACTCTTTCCGCACTGTCTTCTCCTATAGATCGAATAGACATCCAAAATAGCCAGTCGGAGGGGGTGATCATCGGGCTTTAAGGGTATGCTTTAGAATCCATTCGCAAGATACAGTAAAATACAGATGAGATACGCCGTGTTGGTATCGTATCAAACTCCTTCCTAGGCCTGAGCCCCCTTTTTGGATGGCCTCCCAACGCCTGCCATGCATGCATGCTTGAGTAGAACCACTATTTTCAACCCTCCGCCAGGTCTGATCCACCAGACTACGAGGTCCATTGATTTCCATCTATCCATAATTCAACGCCCTTTGTCCCGAATGGTGACATTATCAACCCACATCCATAGCATCACCATCTGCGCTACCACTCGCTGCTAGCGCTGAAGCACGAGGGACGCTCTCCACTTCTGGGTTACCAATAGTAGGAGTAGGACCACTGGCACTAGAAAGCCCAGGCTCTCCCTCTATAATTCCTCCTCCCCACCTATTCTGCACCTCTGCCGCTCGTTGTGCCTCGATGACCATCCACCACCATTCAGTGGGAGCTGGTGCCGTTCCCTCAACCCGCGCCCGCAGCAGGCCGAGCTCGCAGGCCCAGTCGAGAATCAACTGCGTTTCAAAGGTCATCAAAGACGGCTTGAGCGCGACGGTCAACGCCTCGGCCCCGGCTGCGCCGCGCGAAGAGAGCATGAAGAACACAGCACCTAGGCACTGAAGCCACCGGCTCTTGTCGACCTGGCCGAATATATCGCACCACAACGGTATCTCGCCGTGGGGCCCCTCGGAGGGCGGCTGGGCGGCCGTGACGCGGCCGCGAAGTTCAGCAAGCTCGTCGTCGTCGTCGTAGAGGTACGAGGCCGTCGGCGAGATGTGCATCTTAAAGTGGTAGTATTTCTTGGGATACTTGCGCGTTTCATAGTTGAACGGCTCGTAGCCCAGAGGGACGTTCGGCTGGCCGGTGGTCTCAAGGTTGATGCGCTGGTGCGCGTGGAGGTTGAGGATCGCCATGATCATGCCGTCGTTGCACACGTATTTGACGACCGCCTTCTTGCCCTGGCGGAAGCACATGTCAAGCTGCTTCTTGAATTCGACCGCTTCGGCATACTTTGACCCTTGGGCGGCTTTGTCGAGCACCTTGAGAACGCGGCCGTTAAGCTTCCAAGGCCGGCCTTCAGGGGTTACACGACTAGCCCTAGCAATCATTATCTGGTCTCGAAGCTTGTAGGATGCCTCTTCTATCAGTTTTGTCCTCTCCGCGGGAGGTAAACCGCATAGGAGATTTAATCTGTGTTGGACAGCTTGGGTAGTATATCTGCCTGGAGGGGTCACGTAGAGAGCCCGGATCCAAGACATGGCAACGACCACGCTAGGCGTCGTAGTTTCTTGACCTTTGTATACCGGAATGGAGATAGCTTGCGAGCTCGCGTCTTGGAACCTGTCGAAGTACGACCGCACGGGGAGGTAGTAGGTTTCGCGCCAGTCGCGGGATTTGAACGTCGGATCAACTATGGCCAAGTCTTGCTCGTCGAGTTCCTTCGAAGAAGCGGGTAGAGAGATCGCGCCTGCCGCAGTAACAAGAAGCTTCCTCGTCCAGATGGTCAAGGACTTCCAATCATAGGCCACAACATTATCGAAGTCGATCGGTGGCAGTTCGTTGTTCTCATACGCTCTCAGAAATCCCCGTCGGAATTTTTCAGTCAAGGTTAGGAGGCTCGACCTCCGATCTTTCCGCGCGTCGCCCCAGAATCGTCGAAGACTTGAAAGAGTCATATTCGGAAAGAGCCTCATCAGCAAGCCCCAGTCAACTGATTGACTGACTCCACCAATTAAAGTTGTAACACAGATGAAGGCGGCAAGTCTTGTACTCTCACTGTACCAATCTTCCTTCCCTTGGTCGCTCTCGTCGGCCGCAATGTACTCATCTGCTGATCTTGGATACGCTGTGTGCTGACGACTCTTACCTAGAGGTACTACCCGGAGAGTCTTGCGCCCTGGTTTCCCTCTACCGTCTTGGTAGGTGTTCTTTCTGAAGGTGAATGTGTTTTGGGCGCTGATGGGGTCCTTGCGGGGGCGGCCGCGAGACTGCTGAGTGCGGATTTCATCCTGCTCTGGCATGCCATCGTCTAGCTC
>Ga0164242_10005246_pt1 | contig 14432 bp, 12 predicted proteins | sample OricomgcompostMG_FD_108783 | JGI IMG/M metagenome (GOLD analysis project Ga0164242, IMG submission 108783) | Miracle-Growth compost microbial communities from Emeryville, California, USA - Original compost - Miracle growth compost (MG) ... | reverse complement strand
TCGATGACCACCCGTCGCGGGTTGGGCCGCGGCGTGCGGTAGCGCTGGGCGTAACGCAACTCGGCGTCGCGCACCGCGTCGACATCGCTGTTCACCTTGGACCGGCCCTCCAGCGACAACCACCGCGCCCCGTCGACCTGGCTGAGCACGGCCAGCCCGCCGCGATCGGCGTTGATCGCCTTCTGCGACCCGCCGGTGGTGATCACCCGGGCAATGTGCGTCTTGGGGTCGAAGGTGAAACCCACCGCCACCACGTGCGGCGAATTGTCGGCCCGCAGCGTGGTGAGCATGGCCAGATGGCGCTCCGACAGAAACGCCAACGCGTCGTCGGTGAGCCGGGTAGTGGTATTCGCCATCACCGCCCACGCTAGCGCAGGTAATAATCGCAGCCGTGGACGACACGGGCGCAGCTCCGGTACTAATCCTGGGCGGCCGCAGCGAAATCGGTGTCGAGCTGGCCCGACGGCTGGCGCCGGGAGCGACGGTCGTGCTGGCGGCGCGCGACGCCGACCGGCTCAACGACAAGGTCGACGCGCTCAAAGCCGCCGGCGCCTCGGCCGTGCACACCCGGGAATTCGACGCCGACGACCTGGCCTCGCACGGCCCGCTGGTCGCCTCGGTCGTCGCCGACCACGGGCCCATCGGCACCGCGGTGCTGGCCTACGGAATCCTGGGTGATCAGGCCCGCGCCGAAACCGACGCCGAGCACGCGGTCGCCATCGTGCACACCGACTACGTCGCCCAGGTCAGCATGCTCACGCACCTGGCTACCGCCATGCGCGCAGCCGGCCGGGGCCAACTGGTGGTGTTCTCCTCGATCGCGGGCGCGCGCGTGCGGCGCGCCAACTACGTCTACGGGTCGGCCAAGGCCGGCCTGGACGGCTTCGCCAGCGGCCTGGCCGACGCGCTGCACGGCACCGGTGTGCGGTTGCTGATTGTGCGCCCGGGATTCGTGATCGGCCGTATGACCGAAGGCATGACGCCGGCGCCACTGTCGAGCACGCCCGCGCAGGTGGCCGCCGCGACCGCGCGTGCGCTGGCGAAAGGCCGTCGCACCGTGTGGATTCCGTGGGCGCTGGGGCCCGCGGCCGCCGTGCTGCGCATGCTGCCCCAGCCCATCTGGCGCAGGATGCCGCGATGATCCGCACCGGCGACCACGCGGCCCGATTCGATGCGGAGCGGCACCCATGATCGTCGTGGTCGGCATCGGTGCCGACGGCATGGCGGGACTCGCCGAGGCATCACGCGCCGAACTACGAAGCGCCGCGGTCATTTACGGCTCCAAACGGCAACTGGATCTGCTCGACGACACGGTGCCGGCACCCCGGCGGCATTGGCCGTCGCCGATGCTTCCGGCGTTGCAGAGCCTGCTGGACGACCACACCGGCGACGTCCACATCGTGGCCAGCGGCGACCCGCTGCTGCACGGCATCGGCGGGACGCTGATCCGCCTGTACGGCGCCGGTCGGGTGCGGGTGCTGCCGCACGTGTCCTCGGTGACGCTGGCCTGCGCGCGCATGGGCTGGAACGTGCACGACACCGAGGTGATCAGCCTGGTCACCGGGCAGCCGCACACCGCGGTGCGCCGCGGCGGCCAGGCGATCGTCCTGTCGCAGGGCGCAGCCACCCCCACCGAGCTGGCCGCGCTGCTGACCGCGCACGGCCGCGGTGATTCGCAGTTCACCGTTCTCGAAAGACTCGGCGCCCTAGACGAACACCGCCGCGACGGCACCGCCCGCGACTGGGCCGACGGTGCCGCAGACATCGACCCGCTCAACGTGATCGCCGTACGCTACCTGCCCGACGAGCGCGTCTGGCCGCTGCCCGATGACGCCTTCACCCACGACGGGCAGATCACCAAGCAGGGAATCCGCGCGGTGACGCTGGCCGCGCTGGCGCCGCGGCCGGGGGAGCGGTTGTGGGATGTCGGCGCCGGCTCGGGCAGCATCAGCGTGGAGTGGTGTCTGAGCGGAACAGGTTGCCGCGCAACCGCATTCGAACGCGATGCACAGCGCCGGCACAACCTGGCGGCCAATGCCGCGGCATTCGGCGCGGCCATCGACGTGCGCGGCGACGCCCCGCACGCTTTCGTCGGCGCCGAGCCGCCGTCGGCCATCTTCATCGGCGGCGGACTGACCCGGCCCGGCCTGCTCGACGCCTGCTTCGACCACCTGCCCAGCGGCGGACGGCTCGTCGCCAACGTGGTCACCACCGAGTCGGAAGCCGTTGTCATCCAAGCCTATACGCGGTTCGGTGGGCAGCTGCGACGCTTCCAGCACTATCACGGCAAGGCGTTGGGCGCCTTCACCGGCTGGCACCCGCAGTTCCCGGTCACCCAGTGGGCGGTGACCCGGTGACCGTCTACTTCATCGGCGCGGGCCCGGGCGCCGCGGACCTGATCACCGTCCGCGGCCAACGGCTGCTGCAAAGCTGCCCGGTGTGCCTGTACGCGGGTTCGATCATGCCCGACGACCTGCTGGCACTGTGCCCACCGGACGCGAGAATCGTCGACACCGGCCCGCTGACGCTGGATCAGATCATCACCGAGCTCAGCCAAGCGCACGCCGCCGGCCACGACGTGGCGCGGCTGCATTCCGGCGACCCCTCGCTGTACAGCGCGCTGGCCGAGCAATGCCGCCGGCTCGGCGCACTGGGCATCGACTACGAAATCGTGCCCGGCGTACCGGCTTTCGCCGCGGCCGCGGCCGCGCTCAAGCGCGAGCTCACCGTTCCCGGTGTTGCGCAGACGGTGACGCTGAGCCGGGTGGCCACCTTGTCCACGGCGATGCCGCCCGGCGAAGACCTGGCCACCCTGGCCCGAACCGGCGGCACCCTGGTGCTCCAACTGGCCGCCGCGCAGATCGACAGCATCGTCGGGCAACTTCTCGACAACGGCCGTCAATCCCAGACACCCTGCGCGGTAGTCGCTTTCGCGAGCTGGCCGCAGGAAACGGTGCTGCGCGGCACTCTCGACGACATCGCCGCGCAGATGCACGACGCCCACATCACCAAGACCGCCGTCATCATCGTCGGCGACGCGCTGACCGCCGGCGGATTCACCGACAGCTACCTGTATTCGACCGGCCGCGCCCGCGGAAGCAGGCACTGATGCGACTGCTGCTGCTCGGCGGCACCGGCGAGGCGCGCGCCCTGGCCAAGGCCCTGCACCCGCGGATCGACATCATCAGCTCGCTGGCCGGCCGGGTGCCCGATCCGGCGCTGCCGGTCGGGCCGGTGCGGATCGGCGGCTTCGGCGGCGTCGACGGGCTGCGGCGGTGGCTGCGCGACGAACACATCGACGCCGTGGTGGACGCCACCCACCCCTTCGCCTCCACCATGACGGCACACGCCGCCCAAGCCTGCGCCGAGCTGGGGGTGCCACACCTGGTGCTGGCCCGCCCGGCCTGGGACCCGGGAGCGGCCACCGTCGTCGACTCGGATACCCGCGCCGCGGAAACCGTTGCCGAGCAAGGCTATTCGCGAGTGTTTCTCACCACCGGCCGCTCGGGGGCGCGGGCGTTCAAGGACAGCGACGCGTGGTTTCTGATCCGAGCCGTCACCGAACCGGATGCGACCACACTGCCGCGTCGTCACCGGGTGGTGCTCTCCCGCGGCCCCTATCGCTACGACGACGAGCTCGCAATGCTGGGCGAGCACCGGATCGACGCCTTGGTCACCAAGAACAGCGGCGGTCAGATGACCCGCGCGAAGCTGGATGCCGCTGCAGCGCTGGACATTCCGGTCGTGATGGTGGCAAGGCCGGCGCTGCCGGCCGGCGTGTCGGCGGTCGGCAGTGTGGCCGAGGCCGCCGAATGGGTTGCGGCGCTGGCGATCAAGGACTAGCCGGTCAGATCGTTGCGCTCGCCGTCGGCCAGCAGCGCGTCGCGGGCCCGAGCCACCCGCGATCGGATGGTGCCCACCGGGCAGCCGCACACCGCGGCGGCGTCGGCGTAGGGCAGCCCGAGCAACTGGGTGAGCAACAGCGCTTCGCGCTGTTCGGGATTGAGGCCGGCGATCATCGTCGTCACCTCGACCAGATCCTCGAATCCGCGGGCGTGGCGGTCGGTGCGCAGCACGTGTTCGGGATCGGCGCCCACCGCGGCGCGCGGCCGCGACTGCAGGTGACGGATGTGGTCGGCCACGACGCGGCGCGCGATGGACAGCAGCCAGGTCCGGGCACTCGAGCGTCCGGAGAACCGCTCGATGGCGCCGATCGCGCGCAGGAACGTCTCCTGGGTCAGATCGTCGGCGCTGCCCGCATCGCACAGATACGCGACGAACCGCCACACGTCTTGCTGGGTGGCCTTGATGAACGCCTCGAGCGCCCGGGCGTTCCCGCGCGCGGCGGACAACGCGAGCTCGGTTACCGCCTCGTCGTCGCTCGGCGCGATCATGCCCAACCACCTTAATTGCGCGGGTTTTCCGATCCTACGACGGGTCGTCGTAGACGATGCGGTGGGGTCGGGGGCCGCGCGATTGATGGGCCGCAGGTGTCCGCGCCGCCGGCCCGCGGGAGCGTCAGCGGCCCAGGCCGCAAAGCCGGCGTCCGCGGTCGCGTCGGAGGAGCCGGGGCGGCGCGATCCCACCCGTTCCCGCGCCACCAGCAACGCGAAGGCCAGGCCGAGCAGCAGCGGCATGTGGCTGGCGATGCGGGTGGCGGTCACCTCCCCGTCGAAGGCGTCGACGATGACATAGCCCAGCAGCGCAACTGAATACACGCCGGTGATCGCCGCCACCCCCGACGCCGAGGCGGGCCAGACGCCGGCGGCGATCATCGCCAGCCCGAGCGCCAGCAACCACGCCGTGGACTCGTGCATCAGGTGCTCGCCGGACATGGCGCCGTGCATGTGGCCGGCGACCATGCCGAAATCGATCCCGCTGATCTGGGCAGCGGCGATCGCCACCTGGAACAGTCCGACTCCGATCAGCCCCCAGCGGCGATAGTGCGACCGCAACCAGCGCATCCAGGCCGGGCGCCCGGCCGGCTGCTCGCCGATGCTGGCCATGATCTTGTCCACCAGGTCGGGTCCCTCACCCGGCGTCACAGAGGCCAGCCGACGGGTCTGCACCGCCGCCCCGATCAGCCAGGAGCGGCAGCCCCGGCACGCCTCGAGGTGGGCATCGACCTGCTGCGCGAGCACCTGAGGACGCTCACCGTCCAGCCGAGCCGACAGCGCCTCCCGGGCAACGTCACACCGCATCCCTGCATCGTTGCGCATGGCGGGTCTGCGCGCAAAGACTCCCGCGAGTTGGGGCGCCGCGCGAATTCGCGTGGAACCAAACGGTCCCGGCGACCGACCTGTGGGGGAAAGCTCGCCAGCCCATCCACGAGATTCACCGAAGAGGTATTCGTGTTGTTGCCCGAAGGCCCCCGACGATGACCGCCCCCGTCTGGATCGCGTTTCCCCCCGAAGTGCACTCGACGCTGCTCAGCAGCGGCCCCGGACCGGCGCCCCTGCTGGCCGCGGCCACCGCCTGGTCGTCGATGAGCACCGAGTACGCCGCCGCGGCGGCCGAACTCGACGGGTTGCTGGCCGCCGCGCACGCCGGCGCGTGGGAAGGACCCAGCGCCGAGCAGTACGTGGCCGCCCACGCCCCATACCAGGCCTGGTTGCTGGAGAGCGCGGCCAAGAGCTCGACCGCGGCGAGCCTGCACGAGACCGCGGCCGGCGCCTACACCGCCGCGCTGGCGGCCATGCCGACGCTGGGTGAGCTCGCGACCAATCACGCGGTGCACGGGGCGCTGGTCGCCACCAACTTCTTCGGCATCAACACCATCCCGATCGCGGTCAACGAAGCCGACTACGCGCGGATGTGGGTGCAGGCCGCCACGACGATGTCGACCTACCAGGCCGTCAGTCAATCCGCGCTTGCCGCGGTGCCGCCGACCACGCCCGCGCCGACGATCGTCGCCCCGGGCACCGAGGCGGGCACCGCCACCGCCGCGGCGGTCCAGAGCGCCGCGGCGGCCCCGGCCACCGATTCCGGCTCCAATCTCAACCACGCCGACACGTCGAGCACCCAGCAGCAGGCCAGCACGGCGGCGCAGTCCTATCCGTCCTGGCAGGATCAGCTCACCGCGTGGCTGAAGCAATACACCCAGAATTTCGCCTGGCCGGTGTCCAAGGACCTCAATCCCGGCGGCTGGCCATTCCCTCCGGTGCCGTTCGTCAACGGCCTGGCCTCCTTCTTCGGCCAGCTCGGGTTCTCGCCGGCCCTGTCGACCGCCTTGGGCTGGGCCATCTTTCACACGTTGATGATCTTCTGGCCGTTCATGCAGGCGGCGATCCAGATGGCCGTGGTGCTCGCGCCGGTGGTGGTGGCGGCGATCGGCGCGGCCGCGGCGGGTGGGGCGGCGGCCGCGGTGACCGCGATCAGCGTCGCGGCCCCGCTGTCGATGGCCGCGCCGGTCCCGGTCGCCGCCGCGCCGGCGCCGGTTGCCACCGTTCCCGCGCCCACCATCGCCGGCGCGCCGGCCGGCGTGAGCCACGTGCCGACAACGGCGTCCGCCCCGGCCCCGACGATGGCCGGATCCGCCGGCGGCGGACCGGTCGGCGGGGGACCCGGTGTCGGCTTCGGCCCCACCGCCACCGACGGAATCGGCGCCGGCATGTCCGACGCCCTGTACGCGGTCGGACTGTCGGGTCTGTCGGCGCGCGGCAGCGCGAGCAGCCGGGCACGCCGCAAGTCGGAGGAACCGGCGCCCGACGACCTCGACGCGCCCGCGGCGGCCGCGGCCGCCGCCGCGGGCAGCAAGAAGGCGCGGGCGCGTCGGCGCCGCCGCGGCACCGCCACCGACCGCGCCTACCGCTACGAATACATGGACCTCGATACCGACAGCGGCCCCGAGGACGGCGGGCCCGACGACGGCCCGGTGGCCTCCGAGGCGAGCGCCGGCCAACTCGGATTCGCCGGTGCCGCAACCAAATCCGACGCGGCCCGGCCCGCCGGATTGGCGACGCTGACCCGGGACGGGTCGAGCGAGGGCCCCGGCGTGCCGATGATGCCCAGCACCTGGGACCGCGACTGAGCGTTACATCTCATAACGCCGGGGCGTGAATACCCGGTCCGCGGAATCGTCGGAGTACCACTGGGTTTGCGAGGACCCGACGATCAACAGGCAGCGCATGTCGATCTCGGCGGGATCCAGATCGGCCAGCCGCACCACCCGGACGTCCTCGTCGGGGCCGGACACGTCGCGGCCGATCACCACCGGCGTGCCGGGTTCGCGACGGGCCAGCAGGATGTCGCGCATCGCGCCGACCTGCCAGGTCCGCGCCTTGGACGCCGGGTTGTAGATCGCCAGCACCAGGTCGGCGGCCGCCGCGGCCTCCAGCCGCGCCGCGATCACCTCCCACGGCTTGAGCCGGTCGGACAGCGAGATCACCGCGTAGTCGTGCCCCAACGGCGCGCCGACCCGGCTGGCGACCGCCTGGGCGGCCGTCATCGCCGGGATCACCCGCACCTGCACGCCCGGCCACTGCTTGGCCTCCTCCAGCACCGCGGTCGCCATCGCGAACACGCCGGGATCGCCCGACGACACCACCGCCACCGCCCGGCCCTGCTCGGCCAGCGCGCAGGCCAGCCGCGCCCGTTCGGGTTCGTCGCGGTTGTCGCTGGGGTGGCGCCGTTGACCGTCGCGAACCGGCACCCGGTCCAGGTAACGGCCGTAGCCGACCAGATCGGTCGCCGCGGCCAACTCGCGGCGGCTCTGCGGCGTCATCCACTGCGCATCGCCCGGGCCCAGGCCCACCACCGCGACGGTGCCGGCGCCCGGCGCGCGCCGCGCGCGCTGCCCGCCCGGCAGGATGGCCAGCGAGAAGTACGGAACACCGTCCGCGTCCACGTCCGCGGCGGGCACGATGCGTTGCGCCGACGTGCTGGCCCGCTCCACATAGACGGCGTCGTCGAGCTGACCGGACTGCGAAAGAGCTTCCCGCACAGCGTGATACGAGCGTCCCAACTTGAGGACGACGGCGGCGTCGGCGTCGGCGAGGCGCCGGGTCAGCTCGGTGACCGGCAATGTGCCCGGCAGCACCGACAGCACCTCGTCGCCGGCCACCAACGGGGTGGCGATGGCCGCCGACGCGGCGCTCACCGAGGTCACGCCCGGCACGATGACGGCGTCGAACCGCTGCGTCAGCCGGGTGTGCAGGTGCATGTAGGAGCTGTAGAACAGCGGGTCGCCCTCGGCCAGCAGCGCCACGTCGCGACCCGCGTCGAGGTGCGCCGCGATGCGCGCGGTGGCCTCGACGTAGAAGTCCTCGATCGCGCCGGCATAGCCGCCGGGATGGTCGGTCACCTCGGTGGTGACCGGATACACCAGGTGCTCCTCGATCTGGCCGGGCCGCAGGTACGGTTCGGCGATGCCGCGGGCGATGCTGCGGCCGTGCCGGGCGCTGTGGTAGGCGACCACGTCGGCCTCGCCGATCACCCGGGCGGCCTTGACGGTGACCAACTCCGGGTCACCGGGCCCCAGCCCGACGCCCCACAACGTCCCTCGCGGGTTGGCCGGTGCCGTCATTCGCGGTCGCTCGCGATCGCGTTGACGGCCGCGGCGGCCATCGCGCTACCCCCGCGGCGGCCCCGCACCACCAGGTACGACATGCCGCGCGGGTTGTCGACGAGCTCCTGCTTGGACTGCGCCGACCCGACGAATCCGACCGGCCCGCCCAGCACCCCGGCCGGCGGGCCCACCCCGTCGTCCACCAGCTCGAGCAGCCGGAACAGCGCGGTCGGCGCGTTGCCGATGGCCAGCACGGCGCCCGGCAGCCGGTCGGCCCACAGCTCGACCCCGGCCGCCGAGCGGGTGGTCTGCCGGCGGGCGGCCAGTTCGGCCGACCGGGGATCGGCGACCAGGGACACCACCTCGTTGTCGGCCGGCAACCGCGCCGCGGTGATCCCGGCGGCCACCATCGACGAATCGCATAACACCGGGGCGCCGGCGCGCAGGGCGGTGCCCACCCGCTCGACGACATCGTCGGTGAACGCGACGTGCTCGGCCACGTCGACCTGCCCGCAAGTGTGGATCAGCCGCACCACCACGCGGGCCACATCGGCGGGGAAGCGGGCCAAGTCGGCTTCGGCGCGGATGGTCGCGAACGACAGGCGATAGATCTCCGCCGCATCGCGGATGTAGTCGAGCACCCGATTACCGTAGCTGCCGGTATCCCTCGCCGGTCGCCAGCAGCACCTCGCCGGCGAGCGGGCTGCCGCAGGCGCGTTCGCACCCGACGAAATGACGGTGCCCCGGCGCAGTCCCGTCCCGCACCGCCAGCGCGGCGTCGGCCCGCACGTCGGCGGCCGAGCGCGCGCACCCCGGGCTGCCGGTGCAGGCGCTGACGCTCAGCCAGGGCGAGTTCTCGTCGAACACCAGACCCAACGGCGCCAGCACCCGCAGCGCGGCGTCGGCCACCTCTTCGCGAAGGTCACCCACCAGCACCGAGCGCCACGGCGTGATCACCAGCGGCGCCTGCAGGGCGGCCAGATACTCCGCGACGCGGGCCGACAGCAGCCCCAGCGGCACCGCGGCGCCCAGCGTCACCCGGCCGTCGTCCTGTGTTATCCAGCCCACCGGGGGTTTGGTGACGGCGGGATAGGCGATCGGCCCGCACTCGGCGCCGGGCAGCAGCTGGTTTGGGTCGTCCAATTCCTGGACGCGCCAAGCACTTCCGCGGACCTGCACGAACCGCGTCGCGACGCCGACCAGCGTCGCGACCACCTGGTCGGGCGGCAGCCGGACACCGGTGTCGCGCCCGGCGAGCAACACCGCGCAGCCATCGGGCAGCGCATGCACGCCGACGTCGGCGCGCAGACCCGACACGTCGGCGCGCCCGTCGTCGAGGCTGAACCAGAACCGGCCGCCCAGCTCGGCCAGTCGGGGCTGCGCGCGGATCGCGGCGTCCAACGCGCCGACCCACCGCCGCACGTCGAGGTTGCCGCCGGACCGCCCCGACAGCGGTGAGGCCACGATGTTGCGCACCCGCTCGTGCGTCGCCGACGGCAACAGACCCGCGGCCGCCAGCGCCCCGGCCGCCGCCGTCACGTCGGTGAGGCCGCGCAGCTGCACGTTGCCCCGCGCGGTGAGCTCCAGCGTCGGCGAGCCCGACCGATCGGCGATGTCGCACAACACCGTCAGCTGGGCCGGTGTGAGCATGCCGCCGGGCAACCGCACCCGGGCCAGGGCACCGTCGGCGGCCTGGTGCACCTGCAGCGCACCCGGGCATGCGTCGGCGTCGCGCGTCCTGGCCACCCGTCCACGGTACGGCCCGGCGCCGGGGGATTGCCTTCAGCCAGACCTAAACCCTTACCCAAGGCATCGACCGCCCCTACCGTCGGCACGGTGAGCATCGCCACCGCGCTCGACGCTGCGCCGAAACGCCTTGGCGGCGCCGCATCCGGCGCGCCGGGCGGGCTGTGGGCGCGCCGCAAATGGGAAGTGGTGCGCCTGGTTTCCCCGCTGGCGCTGCTGGCGCTGTGGCAGCTGGGCAGCGCGATCGGCGTGATCGCGCAGGATGTGCTGCCCGCCCCCTCGTTGATACTGCAGGCCGGCGTGGAGTTGACCCGCAACGGCCAACTCGCCGACGCGCTGCACATCTCCACCGTCCGCGTCATCGAGGGGTTGGCGCTGGGCGGGGTGATCGGCATCGTGGCGGGCGCCGCCGTCGGCCTGTCCCGCTGGGTCGAGGCCACCGTGGACCCACCCCTGCAGATGATCAGGGCGCTGCCGCACCTGGGGCTGATCCCGCTGTTCATCCTGTGGTTCGGCATCGGCGAGCTGCCCAAGGTCTTGCTGGTGGCGCTGGGTGTGGTCTTCCCGCTGTACCTCAACACCTTCTCCGCGATCCGCCAGGTCGACCCCAAGATGCTGGAAACCGCTCAGGTGTTGGGTTTTTCGTTCTTTCAGCGGTTCCGGCGGATCCTGGTGCCCGGAACGGCGCCGCAGGTGCTGGTCGGTTTGCGCCAGTCGCTGGCGATCGCCTGGCTGACGTTGATCGTCGCCGAACAGATCAACGCCGACAAGGGCATCGGCTTCCTGATCAACAACGCGCGCGATTTCCTGCGCATCGACATCATCATCTTCGGGCTGACCATCTACGCGTTGCTGGGCATCATCACCGACGCGGTCGTCCGCCTCATCGAGCGCCGCGCCGTGCGCTACCGACACTGACACCGAAAGGCTCAGGCTTGACACTGACCGCAGAATCCGGCCCGCTCGCCGGGTCGCGCACCGATGTTGCCGGCGAACTGCGCCACGTCGACAAGTGGTACGGCAACCGCCATGTGCTCCAAGACGTTTCGCTGCAGATACCGAGCGGTCAGATCGTCGCGCTGATCGGGCGCAGCGGCTCGGGCAAATCGACGGTGTTGCGGGTGCTGGCCGGTCTGTCACACGACCACACCGGCCGGCGGCTGGTGGCCGGCGCCCCCGCGCTGGCCTTCCAGGAGCCGCGGCTGTTCCCGTGGCGGGATGTGCGGACCAATGTCGGCTACGGGCTCACCCGCACCCGGCTGCCGCGCGCGCATGTGCGTCGGCGCGCTGAGCGGGCGCTGGCCGACGTCGGGCTGGCCGACCACGCCCGGGCCTGGCCGCTGACCCTGTCCGGCGGTCAGGCGCAACGGGTTTCGCTGGCGCGGGCGCTGGTCGCCGAGCCGCGGCTGCTGCTGCTCGACGAACCCTTCGGCGCCCTGGACGCATTGACCCGGCTGAGCATGCACACCTTGCTGCTGGACCTGTGGCGACGGCACGGCTTCGGGGTGCTGCTGGTCACGCACGACGTCGACGAGGCGGTCGCGCTGGCCGATCGGGTGCTGGTGCTCGAGGACGGCCGAGTGGTCCACGAGCTGGCCATCGACCCGCCCCGGCGCACACCCGGGGAGCCCGGCGCCCACACCGAGCGGTATCGCGCCGAGCTGCTGGATCGTCTCGGCGTGCGGCAGTGATCCGCGGCGTCGTCGCGCTGACCGCGACCGTCGGGCTCTTGCTGACCGGATGCGTTTCCCGGACAACGACTTCCGGACCCACACCACCACCGGCCGCGGTGCCGTTGTCCGAGCTGTCCGGCCTCACCCTGCAGGTCGGCGACCAGAAGGGCGGCACCGAGGCGCTGCTGCGCGCCGCCGGTCAGCTGGACAACCTTCCCTACCGGGTCGCCTTCTCGACGTTCACCTCGGGGCCGCCGCAGGTCGAGGCGGCCACCGCGGGCAAGATCGACTTCGCGATCACCGGCAACACCCCGCCGATCTTCGGCGCGGCCAGCAACGCCCGGATCAAGGCGGTCTCCGCCTACGGCGGCGGCGGGGCGGGCAATCGCATTCTGGTGCACGCGGATTCGCCGATCACCTCGGTCTCCGACCTGCGCGGGAAGGCGATCGCCGTCGCCAAGGGCAGCTCGTCGCACGCCAACCTGCTGGCCCAATTGGACCGGGCGGCAATCAAACCCGCCGACGTCAAGTTCGTGTACCTGCAGCCCGCCGACGCGCTGTCCGCGTTCAGCCAGCACCAGGCCGACGCCTGGGCCATCTGGGATCCCTACACGGCCCAGGCCGAACAGCAGATCCCGGTGCGCAGCATCGCCGAGGCGCAGGGCGTCACCAACGGCGACTGGATCGGCGTCGCATCCGACCAGGCGCTGGCCGATCCGAAACGCAACACCGCCCTGGGTGACCTGCTGGTGCGGTTCGAAACGGCGGTGCGCTGGGCGCGGGCGCATCCGCAACAGTGGGCCCAAAGCTACGCTGCCGCAGTCGGATTGGACCCTCAAGTGGCGGCGGTGTCGCAGGCTCGGAGCCTGCGGTTGCCCACCGAACTCGGCGATGACGTGGTGGCCTCGGAGCAGAAGCTGGCCGACCTGTTCGCCGCGGCCGGCCAACTGCAATCCGCGCCGAGGTTCGCCAACTGGGTGGACCGCCGGTTCAACGCGGCATTGCGGCCGGGCCTGGTCAGCTGAACCCCATGCTAGGCACGGATTGGGGGCAGCCCGGGGCGGGCACCCCGCTGCGGTGAGGACGCTGCGCTACGCCCCGGGCCGCTGGGCCGACGTCTTCGGCGAACCGGCATCACCCACGGTCTTGCTGTGGCACGGCGCGCAAACCGACGCCCGCGCCGCCGTCGGCCCGCTGGCCGGCCTGCTCGCCGCCCACGGTCTGATGGTGGTGGCGCCGGACTGGAACTCCCACGCCGCCGACGGCGGACGCGCCGACCTGTTGCGATCGCTGGACTTCACCCGCGGGCTCGCCGGTGACTCCGGGGCGGTGGCGCTGGTCGGGTGGTCGCTGGGTGGGGGCGCTGCGGCGGGCGTCACCCTGCAGGCGGATCGATTCGGCGTGGCGCCCCTGCACACCTTCTGCCTGGCCGGCGCGTTCATGGTTCCCGACCCGCTCACCGGTCGGGCGGCCACCGACACGGTGCCGCCCGACCGCAGCGGCACCGCGTTCACGCTGCTGCACGGCGTCGCCGACGATGTGGTGCCGGTGAGTGCCAGCCGGGACTTCGCCGCACACCTGCAGCGGATCGGCTGGCCGGTGCAGCTCGTCGAGGTGGCTGCCGATCACGGGTCGATCGCCGGCGCCGACTACGACCCGGTCGCCGACCGCTACCAACCCGGCGCGCGGGATGAGACGCTGCGGGTCGCCGGGGAGGTCGCCGCCCGGATCGCGGCGACGCTACGGTACTTGGGTGGCTGAGCCGACCATCCTGCTGCTGTCGACATCCGACACGGACCTGATCAGCGCCCGTTCCAGTGGGAAAAACTATCGGTGGGCCAACCCGTCGCGGCTGTCCGACGACGAACTGCCCGATCTCTTGGCCGATGCCGCCATCGTGGTGGTGCGCATCCTCGGCGGTTACCGCGCCTGGCAACACGGCATCGACACGGTGCTCGCCAGCGGCGTGCCCACCGTGCTGGTCAGCGGTGAGCAGGCCGCCGACGCCGAGTTGACCGGCCTGTCCACGCCGGCCGCCGGCATCGCGGTGCAGGCGCACATCTATTTGGCGCACGGCGGCGTCGAGAATCTGCGCCAGCTGCACGCCTTTCTGTCCGACACCGTGCTGATGACCGGATTCGGTTTCGCCCCACCGGTCATGACGCCGACCTGGGGCGAACCGGCGCGGCCCAACGCGATCGACACCGACGGCCCGACCATCGCCGTGCTGTACTACCGCGCCCAACACCTGGCCGGCAACACCGGCTACGTCGAGGCGCTGTGTGCGGCCATCGAGGACGCCGGCGCGCGGCCGATGCCGATCTACTGCGCATCGCTGCGCACCGCCGAACCCGAACTGCTGCAACGGCTGCGCGAGGCCGACACCATGGTGGTGACCGTGCTGGCCGCCGGGGGACTGAAACCGGCGGAGGCGGCGGCCGGTGGTTCCGACGACAGCTGGAACGTCGAACACCTTGCCGCCCTTGACATCCCGATTCTGCAAGGGT
>Ga0164242_10005245_pt1 | contig 14436 bp, 16 predicted proteins | sample OricomgcompostMG_FD_108783 | JGI IMG/M metagenome (GOLD analysis project Ga0164242, IMG submission 108783) | Miracle-Growth compost microbial communities from Emeryville, California, USA - Original compost - Miracle growth compost (MG) ... | reverse complement strand
TTATAAACCAATTCGGCACCTATATATCCGGCACCACCTGTTACCAATACATTCATTTCTTATTTTTTTACCAGATCCGTATTTAAACCACATTCCGTTTTTTTGAGCCCAAACCAACGACCTTCTCTTGCACTCCACTCCGTATCAAATTTTCGGGTACAAGGCTCGCATCCTATACTAAAATAGCCTTTAGCTTCTAAAGGATGAGCAGGCAGGTTATACTCTTTAATGTAAAGATGAATCATTTTAGCGTTCCAGTCAAGCATAGGATGAAAGCGAATAACATCATGCGTGGCTGTTTCCTCTACTTTAAAAGCTTTTCTTACCGAACTTTGGTCGGCTCGCACTCCATTTATCCAAATATCATGTTCTGCCAATATCGGTTCAAGGGGCAACACTTTATTTAGATAGCAGCAAAAATCCGGATCGGAAGTAAACAAAAGCTTACCTTCTGCATCTTTTTGCATATTTCTTGGAGTAGAAGAAAAGACTTCTTTCAGGTTAATACCCAATCTTTCCACAACTTCATCCCTAAAGGCAATAGTTTCAGGAAAATGATATCCGGTGTTAATAAAATAAACAGGAATACTTTTATCTATCCTACTAAGCATATGCAGAAGGACAATAGAGTGCGTTTGAAAAGAGCAAGTAGTAAATAATTTTAGCCCTCTTTCATTATACTCCCTTATTTTTTTATTTATTTCGTCAAATGTCATTTTTCAAAATTCTATATGTAAAATACGTATTTAACCTTTAAAATAAATAGTAGATTCTCCTTTTTATGGAAAAATATACGTTATTCCCTGCTTATGGTAATTTGCGCTATTCTTAAAGATACTAAATTATCGGTTTCTTTTTATCCTATTCGTTAAAAAATCTGGCAGATTGAGAGAAAAAAGTTAATTTTAAAAATTCTGATTCCTAAAACTAAAAAAGGGATTGGTTTGTTTAAATCGGAATGAAAGCAGCGGTTTATAGAAAAGAACATTTTAATGCAGCTCATAGGCTATTTAATCCTGCATGGAGCGATGAAAAAAACGATATGGTTTTTGGGAAATGCAATAATCCCAGCTTCCATGGGCATAATTATGAACTTGTAGTAAAAATCATAGGAGAAGTAGATTTGGAAACAGGCTTCGTTACAGATACCAAGCAGTTGAGTACCCTAATCCGGGAAAGAGTCATTTCTAAATTTGACCACAAAAACCTAAACCTCGACATCGAATATTTTAAAAACTTAAATCCGACAGCTGAGAATATTGCTATTGTGATTTGGAACCTCTTACGAAAAGAAATAGACAGCAAATACGAGCTAAAGGTTTTCCTTTATGAAACAGAAAGAAATTTTGTTGAATACCCAATTGATTAAAGAATTTTCCTTGGAAGAAACAAGCGATGAACCACCTATTGAAACAGGAGCAAAAACTCCTTTGAGAGAAGATGCTTTTGAAATGGATGACAACCTGAAAATTGAACTCATTTCAAAACATTTCAAGGAAATTATGCACATTCTTGGCCTCGATTTAACAGATGATAGCCTAAAAGGTACTCCAACCAGAGTAGCAAAAATGTATGTAAAAGAAATATTTAGCGGGCTAAATCCGGTAAATAAACCCAAAGCCAAGCTTTTTGACAATAAGTTTCAATACAACGAAATGTTGATTGAAAAGGATATTACCTTTTATTCAAACTGTGAACATCATTTTGTTCCTATTTATGGAAAAGCACACGTTGCTTATGTATCAAGTGGTAAAGTAATCGGACTGTCAAAAATAAACCGTATAGTACAATATTTTGCCCGGAGACCACAAGTTCAGGAAAGGCTAACGATTCAAATTGCAAATGAATTAAAAGAAGCCCTGAAAACGGAAGATGTTGCTGTTGTACTCGATGCCAACCATCTATGTGTTTCGTCCCGGGGCGTAAATGACTATAATAGTTCTACCATAACAACTAATTATTCCGGAAAATTTCAACAAGAAAAGGTAAAGCAGGAATTTTTAAGGTTGCTGGCTTTAAAATAGAAGTTAGAAAACAATCTCTACTCTTAAGGAAATCCAGCTTAGATAATAAGCATAGTTACAATCTAAGCCCAATCAAAATAAAATTATATAGTAAATAATCTATTTTTTACTTGTAGCTCCTTCTTTTGGATTTTTATTTAAGGAAATGGCATAAAATGCTTTCCTGCCATCGGGGTACATTCCTTCAATCAATATTCCTCCTTCTCTATCCTGGTTTAAAATGGCTTTCACATCCTTCACCGAATTTACTTTTTCCGTATCAATATGCGTAATAATAAAACCATCCGTCACCCCCGCTCCTTTAAATTTTCCAGGTTTCAAATTCTGTACTTGCACTCCTCCCTTAATATTCAGTTTTTTCAATTCTAAAGCATCAGGTTCTTTCAAGGTAGCTCCAATGAGACTTTCTACGGATGTAGGATCAAATCGCATCATTTCGGTACCACCCACTTTGCCAAGAAGTATAGCTGTTGTCTCTTTTTCTTTGTCCTTGCGGCGAAATTTTATATTCAGCTTATCGCCCGGTTTATGTAAAGCAATAACTTCCTGAAGTTGAGCAGGCGTATTAACCTCAACCCCTGCCGTAGAAGTAATAACATCCCCTCCTTGAAGCCCGGAAGCTTCGGCAGCACTATTTTTAACTACTTCTTCTATATAAACACCCTGTAAACTCTTTATTCCTTTTTCTTTAGCCAGCTCGGCGTTCAATTCCCGAATCATTACTCCGAGCATACCTCTTTGCACTTTCCCATATTCCAACAGGTCTGAAACTACTTTTTTTACAATATTTACGGGAACAGCAAACGAATAACCGGCATAAGAACCCGTAGGACTAGCAATTGCCGTATTTATTCCTATCAATTTTCCATAGAGATTTACAAGCGCCCCCCCACTATTTCCCGGATTTACAGCGGCATCTGTTTGAATAAAAGATTCAATCGCTCTATTGCTTTCTCCTCCCAATATATTAATGTTACGGCCTTTTGCACTTACAATCCCTGCGGTAACTGTTGAAGTTAAATTAAAAGGATTACCAACGGCAAGTACCCACTCTCCTACTTTTATATCATCTGAATTTCCATATTCAATAGCAGGAAGTGCCTCGGCATCAATTTTCAATAAAGCTACATCGGTTGAAGGGTCTGTACCAACCACCGTTGCTATATAAGACCTTCTGTCATTAAGAATAACTTCAATTTTATCTGAGTTAGCAACAATATGGTTGCTCGTTATGATAAAACCATCCGAAGAAATAATAACTCCTGAACCCGAACCGGATAATTGGGGATCTTTTTCCTGTCCGGGTGTACTCTGCTCTTGCGGTATTGGCGTACCATAAAATTTATGTAAAAATTCTTCCATAGCATCTTGCTGTCCTTCGGCGTCTCTGCTATATGTTTTTATATGCACTGCCGATGGCCTGGCTACTTTTGCTGCTAGCGTAAAATCGGCAAGCGTAGGTGGTACTAAAGAATCAGGTGGTGCGACAACAGCATAAGCATACACCTTTATAAAAAAGAATAAGAGTAAACTGAATGATTGACTTTTCATAAAAAATGGGTTTGTAGAAATACTAACCTGTATACTTATAAAAGTGTTTAAGCACAAAAACTGCTTCTTGAAAAAATAAAATTTACCAAGCAAAGAGTCCGATAAGCGTCTTCAAAATCATATCCTTTTCCTCCCTTATCCGTAAAGGGATAAGGAAAAATCCCTTCATTATTTTAAATAATGCCTTTTAGATGAAAAACTTTTATTATTAATTTTTAGTACATTACAGCTATTTCTCGTTTATCAAACCAAAGCCCAAACATGTACAGGAGAGTTAGCTTCGGGACAAAATATGGTAAGCAATGGAGATTTTTCAAATGGGTATACTGGTTGGAAATATGATTCCTAGTATTTAGAGTATACACCTTGTTCCAATTGTTACTCTGTCGCAGGGAAAATATTTGTGGGGACAAATCCCACAAACTTTAATCAAGCCTTCCCAAGTAGTCAGGATCATTCCCTTAGACAATATGTTTTTGATGGTAGATGGAGTTTGTCCCCCCGGCATTAGCCTTTGGGAACAAGATAATATTCCTGTGAGTCCCAATACAAATTATTACTTTACCGTATGGATTACTTCTATTTACGCCAGCACTAATCTTGGGAAACTAAGTTTCAACATTAATGGCACAGACCTGCCTTTAGCAATTTTTTCACCTAGTAAAACAAAAAGGCAAAGATTTGTAGTGGGATGTACAGGATTCGAACCTGTGACCCTCACGTTGTCGACGTGATGCTCTAAACCAACTGAGCTAACACCCCAATTAAAAGGCAAAGATACTATTTTTTGATTAAATAATCTTTCAGGCATTTACTTCGTCTATTGCAGGACTAAGCACAGCCTCCCTTCTTCCATTTCTTACTATAAACAAAAAAGCCAAACCAATTAAAAAGAAAACAATTAAAAAAATAATAGATATCCGCATATTTCCTGTAACATCTCTTATGATTCCAAAGACAAAACTTCCCAAGGAAATTGCCAGCTTGTCAATAATATCATAAAAACTAAAGTAAGAAGCGTGATCCATCGTGTTTTCAGGGATTAACTTCGAATAGGTAGAACGGCTTAAAGCTTGTATTCCTCCCATAACAAATCCCACAACTACAGCTATTAGGTAAAAATGAAAGGCACTTTGAATAAAATAAGCCCCCATACAAATCCCTATCCATATAATAACTCCCATAATAAGCCCTTTTATATTTCCAAGTTTTCCTGACAACCAGGCAAAAAATAAAGCACCCGGAATTGCTATAAGCTGAAGGATAAGAATTATTATAATAAGATTTTCTGTTTGCAGCTTTATCTCTTCCTTAGCAAATATGGGAGCAATATACAGTACCGTTTGAACACCCATATTATAAAAGAAGAATGCAAATAAAAAGCCCTTAAGCATTTTTTGCCATTTCAATTCCTGCCATACTTTCCTCAACTCTTTCCATCCATTGAAAACCCAACTGCCAGCGCCTTTCCTTTTATAAATATTAGAAGGCAAGTAATAAAAACTATACTGTGCAAAAAGAATCCACCAGATAGCAACCGAAAGGAATGAAATTTGAATAGCATGGGTCTTTGAAATATTCCCAAACCATTCCGGTTTCATAATCATCAGAAGGTTAAAAATTAAAAGGATCACACTCCCTATATAGCCATAGGAAAAACCCCTTGCACTTACTCTATCCATTTGGTCTTCTGTAACTATTTCAGGAAGAAAAGAATTATAGAAAACAATACTTCCACTATAACCTACCCCTGCAAAAACAAAAGCAAAGACAGAGACCGTAACCGTATCTTTCGTAAAAAAATAAAGTGCTGCACAAGACAAGGCACCCAAATAACAAAAACCTTTCATAAAAAGCTTCTTTTTTCCACTATAATCGGCAATAGATGAAAGGAAAGGGCTTAACAGGGCAGCGAGAAGAAAAGAAAAGGAAACAGCATAACTAAAAAGGGCAGCATTTGAAATAGAACTACCCAAAAAAGGGACTTCATTGTTGGTAGCAGCATTTTGAGTAACCGCTAAAAAATACCCGGGGAAAATAGCAGATACAATAGTAAGGCTAAATGTAGAATTAGCCCAATCATACATGCACCATGCATTAACCACCTTGGGAGTATTCTTTTTAAAACTGCTCATTAAAGGATAGCTTGCTTAATTCTTATCAGCTTTTCCAAAAGCGGTTCCAGTTTATCCAGTTGCAGCATATTTGCCCCATCAGATTTAGCAACTGCCGGATGTGGATGCGTTTCAATAAACAAGCCATCTACCCCCACTGCAACTGCAGCTTTAGCAATAGTCTCAATCATAGCCGGATTTCCTCCGGTAATACCAGAAGCCTGATTAGGTTGTTGAAGGCTATGCGTTACATCCATAACAACCGGAACTCCGTGCGATTGCATGGCAGGAATATTTCTAAAATCAACAACAAGGTCAGAATAACCAAAAGAATTGCCCCGATCAGTAAGCAATATATTACTATTCCCCTCAGCAACAATCTTTTCAACTGCAAAGCGCATAGCATCTCCTGATAGAAATTGCCCTTTCTTTATATTTATAACTTTGCCGGTACGGGCAGCAGCAATCAACAGATCTGTCTGCCGGCATAAGAAAGCAGGAATTTGAAGCACGTCTGCAAACGCTGCCGCTGTAACCGCTTCTTTCGATTCATGAATATCGGTAACAACGGGAATATTAAAAGTATCAGATACTTCTTTGAGTATCGCAAGTGCTTTCTCATCACCTATACCTGTAAAGGAATTTATGCTTGAGCGGTTTGCCTTCCGATACGATGCTTTAAAAACAAAAGGGATTTCTAATTTTTCTGTGCTGCGCACAATTTTTTCAGCAATTTTTAAGGCCATATCTCTCCCTTCTACCACACATGGACCCGCCATTAGAAAAAAATTTCCGGAACTGTACTGCCTGATTTTAGGAATTTGTATCATCTTTTTCTTTTTCCAAATTAATAAATAATTCCCTTCCTGAACGAGGTTTTATTGAATTATAGCAGGACTCAAACTTGTTGAAACGGAAATAGGGACAAAAATAGGAAATATATTCTTCCTTTGTACCACCAAAGGGAGGTTTATCTGTATTAAGCACATCGTCAAATAAAAGCCCAACCAGTTTTCCACCGGGTACTAGCAAGTCATACGTTTTTTTTGCATAGGCTTGTCGTAAAGCAGGATCCAGTGCACAAAAAAAAGTTTGTTCCAAAATCAGATCAAACGATCCTTGTACATCAAAAAAATCGAGATGAAGCAATTGTTTGTCGGGGAACGAAGGTACTCTGCTTTTTAAGTTTCGAAGGGGTGCAGAAGCAATATCTGCAACAAAGACATTTTTAAAGCCCTGTTTAAATAAAAATTCTGCTTCGTATCCATTTCCACCTCCCGGAATAAGTATTTTCAATAATTTATTTTCCAATTGATTTATATACTCCTTTAAAGGAGTGGAAACAGCCCCAAGATCCCAAGCCATATATCCTTGATGATAATGGTCTTCCCAAAACTTTTTAGTAGGCACAGGAACTATAAAATTAAAATGTTGTTCTTTTTTAAGTTAGCAATTGAATTAACAGATCAATAGCCTTACTTTTGCAAAATCCGAAAAAGTTCTATTTTTAGCAAATGACAGAAAATTCCGAGTCCAAAAACAATCAAACCAAAAAAGGTCTTATTATAGCCTTTATAATTTTACTTTTGGCAATCAATGCAATCCAGTTCTTTAAAGGTTCAACAAAAAGTAAAACAATCGTTAGCCAAAAGCAAACGATTCAGACACAAGAAAAAAACATAACAGGCATGATGGCTAAACTTGATTCTGTAGAAACAGAATTAATTGCCAAAAGAAAAGAAATCCTAAGTTTAGGCGGCAAAGTTGAAGCACTTAATGCATTGCTAACTGAAGTAAAGAATGACAAAGAAAAACTTCGGAAAGAAAAAACCCTGGCAGTAGCCAATCTTGGTCAATATAGAGAAAAAGTAGAAGCACTTACTATACAGCTTAACCTCTCAGACAAAAGAATCGCCCAAATGACTGCCCAACGAGATTCCCTCTTTAAGTTTAATCAAAATTTAGAGAAAGCAATCGAACAAAAAAACGACTCTATAAAAGCGCTAGCCTTTAACCAAAAGGAATTGGCGGAAAAAGTAGCAGTAGTAGCAGCTTTAAAAGTTGAAAGCGTTGCAATTGATGCACTCACAGAGCGAGGTAAAATAAAAGAAGGCCCCGAATTGCGCGCAAGGCAAATTTATAAACTCAGGATTTCTACTGTAGTTTCAGGAAATAAACTCACAGAAGTAGACGGTAAAGATATTTATCTAAGAATTATGGAGCCGGATGGATCAATCTTATTTGATTTATCTACAGGAGGCGGAATGTTTCCCTTTGAAGGTAATGTAATTCCTTATACGCTAAAAAGGAATATTTTATTTGAGAAAAAAGGTCCACAACGGGTAACTTTTACCTTTCTAAAAGGAAGTCCCTTCAAGCTAGGAACGTACCATGCAGAAATTTATGCCGATGGGTTTAAAATAGGCGAAGAAAAATTCGTAGTTAAATAAGCTATATTGTGAATAAAAATTATTTCTACTATATTTGTAGGCTAAAATTTAAATACTAGAACCAAAAAGTTTTTATGCAATTAAAAAACTACGAAACGGTATTCATTTTAACTCCCGTTTTATCTGACCAACAGATGAAGGATACCGTTGAAAAATTTAAGCAAATTCTGAAAGAAAATGGTGCAGAATTTGTAAATGAGGAAAATTGGGGCCTCAAAAAGCTAGCGTATCCAATTAATCACAAATCTACCGGTTTCTACCAGTTATTTGAGTTTAAAGCACCTACTACAGCTATCAATAGCTTAGAAGTTGAGTTCAGAAGAGATGAACGTATTATGCGTTTCTTAACTACTGCACTTGAAAAAGACGCTTTAGAATACAACATAAAGAGAAAAAAAGGAGATTTTAAAAAAGTTGAAAAAACGGAGGTAGCAAATGACACTAGTAAATGAGCCGGTAAACAGGCCTGAGATAAGAAAAAAATATTGCCGTTTCAAAAAGAATGGTATTAAATATATCGATTACAAGGATGCAAACTTCCTTCTAAAGTTCGTAAATGAACAGGGGAAAATCCTTCCGAGAAGACTTACGGGTACTTCCCTTAAGTTTCAAAGAAAAATTGCACAGGCGGTAAAAAGAGCAAGGCATCTTTCCCTTCTGCCTTACGTAACTGATTCATTAAAATAAGATTCTTTCGAAATGGAAATAATATTAAAAGAAGATGTTAAAGGGCTAGGTTACAAAAATGATATTGTAACGGTAAAGCCGGGATATGGTAGAAATTTTCTTATTCCAAGAGGACTAGGTCTTATTGCCAATGTATCCAATAAAAAAGTAATTCAGGAAAATATCAGACAAGCTGCGCACAAAGCTGAAAAAATGAAAAAAGATGCGCAAGAACTTGCCGATAAGCTTTCAAAAATAACACTTAAAATATCAGCAAAAGTTGGTGAGAGTGGAAAGATTTTTGGAGCAGTTACTGCCTTGCAGGTTGCTGATGCACTGAAAGACAAAGGCGTAGAAGTCGATAGAAAAAGAGTTTCTTTCAAAACAGAAGTGAAAGAAATAGGCGATTATATTGCAATTGTTGACTTGCATAAAGAAATAAAAGCTGAAGTAAGCTTCGCTGTAATTGCATCTTAAGGAAAGGAACGTAAAAAAGTCCCTTATTGAGGGACTTTTTTATTCAAAAATACACTATTCTTAACAATGAGGTTTCGTACCGAACTGAGCCTTCCTCCCTCCCATTCTATACACATATCGCATTCAGATAAAATAATTACTATCGGCTCTTGCTTTGCAGAGCTCATAGGGCAAAAGCTTTCCTTTTTTAAATTTCACACACTCAATAATCCTTTCGGGACTATTTTCAATCCTCTTTCTGTAAGTAAACTACTACAGCAATCCCTTTTCGGAGAAAAATTCCCCGACAATTCCTATGTATATACCAGGGGGCTTTGGTTCAACTACTTTACCCATTCTTCTTTATTTGCTGTAGAAAAAAAAACACTGGAAGACACCATTAAAAAAAAGAGCATAGAAGTACGTAAAATTCTCGAAAAAGGGGATATTCTCATTTGTACACTCGGTACTTCTTTTATATACAAGCATTTGGAGAAAAATATATTGGTTAGTAATTGCCATAAAACATCCCAAGAAGCCTTTACAAAAATTTTACTCTCTGCTAAAGAGATTACAGAAGATTTTATTTCAACTTTTTCAGCCATACACCAAAGTAACCCTAAATTAAAAATAATACTTTCCGTAAGTCCGGTACGTCACCTAAAAGACACCTTGATTTTAAATAGTGTAAGCAAATCTATATTGCGTATAGTTGCCTATGAGCTAGAGCAGACCTTTCCCTTTGTATCTTATTTTCCGGCTTATGAGCTCATCAATGATGATCTTCGTGATTACCGATTCTATAAAGAAGATTTAATTCACCCCACACCTTTTGCCGAATCGTACATTTGGGAAAAATTCTCAGCCTGCTATTTTAAGGAACAAACAAGGCAGTTAAACCAACGCTGGAGCATGTTGGAAAAAAACATCCAACATAAACCCTTACAAGAATCCTCTGCCGACTATAAAGATTTTTTAAAAAATACAGTACAAAAATTGCAGGATATAGCCACTTATCTCCCGGTAAAAAAAGAAATAGATGAAATCAATAAGAAGATTCATTTGTTATAAATAACAATAACTTTTACTTTATATTTTTTTAAATAAAATCTTACGTTAATGCGAACCTCTGAAGAGAACAAAAAAGCCAATCGCTTAGCAAACGAGAGCAGTCCATACCTTTTACAACACGCTTACAACCCCGTTAGTTGGTTTCCCTGGGGAAAAGAAGCTTTAAGCAAAGCGCAAGAAGAAGATAAACCTATAATTGCAAGCATAGGTTACTCGTCCTGCCATTGGTGTCATGTTATGGAAAGAGAAGTTTTTGAGAATGAAGCTTTAGCATCTTTTATGAATACGCATTTCATAAATATAAAAATAGACCGTGAAGAAAGGCCTGATCTCGATCAGATTTATATGGAAGCGCTGCAACACATGAATCTAGGAGGGGGTTGGCCCCTCAACATTTTCCTTACTCCGGAAGGGAAACCCTTTTATGGGGGCACTTATTTTCCTCCGGATCAATGGGAGCATCTGTTAAAACAGATTTCTTCAGCATTCCAAACCAACAGAGCTGATTTGGAAAAATCTGCAGAAGAGTTTACCCAAGTATTAAACTATTCAGAACTCCATAAATATAACCTGCATGAAGAAGAGGATTTGACAAAAGAAACCTTGGAGCAGGCCTTTTCAAGTCTAAGTGCGCACTTCGACAAAAAAATGGGAGGCATGCAAAAATCACCTAAGTTCCCCATGCCCTCCACTTGGATATTCTTACTACGCTATTACTTCCTTTCAAAAAATGAAGCAGTCTTACAACAAGTAAAACTAACTCTAAACAAGATTACCTGGGGAGGGATTTACGATCAAATAGGAGGTGGCTTTGCAAGATATTCGACCGATCCAGCATGGTTTGCACCCCATTTTGAAAAAATGCTCTATGATAATGCTCAGCTTATATCTCTTTACTCCGAAGCATATATACTTACTAAAGAACCCATTTATAAAACAGTTGTAATAGAAACTATTGAATGGCTGGAAAGAGAAATGCTGGATCAATCGGGTGGTTTCTATTCTGCACTCGACGCCGATAGCGAAGGAGAAGAGGGGAAGTTTTACGTGTGGCAATACCCGGAACTGGAAAAAGCATTTGGAAAAGATATGGCACTCTTTTCTGCATACTACAATGTGGAAGAAGCCGGAAATTGGGAAAAAGACTACAATATATTATATAAATTACTTTCGGACAAGGCCTTTGCAAACAAGCACAAATTAGAAATAGGAACGCTGGAAAGCAAAGTACGCCATTGGAAATCGGTATTGTTAAAAATAAGAGCGCAAAGATCACATCCCGGGCTAGATGATAAGATATTAAGCTCTTGGAATGGGCTATTGCTAAAAGGTCTCTCAGATGCATATAAGGCATTTGGTGAAGAAAAACATTTAGAAATAGCAAAGAATCTTGCCTTGTTCCTTAAAAAGGGAATGTATAAAAACTGCTATTTGATGCATAGCTGGAAAAATGGCAAAGCTTCTATTAACGGCTTTTTAGATGATTATGCTTTTGTAATTGCAGGATATATTTCTCTTTATGAAATTACCTTTGAAGAAGAATGGCTCTTTCTGGCACAAGAACTTACAGAAACTGTACTTACCAATTTCTTTGATGAAGATGAAAAAATGTTCTTTTTTAATGCTGTCAATGGAGAAAGTCTTATTGCCCGGAAAAAAGAATTATTCGATAATGTCATCCCCTCCAGTAATTCAGAAATGGCATTAAACCTTTTCAAACTCGGACTCTTATTTGAGCGGCAAGAATATTCCGAATTATCAGATTCTATGCTTCGGAAAGTTCAAAAAATGATACAAACAGAGCCTTCTTATACTGCCAATTGGGCTAAGCTACTCACGTATAGAATTAAACCGATTGCTGAAATAGCCATTTCCGGAAATCAATACTTGGAATTTAACCGTGTTTTGCAGGCGCATTATTATCCCAATAAAATATTGAGCGGATGTGTTCATTCCAGCAAATTGCCTTTATTACAACAAAGAGAGCCAAAAGATGGAGAAACAAACATCTATGTATGCTACGACAAAACCTGTAACTTACCTGTATCTTCAGTAGAAGAAGCTATAAGTCAATTAAAATAAGCCAAAACCAGGAGTCTGCCCTTTGCAAAAGGTGGACTCGCTTTTTTATCTCCCTACTTTCAACATCGCATTGAATACTGATTTTTAAATCAAAAATCAGGAATATAACTCCCTTTAAGTATTATTTATTCTCCTTTCAATCCTTCAAACTTTCTGGCTGATTGCTTTAGGTTATAAAAATGGAATCGGAATTATCCGGAAACCAAAAATCCTGCTTATACATGGAATAGTACAATTATAAAACCATACCACAAGAACCATTAGCAAAGAAATAAATTGTATTTTATAAAGAAAATATAAAAACAAAAAATTGCACTTTACCAATTTTTATGTTTATTTTATAAATAAATTTAAATAATAAATTGCTTATATTAAGTATATTATATTTAAATAATAAAATTGTACAATATAATCACCTAAAATAATTTCATTTATTTATTATAATATTTCTTTGGATATACGGAAAGCAACAATTACTTTTGAAGCATAAGTTAAAACATCGAAAAATTAAATACACAAAGATATGTTTATGTTCACTTCACTATTCGAAACACCAAAAGCAAAAAAACAGAAGGCTCATTTAAGGAATCTCATTGCATTGGCTCATGTAGAAGGAGAGTTGGATCAATCAGAAATTGAAGTAATCTATACTATTGGAGAAGCCAGAGGGCTCAAAAGTTTTGAAATTGCTGATCTTCTTGCAGAAGATTTATCAAAAGTTGAGGTTGAAATGCCTGCCAATGATACAGAAAGATTTAATCAAATTTTCGATATCGTTCAGGTGATGCTCGCAGATGGAAAAGTTAAAGATGAAGAAATAGATTTTTGCATTTCTTACGCTCAGAAGATAGGTTTTAGCAAAGCTTTTGCAGGAGTAATCATTAATAAGATAGCAATAGGTCTTTCCAATGAAATGCAAAAAAAGGCTATCAAAGCAGAAATGGCAACTTTCCTTTCTTTTTAAATTGCACCTTTATTTACTGATTAATAATAGTTTTCCAGAAGAAAAACCGGCATTTTGCCGGTTTTTTTGTTACTTAGGAATACAAGCCTAAAGCTATACATTTGCTCAGCAAGAAGGGTATAGACGGATATCTTTTCCTACGCATAAGCATCTTAGTATTTATAGAGCTGATTGCATTTGGATTTTAACTTACGCCCCCCGTCAAAATCGGCCTTCCCACTATTCTTTTTTAAACGGGATTCTTTTTCGAAGTATAGAAGAAAAAATAAGGGTAAAAATAACGCCAATAATGAGTGTGTTATAAAATGCACCCAATGCCAAAGAATGTGGTTTAAGGTATTCTTTGGCGGTTTGAACTTCTTTTTTAATTTCTTCAGCACTTCTCCCTGTAACTTTCATCTTTTCAGTAATTATCCTTACAAAATCCCTTTCAAAATTTAAGTTGCCGTAGGGATAAAAATAATAGACAACGGTGGTAAAAAGTACAGCCGCGTAAAGGGTAATTATGAAACCAGTCAGGGAAGCATTTTTGTATGAAATGTCGCCTTCATAGCGTTTATTTTTTGCCTCCTTTATCCCAAAAAATATACAACTTGCTATTATGATTACCTGAACTAAAATGGCATAATATCCAACTTGTACATATAAATAATTATACAAAAGGTAATCCCATAAGATAAGGAAGATTCCTGCAAGTATCCCAAACTTCACTGTAGTTTTCAACATAACACTTTTTCTAAAGCAAAACTAAGAAAATTATTTAGAAGTTTAGAAAGAGCATTTACTTTGGACGGCAATAAAAAGATTTTTCCTGCAAAACAGTACCGTCTTCGCTATGAATAATTATACGGCTTTCTTTTTCTTTTCTTACAAGTTCCAATGCTTTATCCACTGCTTCTTTTTTCAGAGGGGATCGGTACAAAGACCACATTTTACCTTCTTCTTCTATTTTCCAACCTTGCACAGACTTTACTACATGGAATACTTTTACTTGATGTTTTTTTTGAAGTGGCATACAAAAAGAACGTTTACAAAGAAGGCATTAGTTCCTTCCCTGC